>Ga0196963_10001839_pt1 | contig 13515 bp, 12 predicted proteins | sample S1_5metaG_FD_148600 | JGI IMG/M metagenome (GOLD analysis project Ga0196963, IMG submission 148600) | Soil microbial communities from Anza Borrego desert, Southern California, United States - S1_5 | ecosystem: Environmental > Terrestrial > Soil > Desert | place: USA: California | collected... | reverse complement strand
AGCAGCAGCAGGGCGCGTCTCACGTCCCCGCCATGATGCCCGGATAGAGCCGCTGGTACTCGATGTAGTTGGCGGCGATCGCGGCGATGCGCGCGCGCAGCTCCTCCGACAGCGGCTTGAGCACCTTGCCCGGCACGCCGGCGACCAGGTGGTGGTCGGGGACGACCATGCCTTCGCCGACGACGCAGCCCGCGGCGACCAGCGCGCCGGCGCCGATCACCGCGCCGTCGAGGACGCGGCTGCCGGTGCCGAGCAGCGCGCCGTCGCGGACCGTGCAGGCGTGCGCGATCGCGCCGTGGCCCATGCTGACGCGGTCGCCGAGCACGCAGGGCAGCGCGCGGCTGACGTGCAGGACGCACAGGTCCTGGACGTTGCAGCCGTCGCCCAGCGCGACGTGGTTGATGTCGCCGCGCAGCACCGCGCCGAACCACACCGAGCAGCCGCGCCCGAAGCGCACGTCGCCGACCAGCGTCGCGTTCGGCGCGAGGAAGTCGGGGCGTTGCGGCGCGACGCCGCCGATCGGGATGAGCGTGGCCATGCGCGCGACCGTAGCCGCCGCGTCGGCCAGCGGGAAGCGGCCGCGCGCAGGTGGCGCCGGGCGCGTGACCTACGGCTCGGTTACAGGCGGCGGCGCCGACCTTGCACGCGGTTCTCCCGTTGAGCCGCGACGCGATGCCGGCATCACATCGGCCATGCTGCCGTCACCCGTGCGATCCGCCTCGTCGACCGCGCCCGACCCCGATGCGGCCGATCTGTCCGACCTGCGGTCGGGCGGGACGCGCGCCGCCGATGCGCTCGCCGGCATCGTGGCTCGCCATCACGCACGGGTGCGGGCCAGCGCCGAGCGCGTGCTCGGGCGGCGCAGCGCCTGGCTCGACGATGTCTGCCAGGCGACCTTCCTGCTGCTCGACCGGCGGCGCGATGGGGTGCGCGACGGGGCGTCGCTGGGCGCCTGGCTCGCCGCCGCGGCGCGGCGCATCGCCGCCAACCTGCGGCGCGCCGAGGACCGGCGCCGACGGCGCGAGCGCGACGCGTCCGACGCGCGGACGACGACACGCCCGGAGGCCATCGATGCGCGCGTCGAGCGCCTGCCGCACGCGCTCGAGGCGCTGAGCGCGGCGCAGCGCGAGGCGCTCCTGCGCCATGTCGTCGCCGGCGAGCGCCAGGCGGTGATCGCCGACGCGCTCGGCGTCAGCGAAGGCGCGGTGAAGAAGCGCATCGCCGACGCCAAGGCCGCGCTGCGCGCGTTCTTCGCCGCGGCCGGGGCGCTGCTGATCGCGTTCATGTCCGGTTGCCGCCGCGCGCCGCGGGCGGTGCGCTGGAGCGTGCCGACCGCGGGTGCCGTCGCGCTCGCCGCGCTCGTCGCATCGGTGCTGCGCGACGACGCGGCCGCACCGGCGACGACGGCGCTGCCGCCGGCCGAAGCCCAGGCGGTGGCCGACGCGGTCCTGGCGCCGATCCGCGCGCTGCGCCGCGACGATCTCGCGGGGCTGCTCGCCGCGCTGCCCGATGGATCGGCCGCGCGCATCCAGGGGCGCTGGGAACGCTTCGCCGCGATGCCCGCTCCCGAGTCGGACGCGCTCGCCGACGCGGGCCTCGCCGCCGTGCGGCTCGGCTGGTGGGACCTCGATCTGCAGCGCCGCTTCTACCGCCCGCTGACCATCGATCTGGTCGACGGCCTGGGCATGGCCGCGCAGACCGGCGCGGAGCTCGGCGAACGCGATCTCGCCGCCCTGCTGCGGCGCCTGCGCGATGGCATGGCCGACCACGCCGCGGCGATCGATCCGCACGATCCGGCGGTCGTCGACGCGGTCGCGCGGCGCACGCTCGCCACCGCCGATGTCTGGCCGATCGCCAGCGTCGCGGAGCTGCGCGCGATGCCGTTCCCCGAGGTCGTCGATGTCTTCGCGTCGATCCTGCCGACGATGAAGGACTGGTACCGGCCCTATGGCCTGGACGCCGACCGCCTGCTCGATTCGTTCGTGGTCGAGAGCGTGCGCGCCGACGGCGATCGCCGCGTCGCCAGCGTGCGCTTCGCGGCGTTCGGCGAGCAGCGCCTGGACCTCGTCGTCGAGCGCTGCTCCGACGGCTCGTGGCGCTGCGCGTCGCTCGAGCAGGCGCTCGATCTCGCGTTCATGCGCCTGCGCGCCTACTTCTGGATCGATCCCGCGCTGCTGCCGCCGGTGCCCGAACCCGACGTCATCGCACCCGACGAGGTGCCGGCGACCACGCGCCGGGGCTGATCGCGCGTATCCTCGCCGCGTGCGGCGGACATCTCCGGTCACACACGTGCCGGAGCATCCATGCGCCTGTCCGCCCTCGTCCTGCTCTCCCTCACCGCCACCGCGCTCGCCGCCCAGGACGTCGCGGTCGATACCTGGCGCCTCTCCGGCCTCGGCGTCGACTGGCATCACGCCAGCGGCCGCGTCGCCTACGACGTCAAAGGCGACGACGGCTACTACGACATCCGCGTCGCCGATCCGGATGGCGGCAACGACCGCCCGCTGAGCGAGCTGGCGCCGGGACTGCCCCGACGCCACGTCGCCACGCCCAGCTGGCATCCGTCCGGCGCCTGGCTGGTCGCCGCGGTCGAGGAGCAGGAGCACGAGGGCGGCTCGTACGAGGCGATCCCGGGCTTCGGCGCGTTCAACGACATCTGGGCGATCGCCGGCGACGGCAGCTGGGCGAAGCGCCTGACCAGCATCCCCGACGAGGTCGGGCGCGGCATGATCATCCCGACGTTCTCCGCCGATGGCCGCCGCCTGGTGTGGACCGAGCGCCTCGTCGGGCCGATCTGGTGGGATCCGGTGCGGCAGATGGGCATCTGGCGCGTGCGCATAGCCGACGTGATCGTCGACGCGACCGGGCCGCGGCTGGCGAACATCCGTTCGTACCAGCCGAGCGAGGGCTTCCACGAGCCCTACGCGTTCACGCCGGACGGCCGCGGCATCATCATGGCGACCAGCACCGGGCAGCCGTCGGTGTGGACGCTGCAGATCGTCGTCATGGACATCGCCAGCGGCCAGATCACCCGCCGGCTGACGCAGGGCAACTACAACGAGCACGCGCGCTACACGCCTGACGGCGCGTCGATCGTCTGGATGACCAACGCGTCCAGCACGCTCGGCGGCTGCGACTGGTGGATGATGGATGCGAGCGGAGCGAACCAGCGGCGCCTGACGTTCTTCAACGAGCCCGGGCATCCGCACTGCGACGGCCACGCGCGCTGGGCGGGACTGGTGACGTTCGCGCCCGACGGGAAGAGCTTCCTCGGCGGCGGCCAGTACGACCTGTTCACGCAGGAGGGCTGGATCCGACGCGTGACGCTGCTGCCCGACGGCACCGGCACGGGGCTGACCGGCGAGTACTTCGCGCGCGAGGACCTCCGCGGCGCGACCGGCGGGGCCCAGCCGGACCTGGTGCGCCTCGATGCGACCGTCGACTTCGACTGGGGCTGGTGGATGCCCGCGTGGGGCCTGCCGGCGGACCGCTTCTCGGCGCGCTGGAGCGGCGAGATCGAACCGGCGCATGGCGGGACGCACACCTTCCATCTCACCGCCGATGACGGCGCGCGGCTGTGGATCGACGATCGCCTGGTCGTCGACATGTGGGGCGGGGCCTGGGGCGGCGTCGCCAGCGGCACGGCGACGCTCGTCGCCGGCCGACGCCACGCCGTCCGCCTCGAATACCGCGAGAGCTGGGGCGCCGCGGCCATGACGCTGGAGTGGTCGGGCGCGCGCCTGGGCCGTCAGGTCATCCCGCGGACGCGCCTGCACCCGCGGCCGACCACGGTCCCGGCCGGCAACGGCTGAGCGCCGTCAGGCCAGGAGGTACCAGGCGCCGACGAGCAGGGCGATCAGCACCACCAGCCACATCGCCATCGCCAGCAGCCGGTTCATCTTGAGGTTGCGCAGCTGCTCGCTGCCGAGGCGGTGGTTGATGTCGTCGCTGCGCGTCAGCGCCTTCTGCAGCGAGCTGTCGGTCAGCGCGCGGCCGAGGCGGTTCATCGCCGCGCGCGCTCCCGATGCCGGCTCGTTGGTGCTGCGCACGATGCGCGCCTTGGCCGCGTAGCAGGCGAGGTTGGCGGCATGCATGAGGGGGTCGGCGACGCTCAGGTCGATCTGCGCGCGCTCGGTGAGCAGCGGCATCAGCGAGCGGTCATTGCAGCGCCAACCGCTCTCCTCGAGCACGGCGGTGCGGCCGTCGCTGGTCAGGATCTCGACCATCGTGGTGCGGACGGCGGCGGGCATGCGGAAAACGTACCCCACATCCGGCGCGTGATGAGGGGGATTTCGACTAGGGACCGGTGTGCCGAGCTGCGAGAGCGCTGCTGGCGGTTCCGTGGCGGGGCCCGCTGCGGCGGTTCCAAGGCTGACCGGCCTCGTCGCGGCGATGCGCCCCGGTGACGATCGCGATCGCGCGGTTTTCGTCGGCATCGCCGATCAGGATGGCGACCTCATGGGTCTGCCTCGAAGGCGTGCGAGGTTGCTCCCGGTGCCATCCCGCAGCCCCCGTCGATCCATATTTTCCCGAATCGATGTTGGCGTAGGGTAGGCGCGGGAGCTTAGCCGAAGGTGACGCAATGCGATCCGCCGCCGATGGTGCTTCCTGCGCGCGAGCGATCGCGTCGATTGCCGGCGATCGCCCGTGCGTTCTTGCGGGACTGTGTCCTTCCGGAGAGCGATGCGTTGACCCGCCGCGCAGCCTGCTGCCATAGAGCAGGCCGCCGGTTGGGCGCGAATCGCTTGGCGACTGCCCTCGACAAGATCCTGAAGAGGACGAATTGGTGATGACGTGAAGCATTGGGTCGCCGTCAGCTTCTCGGAACCGCCAGCGAAGGCGGCTCGGCTGGTCCCGGCGGATTGCCCTGCCCTGGCGCGGGCGGTGCGGGATGCGACGTGGGACAGCGATGCCGAGGAGTCCGACGCCCGTGGCGTGGCGCTCGAAGCCGATGAACTCGCGCGCGTTGTGTTGTGCGCGAGGCAGCGGCCTGGCGCAGAACTGCGCATGGTCCGCTTCGACATCGAGCTCGACGACACTGAGCTCGCAGCAGCGCCGCTCGTCCACGTCCTCCACTCGGTCGCTCCGACTGCCGAGATCCCAGATCCGCCGCTGCGTTTCGTTCAGCGATGCTCCGATTGTGGCGCAGCGACGGCTGCGGTGCCCACGTCGATCCGTTCATGGAGGACCTTCCCGGATCGGGCGGGTTCGCCGTTCCTCTTCGTCGCCGATCTGCTGCTTGCCCGCGATGACATCGCAAGGCTCCTCGAGCGGCATGGCGTGGCCTGCGAGCACCACCTCGCGGCCGATGGATACGTGCCAGTTCGCGTGCCGCAGGTGACGGTCGATCCATCGACGCTGACCTGCTCGGACGACCAATGCCCTGGCTGCGGTCGGCCGCGTTCGATCGATGTGCACGCCGAGCCCGAGGCGCTGCTTGGAGGTGGCGTGCTCGTGGATGGAACCCGACGCTTGCGCGTCTCGGCGGTGCCGGGAACCATCATCGCGGTGTCCGACGTCCTCATCGGAGCAGCCGAGCCGCATACCCAAGGCATGCCGCGCCTGCTCTTCCTGACAGGAACGGTCGCCGCCGCGATCCGTCAGGTCGTCGGATCACAGGTGCTCGTCGTCAATCCCATCGATCTGGCGTAGGGAGCGACCGTCGCATGGCCTACCGGCTGCGCGCCTCGGGACCGAGCCCGGACAGTTCGCTGAAGCCGACGTCTGCGCATTGCTCGTCGATCCTCTCTGCGCTGGTGATGCAGGTCTCGGCAAGGCCGACGATGCGCTCGCGGTCATGGTCCCCGTCACGTGAAGCACGGGGCCCTTCGCGCGCGAAAGCCGCGCGTCGGCCCCATGGTGCCTGGTGCTGGTTGATGCCGGCGGTGATGCAGCTACTCCGAGCAGCGCCATGAACCCGGTGGACATCGATCTCATCGAAACCGAGTTGCGCATCCCGGTGCCAGCCGCCTTCAGGCGGGCAGGTGCCAAGCCATTGAAGACCGTGTGGTGGGAGAAGGACGCGGAGTCCATCATCTCCCCGCAGGACGAGTCTCGCATCGCGCCGCTCGGCTACGTGAGGTTCGGTTATTATCGCCACTCCGACTTCGCCGAGTCGTTTGGGCTCTGGTTCAGCAGGGCCGTCGATCAACCGGTGATCGTGACATTCGCGGACTGGTACGGCGGCTTTCTCGATCCTATCCAGGCGGAGCCGATGGATTTCGTGCGCCGGCTCGGTGTCCACCTCTCGGTCGCAGCAGTGCGACAACGCTCGAAGCGGTGGCCGGGTGATCCCGCCAACGCGGATCTGCTGCCTGATCCGATGGGCCACGACCCCGAGGCGGAGTTCCTGAAGACACCGCTCTTCGCGCGCTTCCCGCCGGCTCCTGACCGTTGGTGGTCTGATTTCCTCGAACGGCATCGCCTGCTGCTCGAACGGCTGCGATCCGCGGACAAGCCCTCGATCGTGCTCGACTGCTTCCAGCGCGAAGATGCGGTCCGCGATCCTCACGCGTGGCTCGCACTGGCGCGGCGATGCCTGGACGACGATCGGCGTCGGGATCGCGCATTCACGCAATGCGAGACCGCGTTGACGCTGTTCGGACTCGAGGCGAGCAAGCAGCGTCCGCCCACGGATCACCGTCTCACGCTCGACTTCCTCACCGAGCGGATCGCGCCGCTCTTCCCGCGCGACGACGACTGGCGCCGCCGCCTGATCCAGCGGCGTCAACGTCAGCTCCGGTGGCGCATCCGCGACTCCCTCGAACGGTTGCGCAAAGAGGAGCCCGCACGATTCGCGGAGCTGCTGGCCGAAGGCTACCGTCTGGAAGGATGACGCCATCGTGCTCGTCTCGGCCCATGGACTGGGCCGATCGAATCCTCGCTTCGCATGCGCTGAGCAGCGCCCGCTGGCCCGCCATCAGGCGAGGTCGAGCGCCTTGGTGCTGTCCCCGAAGCTCTTCTCCGGCACCCCCATCCGCTGCAGCAGCGCGAGGTGCAGGTTCGCCAGCTTCTCACCGTCGGCGCGCAGCGGGCGGCCGGACTTGATCGAGCCGCCGCCGCGGCCGGCGAGCAGGATCGGCAGGTCGGTGGGATTGTGGCGGTCGCCGTCCGAGATCGGCGTGCCGTAGGCGATCATGCAGTTGTCGAGGAGCGTGCCCTTGCCCTCGCCGATCGATTTCAGCTTCGTCAGCAGGTACGCGTACTGCTCGATGTGGTACTGGTTGATCTTCTGCAGCGACTCGAGCTTGCCCGCGTCCTTGCCGTGGTGCGAGAGGTCGTGGTGGCCGCCGCTGATCCCGAGGTTCGGATACGCACGGCCCGAGGTGTCGTTCTGGGTCATGAACGTGCAGACGCGCGTGCTGTCGGTCTGGAAGGCGAGGACCATGAGATCCATCATCAGGCGCAGGTGCTGCTCGAAGTCCTCGGGACGGTCCTCGGGCAGCTGCGCCTTCAGCGCGGCGGCTTCCGGCGGGAGCTCGATCTCGCCGCGCTCGCCGGCGCGCTGGATGCGGCCCTCGATGTCGCGGACGGAATCGAGGTACTCGTCGAGCTTGCGCTGATCCGAGGCGCCGAGCTGGTTCTTGAGCCCGGCCGCGTCCTCCATCACCAGGTCGAGCACGCTGGTCTTGAGCATCGCGTCCTGCGCCTGCTGCTGGGCGTTGCGGCCCTGGCGGGCGTCGGTGAACAGGCGCTCGAAGACCTGCTTGGGCTTGGTCTCCTTGGCCTGCGGGCTCGACGCGCTGCGCCACGAGATGTTCGCGGTGTACGAGCAGTTGAAGCCGGTGTCGCAGTCGCTGCCCTGGCCGCCGCCCTGGGTGCCGAGCTCGAGCGACTGCAGCGGCGTGAGATGGCCGATGCGGCTGGCGGCGACCTGGTCGACCGAGATGCCGACCTTGTTGATCGCGCCGGCGCGGTACGGGATCGCGCTGGTCAGCCACGCGGCCGTCGGCTTGGCGTGGCCGCCGCCGCCCTTGCCGTCCTTTTCCGCGTTGGCGATGTTGTTGTCGAGGCCGCGCAGGACGATGATCTCGCCGATCAGGTCCTTGAGCGAGGTCAGCGATTTCGGCAGCTCCTTGGGGTTCGCCGGCCAGAAGTGGTCCATGACGATGCCGTTGGGCACGTAGATGTAGGCCATGCGCACCGGCAGGCGGCCGCCCTTGGCCTTCTTCGGCTCGTCGGCCCAGCCCATCTGCTCGAGGAACGGCAGCGTGATCGCGGCGCCGATGCCCTTGAGCGCGGTGCGGCGCGAGATCCGGAATCGGCTCATGGGGAGTCCTTCATGCGTCGGTACTGGAAGGGATGGCTGGCGACGATGCCCTGGACGAGCGTCGAGAAGGTGTTGCCGTTCGCCTGCATGCGCTCGACCAGCGCGGCGATCGCCGCGTCGTCGGTCGGCTCGAGGCCGCGGCCCAGCGCGTAGATCAGCATCTTCTCGGCCAGGCAGCGCACGAAGTCGCCGCTACGCGTCGCGAGCAGGATCGCCTTGAGCTCGGCGGGGCCGTTGAAGGCCTTGCCGCTGGGCAGCGCGCCGGCGGTGTCGATCGCCGCGGCGCCGTCCTTGTGCCTGACGCGCCCGATCGGATCGAAGCCCTCGAGGCCGAAGCCGAGCGGATCGAGCCGCTCGTGGCAGCCCTTGCAGTCCGGCTGCTCGCGGTGCTTCTCGAGGATCTGGCGCAGGCTCAGGCCCTCGTTGCCCGGAGCCGACTGTTCCGGCAGGTCCTCGACGTCGGGCGGCGGCGGATCGGTCGGATCGCCGAGCAGCGACTCGAGGATGAACTTGCCGCGCTTGACCAGGCTGGTGCGGTTCGGGTTCGAGGTCGACGCCAGCACCGCCGCCATGCCGAGCACGCCGCCGCGCGCGCGGTCGCTGGCCGGCATCTTCTTCATCTTGGCGCCGGCGACGGCGGCCATGCCGTAGTGGCGGGCCAGGCGGTCGTTCACGAACACGTAGTCGCAGTCGAGGAACTCGAGCACGCTGCGGTCCTCGCGCATGACGTGGTCGACGAACGCGGTGGCCTCGTCGACCATCGCCTTGACCAGCGCCTTGTCGTACTCGGGGAACAGCTTCGCGTCCGGCGCGAGCTCGGCGACGCGACGCAGGCCGAGCCACTGGCTGGCGAAGTTGTCGACCAGCGCGCGCGACTTCGGGCTGGCGAGCATGCGCCGCACCTGCTGGGCGAGGACCTCGGGCTGCGACAGCGTGCCGGCGCTCGCGCAGGCGAAGAGCTCGTCGTCGGGCATCGACGACCACAGGAAATACGACAGGCGCGAGGCCAGATCCCAGTCGTCGAGCTTGTGGACGCCGCCGGTGCCCGGCTGGTCGCGCTCGATGCGGAAGAGGAAGCGCGGCGAGACCAGCACCGCCTTCAGCGCCAGGCGCACGCCGTTCTCGAAGCTCTCGCCGGCGGCTTCGGCCTTGTCGACCAGCGTCAGCAGGCGCTCGACGTCGGCGGCCTCGGCCGGCCGGCGCCAGGCGCGCGAGGCGAAGCGTTCGACGACCTGGCGCGCGGCCTCGCGCCGCGTCACGGTCTCGGACGGCTTGGCGATCATGATCCGCTTGTGGCTCTCGGGCGCGACGCCGACCGACGGTCCGAGCACCTCGACCCAATCGACCGAGAGCGTGCGCACGATCGGCTTCGCGGGTTTCGCGGCGACCGGCGCGGGCGCGGGCTTGTCGGCGGGCTTCTTCTTGGCCGGCGGCTTCTTCGCGTTCGCGCCCTTCTCCGTCGGCGCGATCCCCGCGGCCTCGTCGGCGGACAGCGGATTGATGAACGCCACGGCGATGCGGCGCTCGCCGGGCGCGAGGTCGACGGTCGCGGTCAGCGTCGTCGCCGACTTCTCGCTCGCCTTGACCGGGAAGGTCTTCACCGGCTGCTCGTCGACCTTGAGCATCAGCGAGGCGGGCTCGGCGCCGCCGTTCACCGCCCAGGCGCGGACCTTGAGCGTGTGCTTGCCGTCGGCCGAGACCCGCAGCGTGTGCCAGGTCTCGCCGGCATCGTCGAAGGTGCGCGCCGCGGCGTCGGCGGCGGCCTCGAACGGCTGGCCGCCCTTCACCGCCGCCATGCGTTCGGCCTCGACGTGCAGGCTCAGGCGCTCGTCGGTGATCGCCTTGGCCAGCACCGCGTCGGCGGCGGCGAGGTACTTCTCGACCAGCAGCGGCGGCAGCGACAGCACGTCGGCGATGTTGTCGAAGCCCTGGCCGACGTCGTCGGCCGGGAAGTCCTTGGTTGGATCGAGGTCGATGCCGCACAGGTCGCGCACCGTGTTCTCGTACTCGGCGCGGTTGAGGCGATGGATCGTCGGACGTCCCGGATCCGGTCGCGTGCGCGCGCGCATCTGCGTCACGTAGCGCGCGATCAGCGCGCGCTCGTCGGCGCTCGGCTGCGGCTTCTTCGCCGGAGGCATCTCGCCGCTGCCGAGCTTGATCAGGACCGCGCGCCACAGGTGCGGATCGCGCGCCGCGTCGACGTCGTCGGCGATGCGCGCCAGGTCGAGCCCGCCGCGCGTCGTCTCGCCGCCGTGGCACTGCGCGCAGTGCGTGTCGATCAGCGGCTTGATGTCGCTGGCGTACGCGAGCACGCCGTCCGCGGCGTTGGCCGCGGCGATGATGCTCAGCACGATGACCAGGACGCGATGCATGGAGAAGTGAAGGTAACCGCTTATGGCCGCGAGCGGCTGAGGGAATTCTCGTGATCGGCCGGGTGCCGGGACGGGTGGGTCATGTGCCCGCCTTGCGCCCGGCGACGGCCGGGGTCTCCAGGGTGGCCAGCCATTCGTGCCATTTCCCGAGCATGGTCCGGCGATCCGCCTTGGCCGCGACGCTTGGATCATAATCGCTGGGGATGCAGGCCCTGATGGCCGTGAAGGCGATGGTCCGCAGGTCCAGATCGTCGTCGTCGAGCAGCTTGACCAGCGCGCGGAACATGCCGGGATCCTCGTAGCGCCCGCGTACCTGCAGGCGCACCGCGAAGGCCAGTCCTTCGGCGGCCAGGCGCCGCTCAGCGATGTCCCAGCCGCGGTCGGTCGCGATCTGCGCGAGCGCGTCCTGGGCGGCGCGGTAACGCCAGTTCGCGGCGACGCGCAGCGCGGCGATCGCCGCGGCGCGCACGCCCCCGTCCTTGTCCTTGAGCTTCCTGCCGATGGTCGGCACCGCGTCGACGCCGAACGACGCGTCGACGTGCGCCTGCGCCGCGAGCGCGCGCACCGCCGGATCCTTCGTGTCGAGGAAGGGCGCGATGGTCGCGCCCGCATGCGCGCCGCCGACGCGGACAAGGCTGGCGAAGACGTCGGGCGCGGCGCTGGCGTCCTTCACCGCGCCGGGCTTGCGCAGCGGCTTCAGCGCATCGGCGTCGTACGCGGGCAGCGGCGCGACCTTGTGGCGATGGCTGTGCGCCCAGCGGATCGCGTCGTCGTTCTGCGGCGGACAGTCCGTCGAGTGGGCGAGATCCTCGACCTCGCGCAGGATCGAGCGGTAGCCGCACTGCTCGAGCTTCGCGCAGCCGCGCCGCGCCGATTCGAGGTGGTCCGGATCCTTGTGGCCGGCGATCGTATAGAAGTCGAGCAGCAGGTGCTCGGGGTCCTTGGCCGGCAGGACCTTGTCGAGGCCGATGCCGGCGCCGTGGATGATCGACGCCGCGATCAGCTCCGGATGGGTGATCGCGTAGCTGCCCGACATCCAGCCGCCGGAACTGAAACCGAAGGTGTAGCGCCGGCGCGGGTTGATCGGGTAGGTCCTCGTCGCCCACGCGATGAGCTTCGTCACGTTGACGAAGTCGTTGGCCTCCTCCCAGCCCTCGGCGTTCGCCTTGGCGCCGATGACGACGTATTCCTGGTCGAGGCCGAGGCGCCTGAGCGACTCGAGCACGGTATGCGCGGAGTCCGGTGCCTTCCCGCCGCGGCCATGGAAGCAGACGAACAGCCCGACCGTGCGACCCTCGAGGTCGGCGGGCACCTCGATGGCGTTGTGGATGATGAACGTCTTGGTGACCTCGTCGTCGAGGTTGTGCTCGCTCATCGCCGCCAGGGGGGTGGCGCAGGCGAGGGCGACGAGCAGGGCGCAGCGCAGCAGCATCGGCGTTCCTCCCGGCGGGTGGGCGGACGGTGTGGCGTCCGTCATCGGGATGTCGTCCGCCCCGCGGGTGCCCGCCTTGCGAACAAGTGGTCTGGCGATCATCGATTACGTCCGCTCCGGGTGATCAGGGCGATCACCCCAACGGCGCGGTTGGGCGAGGGTTCACGTCGGAGAACGCGACACGGCGCCGCGCAGGCCTCCTGGGTCCGCCTGGGCGAGCCCTAGCCGGCCGCCGCCACCTCCACACCATGCGCCGCCATGTCCACGACCACGACCACCCTGTCCACCGATCCTGCCGCCATCACGGCGCTTGCGGACCACGTCATCGCCGGCGGCCAGGTCACCGGCGCCCAGGCGCGCGAGCTGATGGACGTCGCCCCGGGCTCGGCGGCGGCGGCGGCGCTGCTCGCGGGGGCGCGGCGCATCCGCGACCGCTTCCTGGGCTCCGGCGTGCGCTGCTGCTCGATCCTCAACGTGAAGGCCGGCAACTGCTCGGAGGACTGCGGCTACTGCGCGCAGGCGTCCGGCGTGCCCGCCGAGACCTACCAGAAGCACAAATGACTGCCTGACGAGGACATCGACGTCGCCGCCTCGTCCGCGGCCGCCAACGGCGCCGAGGCCATGGGGCTGGTGGCGGCGTGGCGCGGGGTCAAGGAGGGCGCGCAGCTCGACATGGTCTGCGACGCGATCGAGGCCTACGCGAAGAACGGCAAGATCCGGCCGGACGTCAATCTCGGCATCCTCGAGAGCCAGCACTGCGCCGACCGCATCGCCGGCGCGGGCGCGAAGGTCTACGGCCACAACCTCGAGACCGCCCGCAGCTTCTTCGACGAGGTCTGCACCAAGCACACCTTCGACGAGCGCCTCGCCACCATCCGCTACATCAAGCAGGCCGGCATGGGCCTGTGCTCCGGCGGCATCGTCGGCATGGGCGAGACCAAGGAGCAGCGCGTCGAGTTCGCCGAGCAGATCCGCTTCATCGAGCCGGACATGGTGCCGATCAACTTCCTCAATCCGATCGCCGGCACCAAGCTCGGCGAGGTGCCGCTGATGGATGCCGACGAGGCGCTGCACACCCTCGCGGTGTTCCGCTTCATGCTGCCCGACCGCAACCTGATGGCGGCCGGCGGCAAGGAGGTCGTGCTCAAGGACCGCCTGCACGAGGTCTTCGCCGCCGGCATCAACGCGGTGATGGTCGGCAACTACCTGACCACGCTCGGCACCACGCCCGACTTCTGGCAGGACGCCGCCAAGCGTCATGGCCTCGCCATGCGCGGCGACGTCGAGCAGGTCGAGGGCGCGTCGGGCGGCTGCGGCCACTGATCGGATAGCGGTCGCGCTGACGTCATCGTGGCGCAGCGCGCCGCGATCGTGCTAGCCCGCGGCTCCGCAGCGCCAGCGACGGTCCGCGCGCCTTGCCAGCGGACCTGGCGTCGCCCAGC
>Ga0196963_10001838_pt1 | contig 13527 bp, 9 predicted proteins | sample S1_5metaG_FD_148600 | JGI IMG/M metagenome (GOLD analysis project Ga0196963, IMG submission 148600) | Soil microbial communities from Anza Borrego desert, Southern California, United States - S1_5 | ecosystem: Environmental > Terrestrial > Soil > Desert | place: USA: California | collected... | reverse complement strand
GTTCGCGGTTATCGTTCGCTTGTACACTCGCCAGGTGCTGCATTTTGAAGCGAACCCTGAAGCCGCGGCGAAGCTCTTGAAGGTTGGCGAATCGCCGGCCGATAGCTCGCTCGACCCCGCCGAGCTCGCTGCCTGGACCATGACGGCTTCCGCGGTCCTGAATACGGATGAAGCGTTAACGAAAGGGTAGTCTTTCCTTCTCCCCTCTCCCCGCAGCGGGGAGAGGGGCTGAAGTGGAGTCGCCTATTGGAAAGTTGACGCAAGTCATGACCTGGTACTTTCGGAGTATGTTCAGCAATTCAGCATCCAAAAGTGCATTTTTCAGGACGAATATCACAATAACACACCCAAAATAACTACGAGATTTTGAACACTTTGCCAGATACCGACAGACACGCTAGTTGACTTAGGTCGATTTCCTTTCTCCCCTTCACTCCCATGCAATACATTCCTTCCGATCCGCTTCTCGCCCGACGCCAATTTCTGGGTGGAGCCGCCGCTGGTCTCGGCGCGACGGCGCTCGCGGGGCTGCTTAATCCCGAGTTGTTTGCCGCGCCGGGCAAAGTGCCCGACAAAGGCAAGCCGCGGCCTGGGGTCTTGAAGGAGACCCACTTTGCCGCGAAGGCGAAGCGGATCATTTATCTAGTGATGTCCGGCGGGCCGAGCCACATCGATCTCTTCGATTACAAGCCGGCGCTGAAGAAGCATCATGGCGAAGAGCTGCCCGCTTCCGTTCGCATGGGTCAGCGAATCACCGGCATGACGTCGGGGCAGAAGTCGTTTCCCTGCGCGTCGTCTCTCTTCAAGTTCGAGCAGCACGGCAAGAGCGGCACGTGGCTGAGCGAGCTGCTGCCGCACATCGGCGGCGTAGCCGATGACATCGCCGTCGTGAAGTCGCTGCACACTGAAGCCATCAATCACGATCCAGCCATCACGTTCGTGCAAACCGGCTCGCAACAGCCGGGCCGGCCGAGCCTGGGTGCCTGGCTCAGTTACGGCCTGGGCGCCGAGACGGAAAATCTGCCAGCGTTCATCGTGATGATTTCACAGGGGAGCGGCAACAAAACCGACCAGCCGATTTTTTCGCGGCTGTGGGGGCCTGGTTTTTTGCCATCGGAGCATCAGGGCGTCCGCTTTCGCAGCGGCGACGATCCGGTGCTCTATCTGTCGAATCCCCCCGGCGTCGATGCAGCCGCGCGGCGGGAGATGCTGGACGGTGTGGGGCAGCTCAATCAGCTGGCGAGCAACGCGATTCAGGATCCGGAGATTCAAACCCGCATTGCGCAGTACGAAATGGCGTATCGCATGCAGTCGTCCGTGCCGGAGCTGACAGATCTGGCCAGCGAAAGCAAAGAGACGCTCGAAATGTACGGCGTGGATGATGCGAACGTCGACGGCGGCTTTGCCCGCAACTGCCTGCTCGCCCGCCGGATGGCCGAGCGGGGCGTGCGGTTCATTCAGCTGATGCACCGCGGCTGGGATCAGCACAGCTCGTTGCCGGGACAAATCAAAGGGCAGTGCAAAGACGTCGATCGCCCGAGTGCGGCGCTCGTCAAGGATCTCAAGGACCGCGGCCTGCTCGACGACACGCTCGTCATTTGGGGCGGCGAGTTCGGCCGCACCGTTTACAGCCAGGGCACGCTCACGGCGACGAACTACGGCCGCGATCATCACGGCCGCTGCTACAGCATGTGGCTGGCCGGCGGCGGCATCAAGGGCGGCATCTCCTACGGCGAGACCGACGACTACTGCTACAACATCGTCAAGGACGGCGTGCACGTGCATGACCTCAACGCCACGGTGCTCCATTGTCTGGGCCTCGATCACACGCGGCTGACCTATCGCTTCCAGGGCCGCGATTTCCGGCTGACGGATGTCGAAGGGCACGTGGTGAAGGGGCTGTTGTCGTAGGTTGCGAGTTCTGTGTGAGGGAATGAGGAGTTGGCATGCCCGAGCTTGGAGTGAACATCGATCACGTCGCGACCATCCGGCAGGCGCGCAAGACGTACGAACCGGATCCGGTCGCGGCAGCCGTGCTGGCGGAGCTGGCCGGGGCGGATGTTATTACGGTCCACCTGCGCGAGGACCGGCGGCACATTCAGGATCGCGATGTGCGCGTGCTCCGCGAGACGGTGCAGGTCAAGCTCAACCTCGAGCTGTCGGTCACTCCGGAGATCGTTAACATCGCCTGTCAGATCAAGCCGCAGCAAGCAACGGTGGTTCCGGAGAAGCGCGAGGAAGTGACGACCGAAGGGGGCCTCGATGTCGCCGGCAACCTCGACGCAGTCCGGCGGACGGTGGATCAGTTGCGCTCGGCGGGCATTCTCGTCAGCCTGTTTCTCGATCCCGATCCGCGGCAGATTGAAGCGGGGCACAAGCTGGGCTGCGAAGCCATCGAGCTGCACACGGGGCAGTATGCTTTAACAAGCGGCCAGGCGCGCGAGAAAGAATTCGCCGCGCTGGTAGCGGCCGGCAAGCAAATCCGCGATTTGGGAATGCTGTTGCACGCGGGGCATGGTTTGAATTATCAAAACGTGATTCCCGTCGCGCGGATCGCCGAGATGCGCGAGCTGAACATCGGCCATAGCATTGTGTCGCGGGCGGTGCTGGTGGGGTTCGAACGGGCCGTGCGGGAAATGAAGGAGCTGGTCCGCTAATGTCCGTGGCCGACGCTGCCAGCGTCGGCAGCTGACTAGTACCCGACGCTGCCAGCGTCGGCTGTTGTTCGTCCGAAAGAGAAAGCAGCGCAGTGCCGAGTTCATCAGCGCCGAATTCATCATCCCCGCCCGCTCTGCAGGAAATTGTTTGCTGCCTGGGGCAGCCCGTCGCCGGCAATCCCACGCAGTTCATGATGGAGCGGGCCTTTGCCGCAGCGGAGCTCGACGACTGGCGGTATCTCACGCTCGAAGTGCCCGCCGAGAAACTGACCGACGCCATGCGCGGTTTGCGGGCGATGGGCTTTCGCGGCGCGAACTTCACCATCCCGCACAAGGTAGCCGTCATTCCGCTGCTCGATGAACTGAGCCCCGCCGCCGAACTGATGGGCGCGGTCAACTGCATGAAGCGCGATGGCGACAAGCTGCTTGGCGAGAACACCGACGGCAAGGGCTTTGTTCAATCGCTGCGCACGCTTCTCGATGCGGCCGGCAAGCGGTTCGCCGTGCTAGGCAGCGGCGGCGCGGCTCGCGCAATCGCGGTGGAGCTGGGATTGAGCGGAGCTGCGGAAATCGTCATCGTCAATCGCACGGTGGCCCGCGGGCAGGATCTGGTCACGCTGCTCACCGACCGCGTAAAGGTGAACAGCCGGCTCGTCCACTGGAAGGGCGACTATGAAGTTCCCGCGGAGATCGACGTGCTGATCAACGCCACTTCGATTGGCCTGGGCGATGCGCAGGCTCGCGTGCCGGTGGACGCGAATTCGCTGCGGAAAGAACTCGTCGTGGCCGATGTCATTTTCAACCCGCCGAGAACCCGCCTGATTCGCGACGCCGAGCAGCGTGGCTGCCGCACGCTCGACGGCTTGGGCATGCTCGTCAACCAGGCCGTCATTGCATTCAAGATCTGGACGGGCGTCGATGCGGACGCGGACGTGATGCAGGAGGCGCTCGAGGAGTTTTTGAACGTGTAAAGCAGCGAAGTTGGCGTTTCAACTCGATTCGCAGCGGAAAATCGTGCGCGACGAAGCGGCGCGTCTGGATAGCGAATCGGGCCCGACTCTAACGAACCAGGCTGCCTCTACTTTTGCGGCGGCGGCAAATAGCCCTGCGGCTGTTGCGGATTACCTTGCTGCGGATAGCCCTGCTGAGGATATCCTGGGTGCTGCGGATAATAGGGCTGAGGCCGCGGCGGAATCGGCAGCTGGCCCGACATCATCAAATAGGCGGTCGACCACATCAGCGAAATCAGCGGAATCGCAAACAGCAGCCCCACGAAGCAGGCCAGCTCACCAAGCAGCGCGAAGCCATAGCTGACGAGCACCAGCACGAACGTCGTCAGCTTGTTCCCTTCCGTAATCTGCCGGGCCAGGCCGAACGAGTCCATCACGCCGCACTTGTGATCGACAATCAAGTGATACGAAGGCCAAAAGACGAGCAGCAGGAAAATCAGCGGAATATAAAGCGGCAGCGCCGCGATGATCATGATCGGCGTGGTCACCAGGGCAAAACCGAGCACGGGCAGCAGCCGGTCGCCGCCACCGAAGAGCTCCGAGAGTTGCACTTGCTGTCCGCGAGCCATCCGGACGCTCATCTGGCATTGGCCGATTCCCAGCCAGGTCTGCGACAGAATCAGCAAAAAATAACCGAGAATCATCACGCCGATGGTCAGCGCCGGTTCTTCCATCGGCGCGGTCACTGCCGCGCCGACAAACATCAGAATCATCATCGGTATCATGATGACCATCGGCAGCACGGCCATGCCCAAGCCGACGCTCAGATTCCGCTTCCAGACTTCGATCGCGTGGTTCACGATCGGACTCACTTCCACCACCTGATGGCCGATCATGCCGGGCGTGGCCAGCCGCTGCACCTGGTAGCCCCCCTGCGGCGAAGCGTAGGGATTCGGCGCGGCGGTGAACTGCGGCTGAGGCGGCGGGAGCGTCGCTTGGGTCGTGGCCGGAAAGCGGGGATCGGTGAACGCAAACGGATTGCTCGCCGGCGCATCGCCGAACGGGCTGGCTCCCTGCGGCGCCGGCTTGGGGACCGGCGGCGGTGAGGGCTTGGGCGCGGAGAAATCAAAACCGGCTTGCGGCGGCGGCGCGAGGGGCGACGCGCTCGCGGTGCTGGCCGGCACGCTCAGGATCGATGAGCATTTGGGGCACCTGGCATTTTTGCCCGCAGCCGTGTCGGGCACTCGCAACTGCTGCTGACAACTGGGACACAAGAATTCGATCGACATGAAACCCGCCGCATGTACTAACGAAAAATCGCCGGCCGCCGCCCGCGCGACGTCGCCCCATCATACCGCACCGCTGCAAATCCTTCGCTCATTTTTTTCCTTCATTTGCCCGCCGCGCACTGGCTCCACGCGTTAGCGAGGGAGACGCTGGTACCAATTCAGACCGAACTCTAGCCCCCTTGAAACGGTTGATAACAGTTGCGCGCATCTCGGTTTCGCAGCAAGGCGTTGCAGCCTAGGTCCTTGCGCCGAAACCGCCGAAAAGTTTGATGACAGCGCGATTGGAATTTCGATTGCCCGAAAACGCATGCTAACTCCTGACCCGCCAACGTCTTCCGCCCAACATTCTTACTTATGTATGATAATAGTCGATCACTCTTCGATAGCAGTTCGATCACTGTCCATATTGCATCTCGATAACAATTGGACAAGGATTTATCGCACTTGATAACAGATTGACCGATCGTGCGTCCGTTTCACAAGCGCAGCAGCAACCAGCTCCAGGCACGCGTGCCGTGCCGGAGTGATGTCTTTCTGACTGTATTCCCCGCGCGGAAGCCGCCGGGGTTTATGAACATTTGTATCGTATTAGTAGCCTGGCTGGTTGTCAAGCCGCAATCAAATCAAACCTGGCAGCCTGCTATTCAAATCGCCGGCGAACCGCGAGGTGGCGCTGTCGCCGAAGATCGTCGTCGGCACGCCGAGCAGGTTCAGCAGCTCGACGTAGAGGTTCGCCATCGGCGCTTTCTTTTCGAACCCCAGATGCCGGCCGGTCTGCAGTTGGCCGCCGGCGCGACCGGCGAGAACCACCGGATAATCGTCCCGGCCATGCCCGCCATCGGCCATGTACGAGGTGTAAAGGAGCGCGCAGTTATCGAGCAGCGTGCTGCCCCCTTCGTCGATGGCGGCCAGCTTCTGCACCGTCTCGGCAAAGAGCATCGTGTACCAGGCGTGAATCTGGCGGCAGGCTTCACGGGCGATGGGGTCGGCGTCTTCAGGGCGCGAGGCATTTCCCTGATGCTCGAGCGTGTGGCAGTGGCGCTCGTAACCAACGGTCACCACGCCGGGGAACATGCTTTCGTCGCTGCCGGCCGCGACGGTGGCGACGCGGGTGGTGTCGGTTTGAAACGCGAGGACCAGCATGTCGGCAATCAGGCGGATGTAATCGGCATGCCGCGCAGGATCCTGCTCCGTCGGCCGCGTGATCTCCCAAATCGGCGTGCCGGCCTTCGGTAACTCCGGCAGATTCAACTTCGACTTACCAGGATGAGCCAGGTCGAGCAAGTCCTGCCGCTGTCGCTCTTCAGCCCTGGCGATCCGCTGTTCAACGGAACGGACCGATTCCAAGTATTGATCGAGCTTCTGCCGATCGCCCTTGCCTAAACCGCGGCGCAAATCATTCGCTTGCGACAGCACCAGATCAAGCACGCTGCGGTCAAGCGAATCGCTGCTCTTGGTATTCGGCGTTGCCGACGAATCCGCTTCCGCCCGGCGCTGCCAATTCGGCGCTACTGGCGTCCGGCCGCGGAACATCCGGTCGAAAATCAACCGCGGATTGCCTTCGTAAGGAACGACGGAATCGCGCGAACGGAAAGAGTAGTTCTTCTCGCCGCCATTCAGGCCAATCTCGAGCGACGGCAAGAGCGTATCCTTGCCGATGACGGCTGCGGCAGCCTGGTCAACCGAAACGCCGGCAAGCAGCTTGCCACCTTCCTTCTTCACGCTGCTCGCGCCGGTCAGATGCAGCAGCGAGCAATGCTCGTGCGCATTCACGTTCTCGGACCGCCCCGCGTGCGACAGACCGGAGATGATATTGAGCTGGTCCTTCGCAAATTCGAGTGGCCTCAGGATCGAGGGCAGCTTCGAGAGCGGCCCCGACATTTCCGGCTTCCACGATTCCAGTACCGTGCCGCCCGTCACCGTAAAGATGCCGAGCCGCAATGGCGGCTTCGCCACGCTTGCTCCTTGTGCTATGCGGGCAGGAAACAGCGTTTCGAAAAACGGCAGGGCAAGGAGCGCGCCGCTCGCGCGGAGCAGGCTGCGGCGGGAAAGTTCGGTTCTTGATTTCATGGAAATTTGTCACGGTTGCAGAGTGAAGCGCCACGCACGTAGTAACTGGAATGGGCTCGGCCAGTCCACGACCGCTCTGCTTACTTCGTGCGAGGCTCTTTCGAGAACATCAATTCGCGCGCCGGTGCTGAAACGGATAACTTTTCACAATCGCGAGCACCAGGGACGAAAAACGGTGCTGGTCGGCCTTCAATTGTCCGGTGATTTCCCGAACAGGGCAATCGTCAAAATCCTCGAGCTCCCGGCCAAGCGCATAGGTCAGCAGCTGTTCGCTCAAGTTTCGCGTGAAGTCGTCCTGCCGGGCGAGGATCACTTTTTTCAGATCGGCTGCGCCGTTCAGTTTTTCGCCGGTGGGCAGCTCTCCGCTGACGTCGATCGGCTGGTCGCCGACTTTCTCCCGCCAACGGCCGACTGCGTCGAAGTTGTCGAGGGCGAAGCCGAGCGGATCCATTTTCTTATGGCAGGCCGCACAGTCGGCGTCGTGCGCGTGCTGGGCCAGCTTTTCGCGAAAGGTTTGCACGTCCTTCTTGTGGCGGTCAGTCTCTTCCTTGATCTGGCTCACGTTGGCGGGCGGCGGTGGAGGAGGCGTGCCGAAGATCACTTCCAAAATCCACTTGCCGCGCATCGTCGGACTCGTCCGCGACGTGTGCGACGTCACGGCGAGCACGCTGCCCATGCCGAGCAGGCCGCCGCGCGGATCGCCGGGCGGCAGTTGCACGCGCTGCAGCTCTTTGCCCGTCACGCCAGGCAGGCCGTAGTACTTCGCCAGCTCTTCATTGGCAAAGGTGTAATCGGTGTGCAGCAGTTCCAGCACACTCCGGTCTTCACGGCGAAGGGCATCGAAAAACGTCGTCGTCTCATCAAACATTGCCTGGCGGATGTTGGCGTTGAATTCGGGAAAGAATTCCGTGCTCGGCCGGGCGACGGGCAGCTTGTGAATCTGCAGCCAGTGGACCGCGAAGTTGTCGGTGAGCGCGCGGGCTCGCTTATCGGCGAGCATCCGCCGGACCTGCTGTTCTTGAATCTCCGGCTTCGACAGCTCGCCGCGCTCGGCGAGGACCAGCAGTTCGTCATCTGGCAGGCTCGACCAGAGAAAATACGACAAGCGTGTGGCCAATTGAACGTCGCTTACGCGCACGACGCCCGGTTTGTTTTCAGGCGCGTCTTGTTCGATGCGAAACAGAAACTTTGGCGAGACGAGCACCGCTTTGAGCATGTATCGCACGGCTTCGCCGTAGCTCTTTTTTTGCGCGGCCGCGCGATCGAAGATGGCGAGCAAACGGTCAATGTCGTCCGGCGTTTGCTGACCGCGATAAGCGCGGCGGACAAATGGAGTGATTAGCGCGCGGGCTGGGTCGCGCGGCACGGTTTCAGCGGGCGGCTGCACTTCATAGTCGCGCCGCCGCCAAGTTCCGGGTTTCAGCGAGAAAAGCTGTTCGCGGCTCGCGCGGGCCTGGTCCTGAATTCTGCCATCGACCGACGAGCGGAGCTCCACGCCATACAGGCGATCGAGAATTTGATCGGCGGCGGCAAAATACTTTTCCAAGAGAGCCGGCGGCATGTCGAGCGCTGCGGCGAGATTGCCGAAGCTGTTCCCTTCACTCACGTCACCCGCAATGCCGACCGACGCGGCATCGAACTCTACGCCGAAAAGATCGCGGACGGTGCGGTTGTATTCGGAGAGCATCAGCCGCCGAACGAGCGCCGGTCCGGGATCCTGATTGGCCGGATCGTTGCAATCGATGGTCTCGATGGTCCGCTTCAGCCAGGCCAGCAGCTTTTCTTTCTCGGCTGCCGTCAGCTGCGGTTCATCCGCCGGCGGCATCGCGCCCGCTTCGAGCTGGGCGACCACTTTTCGCCACAGCTTGCGTTGCCGCGCTGCCGATTTGTCATCGACGATCGCCGCGAAGTTGACGTTGGCTGATTTTTCTTCCGGACCGTGACAACTCACGCAGCGCGCGCGGAGGATCGGCTGAATATCGGCCGTAAACAACGGCTCGGCAGCGGCTGAAGAACCGACGACAAGCGCCGGGAAGAAAACGACGAAAAAACGGAGCAGCACGAAACCATCTCAGCGGCGGGAAGTAGCCACGCTTGCCAGAGCGTGGGGTGGGCAGCCATTCAAGTCGATTCCCACGGTCTGGCGACCGTGGCTACTTGAGTATAACAACCGACTACAATTCCCGGATGAAAATATTGCCGAACTGCACCGCCTCGTCATGATGCTGCAGGCCGATGGGACCTTTGGCGGGAATGTCGGGAAGCTGCGCGCGGTCGATGATCAGCTCACCGTTGAGGACGACGGTCACGCGGTCGCCCTGCATGGTGATGACAAAGCGGTTCCATTGGCCATTCGGTTTGTCGGCCCGTTTTTTCGGCGTGACGCCGGCGCGGACTTCGGGCGAGTATTTTTTGTTCGTGCGAAACTCCGTGATCTCGCCGCTGCCGACTGGCCGGCAGCAGATGTTGGCCTGGGCATGTTCATAACCGCGCAGCAAAATGCCGCTGTTGCCGGCATCGTCGACCGTCACCAGCTTCGGCTTGCCGTCATCACCGAGCACGTCATCGCCGTTTGGCTGTACCAGCGGCCATTCCTTTTTCACCGGCTTGTTCGGCAGCCGCCAGTCGCAGACGAGCACGAAATCGCCGTAGTCCTTCTTCGTCCACAGGTGCTTGTCGAGCGGCCGTTTGGCTTCGCTTTGCCCATCGTAATGCAGCTGCCAGTCCTTCATCGTCCAATGGCCGGCGTTCCCTTCGACCTGCTTCCACTGGCTCAGCTCGGCGTCATACAGCAGCGGCGTGAAACCTTCGGCTTCGTTGGCGATGGCTTCCTTGGGCGGATTCGTCGAGGGGAGCTCGCGAATGTTGATATTGCGAAAGTGGCATTCGGAGCCTTCGGACTCGAGGCAGATGTAACCTTTGCGCGGATGGCACTGGCTGCCGCCGGAAACTTCCTTGCCATTGACGCTGAGCTTCAGCACGCCGTCGTTGCATTCCACGCGGTAGTGGTTCCACTCGGGTGACGGCTTGCACCGTTTTTCGCTCGGCAGGCAACGGGCCCAGCCGCTCGGATGTGGCCGGGCCGGCTTCATCGTCGCGCCGTGAATGCTGAAGACGTCGCCATGGCTCGTGTAGTTCGCCGTTTCGCGGCCATCGAGCACCTGCACCTCGATGCCGCGGCTGAACGGCGTGCCGACCGCGGTCAGCGGATCGCCCCAAATAAACACCCCCGCGTTGCCGCCGGCGACCAGATGCCGCCATTCGAGCTCGAGAATGAAGTTCTCATACATCCGCTCCGTGCGGATCGTACCGGTCGGCTTGCCCGTGCTCACAATGATGCCGTCCTTCACGGTGAACGTCTCCGGCGCGACGTTCACGATCTTCCAGCCGCTCAGATCCTTGCCGTTGAAGAGCGGCGTGAATTTTTCGTCCTCGGCTGCGGTGGCCATTGAGAACGTGATCACCAACAAGCCGCTCAACCAAAGTGCTGTCCAGCGCATTTCAAAATTCTCCTGAGTTGTATTTGTCGGGCCCTCGCACCTCGCACCTCGCACCCCGCGGCTTGCCCCTCACCCCAACATTTGATCGAGCGCCATGAGCGCGACCGGCCAACCTGGTCTGTCTGCCAGATACGTCTGCCACCAGGCGTGAACGACGCTCGTAGTATCCTGATTGGCCACCTTCGGCAACTGCCAGGCGTCGACCGCGCGGGCGATTTGCTCAGGCGAAAACGGACCGAGCTCCACTTCGCTGGCTGCTTGTAAGACGGCGGGCAACAACGCGAAGGCGGCGACGTGCGGCAAGCGCTGCGCGTTGACATGATCGGAGAAGACCGGCAGATCGCACTGCAGCTGCGACAGGAGCCAAGCCAGGCGGACAACTTCAGGCAGTTGCGGGACGGAATTCGTTAGGACGGCTTCGAATGACACGGCGTTGTGCTGCAAGTGCGCTTCGCCGCCGCCGCCGAGTGCTGGCTGCACGAGCACGACAGTCGCCTCGCTGGCCAACAAGTGCTCATCGGTGAGGTTAGCAATTTGCCGCAGCAAGCCGTTTCCGCGAGCTTCCCACTGTTCGCGCAGCGGCCGTTCACGGAGGCGTAGATCTTCGGCCGCATTCGGAGCGACTTTTTGAAAGGCCTGCACAACGGCAGTCAGTACCGCAGTCAACTTCGCGAGTTTCAAATCCGTTTTGGGCCCGCTTCCTTGCACTTTCACTAAGGTCCGCTCGACCAGTTGTCGCGGCGAGTCGAACTGCGTCGCGAAGCCCGCCAGCGCCCGCCGAAACGGCGCTGCCGGCATGCCGCTGGCTACAATCTCCTGCTCCAGTGCTTCGGCTGGCTCCGCCATGGCTGCCGCGAGCGCCGGATCGACGAGCACCTTCCCGCGCGCCATCGCCCCCGCTGCATGCAGCGCGCTGCCGAGAACACCGGGCTTCCAGGTGAGGAGCATGGGATTGCAGATTTCAGATTGCAGATTGCAGATTCGGGGAAACCGAATTCCATCTGGGAATTTGACTCGGCCCGCATTCTAATCTGCAATCTGCCATCTGAAATCTGCAATCGCCTCATTCGTGTGTCCCATGCCATCCGCCGTTCACGACGCCTCAGCCCCCGACACTCCCGCCCTCTGCCTCGATCTCGATGCGTTCGATGAAAACGTGCGCGACGCGGTCACGCTCTGCCGGTTGCAGAACATCGACTGGCGGCCGCATGCGAAGTGCCACAAGTCGCCGGTGATCGGCCAGCGGCTGATTGATGCCGGCGCGATCGGCCTGACGTGCGCCAAGCTGAGCGAAGCAGAGATGTTCGCCGCGGCGGGCATTCACGACTTGCTGATTGCCAACATGATCGCCGGGCCGCAGAAGGTCGCGCGGCTGGTCGAGCTGCGGAAGATCGCCGATCCGATTCTCGCCGTCGATTCGCTCGATCAGGCCGAGCCGATTAGCGCTGCCATGCAGCGGGCGGGCCTGCGCGTGCGAACCATCCTGGAAGTCGACATCGGCCTGGCCCGCGTCGGCACGCAACCGGGCAAAGCGACGCTGAAGCTCGCTCAGCAAGTCGATGAACTGCCGGGCCTCGAACTCATCGGAATCATGGGTTACGAAGGGCACCTGATGGCCGTTGCCGATCAAGAGGCGAAGGGCATGCAAGTCGAGCAATCGCTGGCCATGCTCGTCGCGCAGCAAACGCTCCTCGGCTCGCATGGGTTGAATTGCGAGCTGGTGAGCTGCGGCGGCACCGGCACGATTCATCTCTGCTCGCAGCAGCCTGGCATCACCGAGATTCAAGCCGGCGGCGTGATCTTCATGGACGTCTTTTATCGCGACAAGTGTGCAGTTCCCGGGTTTCGGGAAGCGCTCACGGTGCTCGCAACCGTCGTCAGCCACCCGGCGCCCGACCGCGCGATCATCGATGCGGGGCGGAAGAGCTTGAATATTGAAATCGCCACCCCGGCAATTAAAGGCCGGCCCGATCTTACCATCACGCGGCTGTCGGCCGAGCATGGCCAGTTGCATGTGGCGGGAAGCGCCGATTCACTCCGCGTCGGCGATCGCCTGGAGATCATCCCCGGCTACGGCGATCTCACGATCATGCTTCACGAGCAGTTCCACTGTTTCCGCGGCGGCGAGCTCGTGGAGACGATTCCCGTGGCAGGACGAGGGAAGTTGCAGTAGGACAACCGGCGGGCGGATGCATCGCCAAAGAGCCACGCACGCAGTGAGTGGAATGCATTCGGCGACTCCATCCACCGTCCCCTTACTTCGTGCGGGGCTCTTTCGTTGGGAACCTTTCCATTTACAGCACATCCCAACTCTCGGTGAGCGCGTCACCGTTTTCCAGCAACGCATCCGTTGCGGCATCGTCGTCTGCTTCCGAGCTGCGAGCGTTCGTTTGCTCCGCCGTACGCAGCAGATCGACCGCCTGGTTCAGCAGCAACAGCTCAGGCCGCAGATCGTTAGCCGACGCGAAGACTTCATCGACGGAACTGCTCGGCAGCGAACTGCTGTTGGTGAATGAGTGCGCCGAGGCCAGCGGCGCGGCGAAGCTGAAGTTGGCGCTGCTGTTCGTGGTGTTGACGATGGAACCGCTGCTTCCCTGATCTGTCAGACCGAAAGTCGGCACGCTGCCGGCTGCCAGTGCGCCTCCAGGACCCGGCAGGTCGCCGATTCGCTCGATCCGAACGGCATCGGCGACGACGCGGTCGTTGGCGGCATTGGTGAGCGTCACTCGAATCGTATCGCCGGTGATGTCGAACGTTCCCAGCTGTTTCCAGTTCGTGCCGCCCCAGCTCAAGCCGGTCGAGGCAACTTCCTGATTGGCGAGAACGGTACCGATCGCCGTCGATCCGTCATACACGGTGAAGGGTGCGTTCGTGGCGTTGATGATGCTCGCGGTCCAGCTGGCATGCACGCGATATTGTCCCGGCGGCATCGCGGTGAACGTCCAGGTCGCCGTCGTCGTGCCGGTTCCCTTCACCGCCGTCTGAATGTCGGCTTCGCGGCCTTGATAGGCGACGCGAGTCCAGGAACCCGTTGTCGTGAAGCCCACCGCGCCGTTATCGA
>Ga0196963_10001837_pt1 | contig 13535 bp, 14 predicted proteins | sample S1_5metaG_FD_148600 | JGI IMG/M metagenome (GOLD analysis project Ga0196963, IMG submission 148600) | Soil microbial communities from Anza Borrego desert, Southern California, United States - S1_5 | ecosystem: Environmental > Terrestrial > Soil > Desert | place: USA: California | collected... | reverse complement strand
TCGCCGTTGTCCTCGATGGCCCAGAGCTGCAGCCGGCGGCCGTACATCTCGTAGCGCTCGTTGAAGTACTGCTGGAGGACGCGCGCGGTGCGATGGGCGGCGTCCTCACCGGGCGGTGCGGTGTCCTCGATCGGTCCGCGCTCGGCGGGCATGCCGAGCACGTGCCAGAACGCGATGCGGATCTCCTCGCCGGTCACGTTCGTCCACGTGCCGCCACCGTTGTCGCCGGTGAACGCGGCGCGGCAGGGCGGCGCGTAGGCCGACTCGGTCTGGCGCGGCGGATCCCCGAAGCACCGGCCCCGGCCGGGCTTGACGATCGTCGTCGTCGTCGTGGCCGGCGCCGTCTGCTCGCCGCCGGTGGCGCCCGCGGTGCGCGACGCCGCCTGCCGCAGCGACTGGATGATCGTCTCCGCCTCCTCCTCGGGCGGGGCGTTCGGGTTCAGCGCCGCCGAGGACTGCTGCTGCTCGGGCGGCGGCCGGAGCACGGTCGGGAGCACGGCCACGGCGAGGGCCATGGCGAGCAGGAGGTAGACCGCGGGCAGGGCGCGACCCACCTGCCCTCGCTTCCGAGCCACTCCTCAGAACTACGCCAAAGTCCTCTGGAATCCTGCTACCGCCGGTATCCGAATCGTTCTGGGCGGGATTGCTGCGTCTCGGACGGACGGATCCCGCCCAGAACCGAGGGCTAGGCCGTGGCGTCGGCCCCGGCGGCCTCGGCGGCGGCGCGGGCGCGCTCCTCGCGGCGGCGCTTGCGCTCCTCGGCCTGGCGGCGCTCGTACTGGAGCGAGTGCTCGAAGCCGTCGGGCTGGTAGCTGTACAGGAGCGTCCGGCGCTCCTTGGCCGACCGGTTCGGCTCCGACTTGTGCACGAGCAGCGGACCGAACCACACGACCGAGCCGGCCGGCACCTCGAGCGGCACCGGCGTGCCCTCGATGTACGCGGGGTCGAGCTCGAGGTTGCCGAAGGGATCCTTGTCGGTGCGCTGGGGCCACGGCCCCTTCTGGTGCGAGCCGGGCAGGACCTCGAGCGTCCCGTTCTCGAGCGTGGCGTCGTCGAGGAAGAGCATGGCGGTGCACACCCGCGCTCGCTGCTCGGCGAACTCCCAGTACGGCCAGTCCTGGTGCCACGGGTTGGGGCCCCCGACGAACGGCCGCTTCAGGTTCAGCTTTTCGGTGAACAGGATCGGGTTCTCGTCCTGGACGAAGGCGATCGCCGGCTCGGTGAAGCGCGCGTCGTACGCCCACTTCTCCAGCGTCGGCGACAGGTGCGCGAACGGCTCGAGGCCGTGCACGGCGTCGGTCTCGCCCTCCCACTTCACCGTGCAGCCGGTCAGCTCGTCGGGCTCGAACGTGTAGGACCCGACGTGCCACCGCGTGCCGTTGCGGTTGGCGACCAGCGCGGCGGTGAGCTCCTCGCACGCCTCGGTGATCTCGGCGCACTCGTCGAGGCTGAACACCCGCTCGCGCAGGACGTACCCGTCGCGCTCCATGGCCTCGAGCTCGGCCTCGCTCAACCGGTGCATGACGACTCCCCCCGTGAGAAGATGCGAACCGAAGTATGACAATACCGTCGGTATCCGTCCAATGGTCGATGAGCGACGAGTGCGCCGACGGCTGGTCGCACCACGGCCTCGCCGCGCTCCCCGACGGCACCGTCGTCGGCTACCACCCGGGCGGCAACGAGCTCCTGTTCTTCGACCCGACGACGGGCGCCGTCGTCCGGCGATCGCGGTGCGAGGCGATGGAGGCGCACGACATCGAGGTCGACGGCGACCGCCTCTGGCTCGCCGACTGTGGCCACCGCCTGAAGCTGTCCGCTCGCTCGCGCACGGTCTACGTCGACCCGCCCGTCACCGACGCCGTCGGCCACGTGTGGCTGGTCGAGCAGGACGGCACCACGGTCCGGCGCATCGACGGTCCGGACGAGCAGCAGTTCCTCCCGACCGGCGTGGCGCTCGACCCCGACGGGCGCGGCCTGTGGGTCGCCGACGGCTACGGGTCCAACCGCGTGTTCCTGTTCGGTCCCGACGACACCGTGGTGCTGACCCTCGACGGCTTCGACACGCCGCACGGCATCGAGATCGACCACCGAGGCGGCGAGCCCGTGCTCGTCGTCGCCGAGCGGGGCGCCCGTCGCCTCGCCGTCCACGCGCTCGACGGCACCTTCCTGCGGCACGAAGGCGTCGGCGCGCTGCTCGCGCCGTGCGCGACCACCGTCGTCGGCGACCACCTGCACGTGGCCGACCTCTCCGGCCGGGTCACGGTGCTCGACGCCGACGGCGCGCTCGTCGAGCACCTCGGTCCGCACGGCGAGCAGCGCGAGGGCTGGCCCAACGCCCTGGACGCCGACGGCAAGCCGGTGCCGCCGGCGTTCGCCGCCGACCGCTTCAACAGCCCGCACGGCATCACCGCCGTCGACGGCGACGTCGTCGTGACCGAGTGGGTCCTCGGCGGTCGCTGGGTGCGCTACTCCGTCTCCGGCAGCACCTCGAAGGCGCGCTGAGGATGGTTGTAGGCGACGACCATCCGCGCCGGGACGTCCCCGACGTTGCGCCCGTCGTGCGGCACGCCGACGGGCACGCGGATCACGTCGCCCGGCCCCATCGTGAACGACTGGTCCCCGATGCGGTGCTCGAGCGCGCCCTCGATCAGGTAGAGAAGCTCCTCGCAGTTGTCGTGCCGGTGCAGCGGGTTCTTGAAGCCCACCGCGATCGTCACCTCGCCGAGCGTCATGCCGGTGCCGGGCATGCGCTCGCCGTTCACGTGCCAGCACAGCTGGCCGAACTCGGTGGCGTCGCACTGGACCTCGGCGCGAGCGGAGAACAAGACCTCGTCCATGGGGGCCCATCATGACCGTGACCTACGGGTTCGAGCACGAGCGCCGGCTGCGCGCCGGGTTCATCGGCTGCGGCGGGCACTCGTTCCGCAACGTCTATCCCGTGCTGCGCTACCTGCCGGTCGAGCTCGTCGCCGTGTGCGACCTCGACGGCGAGCGCGCGGCCACCTACGCCCGCACGTTCGGTGCCGAGCGCTCGTACACGTCGCACGAGGCGATGCTGCGCGAGTGCGAGCTCGACTGCGTGTTCGTCGTGACCGGCGTGTCGTCGTACGCCACGCTCGCCGTCGACTGCCTCTCGGCCGGCGTGAGCGTGTGGACCGAGAAGCCGCCGGTGGCGTCGCTCGACGACGTCGCCCGCATCCGGGCGGCACTCGATGCGTCCGGCAAGCAGTACGCCGTCGGGCTGAAGAAGGCGTTCGCGCCCGCGAACCAGAAGCTGCGCGAGCTCACGCTGCGGGACGACTTCGGCGCCGTACAGTCGCTGGCGCTCCGGTACGCCCAGTTCATCCCGAGCGTCGACGATCTCCGGTCGAAGTCGGAGCTGTCGGACTACTTCCTCGACCACCTGTGCCACCCGCTCGCCGTGCTGCGGCTGCTCGGCGGTCCGGTGGCGTCGCTGTTCTACGAGCGGTCGCCGAACGGGTCGGGCGTGGCGACGTTCACGATGGCATCCGGCGCCATCGCGTCCCTGCACCTGCCGTTCGCGTTCTCCATGCGCTCCACGCAGGAGCGCACCGAGGTCAACGGCGAGCGGGCCTCGGCGTGGTCGGAGAACAACACCCGCGTGACCTTTGCCCCCAACCCCCGCTTCCGCGACCTGCACTACGGACGCGACCCCGACCACACCACCGACGTGCACGCGATGACGGTGTGGGAGCCGGAGTTCTCGCTCGGCCAGCTCTACAACACCGGCGCGTTCCTGCTCGGCTACTACGGCGAGCTCGCCCACTTCTGCGACGCCGTGCTCGAGGACAAGCCGATCGAGATCGGCGGCATCGACTGGGCCGAGGAGGGCATCCGCATCTTCGACGCCTTCGCCGAGGGCCCCGGGAAGGTCATCCCGGTCACCGCCTGATCGCGATCAGCCCGTGTAGCCGGGGACGCCCTCGCGGAAGACGCGGATCTCGCCGTCCATCGCGCCGGGGCGCCAGCGACGGCCGCCGGCGGTGTGCTGGAAGCAGCCCAGCTCGCCGCCGTCGGGGTCGGTGCACGCCGGGTCCCACCAGATCTCGGCGAGGTCGTCGACGAAGGCGTGGTCGCCGGGTCCGTAGCCGCCGCCGATCGCCCACGGCGCGCGCACCTGCTGCAGCGGCATCGAGTACATGCCGGAGGCGAAGGTCTCGGCGTTGAGGTTCGGGCCCGCCTCCTGGATCCCGTTGAGCACGTGCTCGATCTGGATGTAGAGCAGGTCGCAGAAGGAGTCGTCGGGCTCTCCCGCGGGATCGATCGACTTGTAGGCCCGGTAGCAATCGCCGTCCTCGGTGGCCTTCGGCAGCTCCCAACCCGACATCCCGAAGTACTGCGTCACCTGCGACGGCGGCAGCAGGCGCGCCGAGTCGTTGAAGTCGAGGCCGTAGGAGTTCAGGAACACCCACTCCGGCCGGTAGCCCGACGCCTCCGCGGTCGACATCAACGTCGAGAGCTCGACGACGCCGGACGATCCGATGATCGTCGTGGCGCCCGCCGACCGGATCTGCGCCATCATCGACGCCATCTGCTGCGGGTCGCCGGCCTGGTACTCGAAGGCGAGGTCGGTCTCGAAGCCGCACATCGCCTTCGCCGGTTCGGTGATCGAGGATGCGCTCCGGAAGTCGTTGCCGATCCAGCTGACCTGGATCACCGCGATCTTGCGCGGCTGCCCGCGCTGAGCGCCGCCGGCGAAGTCGGCATTGCGCCCGACGAGCTTCTTGCAGATGTACTCCGCGGTCATCTGGTCGACGGTGTCGATGTCCATCTGGTACGACCAGACGCGCGGCGCCCGATCGGCGTAGAACGACTTCGCCTCGCCGTTGCCGTCGAAGCAGATGCGGCCGCGCCGCACGAACTCGTCGCAGAACGGGACCTCGAGCGTGACGGCGGCGAACGCGTTGCCCTCGGTGGCGACGCGCACCGCCGACGCCCGCGCCTCCTCGGCCGACGTCGGGTCGTCCTGCACCGCCCACAGCTGCAGGCGCCGGCCGTAGAGCTCGTAGCGCTCGTTGAAGTAGCGCTGCAGGACGCGCGCCGTCCGGTAGGGCGCGTCCTCGTCGGGCGGCGGCGTGTCCTCGATGCGCCCGCGGCGCACGGGCATGCCGAGGGCGTGCCAGAAAGCGACGGTCACCGTGTCGGCGGTGACGCCGGGTGCGGTGGCGCCGCCGTTGTCGCCGGTGAACGCGGCTCGGCACGGCGGCGCGTACGCCGACTCGGTCTGGCGGGGCGGGTCGCCGACGCACCGCCCGCGACCGGGCCGCACGATGGTGGTCGTCGTCGTGACCGGCGCCGGCGCCGCCTCACCACCGGTGGCGCCGGCGGTCCGCGACGCCGCCTGGCGCAGCGACTGGATGATCGTCTCCGCCTCGTCCTCGGGCGGGGCGTTCGGGTTCAGCGCCGCCGAGGACTGCTGCTGCTCTGGCGGCGGCCGCAGTGCCGTCGGCAGGATGGCGACTGCCGCCAGGAGGGCGAGCGCGAGGTAGCCAACCGGGAGCAACGACCCGATCCGGCGCCGCTTCCTCACGTTGCACGACCCCCCAGCCGGTGATTACGATACCGACGGTATCTCGATTCCGGGGGGACGGACAAATGCAGTACCGGCAGCTGGGTGACAGCGGCATCGAGGTGTCCGAGATCAGCCTCGGCTCGTGGCTCACCTACGGCGCCGCCGTCGACGACGACAACGCGCGTGCCTGCGTGCGCCGTGCGCTGGACCTCGGCGTCACGCTCATCGACACCGCCAACGCCTACGCGACCGGCGGTGCCGAGTCGTTCCTCGGCGACCTGCTCGCCGACGTCCCGCGCGACGAGTACGTGCTCGCGACCAAGGTGTTCTTCCCGATGTCGAAGAGCGACAAGGGACTGAGCGCGCCGCAGATCCGCAAGCAGCTCGACGCGTCGCTGCAGCGGCTTCGCGTCGACCACGTCGACCTGTACCAGTGCCACCGCTACGACCCCGAGGTGCCGCTCGAGGAGACGATGGGCGCGCTCACCGAGGCGGTCCAGTCGGGCAAGACCCGCGCCATCGGCTTCAGCGAGTGGTCGCCGTCGCAGATCCAGGCTGCGCTCGACCTCGTGCCGAGCGGCATGGCCAAGTTCACGAGCAGCCAGCCGATGTACAACGCGCTGTGGCGCAAGCCCGAGGCCAAGGTCATCCCCCTGTGCGAGGCCAACGGCATCGGCCAGATCGTGTTCTCGCCGCTCGCGCAGGGAGTGCTGACGGGCAAGTACAAGCCGGGCGAGCCGCCGCCCGCCGACTCGCGCGCCGCCAACGACGAGATGAACGGGTTCATCGCCGGCATGACCACCGACAAGGTCCTCACCGCGGTGCAGGGCCTGCGTGGCGTCGCCGAGGACGCCGGGCTCACGATGGCGCAGCTGTCGCTGGCCTGGATCCTCCGTCAGCCCAACGTGTCCTCGGCGATCATCGGCGCCTCGCGGCCGTCGCAGGTCGAGGACAACGTGGCCGCCTCGGGCGTGGTGCTCGACGACGACACCCTGAAGGCGATCGACGACGTGCTCGGGGACGCGATCCTCGGATGAGCTCGCCGTCGCTGCTCGAGTCGATCGACGACGGCTGGACGCTGCCGTCGTCGTGGTACTCGGACCCGGCGATCTTCCGGGAAGAGCAGCGGCGCATCCTGCGCCGGTCGTGGCACTTCGTCACCGCCGTCGACGCGCTGTCGCAGCCGGGCGACGTCTACCCGTGCGAGCTCGGGGGTGTGCCGATCGTGCTCGTGCGCGCCCACGACGGCTCGATCAACGGGTTCGAGAACATCTGCCGCCACCGCGCCTACCCGGTCGTGCAGGAGGCGGGGAACCGGCGCACGCTGCAGTGCCACTACCACGGGTGGACCTACGACCTCGACGGTGCACTCCGCTCCGCACCGCAGGCGAACGGCCCGCTCGGGTTCGAGATCTCCGAGGTGTGCCTCCCGCGCGTCCAGGTCGCGGTGTGGGGCCCGATGGTGTGGGTGAACCCGTCGCTCGACGCGCCGTCGTTCGCCCAGTGGACCGCGGGTCTCGACGAGCACCTGCTCGCGCAGGGCTGCGACGTTCGCACCGCGTCGCTGGCGACGTCGCACACCTGGGAGATCGACGCCAACTGGAAGGTGTTCCAGGACAACACGATCGAGTGCTACCACTGCCCCACCACGCACCCGGAGTTCAGCCGGGCGATCGTGCAGGACCCGGCGCGCCAGGTCCTCGGCGTGGGCGGCCGATGGTGGATCCACCACTCGATCCCGTTCCGCGACGGCGTGCCCGAGGGTCCGACGTTCGTGCCCGACACGTACCACTACACCTGGGTGTTCCCGACGACGTACCTGCAGCACTGCCGGAAGGGCTTCGACATCGGATCGATCGACGTCCTCGCCGTCGACCGCCTTCGCTTCCGGCACATGTGGTTCGCCCCGCACGGGACGCCGGCCGACGTCGTCGCCGCCGCTCAGCACGCCCTGGAGAACGACCCGACGATCCCGCAGGACCAGGAGATCTGCCGGCTCGTGCAGCGATCCCACGACTCGGGCGTCGCGCCCGCGGGGCGGCTGCTGCAGGGACGAGAGTCGCTCTTGACCCACTTCTACCGAGTGATCGTGGAGATGATGGACGCATGACCTTCGGCGACTGCTTCGACGTCAGGCTCACCGACGAGCAGATCGACGAGTTCTGGACCCAGGGGTTCACGCACGTCGAGCGGCTCACCACCGACGAGGAGCTCGAGGCGCTCGAGCCCATCTACGACTCGCTGTTCGCGTCGAAGAAGGGCGCGTTCAAGGGCGGCTACTTCGACCTCGCCCGCCCCTACGAGTCCGAGGGCGAGGACCTCGTGCCCCAGGTCCTTGCGCCCGAGTACCGCCACCCCGAGCTGAAGGACACGAACATCTTCCGCAACGCGCTCGCCATCGGGTCACAGCTGCTCGGCATCCCCGTCGAGGAGTGCAAGCCGTGGGGGCACATGATCCTGAAGCCGCCGCACGTGGGTGGCCCGCTGCCGTGGCACCAGGACGAGGCGTACTGGGAGCTCGGCTTCGCGTACCGGGCGATCGGCGTGTGGGTCCCGCTCGACCCGGCGACGGTGCAGAGCGGGTGCATGCACTTCCTGCCCGGTTCGCACCTCGGTGAGGTGAAGCCGCACCGGCACATCAACGACGACCCCACCGTCCACGGCCTCGAGATGATCACGCCGCCGTCGGACGCCGACGCGGTGCCCGTGGAGCTGGCGCCCGGCGGGGCGACGTTCCACCACTGCCGCACGATGCACATGACGCCGCCGAACGTGTCCGACCACGTGCGCCGGGCGTGGGCGAACGAGATCCAGGTCGAGCCGGTCCGGCTGCCCGAAGGCGAGGCCCCCGACTACCCGTGGGTGCGCGAGGGCCAGGAGGCGTGGGCGGCGCGCCAGCTCGGCTGACTCACACCGTTCTTGCGTCGGTCGGCGACACCTGCTGTCGTCGATCTACGCAAGAATCGAGCATGAGGATCACGCCACGGTACGACGGTCCGCCGATGCTGCAGCTCGACGGCGCGCCGGACGCGATCGTCGAGCCGTTCGTCCGCCAGCGGCGGCGGTTCGCGTCGGTGCTCGGCTCGTTGACCGACGAGCAGTGGCGGGCACCGAGCCGCTGCGCGGAGTGGACGGTGCAGGACGTCGTCGCCCACCTCAGCGGCACGAACCCGTACTGGGTGCTGTCGCTCTCTGCCGGCCTCGGTGGGTCACCGACGCGGTTCCTCGGCTCGTTCGACCCGAAGGCGACGCCGGCGTCGATGGTCGCGGCGCTGCGGGGTCAGCCGCCGGCGGAGACGCTGGCGGCGTACGTCGAGACGACCGACGCCCTCCTCGACCTCGTCGCGTCGGTCACCGACTGGACGGTGCCGTGCGAGTCGCCGCCTGGGCACGTCACCGCGTCGGCGATGCTGCACCACGCGCTGTGGGACGCGTGGATCCACGAGCGCGACGTGCTCCTGCCGCTCGCGCGGTCACAGGCCCACGAGGACGACGAGATCGCCGCCACGTTGCGCTATGCCGCCGGGCTCGGTCCGATGTTCGCCGTCATGCACGGCGTGGCGCCGACGGCCGGGGGCGCGCTCGTCGTCGACGCCACCGCGCCGTCGGTGCACGTCTGCGTCACCGTCGCCGACGACACCGTGCACGTCGGTGACGGGCCCGCACCGCCCGACGCCCTCGTCCTCACGGGCGACGCCGCGTCGCTCGCCGACGCGCTCAGCATCCGCGGCCCGCTCGGCGTCGACGTTCCCGCCGAGCACGCCTGGCTCCTCAGCGGCCTCGCCGAGGTGTTCGAAGAGGCGATCTGAGCTACTCGCCCTCGAGGAACAGGCACAGGGGGTGACCGGCGGGATCGAGCATGATCCGCAGCCGCTCGCGGTTGCGGTTCGGCGGCTGCCACGGCGCCTCGCGACCGCCGAGCTCGATCGCCCGGGCGACGGCGGCCTCGAGGTCGTCGACCTGCACCTCGAAGTGCATCATCTTGAGCAGCTCCCCGGGCTGCTCCGGCCACGTCGGCGGCTCGTACCAGTCCTCGCCCTGGATGTTCAGGTGCACGCCCCCGGCCGGGTCGAACAGCTGCGCCCACCGCGGCCCGAGGTCGCGCACCTCGAACCCGAGCAGGCCCTCGTAGAAGCGCGCCATCGGCGGCGCCTCGCGGCAGTCGATCGCCAGCCCGACCCACCTCGCCCCCTTCGCCATGGCGCCTAGGCGATCTCGACGATCTTGGCCTTGGGCTTCGTTCCCAGGTCGAGGACGGCGACGGTGGCCGGGCAGAAGTCCATGGGCATCGTGGGCGAGCCGGGGTTGACGAAGAGGATGCCGTCGTGGGCCACGTTGTACGGCGCGTGCGTGCCGCCGAAGGCGACGGCTGACACGTCGTCCTTGAAGCGCTTCTTCAGCAGCACGTCGAGCGCCCCGTCGAAGGACAAGGACGAGTCCTCCGCGACCTTGATCTTCTTGTCGGGGTTGGCGAGGTTCATCACCAAGCCGCACTTCGCGCCCGAGGTGTCCTCGAACAGCTTCACCGGGGCCGACGCCGGGGCCGCCATCGGCACGTAGCCCTTGCGGTCCTCGGACTGGATCCACACCGGCGCGACCGACGCCAGCCGGTCGAGGATCGCCTTCCGGCCGATGTCGCCCAGGTGCACGATGCGGTCGACGCCCTTGAACGCCTTCAGCACGGCGTCGGGCAGGTCGGAGCCGTCGGCCTTCATCGAGTGCGTGTCGGCGAGGAAGCCGATCTTCACCGCTCCATCCCCTGTCCCCGCCGTGCCAGTGCCTTGTCGCACGCCCCCCGCAGGCGCTGCGCCTTGTCGGCGCAGATCTTCTCATCCCGCTCCATGAACTCGGGCAGCACCTCACGACCGAACAGCTCGAGCGACGACATGATGTCCTCGTGCCGGTTCTTGCCGGCCTGCGACACGAAGATGACCTGGTCGACGCCGGCCTCCTCGTAGCGCAGCAGGAACTCGCGGATCTGCGCCGGCGTGCCCACCGCGCCCCGCAGGCCCTGGGCGCCGGACTCGCCGGACGCCACCCGCGCCTCCAACCCATCCGAGGCGAGCGCCGCCTCCGTGTTGACGGCGAAGCCCATGGCGTCGCGGTTCTTCTCGAACTCCTCCCACAGGTTCGTGACGCCGGGGTCGTGCGGCTGGATCACGTAGTGCAGCAGCGAGTAGCCGAAGAAGTTCGACCCCTCGAGCCCCATCGAGATCGCCTGCTCCTCGGTCTCGGCGCACATGAACGTCGTCACGCACGCGACGTTCGGGTTGACGGCGTCCGAGAGCGGGGTCGCCTCGTCCTCGAACGTGGCGTAGTAGTCGTCGACCCAGTGCTTCGCCTCCTCGGGGTCGATGAAGGAGAACGTGAGCGCGCCGATGCCGAGCTGCGCCGCCATGTGGATCGTCTCCCGCCGCGAGCACGCGACCCACAGCGGCGGGTGCGGCTTCTGGTACGGCTTGGGGACGACGTTCCGCGCGGGCATCGACACGTACGTGCCGTCGTGACCGCCGAACGGCTCCTCGGTCATGCAGCGCAGCACGACCTCGAGGCCCTCGCGCCACTGCTCGCGCTTCAGCTCCGGGTCGATGCCGAAGCCGCCCATCTCCTGCATCGTCGCCGACTCACCGGTGCCGAGCTCGACCCTCCCGTCGGAGACGAGGTCGAGCGTCGCGACGCGCTCGGCCGTCCTGGCCGGGTGGTTGTACGCCGGTGCGGTCTGGATGATCCCGTGCCCGAGCCGGATGTTCGTCGTGCGCTGCGACGCGGCGGCGAGGAAGACCTCGGGCGCCGAGCTGTGCGAGTACTCCTCGAGGAAGTGGTGCTCGACCTCCCACACGGCGTGGAACCCGAGGCGGTCGGCGAGCTCGACCTGCTCCAACGCGTCCTTCAGCAGCTGGCGCTCGCTCTCGCCCGTCCACGGGCGGGGCAGCTGGTGCTCGTAGAAGATCCCGAACTTCACGTGGCGAGCAACCTCTCGATCTCGGCCTTGAACGGCATGGACGGCTCGGCGCCGTGCGTGGTCACGGCCAGCGCGCCGGCAGCATTGCCGACTCGCGCCGCTTCGAGCAGCGATGCGCCGCCGGCGAGCGCGGCGCACATCGCACCGCAGAACGCGTCGCCGGCGCCGACGGTGTCGACGCACTCGACATCGTGCGGCGCCAGGTGCTCGTCGCCGACGCGTGCGCCGTCGGCGCCCAGCGTCAGCACCGTCTGCACGCCCTCGATGGGACCGATGGCGGCGGCTTCGGTCTCGTTGGGCACGAGCACGTCGATCAGGCCGGCGTAGTCGCGGATGTCGCCCACCGCCGGCGCCGGGTTGAGCACCACGGTCGCACCCGCGGCACGACCGAGCCGCGCCGCCTCGACGGTCACCTCGCGCGGCAGCTCCCACTGCAGGAGCACGACCGACGCGCCGTCGAACACCTCGCTCGGCAGCGAGCGCAGCTCGTGGTTGGCGCGCGGGATCACGATGATCGCGTTCTGCCCCGAGGTCTCGACCACCGGGAGCCCGACGCCGGTCCCGACCTCCGGGTCGACCGACACGCCGCGCCGGTCGATGCCGGCGGCGTCGAGCGCGTCGAGGAACTGGCGGCCGAAGGCGTCGTCGCCCACCCGGCCGACCATCGCCACCTGGCCACCCGAGCGGGCGGCGGCGATCGCCTGGTTGAAGCCCTTGCCCCCGAGGAACTGGGCGAAGGACTCGCCGATCACGGTCTCGCCCGGCTTCGGCAGGCGCGCCGTGCGGGCGACGAGGTCCATCATGAACGAACCGACGACGACGACGCGCCCGTCGCCCATCAGCGCGTCCCGAGCGCGCCGCCGGGATGGCGCTTCTTGAAGTCCTCGCGGGTGAACCCGCGCGCCGAGAGGAGGCCGACGGCCAGCGCGTCGCCGAGCACGAGGGTGACCGTCGTCGACGCCGTGGGCGCCTGGTCGTTGGGATCGCACTCGCGCTCGACGCCGGCGTCGATCGAGACGTCGGCCAGCCGGGCCAGCGTCGACCCGCCGCCGCAGCCGGTGATCGCGATCACGCGGGCGCCGGGCTGGACGAGCTCGACGAACCGGCACACCTCGGCGGTCTCGCCGGAGTTGGAGATGGCGATGACCACGTCGCCGTCCTGCACGAACCCGGCGTCGCCGTGGAGCGCGTCGGCGGCGTGGACGAACGCCGCCGGCGTGCCCGTCGAGGACAGCGTGGCGGCGATCTTGGCGCCGACCAGGCCCGACTTGCCGAGGCCGGTCACGGTGACGCGCCCGGTCGAGGACAGGATCAGGTCGATCGCCCGCGCGATCGGCTCGGTGGAGCGGCCGACCAGCGCGCCGACCGCGTCGGCGGCGATCCGTATCGCCTCGGCGGCGGCGTCCGACACGGGGTGTGTTCTAGCGGCGCTCGGGGACCGTCGTCTCGCCGGTGAACTGGTTGACGAAGATCTTCCAGGGATAGTGGTCGCCCTCGCCGCCGGCATCGGGGGTCTGCATGTGCTGCGTGAGCGCCTTGCGCCAGGCGTCGGTGTTGTTCGCCGTCGTCATGTGCGGCGTCGCCGAGTGGTGGAACGTGACCGAGCCACGCCGGATCGGGCACGCGACGGCGCGCGACTCGTCGGGCGAGCACTGGAGCAGGTCGCTCTTCACGCCGTCGACGAGGCGGTGCTCCAGCACGCCGTCCTTGTGGCCGCCGTCGATGAAGTGCATGCACCCGTTCGACGTGTCGACGTCCTGCAGCGGGATCCAGTTGGTGATCCCCTTGTCGTCGAGGTTGCGGCCCCAGTAGCCCTCGTCCTGGTGCCAGTACGTCGGGGCGTCGTTGTGGGGCGGCTTGCCGAGGAACTGGTTGTACCAGAACTCCACCTGCTTCCCCATGAGCTGCGAGCCGAACTGCGCCACCCACTTGCGGAACATCGCGTCCTTCACACCGGGCCACACCGCCTCGGGCCAGGACTGCACGATCTTGAACGAGCGCTGCTCCTTCGACTCGTCGGCCGACCACGCCCAGTCGAAC
>Ga0196963_10001836_pt1 | contig 13552 bp, 16 predicted proteins | sample S1_5metaG_FD_148600 | JGI IMG/M metagenome (GOLD analysis project Ga0196963, IMG submission 148600) | Soil microbial communities from Anza Borrego desert, Southern California, United States - S1_5 | ecosystem: Environmental > Terrestrial > Soil > Desert | place: USA: California | collected... | reverse complement strand
CGACCGGCGGGCGGCCGACGGGCTGTCGGGGCTGCGACTCGGGTTGCTCCACGGTCGGGTGAAGAGCGCGGAGAAGGAAGCGGTGATGGAGTCGTTCCGCGGCGGCGCGCTCGACGTGCTGGTGGCGACGACGGTCATCGAGGTCGGCGTCGACGTGCCGAACGCCACTGTGATGGTGATCATCGATGCCGATCGCTTCGGCATCGCCCAGCTGCACCAGCTGCGAGGGCGCGTCGGCCGCGGTGCCGCGGCGTCCTGGTGCTATCTGCTCGGTGCGGGTGCGACGCCCGACGGCGAGGAGCGGCTGTCGGCGATCGAGGCGTCGACCGACGGGTTCGCGCTGGCCGAGGTCGACCTCGACATCCGCGGCGAGGGCACGATCATGGGCGTGCGGCAGAAGGGTCGCAACGACCTGCGGTTGGCGTCGCTGCGGCGCGACAAGGCGGTGGTGGCGGTCGCTCGGGACATCGCCTTCGAGCTCGTCGGCGACGGCGACGGCCTGGCGCGCCACCCGGCGCTCGAGGAGGAGATCGACGCGCTGCTCCCGGAGGAGACCGACGAGACCGAGTACCTGTTCAAGTCCTGATCGTCGTGATCAGGCGGCTCGGAACGTGCGGCGGTACGTGAGCGGGTTGGTGCCGGTGATGCGGGTGAAGTGCTCGCGCAGCACGGCGGCGGAGGAGAACCCGCAGCGGTGGGCGACGCGCTCGACCGGTTCGTCGGTCGTCTCCAGCAGCCGCTGCGCGTGCAGCACCCGCTGCCGCAGCAGCCACTGGTGCGGCGTCGTGCCGGTGACGTCGCGGAAGCGACGGGCGAACGTGCGCGGCGACATCGACGCATGCCGCGCCAACGTCTCGACGGTCAGCTGCTGATCGAGGTGCTCGACGGCCCAGTCGAGCGTGTCGGCGATCGGGTCCTCGGCCGGGCAGCACGGCACCGGCGCCTGCACGAACTGGGCCTGGCCGCCGTCGCGGTGCGGCGGCACGACCATGCGCCGGGCGACGATGTTGGCCGCCTCGGCGCCGAGGTCCAGGCGGACGACGTGGAGGCACAGGTCGATGGCTGCTGCGGTGCCCGCTGAGGTGAGCACCGAGCCCTCGTCGACGTACAGCACGTTGCGGTCGACCATCACCGACGGGAAGCGCTGCGCCATCGCGTCGGCGTACATCCAGTGCGTCGTCGCCCGCCGACCGTCGAGCAGGCCGGCGTAGGCGAGGACGAACGCACCCGAGCAGAACGACATGATGCGAGCACCCCGTGCGTGCGCGCGCCGCAGCGCGTCGACCAGCGCGTCCGTCGGCGGCTCGTTCACGTTGGGCCACGCCGGGATCACGATCGTGTCGGCGCGGTCGAGGTCGTCGAGCGTGTAGGGCGTCTGGATCGTGAACCCGTTGTGGGTGCGCACCGGGTCGGTGCCGTCCACCGACGTCACGATGAGCTCGTACCTCCAGGGGAAGACGATCTCGGGTCGCTCGAGGCCGAACACCTCGCACGGCACGCTCATCTCGAACGGGTGGATCCCGTCCATCACGACGGTGGCGACGACGTGGCGGGGCGGTGGCGGGACGGCGGCGACGGCGGCACGAGGCATCGGTCACACTCTGCCAGCAACGCTGGCAGGAATCAAGCGACCATGGGCAAAGAAGTCAGTGGCGCCGGAATCCTGCCAGCGGGAGGATGGATTCATGTTCAGCGTGCACTGCGCCGGGCACGGGGCCCGGGTGATCCTGACCGCTCGCCACATCACCGGCTTGGTCAATTCCGAACGAGGCATCGAGGTCCTCTGGCGCTGCCCGTGCGGCACCGAGGGCGTCGAGCTCATGGGGCAGGACGCGGTGGCCCGTGTCTCCTAGCTGGCACGCCGCCCTCGCCGGCGGGCGTGCCGGCATCGCCGCACTCGCACCGCACCGTCCCCGCCAGCTCCGGTGGACGCGCCGCCGCTCACGGCCGACGATCGATGCGCCGCCGCCCTCGGTCATCGACCTGCGAGACCGCGTGCCGACCCCCGCCCGCACGCCGGCCTGCGTCTGAGCCACCCGATCTGGGGGGATTCGGTCGGCGATGCCGACCGATTCCTCCGTCAGTCCCGGGGACCCCGCCCCGGATCGCCCTTGCGCTCGACCGGGCCGGCGCCTTCGGGCGCCGTGCCCGTGTTCGGGTCGACGTCGGTGAGCCGCTTGCGCAGCTCCGTGTCGGACATCGACTCCGTGCCGGTGATGCCGAAGTCCTTCGCGTAGCCCTCGAGCTCCTCACGGGGGAGCGAGTCGAACGGCTTCGTCGTCACGTCCCGTTGGGTCATGGCCTCGGCCCTACCCGTCGACCTCGTCGGGCAGCACGAGATCCCACCGGTCGTTGCAGTCCTCGCACCGGTACGTCACGACCTCGCCCGGCTGCCACCCGAGGTCGTCCGGCCGCGACAGGAGGTGGCAGCGCCCGCCGCAGTCGATGCAGTCGATGACCGCTTCCGGCTCAACCACCGCGCGCCTCGAACCGGGCCACGCCGGCGGCGAAGCCGGGATCGAAGATCACCTCGCGCCCGTGCACGTCCTCGATCGCCAGCCCCTCGTGGAGCGGCCGGCCCAGCCCCTCGTAGATGCACCGGCGATCGGACACGACGCACGTCCACGGGAACGACGCGATGTCGTGCGCGAGCGCCACCGACGCGGCGAGCGCCTCACCGTCGTCGACGACGCGGTTGACCAACCCCATCGCCAGCGCCTCGTCGGTCCCCACCGCGCGTCCGGTGAGCACGAGGTCGAGCGCCCGGCCCAGCCCGACGATGCGCGGGAGCCGCTGGGTGCCGCCATCGATGAGCGGCACGCCCCACCGGCGCTCGAGGCACCCGATCTGCGCCGACCGGCCGGCGACGCGCAGATCGCACCACACTGCGAGCTCGACACCGCCGGCGACGCACCATCCCTCGATCGCCGCGATCACCGGCTTCGAGAGCTGCAGCCGCGTCGGACCCAGTGGTCCCGACGGCCGCAGCCGGGGGAGATCGCGCAGATCGGCGCCGGCGCAGAACGCCGATTCGTCGCCGGTGAGCACCGCGACCCGCTCGTCCTCCGCGGCTTCGAACGCGAGGAACGCCTCGTAGAGCGCCTCGGCCGTCTCCGAGTTCACGGCGTTGCGCTTCTCGGGGCGCGCGATGCGGACGATGCGGACGGGCCCATCGACATCGGTGGTGATCACGGCCGCCGACGTTACGGTGAGCACGTGCGCGTGGTCGCGGGCACGGCGCGGGGACGGCGGCTCGTCGCACCGCCGGGCACGGACACCCGTCCGACGTCGGACCGGGTGCGGGAGGCGATCTTCAACGCCCTCGGCAGCCTCGACGTCGTCGTCGGCAGCGCCGTGCTCGACCTGTTCGCCGGCTCGGGCGCCCTCGGCATCGAGGCGCTGTCGCGCGGCGCATCCGAGGCGACGTTCGTTGATCTCAACGCCAAGGCCGTCGAAGCGATCGAGGCCAACCTCGCCACCACCGGTCTCGTCGGCAAGGTCATCCGCGCCGACGCCCATCGCTATGACGACGGACCCTTCGATCTCGCCCTGCTCGACCCGCCCTACGCGACCACCGCCGAGCAGTGGCACCACCTCCTGGGTCACCTCGACGCCGCCTTCGTCGTGGTGGAATCGGATCGTGAGATCGCGCTCACCGGTCGGTGGGAGTTGATCCGCTCGAAGCGGTACGGAACTACGGTGGTGCAGATCGCCCGCCGAACGGAGCACTCGTGACGAAGGTCCTCTATCCCGGCTCGTTCGACCCGTTCCACAACGGGCACCGCGAGCTCGTCGAGACCGCCGCCTACCTGTTCGACGAGGTCGTGGTCGCCGCGATCCGCAACCCGGGCAAGGACTCGCTGTTCACGCTCGCCGAGCGCGAGGAGATCATCGCCGAGGCGGTGTCGCACCTCGAGAACGTCGAGGTGATGCACTTCGCCAAGCTCGTCGTCGACGTCGCCAAGGACATCCGCGCCAACTTCATCATCAAGGGCCTGCGAGGCACGACCGACTTCGACTCGGAGATGACCCAGGCTCAGGTCAACCTCAACGTGTCCGGCGTGCACACGCTGTTCATCCCGTCGGCGTCGGCGAACTCGTTCATCGCGTCGAAGTACGTCCGGGAGATCGCCCGCTTCGGCGGTGACGTGTCGGCGATGGTGCCCGAGGGCGTCGTCAAGCGGCTGAAGGACAAGTACGACACGCATGGCTGACGCCGGGGGCTACGAGCAGGAGCCGATCGGGGGTGATCTCGAGCAGATCCTCCATCAGCTGCTCGACGTCGTCGGCAACGCGCGACCGATGCCGCTGTCGGCGTCGGTGATGATCAACCGCGACGAGGTGCTCGAGCTGATCGACGCCGGCTTGCAGCGACTGCCGGAGGAGCTGCGCGCGGCGCGGTGGCTCTTGCGCGAGCGCGAGGAGTTCCTCGCCAAGGTGCAGCGCGAGGGCGACGACATCCTCGACGCGGCGCGGGCGCGCGCCGAGCGCATGGTGCAGCGCACCGAGGTCGTGCGCGCCGCCCAGCACACCGCCCGCCGACTCGTCGAGGAGGCCGAAGCCGAGGCGCGGCGCCTTCGGCACGAGGCCGAGGACTACTGCGATCACAAGCTGGCGCAGTTCGAGATCGTGCTCGACCGCACGATCAAGACGGTGCAGGCTGGACGGGCTCGCCTGCACCAGGGCGAGCTCGCCGTCGAGCCGCAGGCGGCGCCGCGCTACGAGGACGCGCCGGGGCCGGCGCCCTCGGAGCTCCACGACTACGAGGAGGAGTGACCGTGGCGAAGCACCGGACCGCCGAGCTGGTGGTGTCGGTCGCCGATCTCCTTCCGCATCCCGGCGCGACGAAGCGCATCGAGCGGGAGGCGGTGCTCGATCCGCTGGCGGTGTCGGGGTCGGCGGTCCCGGCTGACGCACCGCTCCGAGTCGAGGTCGAGCTGCAGGCGGTGAACGACGGCATCGTCGCCGTCGGCACCGTTCGCGCGCCCTGGGCGGGCGAGTGCCGTCGCTGCCTCCGCCTGGCCACCGGCGAGGTGGTCGGCGAGGTGCGCGAGGTCTTCGAGCGCGAGCCGGTCGAAGGTGAGACACGACTGCTCGACGGCGTCGAGGTCGACCTCACCGACGTGGCCCGCGACGCCGTCCTCCTCGAGCTGCCGCTGGCGCCGCTGTGCCGCGACGACTGTGCCGGCCTGTGCCCGCAGTGCGGTGCCGACCGCAACGAGACGGCGTGTGACTGCGTGTCCGACACCAAGGATCCGCGATGGGCCGCGTTGGAGCAGATCACCTTCGACGAGTAGCCTCGATCGGTCCCCGACGTGGAGTTGTAGGTAGATGGCCGTCCCGAAGAAGAAGACCAGCAAGGCGAAGAGCCGCAGCCGCCGGGCGTCGAACTGGAAGCTTGCCGCGCCGGCGCGCAGCATCTGCCCGCGCTGCTCGGCCGCCAAGCTGCCCCACGTCGTGTGCGGGACCTGCGGCTGGTACCACAACCGCCAGGCCATCGAAGTCGACTGATCTGAGCCGTTGCGTTCCCGTCGAGGGAGCAAGCCGTCGAAGGCCCGCCGGAGCGGTGGGCCGGCCGCGAGCGCCAGCGAGCCGCACCGCTCGGAGCGAAGGCGATGAGAATCGCGGTTGACGCCGTCGGCGGCGACAAGGCGCCGGGCGAGATCGTCGCCGGCGCCCGCGAGGCGGCCGACGCCCTCGGCGTCGACGTGCTCCTCGTCGGGCCGCCCGAGCGGGTCGGCGACACCAAGGGCCTGCCGCTGCACGAGTGCAGCGAGGTCATCGAGATGAAGGACGATCCCGGCGCGTCGGTCCGCAAGAAGAAGGACTCCTCGCTCGTCAGGGCGGCCGAGCTCGTGCGCGACGGCAAGGCCAGCGCCATGGTGAGCGCCGGCAACACCGGTGCGACGATGGCCAGCGCCCTCCTCCGCATGGGCCGCATCAAGGGCGTGGCGCGGCCCGCGATCGCGACACCGATCCCGGTTCCGGGCAGCACGCCGACGGTGCTCCTCGACGCCGGCGCGAACGCCGAGGTCCAGGCCGACTGGCTCGTGCAGTTCGCGCAGATGGGCTCGGCGTTCTTCGCCGCCCGCTACGGCGTCGCCGCGCCGAGGATCGGCCTGCTCAGCATCGGCGAGGAGGACTCGAAGGGCACGACGCTGGTGAAGGAGACCAACGCGCTGCTGCGGGACACGCCGGGCATCACCTTCGTCGGCAACGTCGAGGGCCGCGACCTCATGAGCGACGAGGTCGACGTCGTCGTCACCGACGGCTTCACCGGCAACGTCACCCTCAAGACCGCCGAGGGGGTCCTCCGCTTCATCCAGCGCGCGCTCCTCGGCGTGCTCACCGAGGCCGACGTCTTCGACCAGGTCTGGCCCCACCTCGAGCCGATCGTCCTCGACCTCGACCCCGACAGCCACGGCGGCGCGATGCTCCTCGGCGTCGACGGCGTGTGCATCATCAGCCACGGCAGCTCATCTGCCCGAGCGATCGTCAACGCCGTCCGAGTGGCCAAGGAGATGGTCGATGGCGATCTCGTGGGCCATCTCCGGTCCGCAGTCTCGGCAACCTGACCCGTTATCCTCCGCCACGTGCCCGCCGAGACGCACGTGGAGCAGGGACCGATGGACCGAACCCAGGTCTTCGAGCTCATCCGTGACCGCCTCGCCGACATCCTCGAGATCGATCCCGCCGAGGTGACCGAGGGCAAGTCGTTCGTCGACGACCTCCAGGCAGATTCGCTCGCACTCATCGAGCTCGTCGAAGCCATCGAAGAGGAGGTGGGCGAGCGCACCGTCGGCTTCAGGATCGAGGACGAGGACCTCGAGGACCTGAAGACGGTGCGCGACGCCGTCGACTACGTCTGCGCTCGACTCTCCTGACGTCTCGGCTGCGATCGAGGCGCTCGCCGGCCGCATCGGCTGGCGCTTCTCCGACGACGGACTGCTGCACCGGGCCGTGGCCCACCGGTCGTGGTGCTCGGAGCACGACGGCGTCCGGTCGAACGAGCGGCTGGAGTTCCTCGGCGACGCCGTGCTCGGCCTGGTCGTCACCGACCACATCTTCAAGACCTATCCCGACCTGCCCGAGGGCGAGCTCGCCAAGGTGCGGGCGACGGTCGTGAGCGCCGCGGCGCTGGCGGAGATCGCCGTCGAGCTCGAGCTCGGTGAGGCGCTGCTGCTCGGCAAGGGCGAGGACGCGTCCGGCGGCCGGGAGAAGCCCTCGATCCTCGCCGACGCCACCGAAGCGGTGATCGCCGCCGTGTACCTCGAGGGCGGCTGGGACGCGGCGCAGGCGCTGGTGCTCGACCTGCTCGGCGAGCGCATCGCGGCGGCCGCCGCGGGGCCCGGCGGGCAGGACTACAAGACGCGCCTGCAGGAGCTCGCGGCGCGCGAGCTCGAGTCGCTGCCGGAGTACGCGGTCGAGGACGACGGACCCGACCACGCCAAGCGCTTCTTCGCCACCGTGACGCTGGACGGCGTGCGCTACGGCAGGGGCGAGGGGCGGTCGAAGAAGCAGGCGGAGCAGGCGGCGGCCCGAGTGGCGTGGGAGGCGCTCCGCATGTCGCAACTGGAGCAGGGGAGCGATGCCGGAGCTTCCTGAGGTCGAGACCATCCGCCGCGACCTCGAGAAGGAGGCGCTGGGCAAGCGGATCAAGTCCGTCGAGGTGACCGGCCTTCGGTCGATCCGCCGTCACGCGAACAAGAAGCAGTTCATCTCGCGGCTCGAGGGCCAGAAGATCGACGCCGTCAGCCGTCGCGGCAAGAACCTGCTCGTCGACGTCGGCGACGACCTGCTCGTCGTCCACCTCGGCATGAGCGGCCAGCTGTTGAAGGCGGCGCCGAAGGACCCGGCGATCAAGCACACCCACGTCGTCATGAGCTTCACGCAGGGCGGCCAGCTGCGCTACGTCGATCCCCGCACGTTCGGCGAGCTGTTCGTCGTGGCCAAGGACCGACTGGCCGAGGAGTGCCCCGAGCTCGGCGAGCTCGGCTTCGATCCGATCGAGGACGTGATGTCCTGGAACGACTTCGGCGCTCGGCTGGTGGCGAAGAAGGCGCAGCTCAAGGCCGTGCTGATGGACCAGAAGTTCGTCGCCGGCATCGGCAACATCTACAGCGACGAGATCCTGTGGGAAGCGGGTCTGCGCTACGACCGGCCGTCGAACACGCTGTCGATCCAGGAGGTGCGGCGGCTGTACCGCGCCATCGGCGAGGTGCTGAACGAGGCGATCAAGCAGCGCGGGTCCTCGCTGGCCGACGAGCAGTACCGCGACCTGTACGGCGCCGTCGGCGGGTTCCAGGCGTTCCACAACGTCTACGCACGCGACGGCCAGCCCTGCAAGCGGTGCCGCCACGCCATCTCCAAGGCGAAGTACTCGGGCCGCTCGACCTTCTACTGCCCGTCCTGCCAGGTCTGAACAAGATCTCGGGCTGTACAGCGGGCTGACAGCCCGTTGGACAGCCCGAGATCTTGCAACGAACACCCGCGCGACCCGCTCGAGGGGTCCGCGCGTGTCAAGCACCCTCCCTCTACCGTCGTCGTCGATGCATCTGAAGACCCTCACCCTCAAGGGTTTCAAGTCGTTCGCGGACACGACGACGCTGGAGCTCGAGCCCGGCGTGACCGTCGTCGTGGGCCCGAACGGGAGCGGCAAGTCGAACATCGTCGACGCCGTCGCCTGGGTCCTCGGTGCCCAGGGGCCGCGCACCGTGCGCTCCGGGAAGATGGAGGACGTCATCTTCGCCGGCACCGCCAAGCGAGCGGCGCTGGGGCGCGCCGAGGTGCAGCTCACGATCGACAACAGCGACGGCCTCCTGCCGATCGACCTCAGCGAGGTGTCGATCAGCCGCACGCTGTTCCGCAACGGCGACAGCGAGTACGCGCTGAACGGCGTCCCGTGCCGGCTGCTCGACATCCAAGAGCTGCTGAGCGACTCGGGTGTCGGCCGCCAGCAGCACGTGATCGTCGGCCAGGGCATGCTCGACTCCGTCCTCAACGCTCGACCGGAGGACCGGCGGGCGATCATCGAAGAAGCCGCCGGCGTCCTGAAGTACCGCAAGCGCAAGGAGAAGGCCGAGCGCCGGCTCGAGGCGACCGAGGGCAACCTGCTGCGGCTCTCCGACCTGCTGCGCGAGGTGCGTCGCCAGCTGCGTCCGCTCGAGCGCCAGGCCGAAGCCGCGCGCCGACACGGCGAGCTCGTGACCGAGCTCACTGCCATCCGCCTGTTCGTCGCGGGCCGCGAGCTGGCGACGTTGCGTTCGCGCCTCGACGCCGGTGTGCAGACGCGTGCCGAGCTGGCGACCGACGATCGCTCGACGCGCGACGAGCTGGCACGACTCGACGCCGCGGTGATGAGCGCGGAGGCCGAGCTGTCGGCGCTCGGTGCTGACGACCTCGGCGACTCGCTGGTGCGCACCGAGCGCCTGCACGAGCGCGCTCGTGGCTTGTCGGCCGTGCTGGCCGAGCGCCGCCGTGGCTTGGAGCGCGATCGCGCCGTCGCCGTCGACATGGCGGTGATCGCCACCCACGAGGCCGAGGCGGCGCGGCTTCGGTCGGAGCTGCAGGAGGCCGAGAGCGAGGGCGAACGGCTGCTGCCGGAGGCCGAGCGGCTGCAGGAGGCCGAGGCCGACCTCGCCGCCGAGAAGGCGTCCTTCGAGGCCCGCTGGGGTGAGGGCGTGCCGGTCGTGTCCGGCGCCGCCGCCGAGGTGCGCGGCGAGCTGGCGGCGCTGCAGTCGGGCATCCAGCGCGTCGACCTCGAGTCGTCGCGGCTGGAGACGCGGCTCACGGCGCTCACGGAGAAGGTGCAGCGGCTCACCGCCGAGGCGCGCGAGCGGCGCGAGGAGCTGGCGACCGCCGAGGCCGCCGATCCGCGCCTGGCCGGCGAGGTCGCCGCCGCCGAGTCGGCGCGTGCGCTCGCCGAGGAGCGGCTCGATGGCGCGGAGGCGGCGCTGCGATCGGCGTCGGCCGATCGGTCGGCGTGGACGGCGCGCGCCGAGGCGCTGGCGTCGGCGCTCGACGACGCCCGCGCCCGTGCGGGCGCGGAGCGCATCGCCGGGGTCGACGGCGTGCTCGGCACGCTCCTCGACCTCGTCGAGGTCGACGCCGGGTGGGAAGCGGCGTTCGAGGCCGCGGTCGGTCCTGCGCTCGCCGCCGTGGTCGTTGCCGGGGGCGCCGACGCCGCGCGTCGCGCGCTGTCGGCCCTGGGCGAGGGCGCGGTGCTGGCCCTCGACGTGCCCGGTCCCTCGCCGGTGGCGCTTCCCCCCATCGGCGAGGCCGTGCGCGTCCACGTGCGCTCGTCGCGGCCCGAGGTCGAGCGGGCGCTCGACTCGCTGCTCGCCGGCGCCGTGGCCGTCGACGGTTCGTGGACCGACGCGCTCGACGCGTCGCTCGCCCATCCCGACGCCGTGGTCGTGACCCGTGGCGGCGATCGGTTCGCGACATCGTCGTGGCGCGTCGGCGCCGCCGGCGCCGGCGCGACCGGTGCGGCACTGGAGGAGGCCCAGGCGCGCGCGTCGCAGGCCGAGGTCGAGGTCGCCGCCGCCGAGCGCGACCTCGAAGCGGCGCGATCGGCGGTCGTCGACGCCCGCCATCGGGAGACGTCGCTCGGTCGGGCGCTGGTCGACAACCGCAACCGCCTGTCGGCGCTCACCGAGGCGCTGGCGCGCATCGACGACGAGATCGCCGATGCATCGTCGGAGTCCGACGCGGTGCGTCAGCACCTCGCCGAGCTGTCCGAGCGGCTGGAGGCCGAGCGCGCCCGCACGGACGAGCTGCAGATGGCGCTGCCGGGGCTCGAGGCCGAGGAGCAGGAGGCGGCGGAGCAGGCGCGGGCGATGACGGCGGCCCGCAACCGCCTCGACGAGCGCGCCGCCGCGGTGGCGGCCCTGCGCACGGACCTGGAGATCCGCGCGTCGTCGGTCGAGGAGCGGCGGGCGTACCTCCAGCACCGGCTCGACGAGGTGAGCGAGGCGCTGTCTCGCAACGTCGCCCAGGCCGAGGAAGCCGAGGCGCGACGCGTGGAGATCGATCGGAAGCTGGCGGTCACCGACCGGCTGTCGGCGCTGCTCGCCGCTCGGTCGGCGCAGGTCGATCAGTGGCTCGCCGAGCTGCGTGAGCGCCGGCGCCGCCAATCGGAGTCGCAGCGGGCCACGGCCGAGCGCCTCGACGGGTTGCGCCGTGCCCGCGCCGATGCCGAGCGGACGCTCGAGCAGGTGCGGGAGAAGATGCAGCGCGCCGAGCTCGAGCACCAGGAGCTGCAGATCCGGTTGGAAGGCGCCACCGAGACGCTGCGGCGCGAGCTCGACTGCGAGCCCGACGTCGCGATGGCGGCGGAGTGCCCGGCCCTGCCGGAAGGTGTCACCGCGCCCGCGCGCCTGCGCGAGCTCGAGCGCGAGCTGCGGTTGATGGGTCCCATCAACCCGCTGGCGCTGGAGGAGTTCAACGCCCTGCAGGAGCGCAACCAGTTCCTCGAGTCGCAGCTCGAGGACGTGAAGCAGTCGCGTCGAGAGCTGGCGCGCGTGATCAAGGCCGTCGACGCCGAGATCGTCAACGTCTTCTCCGCCGCGTTCGCTGACGTCGCCCAGAACTTCTCCGCCCTGTTCGAGACACTGTTCCCGGGCGGCCAGGGTTCGCTGAAGCTGACCGATCCGGAGAACCCGCTGGAGACCGGCATCGAGGTCGAGGCCCGACCGTCGGGCAAGAACGTGCGCAAGCTGTCGCTGCTGTCGGGCGGCGAGCGCTCGCTCACGGCGATGGCCTTCCTGTTCGCCGTGTTCCGGTCGCGGCCGTCGCCCTTCTACCTGCTCGACGAGGTCGAGGCCGCCCTCGACGACGTGAACCTGTCGCGCTTCTTGGACCTGCTGGACGAGTTCCGGCGCGAGGCGCAGCTCATCGTCGTGTCGCACCAGAAGCGCACGATGGAGACCGCCGACATGCTCTACGGCGTCACCATGCAGCCGGGCGCGTCCTCGAAGGTGGTGTCCGAGAAGGTGGCGGCGGGGGCGTAGCGGCTGCCGCTGCTCGTTCTGGGCGGGACGTGGTCCGCGGTGCCGACCACGTCCCACCCAGAACGGTCCGTGCAAGGCCGGGGGTAGGTTGGCCCCGCATGGAGATCGTGATCCTCCTCCTCGCGATCGTGATCGTCGCGGGGGCGACGGCTGCGTTCGTCGTCGCTCGGCGTGGGCCCGACCGGGGCCAGATCCTCGAACCGCCGCCGGCGGCGCCGCCGATCGCGGCGCCGCCCGAGGTCGAGGCACCGCCCGAGGCCGCCGAGGTCGAGGTCGAGCCCGAGCCCGAACCGGCGCTCGTCGAGGAGATCGAAGAGGCGCTGGCCCCGGTCGTCGAGGAGGTCGTCGAGAAGCCGCGCTTCCGCGACCGGCTCACCAAGACGCGCAGCGCGCTCGCCGGCTACCTCAGCGGCATCCGCAGCAGCGGGAAGATCGACCGCGACACGTGGGACGAGCTCGAGGAGGCGCTGATCCGCGCCGACGTCGGCGTCCAGACGACGTCGAACCTCCTGGACGACCTTCGCAAGACCGTCGAGTCGCAGGGCATCAAGGACCCGGACGCACTGCTCGACGCGCTCAAGGCCGACGTGAAGGCGCGCCTGGCGTCGCACGATCGCGCGCTGCGGTTCGAACCGGGTGTGCCCAACGTGTGGCTCGTCGTCGGCGTGAACGGCGCCGGGAAGACGACGACGATCGGCAAGCTCGCCAAGCGCCAGATCGACGAGGAAGGCCGCACGGTCGTGATGGCGGCCGGCGACACGTTCCGCGCTGCCGCCGGCGAGCAGCTCGAGACGTGGGCCGAGCGCGCCGGCGCCGAGATCGTCCGGGGTGCCGACGGCGGCGACCCGTCGAGCGTGATCTTCGATGCCGTGCAGCGCGCCGGCGCTCGCGGCGCCGACATCGTCCTCGCCGACACCGCCGGACGTCTGCACACGAAGACCAACCTCATGGACGAGCTGCGCAAGGTGCGTCGGGTGGCCGACCGCGAGCCGGGCAAGGTCACCGAGGTGCTGCTCGTCATCGACGCCGTCACCGGCCAGAACGGCCTCGCCCAGGCGCGTGAGTTCACCCAGGCGGTCGACGTCACCGGCGTCGTGCTCACCAAGCTCGACGGCTCGGCCAAGGGCGGCATCGTGCTCGCCATCACGGAGGAGCTCGGCCTGCCCGTCAAGCTCGTCGGCCTCGGTGAGACGGCGAACGACATGGTCGACTTCGATCCCGACGAGTTCGTGGAGGCGCTGTTCGAATGAGAGCGCTCGGATGATCTGGCTGCTCAGCCGCCTCGTCGTGTGGCCCGTGCAGCTCTTCCTCGGGTCGGCGAAGGTCGGCTACAAGACCGGCCGCGTCCTGGGCTACCGCCGCATCGTCGTGTTCGGCCTCGGCGTGGCGTGCGGCCTCCTGCTGGCGCCGACGACCGGGGCGGCGCTGCGGGCGAAGATCCGCGACCTCATCGACGGCGGGGACATCCCGAACGACCCCGTTCCGGCGGAGGCGCCATCGGGCAGGGATCAGCCCATGTTGCGAACCATCGGCATGGAGCC
>Ga0196963_10001835_pt1 | contig 13561 bp, 9 predicted proteins | sample S1_5metaG_FD_148600 | JGI IMG/M metagenome (GOLD analysis project Ga0196963, IMG submission 148600) | Soil microbial communities from Anza Borrego desert, Southern California, United States - S1_5 | ecosystem: Environmental > Terrestrial > Soil > Desert | place: USA: California | collected... | reverse complement strand
AAACAAGCCGCCGAGTTCTGATCCCCCTGCTCGAAAGGTTGGACCGCCAGGGCGTCACCGAGCGGATGGGGGACTTGCGACGGCTCTCCCGGCCCGCTGACCGCGCGTCCTGACGCCCATGGTAGGCCCGGTCCCCTGACCGGGCGTCCTGGTCCTCCCGCGTCACGCTCCGGGTCAAGGGCGAATTCTACCAGCGTTCATGAAGTAGAGGATCGCTGCGAAAATGGCAGAAATAATCAGCCCCACGACAATGCTCCAAAGAAGGTAATGCCGATGCTTTCGCCGGTTTGCCTTCCCCATGCCTGGGAGCAGGTAGTATCGATGCTCCTCTGGATTCTTCTTCGACCAAAACACAACTATCCGTAAACTGCGGGGCGGATGCTAGGTCACCATTCAACCTTCCGCAAACGAATCCTGCCAGTTGGCCTCAAACCCATCATCGGCGATGCGCCACGACCTAACCCTGCCTGGCCGCCCTGCAAGATCATGGTTGACATGTAAAGCAACCTACTGCACATGTATTCTGTATGGGGGCCGCCCCGCATAAGATCCAGCAGCCACGGAGAACGACAGTCGCCTCCTTTGGTAGGCCCGGTCCCCGACCGGGCGTCCTCGCCAGGAGCACCTCCCGCGCCAACCGCGTCGCACTTTCGGAAATACACAATTTTACACGCTTATACACGATTATACACACTTCCGCGGCGCTCGCGCCCATTTCCATTTATGCTCCGAATCTTTTTCCGCCTCCTCATTCTCATCGCTGCGCCGTTGCTGATCTCTGCCGCCGGAAAAGCCGACCTGCACGTGGACTTGGTTGCCGCTGTCCCGCAAGCCACTGTCACGAACGCGCTTCAATTCGCCGTCCGACGCCCGGGCGAATCCGGCGGCGTTAAGGTCGATTCACTTTTCCTGCACCCCGTTCACCCCGATGCCCCCGCTCAGATCACGTACCCTATCCACTTGCCTGCAATTAATCCTGGCGACCGATTATTCCTGGCATTCCAGATCGGCATTGCGGACGGAGTGAAAACCGATCCCCCCATGGACGGCGTAACATTCACCATTCTCACCAACGGCTCTACAGCCTTCCGGGAGACAAGTGCCGAAACCCGCTGGCGTGCTCGTTGCCTCGATTTCACCGCTCTGGGCGGGCAAGCGATCCAGCTCACCTTCCAAAGCCACGCCGGCGCAAACACCGCCTACGATTGGGCCTTATGGGGCGCTCCACGCATTGTGGTTCTGCGGGACGGTCCCGTGATTACCTCCACCACAACTGAATTACCCATCAGCAGTGGCTTTTTCGCCGCCCAACTCAGGCAGGGTGAGGAGGTGAAACTCAACACCCCCAGCGGGGAAAACGTAGTTCTGAAAGCCGACCTCGCCGGCTGGCATGCCACAGATTTCCTCTTCACCAACGCCTCGACCTTCCGCATCGAGGCGCCGCCGAGCGTCACGAACACTTTCATCGGGCAATATTCACCCATGCTTGGGCTGGTGAACGCAGGCCCAATAGCTTCCATTGTTGAAGCCGGAGCATCTCGGACCATTCAACTCGGCGCCATCCTTCGAAATAGTGGAAAAGGTATTTCCCCAGCGGGCGAAGCGCTCCTGGAACTAAACGGCACGAAGCAAGCAGTCACTCTCCCAAGGCTTCTTCCCGGTAAAGAGGCGTCACTCATATGGGAAACTCCACTCCCACAGCGTGCAGGGCGTAACACCTTCGCCCTGGAGGCCCTCACAAGCGAAGCGCGCGCCCGCTGGACCAACAGCTTTGAAGTCTTCCCGAAAGGCGGCAAAACCACTCACGTCAGCTCTCGCGAAATGAGCGTCACCTTCCGGCGCGCTGAAAACGGCTATGCCTACGCGGAAATTCATGGCGCTGATGACCGCTCAAAACCGCTGGCATACTGGACTCCCCTGTTCCGGTTGGTCACGGGAATAGGCGACGCGGCTCACGAATGGCAGATCCGCCCCGCTTCCATACAAAGCTCCCGATCAGCCGCTCGCGTCAGCGCCTCAGCTCGTGACGCAGACGGCGTGCAATGGCACGTCACACTGGATCTTGGAATAACAGGCGCTGTCGCCCAGGTCCGGCAGACCTGGCGCGCCGATGCCGACCGTGATGTCTACGCGCTCTGGGGCGCAGACCTGAAAGTCGCTGACGAGCGGAACAGCCTCGCGCGGGTCGGCGGGCTCTTTCCCGGCCTGGAGCAGCTCTATCTGGACGAAGCATCCTCAAACCTCCGCGATCTCGCTCCTCCCATGAACGATCGCCGCTCGCCTCATCCTTTCAAACTGACCGCTCCTTTCATGGCTTTAAGCGTGGCGCCTGCCAGCGGGCCATACACCTCCCAAGAGCAAGATTTCTTCTACACCCCCGACGCGCTTCTCTCTGCTCCTGCAGCCGCCAAGTTCGCGGAAGGCGTGAAACTTCAGCGCACCCAAACCCTCTGGATCGATTGGAACCCGTTGCAGAAGTGGGACGGTGTGCATCACTTCCCCACACCGCGCTTTGTTTCACCCAACATCGACGACGGCCAGCGCAATCATCGCCTCGCCCTTTTTCTCCCCTCTGTGCCCGAGCAAATCGACGAGAACGGCGTTCAGGCCAAACGTCCGTACAAGTTAAAGCGCGGGCAAACGCTCACCCTGGATTATTCATTCGGAATCAGCCGTGCCTCCGCGCTCGGAGCATTTGGGGAGTGGTGCCGCAGAACCCGCGCTTTGGAAACCGCCCCGCAATGGCCCCGCTCCTTCGAAGAGCAGCTCCAAATTTGCCGTGAAGGCTTCCTGAAGACACTCTGGGATCCGAAAGCTCAACAGTGGAGCCACTGCATCGGCTGGCCATCGTCAGACGCTCCCGGCTTTGCCACGCTGCTCTGGACTGATTCAACAGTCACCACCAACGTCGCCGCCGCAAAAACATCGCGGGACCGCGTGGAATTGGTCGCGCGCAAAATGATCAACGGTTCCGGCCCTGCCGCCCTTACCTCGCAGGCGAATTGCCACATTCTACAATGGGAATTTCCATTCCATTACGGCCACCTCCCCGAAGCCATGCGAGCCATCGATGCGCAGGTGCGCGATCTCGTCGGCTCACAGCATCCGGATGGCGGATGGCGCTACGCGCCTGCCAATAAAGAACAAGCCTCCCTCGGCCGCTTGGGTGACTCAGTCCTCGGCACCTCCGCCCAAAAATCCTCGGTGATAGCGCGCTACGCCAGAATCACAGGAGATCTCCAAACCCTCGCAGCCGCGGAAAAAACACTCCTCTTCATGGAGCGCTTCCGCGTCCCGCGCGGCGGCCAAACATGGGAATGCCCGATGTACGAGCCCGACATCCTCGCTGCTGCTTACGCCATGCGCGCCTACCTCGAGGCGTACCGCGCGAGCGGCAACCAACGCTGGCTGCACAATGCCATCTACTGGGCTGAAACCGGCATGCACTTCCAATATCTCTGGCACCTCGCTGACAAGCCAATGATGCGCGGCGCCAGCATTCCCGTTTATGGCAGCACCTTCTACACACACTCCTGGCTGTCGACACCAGTCCAATGGTGCGGCCTGGTTTACGCCTACCAACTGCTCCACCTCATCCCTCACCTGCAGGATTACAATGAACACGGAGGCGGCTCTGAACTGCAGCTTCAAACCACCTTCCGGGCGCAAGATTATCGCGCCATGGCCGAACTCATCATCGCCAGCGCGGCTCACCAGCAGTTTGCGAGTGGAGACAAGATCGGCGCTTACCCGGACAGTATTTCTAATTTCGAAACTCCCAACCCCGCCTTCATCAATCCTGAAGACATCATGCTAAACCTCTTCGCCCTGCGCGGAGCAGATCCCGACATCCAAACCGCGCGTTTTGGAGTTGAAGGTGAGCGGCTTGTTATCAGCTCTGGGGCAAGCATCGTGAGCGCTCACGCGGAGGGCAGGGGAGTTATCCTCAGGCTAAGCAGCCGAAGCACAGAACCGACCCACGGCTTCGTTGCTGGCCCCAAGCCGAGGTCCATCGAAGTGAACGGTCAGCGCTTGCCGCAAGCCACTACTCAGCTCACGCGGGAACCGGGTTGGACGTACGACGAACACACAAAGCGCGCCTACTTCGTCATCCCTGGTCCAACGGCAACCGCCACCTTTGTGTGGTGACGCCTGCGTTGCTTGCATGAAGACCATTGCTCTGGCATAGGATATTTACGATGCGAAGCACCCCGCAGGAGTTCAGCGTCATCATAGAACAGGATACCGAAGGCTTCTACGTAGCTTCTGTGCCTTCGATTCAGGGCTGCCACACCCAGGCAAAATCGCTCGACGAAGTTATGGAGCGTATCAAGGAAGCGATCGCCGTTTGTCTGGATGAGGAGACGGAGCAAACGAACTTGCGCTTTATCGGTGTGCAGCGCGTGACGGTCTAATGCCCCGTCTTCCTCGTTTGACTGGACGTGAGCTGATTCGCGCTCTGACCCAACTCGGCTTCCAAGTCGCTCGCGTCCGAGGAAGTCACCACTTTCTTGTGCACCCCGATGGCCGCCGCACGGTCGTTCCAGTGCATGCGGGAGATACCATCGGGCCAGGTCTGCTTACCCACATCCTCCGTAGCATCGACTTGGACGTGGAGACTTTGAATGGGGTGCTCTGATCACTTCGCCTTACCCGGCGCGGGATAATTCTTCGCTGCATCATCCAGCACGAGAACCCAATCAATGTTCTCTCCTGCATCGGGAGGCGTGAAATCATGTTTGCCTTTGCGTTCCATCTCTGGCATTCCTTTGGCATCACCAGTGCGCGGATTGAACCACCAAACACGCAGCTTCTCGCCCTTCAACTTCTCCAGGTCTAGGGTGAACGTCCTGCTCGCAGCGGCATAAATCATGGCGTAAGTCCTCTCACTATCGCGGGTGGCTTGAATCCGTTTCGCGCCACTTCCCGGGTCGCTCACGATCAAAGTCTGGTCTGGGATCCGCGTCATAAACGGGCGCGAAAGCACAAGATCTTTCCCATAGCGCATTTGGACAGCCCCTTGTCGTTCGATCGCTTCATACCAAAAACTCAGCGGCCCATTCACTCCCTTACGGCCAGGCGCATGCATCTGCCAGACAGAATGGTTTCCATATGTGTGCCCAAACGCTCCGGAGAACAGGTTCAAATACAGGAACCGCCGCACATCAGCCGCGTTCGAGTAACCCTGTTCCTTCGGCTTGAAGCAAATGGGGTGATCCTCGTACAGCGGCTCGCCATCCATCACCGGTTTGATCGGCTCGCGATTGTAGTCGCTCTGGATGCGCTCCCAAACCATCACATCATCGCAATGCCCGTTCTGCCACATGTTGAAGTCCAGCCATTCCTCATTGTGGTACCACTTCGAGGAGTTCTGCCCCCCGGGCGGATGGTAGGTCATGAGCTGGTTCTTTCCGACAGCCTTGCGCAGCCCTTGGGCCATCGCTCGCCAAATAGCTTGATGCTTCGGGTCATCTGAAGTCCGGTCACCGCCAAGGATCCAAATAATCTGCCGATCCTTGTACCGTTTCCCCAGCAACTCGCCATACACCGCCGCGTTCTCCTTTGTGAACACTTCCGGCCCCACTCCCCAGGCTTTCGGCCCCACCTTATCTCCCCACGTCGGCAGCATGCCGATGAACAGCCCCAGCTTTTCAGCCTTGCCGACGATATAATCCACATGCCGGAAGTAATCTTCATTGAGCTGAGTGGGATCCCCATTCTTGAGCGGCGTGTGCCCGTAAGGATTTGGATCCTGCAACCCATTCAGTTCAGCGAGGACCACAGCTTGGATAACTGTGTAACCCTGGTCCGCGCGCACCTGCAGATAACGATCCGCATCCTCTCGGCCCAGCCGATGGAACAACTCCCACGCGGTGTCGCCTAAATAGAAGAACGGTTTGTTGTCCTCATAGACCAGGAACCGCTTGTTCTCGCTCACCTTCAACTTCGCGCCCCATGTCGAGAGCGAGATAAGCGTGACGGCCATAACCCAAAGCATTCTCGGAATGTTAGCGCGGATGGTCATGCGGAGCTTTGTAGCTGTCTGAAACATCCAACGCAACGCTCGTCCCTGGCCAGCTCCGCGACCCCGTGGGCAACTTTCGCCACCCCGGACCCTTTCCTGTTCATATTTGGTCACGACTCTCTGTTGCCCATGCCCCCACACCCCCAGCTCCCGCGCATCCGAGGTGGCTGACACGTGAGATGGACCACGCTGAGCGCCTTGTGGCTGCGATGCCCAGTTGGGTGCATGAGCCGCATTCATGGATGGCTCCGATTCTTTTCACGTTGCTATTTGAGCCCTGCCCACTCCGCTGGCCCGTCGGTTGCATACGGCTCCACCTGCGCATAGCGCAACAGAACAAACCCTTAATGACATGAACCACAAGCATCACAAAACGAAGCAGAGCCTCAGCGACCCTCTCAGGTCTGCTCTTTCACTGAGCGCCTGCCTGGGCGCGGCCGTGCTGGCGGGAACCTCCATTGTTCCCGCGTCCGCGCAGAGCCCGGATGGCGCCCGCGTTGAGCGCCTCGAAAAAGAAAACCAGGATCTCAAAAAGCGCCTGGACGCGCTCGAAGCGACCGCCAAAAAGGAAGGTATTCTTCCGAGCGGCGCTGCCGGGCCAACAGTGAAAGCCCTCGGCGACATCACGCTTAACGGCTTCGTCAGCACCTCGTACTTCTATGACACGAGCAATCCAGCGGATAATTCACCGAACGCCTACCTTTGGAACCGCACCCATAATTCTTTCACTGTTAACAAGGTAAAGCTGACGCTGGCGAGCAAGCCTGTCGAAGCCAGTGGTGACAAGTGGGACGCAGGTTATCGCGCCTCGTTGATCTTCGGCTCGGACGCGCCCATCGTGAACACGGGTGGCGAACTGCAGGGTTGGGAAGACCTCCGCGAAGCCGTTGTCGAGCTTAATGCCCCCATTGGCACGGGCCTGAACATTAAGGCCGGCCAGCTCATCTCGTTGTTGAACTTCGAATCCGGTGACGGTGGTGTGGTTAACCCCAACTTCTCCCAGGGCAACCAATGGTTCTACACCGGCAATGGTCCTTCCGCTGGCGTGCAGCTCGGCTACGCCGTCTCTGAGATGGTGGATGTGAAAGTGCGCGTCCAAAACGGAATGTTCACGGGCCCTGTGGATGGGAACGGCTTCAAGACCTTCATGGGCAGCATCGGCATCAAGCCCGACGACAAAACGGGCATCAGCCTCATTGGCTTCGGCGGTCGTGAAGGCGCCGCGTCCGATCAATGGCTTAAGGGCGGATCGCTCATCGCCACGCGCAAGCTGACGGACATGCTGAACTTTGCAACCGAGCTGGATTACTTCAATGCGGACACGCCGGGTGGAACCTCGGACTGGTGGTCTGCGGGCGGTTGGCTCTGGATGGACTTCACCGAGAAAGTCGGCCTGGCTTTGCGCGGCGACTATATCGCCGACAGCGACGGCGCGGGAACGAGCGGATTGCTCGGCCTTGCTCCAAACACTGGGCAGGACTTGATGAGCCTCACCCTCACGCTGAACTGGAAGCCCATTGCCTCCCTCAAGATCCAGCCGGAAATCCGCTACGACCACACCACGCTCGCTGGCGCCTTTGATGGCGATGACGACCGCGTGACTGTCGGCGCAGGTGTCTCCTACTCCTTCTAACTCCCCACTCCTCCACAACGTAAACGCAACAAGAATCCGAAAATCCTACAATGAAACGTCCCTTGAAACTTATTGCCTGCCTGGCTGCGACGCTCATCGCGTTTAGCGCCCGCGCGGCTGAAACCGTAAAAGTCGGTGTCCTGCACTCGCTCAGCGGCACGATGGCCATCAGCGAAACGTCGCTCAAAGATGTTCTCCTCTACACCTTCGACGAGATCAACAAGAGCGGCGGCGTGATGGGCAAGATGATCGAGCCGGTCGTGGTTGACCCTGCTTCAAACTGGCCGCTCTTCGCGGAGAAAGCTCGCCAGCTTTTGGAGAAGGATAAGGTTAAGGTTGTCTTCGGCTGCTGGACTTCCGTCAGCCGCAAGTCGGTCCTTCCTGTTTTCGAGCAGGCGAATGGGATGCTCTTCTACCCGGTGCAGTACGAAGGCGAAGAGTTGTCCAAGAATATCTTCTACACTGCCGAAGCCGTGAACCAGCAAGCCATCCCCGCAGTGGACTACATGCTCGCGGAAGGCAAAAAGAAGTTCTACCTGCTCGGCTCCGACTACGTTTATCCGCGCACCACGAACAAGATCCTCAAGCAGTACCTCAAGTCCAAGGGCATCCCAGAGTCTGACATCGAGGAAATCTACACCCCGTTTGGCCACACCGATTACCAAACCATCGTTGCGGCGATCAAAAAGTTCTCCGCTGGTGGCAAGGCTTGCGTGATCAGCACTCTGAACGGCGACACAAACGTGCCGTTCTTCAAGGAGTTCGCCAATGCCGGCCTGACGTCTGAAAGTTGCCCCGTCGTTTCGTTCTCCATTTCCGAAGACGAATTCCGCGGTCTGCCAGCCAAGGACCTCGTTGGGCATCTCGGCTGCTGGACCTACTTCATGTCAATCAAGTCTCCCGAAAACAAAGCCTTCGTGGACGGCTTCAACGCCTGGCTTAAAGAGCCTAAAGTCACCGGCGTTGATTTCCCGGTCACCGGGATCGACACCAAAAGCCGCGTCACTTGCAGCCCGATGAATCTCTCGCGCATTGGGGTTCATCTCTGGAAGCAAGCAGTGGAAAAAGCGGGATCCTTCGAAGTGGACAAGGTTCGTGAAGCCCTCTACGGGCTCAAATTCAAAGGCCCTGCTGGTGAGGTCACCATGCAGGACAATCACCACCTCGTGAATAATGTTTTCATCGGCGAGACTCTTGCCAACGGCCAATTCAAGATCATCAAGTCGCTCGGCCCTGTGGCTGGCGAGCCGTTCAGCGAGAAGTTCCTCTCGGTGAAAACTGCCGGCAAGTAAACTGCCTCCTCCACGGGCGGGCCCGCTCCCGGGCCCGCCTTGCACCGAGACCTGAGACCATCCTATGCCCGCACGCTTATTATCCGTATTCCTGCTCGCGCTTTTCTCGTTGTGCGCGAGCGCCGCACCAGCGCATCGCGACGCGCTCGTGAAGGCGATCCTCAGCGAGGACCTTGATGAGCAAATCACAACCCTTCGCACTCTCTCCTCGACGGACGACGCGTTCGTTCAACAAGCCCTCGCGGCGTGGAGGCAAGGATCGGTTTACCTCTACGATAGCAATGACACTCGCATACCCTTTCTTTTGGACGCCGCAGTCGATGCGGAAGGCCGGGCCAAAGGCCTGACGGTTGCGGACGGCCGCCCTTTCGTGGATAGCTCTGGCAAACCGCTTCTCTTTCTCCCCGCCGAGATCACGCCTGCGGACACCAGTTCCAAGCTGCGCAAAGCGATTAAAACCACATTGGATCTGTTTGCGTTGAACAATCCCGACAACCGCATGCGCCGCGACGCAGTCACTAAAATCGGCCAGGAGCAGAACCCAGAATACATACCTTTCCTTCAGGCGCGATTGACGAAAGAGGCTGACCCGCAGGTGAAGCGGGCGCTCGCCGAAGCTGTTGCCATCACGGAACTCGCGGCAGAAGACCCAGCAACACGTCTCAAAGCGATCGTTGCCGCCGGAACGCTGAACTCGATCAACAGCCTCAGTTTTCTGAAGAGTCTGCAAGCTGACGCGGAAGCCAATAAAACCAAGCTGGACGCGGCGAGCCTGGCCGCGCTTCGCAAGTCTATTTATGACATCGAGCAATACATTTGGCGTGGCAACATGTTCGGGACCGCATTTCGCGGGCTGAGTCTAGGAGCTGTGCTGCTGGTCGCGGCGCTCGGCCTTGCCATCACCTTCGGACTCATGGGGGTTATCAACATGGCCCACGGCGAGGTCATGATGGTGGGAGCCTACTCGGCCTTCGTTGTTCAGAACTATTTTACCCGTTGGTTCGGCCCAAGCGGCGCTGGGTTCGACTCGTACTTTCTCGCCGCACTGGCTGTATCGTTCCTCGCGGCCGCAACTGTGGGCTTGCTGCTCGAACGAGGGATTATCCGGTTCCTCTATAAACGGCCTTTGGAATCACTCCTCGCAACGTGGGGGGTGAGCCTGGTGTTGCAACAACTCTTCCGGCACATCTTCGGCGCTGCCAATGTGCAGGTCAGCTCTCCCTCCTGGCTCAGCGGCAGCTTTGAAGTCCAGGATGTGCTGCTCGCATACAACCGCATCTTCGTGATCGGCTTTGCCGGGCTGATCGTTCTTGCGACTTACCTTCTGCTCACCCGGACCTCCCTCGGACTGCAAATTCGTGCCGTCATGCAGAATCGCGCAATGGCTTCCTGCCTTGGTGTGCGCGTGGATCGGGTGAACATGATGACGTTTGCCTTCGGCTCCGGGCTTGCGGGAATGGCAGGCGCTTGCCTGTCACAGATCGGCAATGTCGGGCCTAGCCTCGGGCAAAACTACATCGTTGATTGCTTCATGGTCGTTGTTCTTGGCGGGGTGGGGAACCTGGTCGGAACAATCGCCGCAGCATTCGGCATTGGAATGACTGACCAGATGCTCCAGCCGGTTCTGGGCGCGGTCATGGGCAAGATCATCGTGCTGGCCGGGATCATCCTTTTTCTGCAATGGCGTCCCGCTGGGCTCTTCGTCACCCGCACCCGTAACCTCGAGGGCTAACCCATGCGCGTTTTTATCAATCGCAACGAATACATCGCCCTCGGCATCATTAGCTTTTTGGGGATCATTCTCCTGCCGAGCTTGAATGCTTTCCTGCCAGCAGAGCATCCGCTCCACGTCAGCAACTTTGCGCTGAACCTTTACGGGAAGTACTTGTGCTACGCAGTTCTGGCTCTCGGTGTAAACATGCTCTGGGGCTACACCGGCCTGCTGAGCCTCGGCCAATGCCTCTTCTTTTCCCTCGGCGGTTATATGCTCGGAATGCACCTCATGCTGATGATTGGCCGCTTGGGCCAATACAAAGCTGACATTCCCGATTTCATGGTCTTCCTCGAGTTCCAGACGAAGTACCCTGAAACAGGCGGCCTTCCGCCGCATTGGATCCCCTTCAAGAGCTTCTGGTTTGCCGCTGGCGCGGTTGTCGTAGTTCCCGCCCTGGTCGCGCTTGTGTTCGGCTTTCTCGCCTTCCGCTCGCGCATCAAGGGTGTTTACTTCTCGATCTTAAGCCAGGCGCTCACGTACGCGGCGTGCCTCCTTTTCTTTCGCAACGATTTCACCTTCGGAGGGAACAACGGGCTCACCGACTTTAAGTTTATCCTGGGGGAGGATATTCATAGCCCGGCAACGAAACGCGGCTTGTATATTGCCTCCGCGCTCCTCCTGCTCGGTTCCTACCTCCTCTGCAAATGGCTGACCTCGACCAAATTCGGCCTGATCCAGCGCGCCATTCGCGACAGCGAGAACCGAGTGCTGTTTTCCGGCTATGCCACATCGCATTTCAAGCTGTTTGTGTTCGTTCTCTGCGCTGTGATCTCGGCGCTTGGTGGCGCGCTATACGTGCCGCAGGTCGGCATTATCAATCCAAGTGAAATGGCGCCGGACAAATCGTTGGAGGCCGTTGTGTGGTGCGCCGTCGGCGGTCGCGGGACATTGATCGGGCCGATTCTTGGCGCGGTGAGCGTCAACGCGCTCAAGAGCTATGCGACCCGCGCCTTCGCTGAGCAATGGCTCTATATTCTTGGCGGGATGTTCATCATCGTCGTTCTATTTATGCCCAAGGGAATTGTTGGCATTCCTGGGCAGCTACAATCCCTCTTAAAGCGCTTTTCACGCAAACCCGAGGCCCCTGAGCTTGCCGCGACCAAGCTCACCCCAGGCTCCTTGTAACCATGATCCCGAGACCATCATGCATACCCATAAGCAGTTTATTCTCACCCTCGAAGGGGTGAACAAAACCTTCGACGGCTTCAAGGCCATTTCCGACCTCAACTTCTACATGGATGAAGGGGAGTTGCGCGTCATCATCGGCCCGAACGGCGCGGGCAAAAGCACGATGCTCGATTTGATCACCGGCCGCACACGCCCAGATTCCGGGAAGGTCGAGTATGGCTTCGACACCGATTTGACCCGGCTGAATGAGTATCAAATTAATCGCCTGGGCATAGGTCGAAAGTTCCAGACTCCTTCCGTTTACACCGACCACACGGTGCTGGAAAACATCTGGCTCTCCTTGCAGGGGACGCGCTCCGTCTGGTCCACATTGTTTGCGCGCATCGGCTCCCGTGAGCGTGAGCGCATCCATGAAGTGCTTCAAACGGTGGGGCTCGCTGATCGAGCGGATGTCAAAGCAGGCGCGCTTTCGCACGGGCAGAAGCAGTGGCTCGAGATCGGCATGCTCCTCGCGCAAAACCCCAAGCTGCTTCTTGTCGATGAGCCGGCTGCGGGGATGACGGATGAGGAGACCGCGCGCACCGGAGAGTTGCTCATGAGCCTCGCCGGAAAGCACAGCATCATTGTCATTGAGCACGACATGGTCTTCGTGCGGCAAATCGCGCGGAAAGTTACCGTGCTTCATCAGGGCAGCGTTTTATGCGAAGGCTCCGTCGAGCAGGTCCAGAACGATGAGCGGGTGATTGAAGTTTACCTCGGGCGCAAGAAGAAGGCGGCTTAAGGAGAATGACCGTATGTTAACTCTTTCAAACGTCTCCGTTAGTTACGATGGCTCCCGTGTGCTGCGCGACGTGAGCCTTCAAGTGCCGCCCCGCAGCCTGGTTTGCCTGATGGGCCGAAATGGCGTCGGCAAAACGACCACGCTTAAGTCGATCATCGGCCTCGTCAAAGTGGACACAGGCACTCTGACCCTGAGTGGGGCGGACATCACTCAGCTCACTCCCCCAGGGCGCGCACGTAGCGGGATTGGATACGTTCCGCAGGGGCGCGATATTTTTCCGAACCTCACCGTCTGGGAGAATCTCAAGATCAGCCTGGTTGTCCATGGCCGCGAAGCTGGCAATGAACTCGATCGCGTGCTGCAATTATTCCCGGTTCTTAAGGAAATGCTGCAGCGCAAAGGGGGCGTTCTCAGCGGCGGCCAACAGCAACAGCTAGCCATTGCCCGCGCTCTGCTCACCCAGCCGACCATCCTGATTCTCGACGAGCCGACTGAAGGCATTCAACCGAACATTATCGACCAGATTGGGGAGACGCTTTTAATGATCAAAGCGGAGGGTAAAATCAGCATCCTTCTTGTGGAGCAATATCTCGATTTCTGCCTTTCAGTTGGGGATGCTTTTTACATTATGGACCGAGGCGCGGTTGTGGCTGATGGGCCAATCTCCGCGTTGAATGACGACATCGTCCGCCAACATTTAACTGTATGACACCGACTCGTTTCTTTGCCTGCACAACTGCCATTCTCGCCAGCCCTGGCCTTCTAGCCCACCCTGGCCATTCGCTTTCAGAAGAATCGTGGGGCCACTGGCTCACGAGTCCGGATCATTTGCTGGTTCTTGGGCTCCTTGGTATCGCGTTTGTTGTCCTTGCAAGATTGATTGCGGAACCCCGCTTGCGGAAAGCAGCCCGATTCGCGGGCGCCGCGA
>Ga0196963_10001834_pt1 | contig 13561 bp, 11 predicted proteins | sample S1_5metaG_FD_148600 | JGI IMG/M metagenome (GOLD analysis project Ga0196963, IMG submission 148600) | Soil microbial communities from Anza Borrego desert, Southern California, United States - S1_5 | ecosystem: Environmental > Terrestrial > Soil > Desert | place: USA: California | collected... | reverse complement strand
TCCTGCGCCGCAAGTGGGACCGCGAGCTGGACTACCGGCTGATCAAGGAGCTGTGGCTCTTTGGTTCCGACCGGCTCGGTGTGCGTTTCGCCTACGAGTGGCACGACGACGCCGGGCAGTGGTACCGGTCGTACGGCAACGAGAACTGGCAGTTCAATGCCGAAGGGCTGATGACGCACCGGCACGCCAGCATCAACGACGCCCCTATCACCGAAAGCGCGCGGCTCTTTCGTTGGCCGATCGGACGGCGGCCGGATGACCATCCGGGGTTGAGCGACCTGGGGCTCTGACAGTTCGCAGCGCCCGAGCGCCTTGGGGTGCGGGTGCGGTGGTGTGCGCGGTTCGTCGCGGTGCACCGCTGTCTCGCAAAGGTGCGGGCGGGCAGGCCGCAGCGCGCGTGGGAGGCGCCGGGCTTGAGTGGTTTGGGGGCGGCGAGCGCAGCGAGCAACGACCAACTGACTCGGCGGCGCTGTGCGCAGTGAGCGAAGCGAACGGGGCTAAATGGACGGCGCGCCCCCGAAGCGCTCAAGCCCGGGAAGTCGGCCCCCTGGGACCGACCGCCGGATTCGCGCGCTGCAGCCTGCCCGCCCGCGCCTTTGTCGCTCGACACCGAGCACGTCCGCACCCGCACCTCCGCCCGCGCCCGCGCCCGCGCCCGCGCCCGCGCCCGCGCCCGCGCCCGCGCCCGCGCCCGCGCCCGCATCAGCATCAGCATCAGCATCAGCATCAGCATCAGCATCAGCATCAGCATCAGCATTCAAGTGCACGTCCCAGGCATAAGATCGCCGCTCCCCATGCCCGCCCGACCTAGCGGCCAAAAGGAGCGAATGACCATGGATGCCCCCATCGACTCGCCCACCCCGCCGAAACCGCGCCTGCTCGCCGGCGCCAGCGGCTTCTCGTACAAGGAATGGTGCGGCAGCTTCTACCCCGAGCGGATCGCGGCCGAGGCCATGCTGGCCCACTATGCCGAGCGCCTGCCCACGGTGGAGATCAACAACACGTTCTACCGCATGCCCAGGCGGGAGATGCTGGAGCACTGGGCCGCGACCACGCCGGCCCACTTTCGCTTCACAGTCAAGGCCTCACGACGCATCACGCACGACGGCCGCCTGAAGGCCGAGCAGGTCGCCGACTCGGTGAGCTACCTTTACGGCAACCTCGAAGCGCTGGGCGACAAGCGCGGTCCGGTGCTGTTCCAGCTGCCGCCAAACCTGAAGCGCGACCTGCCGCGGCTGCAGGCCTTCCTGGCGCTGCTGCCGACGGACCACGGCGCCGTATTCGAATTCCGCGAACCCAGCTGGTTCGACGACGCGGTGTACGACGCCTTGAAAGCCTCCGGCGCCGCCTTGTGCCTCTCTGAACGAGAGGACAACGCCCCGCCGCCACTGGTGCGCACCGCCGACTGGGGCTACCTGCGCCTGCGGCTCGAGCAGTACAGCGATGCTGACCTGGCACGCTGGGCCGAGCACGTCGCGGCATCCGGCTGGCGCGAAGCGTTTGCCTACTTCATGCACGAGCCCACTGCGCCGGGCTATGCGCAGGCGCTGATGGCGGCCACCAGCACCCAGGCGACCCGGTAGCGGCTGCGCACGCCACGCGCAGGCCACGCACGCGCAGCCGGCCGCGGCTACAGTCGGCCGGTCCGGCCCCCGGCCGTCCCGCCCCCAACCGATGCGCATACGTGGCCAGCTTGCCTTGATGATGGGCGCCGTCGTCGCGCCGATTGCCGTGCTGGCCCTGGTGTCACTGGCCGCGCTGATCCAGCTGCAACGCGACTTCGAAATGCAGCGCGTGCTCGAACGCGTCAATGCACTGCGCCTGGCACTGGACACCGAGATCTCCGGCACCATCCGCCTGCTGAAGACCCTGTCCGACCTGCCGACCGTCGATGGCGCCATCCTGATCGACGAGGCCATCGACCTGCAGGCCCGGCTGGCGCGGGTGCTGGGCACCAATGCCATGTGGTCGTCGGTGGCGCTGCTCAGGCCGGACGGAACGCCATTGGCGCAGCAGCCGCCGGCGCCGCCCGGCCACCCGCCGCCGCTGGACGCCGCCGCCATCACCGAGCTGCGGCGCACGCAGGCGCCGCTGGTGGGCGACCTGCAGGCCCCCGCGGGTACGCGCGGGTGGTCCACCCCCATCGCCGTGCCGCTGCTGCGCGACGGGCAGTTGCGCGGCATCGCCTGCGTCACGATCGATCAGCGCGCGTGGCTCGCCTTCCTGCGCAGCCATGCCATCTCGCCCGGGGCCACGCTGACGCTGAACGACCGCCACAGCACCATCATCGCCCGCACGCTCAACAACGAGCAGTGGGCCGGCAAGCGCTCGCACCCCAGCTACTGGCAGCGGACGATCGGGCGCGACGAGGGCAGCTTCGCCAACATCGGGCTCGAAGGCCAGCGCTTCTATTCCGCTTTCAGCCGGCTGAAGACCGCCGGCTGGGTGCTGGGCACCGGCGTGCCGGCCGACGAGGTGGAGCGAGCCCAGGCCGTGCCGGCCTCGCTGACCGTGCTGGGCGTGGTGCTGGCCGCCGGCACGGCCGGTCTGCTGGCGGTGGTGCTGAGCCGGCGCCTGAGCCACGCGCTGGGCCGGCTGTCCGAGGATGCCAGCGTCGCCGCCTCCGGCATGACGCTGCCGAACTCGGAGCCGCTGGCCGTGGAAGAGGCCGAGGAAGTGCGCCGCCTGATGCGCGCGACGCTGCGCAACGAATCACGCGCCCGCGCCGAGGCCGAGCGCGCCAGCCGCGCGAAGGACGAGTTCCTGGCCATGCTCGCGCACGAGCTGCGCAACCCCTTGAGCGCGATGCGCTCGGCCATCGCGCTGCTCGAACTGGAGCGCGCCACGCCCGAGGTGGAACGCCGCGCGCGCGACGTGCTGTCGCGCCAGACCGGCCACATGACCGCGCTGATCAACGAGATGCTGGACGCGGCCCGCCTGGCCACCGGCAAGATCACGCTGGACCGGCAGCCGATGGACCTGGCCGAGGCGGTGCGCCGCGTCGTGCAGACCTTCTCGGACACCGGCCGGACGCGTCATTTGAAGGTCATCACCGAGCTGTCGCCTGCGCCGGTGCTGGGCGACGAGACTCGGCTCGAGCAGGTGGCGTCCAACCTGCTCGACAACGCGGCCAAGTACGGCGCCGGCGGCGGCGAGGTGAAGGTGAGCGTCACGCGCGAGGACGGCGAGGCGGTGCTGACCGTCGCTGACCACGGCGGCGGCATCGGCCCGGAGTTGCTGCCGCACATCTTCGAGCCGTTCTCGCAGGCCGAGCGCACGATGGACCGTTCGCAAGGCGGTCTGGGCCTGGGCCTGACGGTGGTGCGCGGGCTGGTCGAGCAGCACGGCGGCCGGGTGCAGGCCTTCAGCGACGGGCCGGGCCGCGGCGCGCGCTTCGTCGTGCGGCTGCCGCTGCAGCAGCCCATGCCCGCCACCGCACCGGCCGCCACGGCAGGCCATGCCATGGCGCCGCGCCCGGAGCCGCTGCGCATCGTGCTGGTGGAAGACAACCACGACAACCGGGAGATGGTCTCGACGCTGCTGCGCGCCGCCGGCCACGAGGTGACCAGCACGGCCGACGGCGAACAAGGCATCGCCGCAGCCAGCCGGCTGGCGCCGCAGGTGGCGGTGGTGGACCTGGGCCTGCCCGGCACCGATGGCCTGGAGGTCGCGCGGCGCCTGCGCGCGCAGCCGTCGCTGCGCGACACGGTGCTGGTCGCGCTGACCGGCTATGGCGACGCGGCCACGCGCCGCCGTGCCATGGAAGCCGGCTTCGACACCTTCTTGCAGAAGCCGTTCGACTTGGTGGCTTTCGAGCAGGCGGTGCTGGCGGCACGCCAAGCGAACTGAGTGGCCACTACCCGCAGCAGGAGCGCCGTCCAAGTCGCTTACAAACGTGTACATCGATGACGTCTGACGCTCATATCAGAAGGTATATTTTGCTGCCGCTTACTTTTAACGGCATGCAAGGGAAGCATCAATGACAATGAGATTTGGCAAATTCATCGCGCAGACAGCCGGTTTCGAAGGCGTGGGCGCGGCTACACGGCCCCTCAGGCTCGTGATCGCAGCCGCTGCGGCGCTCCTGGTGGCGGCAGGCCCGGCTAACGCAGCTGGAACGTGGAACACGACACTGAAGGCCCGCGACTTCAACGGCGACGGGCTGGTCGATGCGTACTACGACACGGTCCTCAATATCACGTGGCTGTACAACTTCCAGCCTGTCGGAAGTCCCGGATTCGTCACGTGGACACGGGCCAACAGCTGGGCAGCGACCCTTAACATTTTCGGTGTGACGGGATGGCGTCTACCAACGATCGATCCGAACGTGTGCGACTGGTATTGGGAGCCGCAGAGCTGTGCGCTCGGCCCGAACGGCAAGAAGTCTGAGTTACTGCACCTGATGTACGCAACCCTCGGTGGACAGGGACAAACCGGACCATTCACCAACGGCCTACCGGTCAATGATGGTCATTGGTACGGAACACAGGCCGCGGACATGCCTGACCGCGCCTGGGGCACCTTCTGGTACGCCGGGCATGCCAACAAGTACCTGAAGACGATGAAGCTCTTCCCCTGGCCTGTCCGGAACGGCGACGTGGGAACGCCGCTGCCCTGACCCCAGCACAATCACGTCGTCAATCGGCGACGTGCAGCACCAGCTTGCCGAAGTTCTCGCCGCTGAAGAGCTTGTTGAGCGTCTCGGGGAACGCGGCCACGCCGCCGCGGGCCACGTCTTCCTTGCTCTTCATGCGGCCGTCCTTCAGGTAGCCGGCCATCTCGGCAATGGCCACCGGGAAGCGGTCGACGTAGTCGAAGACCACCATGCCTTCCATGCGGGCGCGGTTGACCAGCAGCGACATGTAGTTCTTCGGCCCCTGCACCGTGCCGAGGTTGTTGTACTGGCTGATGGCGCCGCAGATGACCACACGCGCCTTGCGCGCCAGCTTGGCCAGCGCGGCGTCGAGGATCTCACCGCCGACGTTGTCGAAGTAGACGTCGACGCCCTTCGGGCAGTGCTCCTTCAGCGCATCCTTCACCGGGCCGGCCTTGTAGTCGATGCAGGCGTCGAAGCCCAGCTCCTTCACCACCCATTCGCACTTGGCCGGCCCGCCGGCGATGCCGACCGCCCGGCAGCCCTTGATCTTGGCCAGCTGCCCCACCGTCTGGCCCACCGCGCCGGCGGCGCCCGAGACCACCACGGTCTGCCCCGGCTGCGGCTGGCCGACGTCCATCAGGCCGAAGTAGCCGGTCATGCCCGGCATGCCCAGCACGTTCAGCCACTGCGTCGGGCTGCCGACGCGCTGGTCGATCTTCGCCAGGCCGCTGCGCTTGACCTGGTCCGGCGTCACGGTCCAGTACTCCTGCACGCCGGGACTGCCGCTGACGATGTCGCCGACCGCGAAGCCCGCGTGCCGCGACGCCACCACGCGGCCGATGCCGCCGGCGCGCATCACCTCGCCGATGCCCACCGGCGGGATGTAGCTCCTGGCGTCGTTCAGCCAGCCGCGCATCGCCGGGTCCAGTGACAGCGCCAGCGTCTTCACCACCAGCCCGCCTTCGGCCGGCTCGGCCACCGCTTCTTCGGTGAACTGCCAGTTCTCGGCGCTGGCCATGCCGGTGGGGCGCGAAGCCAGGCGCACCTGGTGGTTGACGAGGGATGTGAGCGTGCTGGACATCGGAAGCCTCCTGCGGTGCCGTGCGGACGACGGCGGTGGGCTGGCGATCCTAGGCGTGCGGACGCGGCCGGCTTGTCACCGGGGCGACGCCGGTCCTGGAGCGGCTCGCCCAGTGCCGGTCGTCAGTGCCCCGTGGCGCGACGGGCTCCGCACCAAGCCCGGGGCTGAGCCCCTTCGAACCGCCGGGCGGGGCTCACGGCAGCAGCGGGCCGTAGACATCGATCTCACGCCAGCCCAGCGCCGCCATGTCGGGGCGGCGCAGGTGGGCCTCGCTCGGCGCCATGAATTCATCGAGCTGCGGTGGCGCGATGCGCGTGCCGGCAAGCATCGCGTGCACCTGGCCGCGGTGGTGCACCTGGTGGTTCAGCAGGTGGGCCAGCACGTGGCCGGCGCGTTCGCGCTGCACGTGGTCGCCGCGGTCCATGCGCACCTCGGCGTCCAGCGCCGCGGCGTCGGCGCGCTCGCAGAAGGCGATCAGGCGCTGGTCGGCTGCGGCCTGCGCGGCCGCCAGTGGCGGCAGCGTGTCGTGCGCCGGCACGGCGTCGGCCTGGGCGGCCATGTCGGCCTCGCCGTACAGCGCGGCGAGGTAGTACACGTCGACCATCAGGATGTGGTTCAGCGTGCCGATCAGGCTGGGAAAGAAGCTGGTGCGCGGCGCGTGCAGCTCCTCGCGCGTCAGCGGCGCCATCGCCGCATGCAGCCGGTGGTTGGCCAGGCGGTTGGCGCGGGCCTGGATCCGCAGGTAGAAGGCGAGTTCCATCGGGCGAGTATGGCCGCGGCTTGCCATCGGCCCGCACCGCGCCGGCCCGCCATCGGTGGTGCGGCGGCGGTCCTTGCCGGCCCGTCAGGCGGCGCGCACGGCGACGGTCGGCTTCGTCCCAGCCAGCCGCGCCTGCGCCGCCCGGAAGGCCGCCAGCCCCTGCGCCGCCTGGCGCTGCACCTTGCGCTGCAGCAGCGGTGTCCAGCCCAGCAGCAGGCCGGGCAGCCCCAGCGCCTGGCGCGACCAGGCCCAGAACGGAAAACTGTCGGCCTGCGCCACGATCAGGCCGTCGCGAAACTCGAAGCGTGAGCTGATGGGGTTGGCGACGCGCCGCCCGGTGGCACTGAAGGTGTAGTGCGCGATGCAGGCAGCGCGGCCGCGGCCCTGCGAGACGCCGGGCGCCTCGGTGATCGCGAGGCTGAAGTCCACCGCGCGCGAGGACATCATCCGCCACATGTCGCCGGCCTCGCTGCCCGACAGCGCGGGAAAGGCCGGGTCGCCGAAGCGCACCTGCGGGTGGTAGCAGGCGGCCATGGCCTCGGCGTCGAGGGTGGCGAACGCGCGGTAATAACGCTCGAGCAGCGCGGCTTCGTGGGACATGGCGGGTGGCTCCGGTGACGACGAAGCCGCATTGTTCGCCCGCGGTCCCTGCGCGGGGGTTGGCGGGATCGACAATCCTGTGTCCAATACCGCCAACACGGTGGCGCTGCCCCGCTGCCCCGCTGCCCCGCTGCCCCGCTACCCCGCTGCGCCACTGCACCACCGGGCCACCACCACAGCGACACCCCACGCCTCGGCACGAACACCCCCATGCTCACCCTCGCCCTCGCACTGTCCACCGACTCCGTGCCCTCCAGCACCGCGATGGCGCTGGACGTCTTCCGCCTCGGCCAGTCGCTGGCTGGAAGGCCCCTGCTGAAGTTGCTGCGCCTGAGCCCCGACGGCCGCGCGGTCGCTTCGCCGCTGGGCCAGCTGGCGGTGGATGGCGCGCTGGACGCCGCGGAACGGGCCGACTGCGTGCTGTGGCCGGCCATCGGCCCGCCCACGCCCGCCGCGCTGCAGGCGCAGGCGCCGTGGATCACCTGGCTGCGCACGCGCCGGCCGCGCCGCGCGCAGGCCGCGGTGCTGCCGCGCTTCGCCAGCATCTGCTCGGCGGCCTACGTGCTGGCCGAGGCCGGCGTGCTCGACGGCCGGCGCGCCACCACGCATTGGTCGCTGGAACAGGACTTCCGCCGCCGCTACCCCGATGCGCGGCTGGTGATCGACGAGATGGTCACGCACGACCGCGACGTGGCCTGCTCCGCCGGCGGTTATGCTGGCGTCGACCTGTGCCTGCACCTGCTGCGCCTGGCCGGCGGCGACGCGCTGGCGCGCCAGGTGGCCAACGTGCTGGTGGTCGACGAGGCGCGCGGCCCGCAGCGCCGCCACATGCCCCGCCTGCCGCAACTGCCGCCGGCCGAACAGGACGATGCCGCCATCGGCCGCCTGCAGCGCTGGATCGAGGCGCACCATGCCCAGGCGCTGACCTTGGCCACGATGGCCGAGCAGGTGCACTGCTCGCCGCGCAGCCTGCTGCGGCGCTTCAAGCTGGCGACCGGGCTGACGCCGATCGACTACCTGCAGCGGGTGCGCATCGCCGCGGCCGAAGCGCAGCTGGCCAACCCCCGGCAGACGGTGGAGGCCGTGGCCTGGGCGGTCGGCTACGAGGACCGCGCGGCCTTCGCGAAAGCCTTCAAGCGGATCACCGGCCACAGCCCGGCGGCTCACCGGCGCGCGCGGCTGGCACTGCCCGGCGCTCAGCGCGCCGGCGCCGATGCGGCTTCGGCCGCCGCGCGCGCCCAGGCCACCGGCTGACCGGGGCGCGCCAGCAGCACCGGCGACGCGGTGCGCCAGCCGGCCCGGGCGTCGAACTGCAGTTGGAACGGCAGCTCGGCCAGCCCGACCCGCCGTTCGCCCTGCGGCGCGACCGGGTAGCGGCCCAGCACGGGCGAGACGACGAAATACTGGCCGTCGCGGTGCGGCCCGAACCGCCAGCGCGCGACACCGCCTTCCAGCGCCAGCACGGCCGACAGCGGGCGCGTGCGGTCGAGATCGGCAGCGCGCCGGCGTTCCTCGCCAAGGCGCGACGACGCATCGACCATCGCTTCGGTGGCCGGGTCGTAGACCGCCAGGCGGTCGATGCGCTCGTCCAGCGGCCAGCCCGGGATCAAGGCTTGCGGGCAGCTGGCGCCGCTGCGCTGGCGGATCTCGCACAGGCTGGTGACGTACCAATAACTCGCCATCACCACGTCCGGCGGAACGTAGGCGCTGCGCGCGTCGTGCGCGGTGATGAAGCGGCCGACGGCTTCGAACGCCCGCATCGCCTCGTCGCGCGGGCGCGCCGCGGCGGCGGACTGCAGCGCCGCGGCCAGCACCAGCGCCGCCGCCAGCCCCAGCCCCACGGCATCGCGGGCCGCGGCCTGCAGCGGCAGGCGCATCACGGCGCCATGCAGCGCCGCGACCAACCCCGCGGCCACGGCCCACCACAGCAGGTACAGGTAGCGGTCGGGGCCATGAAAGCCGGGTCCCGCGGCCAGCGGCCACAGCGGCAGCAGCAGGCAGGCGGCCGCCAGCGCGCTGAAGCCCAGCCAGGCCAGCCGGCCGCGCAGCGCCAGCGCGGCGGCCACGCCGCCCAGCGGCAGCACCACGGCCCAGGCCGGGCCCAGCAGGTCGGCCGGAAAGTGCGCCAGCGCGCGCCCCATCGCCGCCACGGAGCCCGGCGACAGCAGCGGCTGCGCCGCGCCGTAGCCGCCGACCGCCTCGCCCAGCATCACGCGGCGCCAGGCCACGTAGCCAAGCGCGACCAGCAGGTAGGGCAGCAGGTAGGGCAGCAGGTGCGGCAGCGGGTGCGGCAGCGGCAAGGGCCCCCGCCGCGGAGCCGCTGCCTGCGGCGGGTGCGGCGCCGGCAGCGCGGCCACGATCAGCACCAGCGGCACGTACAGCTCCTTGGCCGTGCAGGCCAGCGCGTAGAGCGCCGCGCCGGCCCAGGCCCAGGCCACCGCGCCCCGGCGGCGCGCCTGCACGAAGGCCAGCAGCGACAGCAGCGCGAACAGCAGGCCCTCGAGGTAGTGGCGCGTCATCAGCAGCTCGGTCACCGCCGCGGTCGGCGCGCCGGCCAGGCCCAGCAGCACCACCGCCAGCGCCCAGGCCGGCGGCAGCGCCTGGCGGCCCAGCGCATAGGCGGCCAGCGCCACCAGCGCCGCCGACACCAGCTGGTGCCCGTAGAACACCGCCGGCCGCAGGCCCGCCAGCGCCAGGTCCAGCTTGAACGACAGCGTGACCCATGGCGTGAGGTTGCTGGGCGACAGGCGGCGCCAGTCGGCCGGATCGACGAAGGCCGCGAGCCCGGGCGACTGCAGCGCATGCAGCAGCAGCGCCGGGTCGTCGGCGCGCCAGAACGCCGCCGGCAGGCCATGCCAGCGCAATGCCACCAGCAGCACCAGCAGCGCCGCCGCGCCCAGGTCGGCGCGCTGCAGGCCGGCGGGCTTCATCGGCTGTCGCGCGGCGGCGCCAGTGGCGCCGGCCCGCCCGCGTCGAAGGCCCAGTGCCGGCTGAGCACGAAGTTGCTGGCCGGCACGATGAAGATCACGCTCAGCTGCGCCAGCAGGTAGGGCCAGCCCAGGCCTTCGGCCAGCGCCACCATCAGCCCGGTGTTGACCGCCAGGCCGCCCAGGCACACCAGTGCATAGCGCCAGAAGCTGCCCTGCCGGCGCCGGCCGGCGCGGAAGGTCCAGAGGCGGTTCACTGCATAGGACACCGCCAGCGCCGCGGCGAAGCCGGCCACCGAGCCGGCCACGAGCCCCGACCCCAGCCGTTCCACGCACAGCACCAGCACGCCCAGGTGGGCCACGGTGCCGAGCCCGCCGGCCACGGCATAACGAACGATTTGCGCGGCCAACATCGCGGCGCGGCGGCTTCAGCGCCGTTCGGCGACGATGTAGCGCGGCCGCGCCTTCACCTCGTCGTAGATGCGGGCGATGTAGGTGCCGATGATGCCCAGGCCCAGCATCGTCACGCTGCCGATCACCAGCAGCAGCAGGATCACGGTGGTGAAGCCGTCGAGCGCTTGGCCGCTCATTTTCTGGTATATCGTCTGCGCCCCCAGCAGCAGCGCGAAGAGCGCGAAGGCGCCGCCGGCCAGCGAGATCAGCTGCAAGGGCGCCGAGGAGAACGAGGTGACCGCCGTGACGGCCAGCCGCACCAGCGCCCACAACGACCAGCCGCTGTGGCCACCGGCGCGCTCCGGCACCTCGAAGGGCAGCTGCACCCGGCGAAAGCCCAGCCAGGCGTGCATGCCGCGGAAGAACAGGTTGCGCTCGCCCAGGCGACGCCAGGCGTCCAGTACCCGGCGGTCCATCAGCTTGAAGTCGGACGCGCCCTGCAGGTCGTGGCCGGTGAGCGCGCCGAACAACCGGTAGAACAGGTTGGCGCGGGTGCGGCCCGGGTGGCGGCCGTGGTAGACCTTCACCGCCTCGACCACCTCGGCGCCCTGGCTCCAGGCCTGCACCATCTGCGGCAGCAGCGCCGGCGGGTGCTGCAGGTCGCCGTCCATCAGCACCACCGGGTTGCCGCGCGCATGCTCCAGGCCCGCGGCCAGCGCCGCTTCCTTGCCGAAGTTGCGCGACAGCCGCACGCCGCGGATCGCCGGGTTGGCGGCGCACTGCGCCTCGATGGCGCGCCAGGTGCCGTCGGGCGAGCCGTCGTCCACCAGCACCAGTTCATAAGGGCGGCCCAGCGACTCCAGCACGGCGACGATCTGCGGCAGCGTGTCGCCCAGGTGCGCGGCCTCGCGGTACAGCGGGATCACCAGCGACAGCGGCTCCGTGGCGGCATCCGCCTGCCGCTGCGGCGCCTGCGCAGCCGTGGTGGCACCGGGCGCCGCCGGCCGGCCGAGCTTAGGCATGCGGCTTCACCCCGATCATCGCCACGGTGGTCGCCGGCAGCCACAGGTTGATGCCTTGCAAAGCACGCGGCAGCCGCAGCCCCAGCTTGGACGCCACCAGCGGCAGCGGAAAGGCATGCGGGTACGGCACGGGCGCCAGTTCGGCCAGGCCGCACTCGGCCATCAGCCGGCCCAGCGTGCGGCGGTCGAAGTACAGCACGTGCTCGGGCAGCTTGAAGGACGGCCAGCGCCGCCCCATGCCGCGGCGCCAGAAGCTGCCGGCGTCCGGCGCCGCCAGCACCAGGCTGCCGCCGGGCTTCAGGTGCTGCAGCAGCCGGCGCACGAAGTCGTGCGGCCGGTAGACATGCTCGATGACGTGGGTGGCGACGATGCAGTCGAAGCGCTCGGCGGCGGGCACGGCGTCCGCGCCGCCCTGGTGCACCGCATCGGCCCGCCGCGCGGCGGCTTGCACCGCGGCGGGCGAGAAGTCGGTGCCGGCGCGACGCGAGAAATGCGGCCGCGCCTCGTCCAGCAGGTAGCCGTAGCCGCAGCCGATTTCCAGCAGCGCGCCACCGGTGCGGCCGCGCTGCGCGAGCGCCTGCAGAAAGCGGCGGAAGGTGGCACGCAGCGCCGGCTCCTGCTCGGCATAGTCGTCGTAGCCCTGGGTGCCGCCCTGGAAATAGCGGTCGCTGGCGTAGTGCGCCGCCATCGCCGGCTCGGTCAACCGGGGCGACAGGTACTGCAGCCCGCAAGCCGGGCAGCCGACGAGGCCGTAGGGCGCGAAGCCGGCGCCGCCGTACACCGGCACGCCACCGCCGGCGCCGCACAGCGGGCAGTTCGTCGTTTCCAGGTCGGTCATGCCGGTCGGTGCAGCAGGGGGCGTTTCCAGGGGGAGCGGGATCGTAGCAGCGGGCCTTCGGGCTTCCGGCCGCTCACGCGGCACCCAGGCGCCACAGCGACGTCACCTCGGCCGCCCGCGCGGCGTGCAGCGGATCGGACGGATCGGCGGCGCGCTTGTGCACCGGCCGCGTGTCGAGCCGGCCCAGCACGCGCAGGCCACCGGCGGTGATCCAGCCCTGCAGCTCGGCCCGGGTGCGCAGGCCCAGGTGCTCGGCCAGGTCGGACAGGATCAGCCAGCCCTCGCCACCGCCGTCGCCCCGGTCGCCTTCGGCCAGGTGCGCCGCCAGGCCGGCCAGCCAGCCGCGCAGCATGCGGCTGTCCGGGTCATAGACCGCGGCCTCCAGCGGCGAGCTGGGCTGCGCCGGTACCCACGGCGGGTTGCAGACCACCAGGCCGGCGCGGCCTGGCGGGAAGAGATCGGCTTGCGCGAGCTTGACGCGGCTGGCCAGCTTCAGGCGCTTCAGGTTGTCGGCCGCACAGGCCAGCGCACGCGGGTCGAGGTCGGTCGCGGTGACCTGCAGGCCCCGTTTGGCCAGCACGGCCGCCAGCACGCCGGTGCCGGTGCCGATGTCGAAGGCGCCGTGCCGCCGGGCCGCGGCCGGCAGGGGCGCGCGCGCCACCAGGTCCACGTACTCGCCGCGCACCGGCGAGAAAACGCCATGGTGGGGGTGGATGCGGTCGCCCAGGGCCTCGATCGGCACGCCCTTCTTGCGCCACTCGAAGGCGCCGATGGCGCCCTGCAGTTCGCGCAGCGATGCCGCATAGGCCTCGTCGGGACCCAGCGCGCCGAAAGCCTCGCGCGCGGCGGCCCGCACGTCCGGCGCCCGCGGCAGCGGCACGCTGTGGTCGGCCTCGAAGGGCAGGATCAGGCGGCCCAGCACGGTGGCGCGTTCGGCCAGGACGCGGCGCTGAGCCTGGAAGGCCTGGGCCATCGCGACCGGGCTCCTGTCCGCCGCCGGCGGCCGCGCCGCGCGCTGCTGGCGCCGCTCCAGCCGCCGGGCCAGCGCCTGCATCAGCTGGCGGGCGTTGTGGAAGTCGCCGCACCACAACAGGCCGCTGCCTTCGGACGCCAGGCGCAGCGCCGTTCCGGCGTCCAGGCTGTCGTCCACCACCTCCACCGGCTCGGGCGGCGGGTGGCCGGCCAGCGAACGCCAGCCCACCGCCTGCGTTTCGCCGTCGGCATCGGTCCAGTGCAGTTCCGGCGAGTTGCTCATCGGCGGATTCTCACCGCCCCCGCCGCGGCGCTCAGAACGGCCCGCTGTCCAGCACCCGTTCGATCTGAGGCTTGCGGTCGTTGCCCCA
>Ga0196963_10001833_pt1 | contig 13564 bp, 15 predicted proteins | sample S1_5metaG_FD_148600 | JGI IMG/M metagenome (GOLD analysis project Ga0196963, IMG submission 148600) | Soil microbial communities from Anza Borrego desert, Southern California, United States - S1_5 | ecosystem: Environmental > Terrestrial > Soil > Desert | place: USA: California | collected... | reverse complement strand
TCGCCGGCATAGGCTTCCTTGATGCCCTCGCGGTCGTTCGCGTGCATCAGCAGCATGCGGCCGACCTTCTCCTTCTTGTCCTTGACCGAGTTCATCACCACCGACGCGCTGTCGAGCTTGCCCGAATAGATGCGGGCGAAGGTCAGCGTGCCGACGAACGGGTCGGTCATGATCTTGAAGGCGAGAGCGGCGAACGGCGCAGCATCGTCGGCCGGGCGCGTGTCCTCGGTCTCGCCGTCGAGCTTGACTCCGCGAATGGGGGGGACGTCGAGCGGCGAGGGCAGATAGTCGACGACGGCGTCGAGCATCGGCTGAACGCCCTTGTTCTTGAACGCCGAGCCGGTCAGCACCGGCACGAACGAGAAATTGAGCGTGCCCTTGCGGATCAGCTTCTTGAGCGTGTCGATGTCGGGCTCGGTGCCTTCGAGATAGGCCTCCATCACCGCCTCGTCCTGTTCAACCGCCATCTCGATCAGGTGCATTCGGGCTTCGGTCGCGGCGTCCTTCATGTCGTCGGGGATCTCGCGGATCTCGAACTTGGCGCCGAGGCTCTCCTCGAGCCAGACGATGGCGTGGTTGGCGACGAGGTCGACGACGCCGACGAAGTCGCTCTCGATGCCGATCGGAAGCTGCATCACCATCGGCCGGGCGCCGAGGCGGTCCTTGATCATGGATACGCAGCGGTCGAAGCTCGCGCCCATCCGGTCGAGCTTGTTGACGAAGCACATCCGCGGCACCTTGTACTTGTCGGCCTGGCGCCACACCGTCTCCGACTGCGGCTCGACGCCGGCGACGCCGTCGAACACCGCGACCGCGCCGTCGAGCACGCGCAAGGACCGCTCGACCTCGATGGTGAAGTCGACGTGGCCGGGCGTGTCGATGATGTTGATCCGGTGGTCGTTCCAGAAACAGGTGGTCGCCGCGGACGTGATGGTAATTCCGCGCTCCTGCTCCTGCTCCATCCAGTCCATCGTCGCGGTGCCCTCGTGGACCTCGCCGATCTTGTAGGACTTGCCGGTATAATAGAGGACGCGCTCGGTCGTCGTCGTCTTGCCGGCATCGATATGGGCCATGATGCCGATGTTGCGATATTTGTCGAGCGGATGACTGCGGGGCACGGTGATCACTCCAGGCCGGGCTAACGGCCCGGCGTTCAATTGGTTACCAGCGGTAATGCGAGAAGGCGCGGTTGGCTTCCGCCATACGGTGCGTGTCCTCGCGCTTCTTGACCGCGTTGCCGCGATTGTTGGCGGCGTCCATCAGCTCGCCCGACAGGCGCGCCGACATGGTGTTCTCGCTGCGGCTGCGGGCGGCGCCGATCAGCCAGCGAATGGCGAGCGCCTGGGCGCGCTCCGGACGGACCTCGACCGGCACCTGATAGGTGGCCCCGCCGACGCGGCGGCTGCGGACCTCGATGCCCGGCTTCACGTTGTTGAGCGCGTCGTGGAACACGCCGAGCGGGTCGCGCTTGGCGCGGGTCTCGATCGTATCGAAGGCGCCGTAGACGATGCCCTCGGCGACCGACTTCTTGCCGTCGAGCATGACGGAGTTCATGAACTTCGACAGCACGACGTCCCCGAACTTCGGATCGGGCAGGATTTCGCGCTTCTCGGGACGACGACGACGGGACATTCTGGTTTCCTTTCTCTTCAGCCTGGTCCGGAACCCGTCCGGGGCTTACTGCCAGAGGTTATTTGGGACGCTTGGCGCCGTACTTGGAACGGGACTGCCTGCGGTCCTTGACGCCCTGGGTGTCGAGCACGCCGCGAAGGACGTGGTAGCGGACACCGGGAAGGTCGCGGACTCGGCCGCCGCGAATCAGGACCACCGAATGCTCCTGGAGATTGTGCCCCTCGCCGGGGATGTAGCTGATCACCTCGCGCTGGTTGGTGAGGCGGACCTTGGCGACCTTCCTGAGCGCCGAGTTCGGCTTCTTCGGGGTCGTCGTGTAGACGCGGGTGCAGACTCCGCGCTTCTGCGGATTCTGCTCCATCGCAGGGACCTTGGACTTGGCCTTCTGCGGCTCGCGACCCTTGCGGATCAGCTGGTTGATCGTCGGCATGAAGCCCTTCACTTCCCTAAGTTACTTTACCGAGGCGCAAAAAACGCAAAAAACCGGGCGGCCTCTCGGCCCCCTGGCCCTTGCTACGCAACAGCAATGTTCAAGCTCTTGTTTCGCCCGCTTCAAGGACAGCGTCTGGCCTGCACAGCCACCACCAGCCCCGGGCGAGGCGGCCTATAGCCGCGAGAGGGATATGGGTCAACGGGCGAAAGTTACAAGCCGGCCTCGGCCTCGGCGATCCACCGGCGGGCCGTCGCATGGAGCGGGGCATAGGCGGCCCAGGTGGACTCCGCCCAGCGCCGGACGGCCTCGGCCCATTCCGAAGGCGGCGCCTCGGCCGGGAGGTCGCCGACGGTGATCCCCCCGCGCCGCTTCGGCAAATCGGGCTTGTCGAGCAGTCGCGCACCGTTGAGCCAGCGGTGGAGCTTGGCGGGACCGACTGCTGCCGATGCCTCGCCCGCCAGGATCCAGCCGAGACCCGCGAGATGCGCCGCCAGCGACTTGCCCGACGCGCAGAACTGGTCCGGATGCTGGAGGCAGTAGGTATCGACGAACAGCCGGTGGGTGCGGAAGTAGTGGGCGTCGGAGAAATCGCGCGCCAGGAAGGAGTCGAAGCGGGCACGGCAGCCTTCGCGCCCGCCCGCCGCGGCCCAGCCGCATTCGTCGCAAGGTGCTGCCGCCATGGCCGAGGTGTCGCATGCCGGCCACAGTCGCGCAACGTCGTGCCAGGAGCGAGCCGGCATGGCTGGCCGGACCCGGCCGGTTCGGCTATGGGGTCGTTCCCGCATCCACAGAGAAGGAGGGCGTTGATGATCGTATCGCAGATGCCGCTCTCCATCGGCAGGCTCCGCTTCATCTTCAGCTGAGCCGCAGGCGGCCCTCCGGCCGCTGCTTTCCCACAATCCATCTCCAGGGACGCGCACGCAAAGCGCGCGACAATTCGATGACCATCCGTTTGCGCCCGCGCGGTTCCGCCTCCGCGCTCCGCCTCGTCTTCCGCTTCGCGCTGCGCCACTGGGCGCGGCGCAAGCGACTTGCCGTCGTGCTTTCGGCTTCGATGTCGCTGGCGACGGCGACCGAAATCTTCGTGCCGCTCTATGCCGGCCGGCTGATCGACGCCCTCTCGCTCGGCCAAGCGGGCGCTTCCACGGCCGGCGCCGCCTTCGCGACCATCGTCGCGCTGGGCCTCGCCACGGTCGCGTTCCGACATCTCGCCTGGTCGACGGTGGTACCCTTCACTCTCGCCATCATGCGCGATACTGCGGCCGAGGCCTTCCACCGCATCCAACGGCTGTCGACCGACTGGCACGCCAACAGCTTCGCCGGCTCGGTCGTGCGCAAGGTGACGCGCGGCATGTGGGCGTTCGACGCGCTGGACGACGTCGTGCTGCTCGCCCTTTTGCCCTCGATCGTCGCCTTGGTCGGAACGGTCGGGTTGCTCGCCGCCCATTGGCCGCTCGTCGGCGCGGTGATGACGCTCGGCGCGATCGCCTACATCGGGCTCACCGTGTCGCTTGCAACCTTCGTGCTCGCCCCTGCCGCGCGACTTTCCAACCAGTGGGACACGCGCGTCGGCGGCATGCTCGCCGACGCCATCGGCACCAATGCCGTCGTCAAGGCCTTCGCGGCCGAAGCGCGCGAAGACGCGCGGCTCGAGGCGCTGCTCGCCAAATGGAGCCGCCGGACCCGCCGGACCTGGCTCCGTTTCACCTGGAGCGGCACCGGCCAGCTGGCCCTGCTCTGGTCGATCCGAACGGTCGTGACGGGGACGGCCCTCTGGCTATGGTCGGAAGGGCGAGCGAGCGCAGGCGACGTCGTCTACGTGCTCACCGCCTATCTCGTCCTGCACGGCTATCTGCGCGACATCGGCCAGCACGTTCACCACCTCCAGCGGGCGGTGAACGAGATGGAGGAGCTCGCCCTCCTGAGCCATGAGCCGCTGGGAGTCGAGGATCGGCCGGGGGCGCGCCCGATCGTGATCCGCGGCGGCGAGATCCGCTTCCGCGACGTGACCTTCCGCTACGGCGGCCATGCCACGCCGCTCTATTCCGCGCTCGACGTCACCATTCTGGCCGGCGAGCGAGTGGGGCTGGTCGGCCATTCGGGATCGGGGAAGACGACCTTCGTTAAGCTGATCCAGCGCCTCTATGACGTGACCGGCGGCCGCATCGAGATCGATGGGCAGGACATCGCCATGGCGACCCAGGCCTCGCTTCGCCGGCAGGTCGCCATCGTGCCGCAGGAGCCGATCCTGTTTCACCGCAGCCTGGCCGAGAATATCGGCTACGGCCGGCCGGGGGCGAGCCAGGCGGAGATCGAGGCCGCGGCGCGGCTCGCCAATGCGCACGACTTCATCGCCGCCCTGCCGCGCGGCTACCGGACGCTGGTCGGCGAACGCGGGGTCAAACTTTCGGGCGGGGAACGCCAGCGGGTGGCGCTCGCCCGCGCCTTCCTCGCCGATGCTCCGATCCTGATCCTCGACGAGGCGACCTCGAGCCTGGATTCGGAATCGGAGGCCCTGATCCAGCAGGCGATAGCCCGACTGCTGGAGGGGCGGACGGCCATCATCGTCGCCCACCGGCTCTCGACGGTACGCGCCATGGACAGGATCCTGGTCTTCGACAAGGGACAGATCGTCGAGGACGGCCCGCACGCCGCGCTGATGGCGCGCGGCGGGCAGTATCGGCGGCTGTTCGACCGCCAGGCGGGCGCCGCGACTCCGGAAGCCCTGGTCGGCTGAAACCCAAAAAGCCGGCGCCCGCATCGCTGCGGGCGCCGGTCTCTTGCCCCCACTTTCGAACCTGGTCAGGCGACCTTGGCGGTCTCGATCTCTTCGGGATCGCGAAGGACGTAGCCGCGGCCCCAGACGGTCTCGATGTAATTGTCGCCGCCGCAGGCGAGGCTGAGCTTCTTGCGGAGCTTGCAGATGAAGACGTCGATAATCTTGAGCTCCGGCTCGTCCATGCCGCCGTAGAGGTGGTTGAGGAACATCTCCTTGGTCAGAGTCGTGCCCTTACGGAGCGACAGCAGCTCCAGCATCGCATATTCCTTGCCGGTCAAATGCACGCGGGCGCCGTCGACCTCGACCGTCTTGGCGTCGAGGTTGACCGCGAGCTTGCCGGTGCGGATCACGCTCTGGCTGTGGCCCTTCGAGCGGCGCACGACCGCGTGGATGCGGGCGACCAGCTCGTCGCGGTGGAAAGGCTTGGTCACGTAGTCGTCGGCGCCGAAGCCGAGAGCGCGGACCTTGGAGTCCATCTCACTGATTCCCGACAGAATCAGGACCGGCGTTCCGACCTTGGCCAGCCGCAGCTTCTTGAGCACGTCATAGCCGTGCATGTCGGGCAGGTTGAGGTCCAAGAGTATGATGTCGTAATCGTAGAGCTTGCCCAGGTCCAAGCCTTCCTCGCCGAGGTCGGTCGTGTAGACGTTGAAGCCCTCGCCGGTCAGCATCAGCTCGATGCTCTTCGCGGTCGTCGGTTCGTCTTCGATCAGCAGCACGCGCATGGTACCAGGCCCCTCTCGCTCAGCGGTCCGACGGGACCGCTGCCCCGCTTCCCCCTGCTGAAGTTCATTAACCATGGCAGGTGTGAAGGCAAAAGGTTAATTTCGAATTAAACCAGGATTCCCAATCACTCCGCGCCGACGTTGCGCCGCCGCAACAGCCGTGGCAGGGCGCTTCGATGGGATTATCGGCCCGTGTGGGATAAATATGTCCTGTTCATCGACGGCGAGGCGATCGTCATCGACAAGCCGGCCGGCCTCGCGGTCCACCCCGGCTCGCGCACGCGGGAAAGCCTCGAAGACTATCTCAATCATTTCCGATTCGGCTTCCGGCGCGCGCCGCTGCCCGTCCACCGGCTCGACCGCGACACGTCGGGCTGCCTGCTCCTCGCCCGCAACCCCAAGGCCCACAAGCGCTTCCAGCGCGCCTTCGAGGAGAAGAGGGTCAGCAAGACCTATCTCGCGGTGCTCGAGGGTGTGCCCGTCGAGGAGGAAGGCGCGATCGACATGCCGATCGGCAAGGTCTCGACCGAGGCGGACGGATGGCGGATGGTGCCCGATCTGAATGGAAAGACGGCGCTGACCCGCTGGCAAACGCTTACCGTTAGGGATGGCCGCGCGGTCCTCATCTTCTCGCCGGAGACGGGCCGCACCCATCAGATCCGCGTGCATGCCGCGGACGGCCTCGGGCTGCCGATCGTTGGGGATCCGGTCTATGGCGGGTCGCGAGGCCCGATGCTTCTGCACGCGCTGTCGCTGCGGGTCGAACGCGACGGCAAGCCGCCAATCGAAGCGACGGCGCCGCTGCCGCCGGCCTTCGTCAATGCGGGGTTCGGCGATGTCCTCGGCTGAGCCTTTCCCGCTGCCCGAGGAGGCGCTCGAGGAGAAGTTCCTCGCCTCGACCGGCCCGGGCGGCCAGAACGTCAACAAGGTCGCCACCGCCGTCCAGCTGCGCTGCGACGTCTTCCGGCTCGGTCTCGCACCCGCCGTCTATGCACGTCTGAAGGACCTGGCCGGCAGCCGGATGACGGCGGAGGGCGAGATCGTCATCACCGCCCGCACCCACCGGACCCAGGAGGCGAACCGGGAAGCGGCGCGGACGAGACTGGCGGAACTGATCGCCAAGGCCCACATCGCCCCGCGCAAGCGCTTGAAGACCAAGCCCAGCCGGGCGGCAAAGGCGCGTCGGGTCGACGAGAAGAAAGGGCGCGGCGCGATCAAGCAGGCGCGCGGCAAGGTGCGATTGGACTGACGCCGCAATGACGGTGCGGGAGCAACGAATGTACGATTTCAGGATCGACGCGGACGACAAGGCCGAGGCCTGGCGCCAGATCGCCGCCGCCGCCGACGCGCTGACCGACGGCGAGCCCGACGCGATCGCCAATATGGCGAACGTCGCGGCGTTGCTGTTCGACGCGCTGCCGGAGCTCAACTGGGCCGGCTTCTACCGCAACGTCGGCGGCGAGCTCGTGCTGGGGCCGTTTCAGGGACGGGCGGCCTGCATCCGCATCCCGTTCGGCAAGGGCGTCTGCGGCACCACGGCCGCGACGCTTCAGCCGCAGCGCGTCGACGACGTCGATGCTTTCCCCGGCCACATCGCTTGCGACAGCGCCTCGCGCTCCGAGCTTGTCGTACCTCTCATCCATGGCGGTCGCCTGCTCGGAGTCCTCGACCTCGACAGCCCGCGCCCGGCCCGCTTCGACGGCGACGACCTGGCCGGTTGTCTCGAATTGGCACGCCTGCTGGCTCCCCGCCTGGCGGCCGGTAGCAATGCCCCCGTCGAAGCGTTAAAAATGTCTTAACGGTTCCCGACTCCGCGCCGGGGCCGGCAGCTCTGACGGACAGGGGACTAAGATGAGCAAGCTCTGGCTGATCGGCTTGGCGGCGTCGGCCGCCTGGACCTCCGCAGCGGCGGCGGCGCAGGCCGCGCCTCCGGCTCCGCCGCCGCCGCCGATGGCTCACGGCATGCATGCGCCGATGCCGCCGCTGGGCGCGCCGATCGTCCATCATCCGATGCCCGGGCCGATGCCCGGCGGCCATGGCTTCCATCGGATCGGACGGGGCGGCTTTCTGCCGCCTTTCTTCATGGGGCCGCAATTCGTCGTCCACGACTGGCGGATGTTCGGCTTCCCGGCGCCGATGCCGGGGAGCCGCTGGGTGCGCTATTATGACGACGCGCTGCTCGTCGACCACGCCGGACGCGTGATCGACGGCCGCTACGGCTGGGACTGGGACCGCCGCCGCGACCGCGACTCTGACGACGACCGCTACGACGACCGCGACTCGGATGACGACCATGGCCGCTGGGACCGCGACCGCGAGAGGCGCGTGGTCCGCGTCTATCGTCACGACCGCCGGCCGAAAGGCGATTGCCGGCGCCGCTGCCCGCCCGTCCACCACGTCCCGCCGCCGCCGCCACCGCATCCGGGTTACGGCTACGGCTATGGCTATGGCTATGGCTATGGCTATGGCTATGGCTGCGGCTGCGGTGCGGTGGTGGTCACCGAGACGACCACCACCACCACCGGCCCGGTGGTCGAGACCCGCACGTATTACGAGACGGTGAGGGAGAAGCGCGCCGCGCCGCGCCGCCATTACAGCAAGCCGGTGCGCGCCGCGCCGCCGCCGCCGCCGCCGGGCGAGCGCGGCTAGCTCAGCCGGTCGAGCGCCTCGTCGCCGAGGCGGCCGGGGACGATCACCAGGGGGCAGGGCAAGGTTCCGGCGACCGCGCCGGAGAAATGGCTGACCAGCGGGCCGGGCCCGCTGTCGGCCGCCGCGCCGAGCACCAAGGCGGCGATGTCCTCGCGCTCGGCCAGCAGGTCGGCGATCGCCCTGACCGGTTCCCCCTGGCGGACGAGGATGGTCGGCTCGATGCCGGCTTCCTCGACGATCGCGCCCGAGGCCTGCAGCACCATTGCCTCGGCACGCAGCCTTGCTTCCTCCTCCATCGCCGCCTGGACGCCCCCCCACTGCACGAATTCGGGCGGGGGGATGACGGCGAGCAGGATCACGCCCCCGCCCGTCGCGGCGGCGCGCCGGGCGGCGTAGCGCAGCGCCGCGCGCGCCTCGCTCGTTTCGTCGATCACCACCAGATAGGATCGCATTCGAAGCCCCCCGCGCTCGCGCCAGCGATGCTGCGCCAGATCGCCCGGACGCGCAAGCGGACCCCGCCCGGCGTCGGCCGCCGGTTCAGGACCGGCTACTTCCGCTGGCGGGAGGCCTGTCCGCTCAGGACAGGCCTTGACCCGGCCCCTTCTGTTGCTGTTTGGCGTTACCCGGACTGCTGCCGCCAGGAGCTTCGCGCGCCATGCCGATCGAACTGAAGATGCCGGCCCTCAGCCCGACCATGGAGGAGGGCACGCTCGCCAAGTGGCTGGTCAAGGAAGGCGACAGCGTGGCGGCGGGCGACCTGCTCGCCGAGATCGAGACCGACAAGGCGACGATGGAGTTCGAGGCGGTTGACGAGGGGACGATCGCGAAGATCCTGGTTCCCGAGGGCACCGACGAGGTCAAGGTCGGCACCGTCATCGCGCTGATCGCCGGCGAAGGCGAGGAGGCGTCCACAGCGGCCGCGGCCGCGGCGAAGGAGCCGGTGGCGAAGGACGGCGGCGAGACCGGCGCAGGCCAGCCCGCGAAGGAATCCGCCGCGGCCCCTGCGCCCGCCAAGGCCGCCTCCAGACCCCCCAATCCCGTCCAGCATTCCGAGCTCGCCGCAAAGCCGAAGCCGGACCAGGGCGAACGAGTCAAGGCGAGCCCCCTCGCCCGCCGCCTCGCCGAGCAGCGCGGCATCGACCTGACCGGCCTCGCCGGCTCCGGCCCGGGCGGCCGGGTCGTCAAGGCCGACGTCGACGGCGTCGCCGGCAAGCCCGCCGCGGCTCCGGCCGCCGCGCCCGCCCCGGCAGCGGCTCCGAGCTACGGCGTCCCCGAAATCCCGCACGAGGTCGCCAAGCTTTCCAACATGCGCAAGACGATCGCGCGGCGACTGACCGAGTCGAAGCAGAACGTCCCCCACATCTATCTGACCGTCGACATCCAGCTCGACGCCCTGCTCAAGCTGCGCGGCGAGCTCAACGCCAGCCTCGAGCCGCGCGGGGTCAAGCTCTCGGTCAACGACCTGCTGATCAAGGCGCTCGCCGCCGCGTTGATCGAGGTTCCGGAATGCAACGTTCAATATACGGGGACCGAGCTGATCACCTTCAAGCGCGCCGACGTCTCGGTCGCGGTGTCGATCCCCAACGGCCTCATCACTCCTGTCATCACCGAGGCCGACACCAAGCCGCTGTCGCGCATCGCGACCGAGATGAAGGACCTCGCCGCCCGCGCCCGCGAGGGTAAATTGAAGCCCGAGGAATATCAGGGCGGAACGGCGAGTCTCAGCAACATGGGGATGTACGGGATCAGGCAGTTCGAGGCGGTGATCAACCCGCCGCAGGGGATGATCATGGCGATCGGCGCCGGCGAGAAGCGGCCCTGGGTGATCAGCGAGTCGCTGCAGATCGCGACCGTGATGAGCGCCACCGGCAGCTTCGACCACCGCGCTATCGACGGCGCCGACGGCGCCCGGCTGATGCAGGCCTTCAAGCGCCTCGTCGAGCAGCCGCTCGGGATGCTCGCCTGACATGGCGCTCGGCAAGGCCATACTGGGCGGACTCGTCGCCTCGCTCGCCATCCCCTACGTCTTCCGGACGGACATGGGTCAGCTGGGCGAATGGTCGCGGATCGGCCTGATCCGTTTCACCCTCGGCGACACGCCGCTCGGCTGGTCCCTCCCCATCTTCGCCGGGGTGACCCTGTTCGCCTGGCTGTTCCTCTCCTGGGCGGAGCGATGAGCGCCCCTCGCATGGAGGCCGAAATTGGCTGACACCTACGACCTCATCGTCCTCGGCTCGGGGCCGGGGGGCTATGTCGCGGCGATCCGGGCGAGCCAGCTCGGAATGAAGGTCGCCATCGTCGAGCGGGAGAAGCTCGGCGGGATCTGCCTCAACTGGGGATGCATCCCGACCAAGGCTCTGCTGCGGACGAGCGAGATCTACCATTACCTGACCCACGCCAAGGCCTATGGGCTCAGCGCCGGGACGCCGGGCTTCGACCTCGCCGCCATCGTCGACCGCAGCCGCAAGGTCGCCGGGCAGCTCAACGCCGGCGTCAAGGGGCTGATGAAGAAGAACAAGGTCACCGTCGTCGAGGGCGAGGGCGTCCTCAAGGGCAAGGGCACCCTGAGGGTGGGCGACAAGGAGCTGAAGGCCAAGCACATCATTATCGCCACCGGCGCCCGGGCGCGCGACCTTCCCTTCGCCAAGGCCGACGGGGAGCGGATCTGGACCTACCGCCACGCCATGGTACCCAAGGCCATGCCGACGAAGCTGCTGGTCATCGGCTCGGGCGCGATCGGGGTCGAGTTCGCCAGCTTCTATTCGGACATGGGCGCCGAGGTGACGATCGTCGAGATGCTGGAGAGGATCCTTCCCGTCGAGGACGAGGAGGTGAGCGCCTTCGTCCACAAGGCGCTCGCCAAACAGGGGTTGAAGCTCCACGTCTCGTCGGGGGTGGAGAAGCTCGAGGCCGGCAAGGATGGGGTGAAGGCGACCCTGAAGGGCGGCGACGTCCAGAACTTCAGCCACGCCATCGTCGCGATCGGCATCGTCCCCAACAGCGAGGGCATCGGCCTCGAGGCGCTCGGTGTGAAGACCGAGCGCGGCCACATCGTCACCGACGGCTTCGGGCGGACCAATGTCGAGGGAATCTACGCGATCGGCGACGTCACCGGCCCGCCCTGGCTCGCCCACAAGGCGAGCCACGAGGGCGTCGTCTGCGTCGAGGCGATCGCCGGCGGCAAGCCGCATCCGTTCGAGACCTGGAACATCCCCGGCTGCACCTATTCGCGCCCGCAGGTCGCCTCCGTCGGCCTCACCGAGGCGAAGGCGAAGGAATCGGGCCGGAAAGTGCGCGTCGGCAAATTCCCCTTCATCGGCAACGGCAAGGCGATTGCGCTCGGCGAGGCGGAGGGGTTCGTCAAGACGGTGTTCGACGCCGACACAGGGGAATTGCTGGGCGCCCACATGGTCGGCGCCGAGGTGACCGAGCTGATCCAGGGCTACGCCGTGGCGAGGCAGCTCGAGACCACCGAGGCCGAGTTGATGCACACGGTGTTCCCGCATCCGACGCTGAGCGAGATGATGCACGAGAGCGTGCTCGATGCCTATGGAAGGGCGCTGCATTATTAGGGGGGATCGGCTTCATCGGGGATGAAGCCGGAGTAGATCCACTGGCCGGCCTATACTAAGCCGCGGGCGCTACTCACTTTCGATCACGGTCTCGCGCTGTTTGCCCCGTCCGACGGCGGAAGAAGCTTGGGCGAGTCGCGGCGGTCCTCAAGTCGCTCCGCGACTACACGAATTCCGAGTGAGCGAAAGAAACTCTGGGTCGTATCCTGAGCAGCTAGGTACAATCGAACGCTTGCTGCTACGAATAGGGCGTTCGAGAGAAGGCCAATGCCGATTTGTGCCAGAACGCTGCGTAGGCCGCGCGAATTCGATCACGCCGGGTTGCAGCGTGTGCAACGAAACAAAGGTACGCTGTGCTGCTTCAACGACGATTTCAACGCTAGTAGGAATCAGGAGTATAGCTCTAGTTGACTTTCATTGGAAGAAAGATTGGAGCCTTAACATCTTGATAGTTTCGCTCGTATAATAGCAACGAGGTTTAAAGCAGGGTCTTACGATGCGGTGAAGTCGCCGTCTTCCTCGGTGGCAGACCCGGACTCCGCTTTGCCGGCTTCGAGGCTTTTCACCTTCGGCTTGACCCATTCTCGTTTAACCGCACGCTGCATACCCATCTCCTTTGCGGGAGGGGCATGCCTTGAGCCTTCGCCGGTTGCAAGTGGGTTTGCGAAGTGCACAATCGCCCACTAGTGGCTGTCCCGCCCCCCCTCAGCGGCGGCCCGGGTCGGTCGGGATGAGGGGGTCGATCGCCTTCGTCTTGCCGGGCGGGAGGCGGCCGGCGGCGCGCCTCGCGGCTAGATGCGCGATGAAGGGCGCGACGGCCTGGATCAGGCCGGCGCGGGATTGGCCGCGGCACCATTTGTCGATCCATGGGTCGATGAGAGCGTCGTTGCCGGGTCCGAGCGCGTCACCGCTCGGGTCGGGCCCCCAGCGGTTATAGGCGGTCAGATAGCCCCGCACCGCGCCTCCGTAATAGGTGCGCATGAGCTGGTCATTGCGGGCCCGGGTCCACTCCGCGCAGGTCGTGTCCACGGTCATCGTCGCCAGCCGCGCGGCGCCCCGCCTGGCCGGCGACGCCGGCACCGGCCGGCGCCCGATCAGGTCGACCGCGAGCGGCTCCAGGGCGTCCGCGACGAGGTGGGAGGGATTGCGGGCGCAATAATCGTCGATGAACGCCCCGAGCTGCTTCCATGTCGCCGGGCCGAGCAGATCGCCCGCCGGATCCGGCCCGTGGGCGTTGAAGCCGGTGACATAGCCGTGGAACCACAGGTTGTAGGCGGCCTCGAGCAGCGGAAGGCCGCCGCGACCCGTCCGGACCTGGGCCCAGGCGCGGCAGTCGGGCGCTCGGTGGGCGCGATAGAAGGGCTTGGCCGGAGCGGCGGCGACCGCCGGCGGCGAGGCGGGCTGAAGAGCGAGCAGAAGGGCGGCAAGCAAGGTCGGCATCAGCAGGTGTCCGGAGGCACTCAATCGTTAGTAGCAGGGGAGGAATCCGGCGCAAGCACCTCGGGGCCGAGGTCGCCGAGCTGATCCACAGCTATGCGGTGGAGTCAGCTCGAGACGACTGACACGGAGCGCCGCGACTTCGGGCCGCCGGGCGCCTCGCCCTCGCCCTTGCATCCCCCCGCGCTCGGCCTAAAAGCGCGGGCGTCACCGCCCCTTCCGCGAGCCCCGCATGACCAGCACGTCCGCCTACAAGCTGATCGACCATCGCTACGACGTCGTCGTCGTCGGGGCGGGGGGCTCTGGGTTGCGGGCGACGATGGGCGCGAGAAGGGCA
>Ga0196963_10001832_pt1 | contig 13571 bp, 13 predicted proteins | sample S1_5metaG_FD_148600 | JGI IMG/M metagenome (GOLD analysis project Ga0196963, IMG submission 148600) | Soil microbial communities from Anza Borrego desert, Southern California, United States - S1_5 | ecosystem: Environmental > Terrestrial > Soil > Desert | place: USA: California | collected... | reverse complement strand
TTATAATGAAATTGCAATGGCTATGAGCCATTCTTAAACGGAGAGCCGTATGCGCTCAAAGGCGCACGTACGGTTCGGAGAGGAGAAGCAGGGAAATAGCTCGACTACGCCCTGTTTCTTACTCTACATCTTTCAATCTTACTTTTATACATTTTAGGAAGTGCGATGCGATTTATAGTGGTTTTTCTAGGAATTCTTTTTTCTGCCCATGCTTCTGCCGGCGTTTACAAATGTACGGGCGCCGATGGTAAAACAGCGTACCAATCGAAGCCATGTGTAGCAGGACAGCATAATGTCGAACTGAATGTCAAAACCGGCAGCTCCACCGATCTGGATGAACAACAAAAACAACAACTGGAACAGCAGAAACAACTTGATCAAGACAAGCTGGAGCAGGACAAATTAAGGCAAAGACAGGCCCAGCTAAAACAGGCGGCGGCCGATGAAAGCGCCAAGAATCAGTTTCTTATCAAGAATAATCCGGAAAAGTTTTCAGCCTACGCAATTCCTCCGTATCAGTTTGACCAGTTGCCTGATGTGGTTAAATCTCACCAGAGCCGCTTGCCGGATATAGAGCGCTTCAGAAGGCAGGCGGCAGAGCGGGCTTTGGTGAGCGGGCAATGCAGCCGCGTTGAAGCATCGGAACTCAATGCAAGAAGCACCCAGGACGCACTGGTCTTTTTGATCAATTGCAGCAGCGGCAAAAGTTTTTATTTTACCGAACAGGAATTAACTGAATAACCATCCTATGAATCCATCAAAAACCATACTGATTACGGGCTGCTCCAGCGGCATCGGTTATGTCACGGCCGTCGAACTCAGAAAACGCGGCCATAATGTCATCGCCTCGGCAAGAAAACCCGAAGATGTCGCCAGATTAAGCAGGGAAGGATTTACCGCCGTACAACTGGATCTAGCCGACAGCGACAGCATCCGCCAGGCGGTCCGGCAAGTCATTACATTGACGGACGGAAGCATCGACGCACTGTTTAATAACGGAGCTTTCGGCCAACCCGGCGCCGTTGAGGATTTAAGCCGCGATGTGCTGCGTTTTCAATTTGAAACCAACCTGTTCGGCACCCATGAGCTGACTAATCTGCTGATTCCCGTCATGCGCCAGCAGGGCCACGGCCGCATTATCTACAACAGCTCGGTATTGGGATTCGTCGCGATGACCTACCGCGGCGCTTACAACGCCAGCAAATTCGCGCTGGAAGGCTTGGCCGACACATTGCGGCTTGAGCTCCACGGCAGCAATATTCATGTTTCACTGATAGAGCCCGGCCCGATCTTAAGCAATTTCAGAAAAAACGCATTTGCGCTGTATAAGAAAAATATCGATCCTGCACACAGCGTCCACAAGGAAATCTATGTAAATATGGAAGAGCGCCTGCAGAAAGAAGGCCCCGCGGCGCCATTTACTTTGCCTCCTGAAGCCGTCGCCAAAAAAGTCATTCATGCTTTGGAAGCCAAGCGGCCTAAACTGCGTTACTACGTGACTTTCCCGACTTATTTATTCGGTTTTCTTAAACGCATACTGCCCATCTCCTGGATGGATGGACTGTTGCGAAAGGCGTGAACATGCTTGACTTGAAGGAAGTCGAGGCAATCTGTCCTTATTGCGGCCAATCCATTGATATCCTTGTGGATACTTCTTCCGGCGCACAGAAATATTATGAAGATTGCCCGGTTTGTTGCGCGCCTATTTTATTTTCATTGTCGGTTAGTGAAACGGGAGAAATCTACTTCGATATTAAAAGAGAGGATGAGTAATATTCATTCTCGTTTAGTTTAAAATTTTTTCTGTGCTAGAATGCCCCGCTTTACGTAGCCATTATTAATTTGAAATCTTGCTTTCCCGCATAAACTCTCATTTTTAGTCGTTATGTTTAAACGCCATAAATAACAATATCTGAGGTCTATACTAGCCAATGAAAGCATTAAAAAAAATCGCCGTTTCTTTATTTGTAGCCATTTCTCTGGCTTCAGCTTCTACAGCTTTTGCTAAAAATCCTACAGACGAAGACGTGAAAACGGCTATCAATGACACTGTCGCTAAAGTAGAAGAATCTATTGCTGCCCTCGAAAGAGGCGCCGACAATGAATCCGTCATGTCATTGATTGGTGATGCACGCCAGTTGCAAAAAAACATTTCCAATAATGATCTGGATTTAAAGCGCAATAAAGCCAGTGCCAAATTGAAAGCGGCACGTGTTGAAGCCAGCAAAAATAATATGCAAGCTTCTGAACAATTGTTGAAAGAAGCTTTAGCTGGTTATCAAGAAATAAAAGAAATATACGCTAAAACCCACTAATGCCCCGTCGGGTCAGATTTAATTATTCCTAAATCTGACCTTTTAAGTAAGCCTTTTTTAAGGTTCTATATTTCCCTACTCACTTTACTATTTTTTACAATTTTTCAGCCGTCTCAATGATTGAAAACCTTCAAAACGTGTTAGAATTACCGCCGGTAGATAACTCTTAACCATCCAAATCGATAGTTATACTGCCAATATAACTCGAAATAACTACAACTTGTGGGATTAGTGCAATATGAAAATCTTAAAAAAAGTCTTACTGTCTTTACTGATTGCAGCCTCAATGGGAGCTGTTTCAACTTCAGCAATGGCTGAAGATAAAGGCAGAATCGTGTACGCGCCTGCTGACGCGATTAATATGACTCTGGATAAAATCAAAGCTGCAAACGATGCTATTAAAAACGGTTCAGACGGCGCTGCTGTTGCTGATTTGATTAAAGAAGCGTCAGATGCAAGTAAAGAAATCAATGCTAATGATAAAGTAGACGTAGCACGTTCAAAAGCGAACAGCAAACTGAAAAGTGCGCGTAACCATGCTAAAAACAATTCTTTACAAGAAGCAGAGCAAGAATTGCAAAGTGCAGAAAAAGCTTTCAACGATCTGAAAGGATTACTGTAAGAACGCCAAGGCTATACCAGGACAACTTTCCGTCCTGGTATAACTGCTACTTTTCCGCATCACTTCCTCTTAGACAGCGCACGCACTCTCTTGAATGGATGCAACCGGATGCATCGAAGCAATTGATTGCCGTGTTCATGTCATGGTTCAGGCAGAGTACCGGATAATACCGGGCTATTCTGAACAGCTTATGTAGATAGGCAACTTATCTTTCTTGCATGTTTTGATTAGCAATCCGGTCCATTGCTTCCAAATCACTTGGCGGCATTTTATCGATTGAGCTCTTCCTGCACATCTTGGCGACAAACTCCATTTTTTGTTGAATCTCATGAGACGGAGGTGTTCCCAGGCTTTGGACTTTCTGAAGCAGTCTGAAATCGTCATAAGTCAGACGGCCGTACATATGCTTACTGGCGCAGCTACAGTAATCCCTGAGTAAATTTTCAGGCACGCCGTAATTTTCGACGGCTGCCCTCTGGCTGCGGTAACAGCTGGCATAAATCGACTGCACAAGCTCCTTGTCAAACGCTGCTTTACCAGTTTGAGCATCATCGAACTCTGGTGCGCTGCTGTATTCCCTGCCATATCCTTCATCGTAACCTCTATCCGAATATCCACCGTAGTCTCTACCGTATTCTTCTCCTGAGGCAATAACTGGATAACATTGCAAATTCACCAGAGCCCAGGCCGATATGATTAAGCATTGCCGGACCCTAAATAGCCTCTTATATTTGCTAACGAAATACAAGACTCCAGTTAACACACTGCAAAATAGTAAATACACAATCATAAGTTTAAATAAGGAGCAGCGAGACTAAGGTAAAATAATGTTTGAAGTGGCAAAATCTAAAAAAAATTATCCTATAGTTCTATGTCAATTTAGTTTATATGCTTACCATGCTAAAAAACTGATAAGCTTTTCTTTAAAGCTATTTTTGGCAATGGAGATTGAAAAAAGTATAAGCTATTTGTATTTAAATAATTAGCTTTTGACTATCATTAAGAGGCGCTCTGCCAATTGGCTATGCAGTGGGTAGTTAGCCCTCATTTTTATAAAGGTGAACCATGAAGTTGCCAGTTATTCAAATGCTCTGCACCATCCTGTTGTCCGGTGCTGTCGGTATGGCTTATGCTGATGAAGGCAAGGACGAATCAGGGAAGGGAAGAGGTAGATATTCCTACGAGAAACGCTGGGAGCGTGATAGAGATAGACACAATGGCCACTGGGAAGAGGATGGGCGTGGGTCTTACTTCCATAAGCATGGCTATACACATCTTGATATCCCTCCAGGTCACTATCCTCCTCCCGGTGAATGTCGCATTTGGTATCCAGATCGCCCAGCCGGTCATCAACCTCCTCCAGGAGACTGCAGCCGTGTTCCTCCCGGTGCGTGGGTTATCCACCATCCCTATGACCTTCCAGGCCGAGTGCATGTTAATGTGTATGAGCCCAGTTATCCTGGCAGAGTCCATATTATCGGCGAATTTGACATCGGCTCAGGTGAATTCGTACGGATCATCTTGAAGGATTGATATCTAGATTACGCCAAGCCGCAGCTGTATCCTACTACTGTAGATATCCAGTCCTGGCTTTTAGAGTTGTGGCTGCTGTATTACGGCTCTCCTCGTAAAGTTGTGTATCATTTACAAAATCATCAGGGCTTTTCTCAATGGCAACAATAATCCATGAAAAATAGCCCGTTCTGTCCAGTTAACACGCCGCAAAACAGTAAATATACAATCATAATTTCAGATGATAGCAATATTCAAGAATAAAATAATGCTTTTTAAAGCTTGAAGTGGCAAAATCAAGACTCATTCTGTATCAGTATAGCTTATATACTTCGCATGGAGCCGTGACCGATATTGAAATTTCTCCATCAGCTTCGGTCCAAGTCAAGGAAAAAAGGATTTACGCTAGCCGAAGTGAATTCTACGGAACAACTGGAGTATTTCACAATGCGCAGAGCCATTACCGCGATTTCGTTTACGTTATTTGGGGCATCAATACTGATTTTTATCTCAGCTCTGTTAATCCCTTTGCTGAAAGGATCAGCTTCACGGGGGACGAATAGCAAAACAGAGATCTATGAATCGTTCAGTTCTCTCAAGAAAGCCATCGAAAAATCGGCGCTGGAACAAACGCAGAGTCCCACTGTCACTAATAAAATAGAATCATCCACAAGAAAGCTTGAAGCCACTGCCGGCCTTACGCCACCGGTTGCACCAAACGACAACCCCACAGATAGAAACCGGAAGGATTCGAAAGCTATGCAATCACGACAAACCTCTCCCGAGACGGCTCTCCCGAAAATCCAGGAGAAACCGCTTGCGCCGGTAAATCCACCGACTATAGTGGAAAAACGTTCTCCCCAGCACGGACCGATGCGCCTGCTCGTTCTTGGCGAAGGCTCGTTTTCTCCAGGAGAGATAAGACCCAAAGCAAACGCACAAAAAGCGATCGATAACATCATCCCGCTTATCAACGCGCGCTCCCTGGATAAGGTTATCGTTGAAGGGCATGCCGACAAATCGATACCGGATGGCTTCAGTCCTGTTCAGGCTTTTAAATTAAATAAAATTATCTCAATGCAGCGTGCAAAGGCAGTCGCCCTGGTATTGAAGCAAAAAGGAATTCCCGACGACAGAATCATTGTCAGGGGGCTTGGTGACGCTGTTCCGCTTGCTTCCAACCTTACTAGGGAGGGACGGTCGAAGAATCGCCGGGTGGAGATTAAACTCTCGCCTGCTCGACAGTAATATTTAGGATGCCAGCGAAGATTTCTCACGCAGGAATTGCGTATCAGCCATGAATCGTCCGACGGGATTTTTGTTTTAAGGAATATTAAGGAGAATCTGCTAAAGATAGCCAACGAGGGCGATCCCTGCCTGGCGATTATGGATGAAGTACACGAAATTTCAGACGCCGCGCTGAAATATCCGTCTTTTGAACAATCTGGAACAAGGTAGTATGTATACAAAACATTTTTCATTACAAAGCCTGCCATTTGAAAACGTTTCTGATCCAGCATGTTTTTTTGAACAAGGCGATTATAGCCGTGTGCTCAGCCGCATCATCGATAGTTTATGGGCGGGAAGAGGCTTGATGGTGGTGGCGGGGCCAATCGGTACAGGAAAAACCACCTTGAGCCAAAAACTCATAGTATCCGTTCCCGAGAAAACCAGAATAATCTGGTTGGGTGAGCCACCGGACACCAGTGAAGAGCTGTTGCTTTTTCTCACGCAGGAATTGAACATCACCCCTAAATCGTCCGGCAGAATTTTCGTTTTAAGGGATATTAGGGAATATTTGCTAAAGCTCAATAACGAGGGCGACCGCTGCCTCTTGATTATAGATGAGGTGCACAAAATATCCGACGACGTGCTGGAGTGCATCCGGCTGTTGAACAATCTGGAGCAAGGCAATATCAAACTCATACAAATGCTCCTGATTGGGCAGGAGGAATTTCTCGATAAACTATCTCGGCCTAGTCTGGAATCGTTTAGGCAGCGCATCGCCTGGCTGGAGACCATCGGCAAAATGACGCCTTTGCAGACGCATGAATATATTAAGCACCGATTGAAAGTCGCGGGGGGGCAATCAAACATTTTTACTGATGATGCCATTGAAACTGTCATAGGCGCCGCTCGAGGCACTCCTCGTCTGGTTAATACGTTTTGCGACAGGGCGCTTCGCGTTAGCTACGAAGCCAACAAAACCGTAGTGGATCTGGACAGCGTGAGACGGGCAGCCGATGAAATAGGGTTAGGGAGTGAAGTTTATTTGTGGCTGACGAATCGCCGGGAGGAGAAAACGGAGCAAAATGCCGCTCAACAAGCTCCATCCTTAAGGTATAAATCCAGCTTAGCCGCATCCGATCCAAGAAGAAGGGAAACCAAGCGTGCTGACAAAACGGCGCGTGTGCATCAGGGTAATTCTTCTTGGACGTTTCCGATATTACTGCTTTGCGGTTCTATTTTATTGTTTGCAGCGAGCCTTTGGTTTTATATAGTACATACGTGAGTAGGAACTCGATATGATATAGAAAGCAAAGATCTCAAACATCTATAGATTAAGCTATTTAAAATGCAGTAAGGTGTGAAAGCCGCTATTTCACCCTACTTTCCGATACAAAAACTGGAAAATATCTTCCCCAATAAATCATCCGGTGTAAATTTCCCGGTAATTTCCGCCAGGCTGTTCTGAGCCTGTCTTAGATCTTCCGCGACCAGTTCGCCGGCCTGGCTATACTGGAGCTGACGCAATGCGCTCAGGACAAATTCATTGCCTTTTCTCAAGGCTTCGATATGGCGTCTTCGGGCAATGAACACATTATCGGTCTGTTCCTGATAGCCCATGCATTGCTTCAGATGTTGCCTGAGCAATTCCATGCCGGCGCCTGTCTTGACGGACAGATGAATGTCACAGCTTGCTGCGGTTTGCCGTATTTCAGGTTCCCTGTCGATTAAATCTATTTTGTTGTAAATCCTGGTGATGCTGACATTGTCCGGCAAATAAGGCAGTAACTGTTGCTCATCTTCGCTTTCGCGGCTGTCCAGCAGTAACAAGATTCTGTCGGCCTGCTTGATTTCTTCCTGGGCCCGGCGTATGCCTTCTTTTTCCACGGCGTTTTCGCTTTCCCTCAAACCGGCCGTGTCGATCACGTGCAAAGGCATGCCGTCGATCTGGATGCGCTCTCTCAAAACATCGCGCGTGGTGCCGGCGATATCGGTGACGATAGCGGCATCATGTCCGGCCAGGGCATTGAGCAGGCTGGACTTGCCGGCATTGGGCTTGCCTGCCAGCACGACGGTCATGCCGTCGCGCAGCAAACGGCCCTGCCGGGCAGTCGCCTGGATCTGTTCGATACGGTCCAGCAGACCGACTATGCGGTTTTCCACGATGCCATCGCTTAGAAAGTCGATTTCTTCATCGACAAAGTCGATAGCGGCCTCGACATAGGTTCTAAGCTCTGTCAGCTCTTCAACCAGTGCATTGATCTGCTCCGAAAAAACCCCCTGCATGGATTTTTGCGCCGAACGCACGGATTGTTCGGTGCTGCTTTCTATCAGGTCGGCGACGGCTTCGGCCTGCGCCAGATCGAGTTTGTTGTTGAGAAAAGCGCGCTCGGTAAATTCGCCGGGATTGGCCAGTCGAACGCCCAGGGATAAGACGCGCCGCAACAGCATGTCCATTACCACGGAGCCGCCGTGGCCTTGCAGCTCAAGTACATCTTCGCCGGTGTAAGAGGCGGGAGCGGGAAAATAGAGCGCGATGCCGGAATCGATTGCCGAGCCGTCTTCGTCGAGAAAAGGGGAAAACAGCGCCAGTCTGGGCTGCAGCGGCTTGGTGAGAAGCCGTTCGGCTATGGCCGGAACGTCGGGGCCTGAAATGCGGATAATACCGACACCGCCATTCCCTGGCGGTGTTGCAATCGCTGCAATGGTATCAAAATTTTCAATGTCCACTAATACACATTATTTTGCTTCGTTGATTTGCTTAGTAATATACCATTGTTGAATGATAGACAAGGTATTGTTGACGACCCAGTACAGAACCAGGCCGGCCGGGAAGAACAGGAAGAAAATGGTGAAAACGATAGGGAACATTTTCATGATTTTGGCCTGAATCGGGTCAATCGGCGCAGGATTCAGACTTTGCTGGATTTTCATGGTAATGCCCATCAATACGGGTAACACATAAAAAGGATCCATGGCCGATAAGTCCTGTATCCACAACATGAAAGGGGCCTGCCGGATTTCAACCGTTTCAACCAGTACCCAGTACAGGGAAATGAAAACCGGGATCTGGACCAGAATCGGCAGACAGCCGCCCAGGGGGTTGACCTTCTCGCGTCTGTACAGATCCATCATTTCTTTATTGAAGCGCGGCCTGTCATCGGCAAAACGCTCCTGCATCTCTTTCAGGCGCGGCTGAATCTTGCGCATCTTCGCCATCGACCGGAAACTGGCCTGCGACAGCGGAAAGAACAGCAGCTTAATGCACAAAGTCACGCCGATAATGGCCAAGCCCCAGTTGCCGATCAAGTTGTATATTTGATTCAGCAACCAGTAAATAGGCTTGCCGATAAAAGTCAGCCAGCCATAATCGACGGTCAGTTCCAGACCATTGGCGATGTCTTCCATCATCGGCTGGATTTTTGGGCCGGCAAATAATTCCGTGGCAAACTGGGCGCTGGCATTGCTTGCCACTGTGACGGGCGCGGAGTAGGCGCCAATCACATAATACTGGTCCTTCAACTGTTTGGTGTAGAAGTGATTTTCCTGATCGGCGGGCGGAATCCACGCGGCGGCGAAATAATGCTGAATCATGGCCGTCCAGCCGCCTTTGGCATTGACGTTCAGATTCTCCTCAGCCATATCTTCAAAGTCTACTTTCTGATATTTTTCTTCCTCGGTATAAAGCACGCCGCCTGAATAGGTTCTGATAAAGGTATTGCCTTTGTCGTCCTGATACGGCACGCGCATCAACTGGCTGTACTGTCTGCCAGTCCAGGGTTGCGTGGAATTATTCTGTACTTTCTGTTCCAGGCTAATCTGATAACTGCCGCGTTTAAACGTAAATAATTTGGTCACGGTCAGACCGCTGCCGTCAGTCCATGTCAACGGCACTGTTAACGTGTCCTGGCCCGGTTCCAGCACGTAGCTGTCTTTTTCATTATTGAAAACGGTATGGTGCGTAACGGCTCCCGTTGAGCCGCCTTCGGCGATCAAACCGCTTTGCGCCACAAATAATTTGTCCGGGTCGCTATTGAACAGGCGTGTCGGTGCAAGATTTTTTTCCGAAGCCGGCAAGCCAAGCATGTCGCGCAGGCGAGTGACGACTGTGTTTTCTTTTTCCACCGGGTAAGCCAGCAGATCCAGATTACGCACCGTGCCGCCTTGAGTGTCTATTTCCAGAGCCAGTACGTCGGTTTTTACTTTGATGATTTTAGCCGAAGGCAAGGCTGCGGACGGTACGGCCGAGGCCTCCTGCTTCGCGGTTTCGGCCGGTGCGGGGGTGCCGGTCGCGGAAGGCAGATCTTCCTTGGCGTTTGTGGCATTAGGATCTGTCACTATGGCGACGGGGGGTTTGGGACCATAGTCCACTTGCCAGGCTTGCCACAGCATGAAGACGAGCATTGCAAAAACAAAGACCAATATAAATCTAATGTTATCCATTCTTATTATTACCAATTTTTTCTGGAACGGGATCAATGCCACCTTCGTGGAAAGGGTGGCATTTTGATAATCTTCTGAGCGTGAGATAGGAACCGATCATGGCGCCATGGATCTGAAGCGCGTCCAGGGCATAGGCGGAACAGCTGGGGTAGAAGCGACAGTTATTGCCAAGCAAGGGGCTAATAAAGTACTTGTAAAACTTTATGAGTGTTATGAGTATGAATCGCATCGGGTTACCAACTTAAGCCAATGCCTTTCCAGAGACTTTCTTAACAAGTCCGGCGGAGCATCTGCAGCATCCTTGCGAGCCATAACAACAATGTCTATATTCCCTAGGTCTTGTTGCTTTAATCGATAGCTTTCCCGGACAATACGTTTAATCACATTCCGTTGTACGGCCTTTTTTATATTTTTTTTGGCAATTGCCAAGCCTAGCCGCGAATGATCAAGATCATTCCTGATGGCCAACAGCGTGAAATATTGGTCGCTTGATTTTACAGGCTTAGCAAAAACCTTTTTATATTCAGCCGGTTTCTTTAACCGTAACTGCGGGGGAAAACTGAAAACATTCTCAGTCACGCACCGGTCAATTATACCGTTAATTTGGCGCGACCTTTGGCTCTGCGTGCGTTCAAAACCTTGCGGCCATTGCGCGTGGCCATTCTTGCACGGAAACCGTGAGTTCTGACGCGTTTGATTTTGCTTGGTTGGTATGTTCTTTTCATTGACTTAAGACCTGATCAGATAATGTTAACAAAAACGGATAAAAAAGACGTTGGATGATAAAATAAAGCACCTAGCCTGTCAATTCTGTAGTGCATTGTTTTATTGCTGTATAGTGGCATCCAAGCAAAAATTCTTTACATTTAAAAAATCAATACCTTATATACTTCGATGAGCTCAATCTGGAATAACTGCCTTTCTAAACTTGAAAATGAAATCTCCAGTTCCGATTTCAGTACATGGATACGGCCGCTTCAGGCCATAGAAAGCGACGGACAAATTAAACTGCTGGCGCCCAATCGATTTGTGCTGGACTGGGTCAAACAGCATCATTTTGCCAAAATTGAAGAAACCATCCATGAGTTTTCCAATGGCACGTTAAACCTGATTCTTGAAATCGGCTCCAAAAAGTCGGCCGCGCCCGCCGCCACGACGATTGCCAAGCCGGCCGAAACCAAAAAAGCCAGCCCCAACTTTCTTAATAAGGCGTTTACGTTTGATAACTTTGTCGAAGGCAAATCCAACCAGCTGGCCAAGGCCGCATCGATCCAGGTTTCCGAAAACATCGGCAAGGCTTATAACCCGTTGCTGATTTATGGCAGTTCGGGGTTGGGCAAGACCCACATGATGCATGCGATAGGCAATGCCGTTCTGCAAAAAAATCCATCGGCCACGATTGTTTATCTGCACTCGGAAAAATTCGTGCAGGATATGGTCAAGGCGCTGCAGCAAAACTCCATCAATACCTTTAAAGAATATTACCGCGGCGTTGACGTGCTGCTGATCGACGACATCCAGTTCTTCGCCGGCAAGGAACGCTCGCAGGAAGAGTTTTTCCACACCTTCAACACCTTGCTGGAAAAAAAGCACCAGGTCGTGTTGACCTGCGATAAATATCCGAAAGAGATCATCGGACTCGAAGACCGCTTGAAATCGCGGTTCGGCTGGGGGCTTCCCGTTTCGATCGAGCCGCCGGACATGGAAACGCGGGCCGCCATCCTGATGAAAAAAGCCCATCTGGCGAATGTGGATCTGCCTCAGGAAGTCGCGTTTTTCATCGCGAAAAGAATTCCGTCCAATGTGCGCGACCTGGAAGGCGCATTAAGGCGCGTGATAGCCAATGCCCAGTTCACGGGCCGGGAGATCACGACCGAATTCACCAAGGAGGCGCTGCATGACCTGATCTCCCTGCAGGACAAGCTGGTCAACATAGACAACATTCAAAAGACGGTCGCCGAGTATTTCAAAATCCGCGTGGCCGATTTGTCGTCCAAGAACCGAAGACAGTCGATTACCCGGCCGCGGCAAATGGCCATGTGCCTGGCTCGGGAATTGACCTCGCACAGTTTCCCCGAAATCGGCGAGGCTTTCGGCGGCCGCGACCACACGACCGTCATGAACGCCTGCAAACGCATCAGTGAGCTCAAGGAAGCCGACAGCAAGGTTGCCGAGGACTACTCGAACCTGTTGAGAACTTTGTCACATTAATCGTGAGAAAGCTGTGGATAAAAGCGTCTGTTATCAACAACCCTGTTTTAGCTACAGTCAAGACACATGCAGTTACAACTTTAACCACATTATTTTTAACAAGCTAGCTTATTGATTATTAAGATAGAAATGAAGTTTTCAACAGTTTCATGCCAGCTAGTAACAACAGAAAGAAAAATTCTTTTATGAACTTTATTATTAATAGAGAAGCGCTTTTAACGCCGCTGCAGCAAATCGTCAGCGTCATAGAAAAAAGACAAACCATGCCGATTCTTTCGAATGTCCTGTTGGTGATCGAGGACAATCGACTGATCTTGACCGGTACCGATCTTGAAATCCAGATCGTGGCCAAAATCGAGATCGGCACGGCGACATCCGGCGCCATTACGGTTCCGGCCAGAAAATTTCTGGACATCTGCCGGTTATTGCCGAACGGCGCCGAGATCAGGTTTGAACAGGAAGATGATACCGCCAGAGATGGTGCGTATGCCGCAAGCCCGTCGGGAACGGGCGCGGACAAAGTCAAAATCCTGTCCAACCGCAGCCGTTTTTCCTTGAGCTGTCTACCGGCCGATAATTATCCTGAATTTGCCGAATCGGATTTTGAACACCAGTTCTTTATCAATGCCGGCAAATTTAAAAGAGCACTGGAGAAAACCACCTTCTGCATGGCCAATCAGGATGTCCGCTATTATCTGAACGGCCTGCTGCTGCATATTTCCAACAGCAAATTGAAGCTGGTGGCTTCCGACGGCCATCGCTTATCCATTTATGAAGATCAGCTGGATCAGGCAACCGGCTATGACGCGCGGATCATCCTGCCCAGAAAAGGCGTTCTGGAGCTGAGCCGGCTGATCGATGATCCTGACGCCGAACTGAAGGTGGAATTTTCCGGCAACAACATCCGAATCTTCATCAAGAATCTGGTGTTTTCAGCCAAATTGGTCGATTCGAAGTATCCCGATTTCAGCAAGGTGTTCCAGCAGACGTTTTTCAATCAGATCCATATCCAGAAACAGTTGCTGAAAGAAGCCCTGACCCGGGTCGCGATCCTGTCGAACGAAAAATACAAAGGCGTCACGCTCGATATTGCGCCGGGCAGCTTAAGGATCAGCACACACAATCCCGAGCATGATGAAGCCGAGGAAGAGCTTTCCATTGAATACACCGGCGAGCCGTTGTCGATCGCCTTCAATGCGCAGTATCTGCTGGACGCCGTTTCCAACCTGGATTCGGAACTG
>Ga0196963_10001831_pt1 | contig 13577 bp, 12 predicted proteins | sample S1_5metaG_FD_148600 | JGI IMG/M metagenome (GOLD analysis project Ga0196963, IMG submission 148600) | Soil microbial communities from Anza Borrego desert, Southern California, United States - S1_5 | ecosystem: Environmental > Terrestrial > Soil > Desert | place: USA: California | collected... | reverse complement strand
TCCGCTATCTGACGCTTTACGGGTTCTCGTCGGAGAACTGGAAGCGTCCCGTCGAAGAAATCGACGACCTCATGGGCTTGCTGCGGCATTATCTGCGCGGCGAGATCGCCGAGCTGCATCGCAATGTCGTGCGCCTGCGGGTCATTGGCGATCGTGCCCGATTGGCCCCCGATATCGTGGCGATGATCGAGAACGCGGAGGGGATGACGCGGTCCAACGCCGGCCTGACTCTCATCATCGCCCTCAGCTATGGCTCGCGCGCCGAGATCGCCACCGCCGCGCGCGGCCTGGCGCGGCGCGTGCTCGCCGGCGAGATGACGCCTGAGGCTATCGATGAAGCGGCGATGTCCAACGCGCTATGGACGGCGGACATCCCGGATCCAGACCTCGTCATCCGCTCGAGCGGGGAGAAGCGACTCAGCAACTTCCTGATGTGGCAATCGGCCTACGCCGAGCTCGTTTTCATCGACACCCTGTGGCCGGATTTCGGCAAGGATGACCTGCTGTCGGCCATCGCCGAGTTCCAGCGCCGCGACCGGCGTTACGGCGCGGCTGGTGGCTGAGGGCTGGGCCGCGGGCCTGCGCCCGCGCATTCTCTCCTCCATTGTCATGGTGGCGGTCGCGCTCATCGCGCTGGGCGCGGGGCGTACCGGCTTTAACCTGCTTGTCATCGTCGGCGCGGCCATCCTTGCATGGGAATGGACGAAGCTGTGCGGCGGTGGGCGCTTCGGCTGGACCGGGGCGATCCTGGCCGTCTCCGTCGTGGCCATCGTGGCTGCTGCCGTCGTCGAGCGGCCAGGTATCGGCCTTGCGTTGGTTCTTGCCGGCATCCTCGGTGGGTATGTTGCGGCCCGCGTGAGCGGCCGTGATCATCCGCGTTGGATTGCGGCCGGCATCGCCTATATCGGGCTGCCCTGCATGGCGCTGGTCTGGCTGCGAACCGGAGTGGATGGGGGATCGCTTATTCTCTGGTTGCTGTTGGTGGTGTGGGCGACCGATATCGGCGCCTTCTTTGCCGGACGACTTATCGGCGGGCCGCGCCTGGCGCCGCGGCTTTCGCCTAAGAAGACATGGGCGGGGCTGGGCGGCGGGGCGCTTTCGGCGGCGATCGTCGGCGGTGTGATGTCGAGTATCGACGCTCAGGCGCCATCGGCTCACGTTCTTGCGCTCGGCGGCGCGCTCCTCGCGGTCGTTGCCCAGGCTGGCGATCTGGGTGAATCATGGGTGAAGCGCCGATTTGGCGTCAAAGACTCCAGTCAGCTCATCCCCGGCCACGGAGGCCTGTTTGATCGGGTGGATGGTCTGCTGACAGCGGCGCTGGCGTTGGCGTTCTGGCAGTGGGCGGCGGGCAGTGCCGCCCTGGCCTGGCGCTGAACGAGAGGAATCGGCATGACCCCGAAACAGGCTCTGTCGATGCCCACGCCGCTTATCCCTCGCCGCGTCACGGTCCTGGGATCGACGGGCTCGGTCGGACGCAATACGATCGATCTGCTGGAGCGCTACAGCGACACCTTCGAGATTGAGGCATTGGTTGCGGCCTCCAATGTCGGGTTGCTGGCGGATCAGGCGCGGCGCCTGCGCGCGCGCCGGGCGGTGGTAGCCGACCCCGCGCACTATGCGGCTCTGAAGGAGGCGTTGGCCGGCTCCGGGTGCGAGGCTGCGGCGGGAGCGGCCGCCGTCGTCGAGGCTGCGGACATGCCGGCGGACTGGGTGATGTCGGCGATCGTGGGCGCCGCGGGGCTGGAGCCGACCCTGGCCGCGATCCGCCGCGGTGCGATCGTGGCGCTGGCCAACAAGGAATGCCTGGTCTGCGCCGGTGCTTTGCTGATGGCGGAAGTGCGTCGGCATCGCGCCACGCTGCTGCCTGTCGATTCCGAGCACAGCGCGATCTTCCAAGTGTTCGATTTCGCGCAGCCCGAACGCGTGGAGAAGATCGTGCTCACCGCATCGGGCGGCCCCTTCCGCGAGTTCGACCACGCGGCCATGGCACGTGTTACCCCGGCGCAGGCCGTGGCGCACCCGAACTGGTCGATGGGCGCAAAGATCTCGATCGATTCCGCGACGATGATGAACAAAGGCCTCGAGTTGATCGAAGCTCATCACCTGTTCGCCATGGCGGAGGACCGCATCGATATTCTTGTGCATCCGCAGTCGGTGATTCACAGCCTCGTTGCTTATGTCGACGGTTCGGTCCTGGCTCAGCTCGGCACGCCGGATATGCGCACACCTATCGCGTACGCGCTCGGATGGCCGCGACGTATTCCATCACCCAGCCCGCGTCTCGATTTGGCCAAACTCGGCAAGCTGACGTTCGAGGCGCCCGATAGCGCCCGCTTCCCGGCGCTGGATCTGGCCCGCGAAACCTTGCGCCAGGGCGGCGGCTCTCCTACAATTCTCAATGCAGCCAATGAGATAGCCGTCGGCGCGTTTCTGGCGGGCGAGATCGGTTTTCTCGATATTGTGCGCAGCGTGGAAGAGACACTTCGAATTTTCCCGAGCGGTGCACTATCTACGTTGGACGATCTGCGTCGCCTCGACATGGAGGCTCGGGAAGCCGCCCGTCATCTGACACGCGGCACGCGATCAACGGCAGGTTGGCGCCCCCACGAGGCGGCGAACGAACGGAAGGCGATCTAGCATGGAGTTTCTGACGGGGGCCTGGAGTTATGTGGTCCCGTTTCTCATCGTTCTCACGCTCCTGGTGTTCGTGCACGAGCTCGGCCACTATTGGGTCGCCCGGCGCAACGGGGTGCGCGTCGAAATCTTTTCTATCGGGTTCGGCCCTGAGCTGTTCGGCTGGAACGACCGGGCCGGGACGCGCTGGAAGTTTAGCGCGATACCGCTCGGCGGCTATGTGAAGTTCTTCGGCGACGCTGACGCGGCCAGCACTCCCGGAGCCGATCTGCCCGAGATGACACCCGAAGAAAAGGCTGTTTCATTCCATCACAAGCGTCTGGGACAGCGCGCGGCTATCGTTGCCGCCGGTCCCATCGCGAATTTCCTGTTCGCCATCGTTCTATACGCCGGTCTGTTCATCTTCGTCGGTCAGCCCTTTACACCGCCCGAGGTTGGCGGCGTAGTCGCCGACAGCGTCGCCGAGCGCGCCGACATCCGCGCCGGAGATCGGGTTGTCCGCATCAACGGCGAACCGATCGAGCGTTTCGAGGACATCCAGCGCATCGTGCAGCTGAACCTCGATCAGCCGCTTCAGATCGTCGTCCGGCGCGACGGCCGGGAGGTAGAGCTGTCCGCGACGCCCGCGGTGACCTTCGAGACGGACCGACTCGGTAACCGGATGCGGGTTGCGAGACTGGGAATCCGAGGCGGCGGCATCGAGTTCGTCCGCCACGGCCCGGTGGATGCCCTCTGGCGGGCGGTTTCGGAGACCTACACGCAATCGGCATCGACCCTTCAGGCGCTGGGTCAGATCATCGTCGGCCGGCGAAGCAGCGATGAACTGGGAGGGCCGATCCGAATTGCCCAGATGTCCGGGGAGGTCGCCCAGGGTGGGGTAACCTATCTGATGGCGTTTATGGCCATTCTGTCGATCAATCTGGGGCTTATTAACCTTTTCCCGATACCGTTGCTCGACGGCGGCCACCTTTTGTTCTATGCCTTTGAAGGACTGCGGGGTCGGCCGCTGGGTCAGCGGGCCCAGGAATATGGTTTTCGTGTCGGCATGGTTTTGGTATTTAGCTTAATGATTTTCGCCACATGGAACGATTTGGTACACCTACGGGTGGTCCAGTTTCTCGTGGGACTAGTATCGTAGTCGCCGTCGCGGGTTTTTAGGGGGCATGACGTTGCGGGTATTCGGCCGGCCATGGGTTCGGCGCCTGGGGCTGATTCTGGCGCTGGGGCTGGCCATTACGGTGGCGCTTCCGGTTCAGGCTCAGGCTCCGCGTGCGGGGAGCGTGCGTGAGATCGAGGTGGAAGGCACGCAGCGTATCGATCCGGAGACGGTTCGCTCCTACGTGCTTCTCAAGCCCGGCGAGGAAGCGACTTCCGAGCAGCTCGATCGTTCGCTGAAGGCGCTCTTCGCGACAGGTCTTTTTGCCGACGTCACCCTGCGTATGGAGGGTGATCGTCTGGTCGTGCGTGTTGTCGAGAACCCGATCATCAACCGGATCGCCTTCGAGGGAAACCGCAAGCTCAACGATCAGGTGCTGCAGGCCGAAGTGCAGCTCCGTCCCCGCGTCGTCTACACCCGGACGAAGGTGCAGAACGACGTCAAACGGGTTCTGGATCTCTACCGGCGGAGCGGGCGCTTCGCCGCCACCGTCGAGCCTAAGGTCATCCAGCTGCCGCAGAACCGCGTCGATCTGGTTTTCGAGATCAACGAGGGAGCCGTCACCGGCGTGAAGCGGATCAGTTTCATCGGCAACAAGCAGTTCAGCGACGGCACCTTGCGTGAAGTGATCCGGACGGTCGAAAGCCGCTGGTGGCGTATCCTTTCCACCGACGACAATTACGATCCGGATCGCGTGTCGTTCGATCGGGAGCTGCTGCGCAAATACTATCTGGCCAATGGCTATGCCGATTTCCGTGTCGTCTCGGCCGTCGCCGAACTGACGCCCGACCGTGACGGCTTCTACATCACGTTTACGATCGAGGAAGGCGAGCGCTACCGCTTCGGGGATATCGACGTCGTTTCGCAACTGCGCGACGTGAAAGCCGATGACTTGCGGTCGCGTCTGCTGACCGCGAAGGGCGATTGGTATAACGCCGACGCGGTGGACAAGTCGATCAACGCCATGACCACGGCCGTCGGCAGCCTCGGCTACGCCTTTGTCGACGTCAGGCCGCGTATCAATCGCGATCGGGACGCCAAGACGGTTAGCGTGACCTATGAGGTCCAGGAAGGACCGCGAGTCTATGTCGACCGCATCAACATCACGGGCAACGTCCGCACTCTCGACCAGGTGATCCGTCGGGAATTCCTGCTGGTCGAAGGGGACGCCTTCAACACCGCGAAGATGCGCCGCTCGCGCCAGAAGATCCAGAATCTCGGATACTTCGAGAAAGTCGACGTGACGAATGTGCCCGGCGATGCGCCGGATCGTACGACCGTCAACGTCGAGGTGCGCGAGAAGTCGACCGGCGAACTGTCGTTCGGATTTGGGTATTCGACAGCGGACGGCGTGCTCGGCGATATCAGCGTCCGGGAGCGCAATCTGCTTGGCCGCGGCCAGGATCTGCGCCTTGGCTTCCTCGTCTCGCAGCGGCGCCAAGAGATCGATCTCAGTTTCACCGAGCCTTACTTCATGGATCGGGAATTGGCGGCTGGCACTGACGTGTTCAAGCGGACGCGCGATCTGACGAAGATCAGCGGCTATGAAGAGCGTAACCTCGGTTTTGTGCTGCGCGGGGGCTATCAGATCACGGAGCCGCTGCGCCACGTGGTTCGCTATACCCTGCGCCAGGATGAGCTGACCGATCTCGAGCCGGACGTGTCGCGGTTTATCCGTGCGCAGGCCGGTGAGAGCATCATGTCGGCCATCGGCCAGGATCTGACCTATGACCGGCGCGATGACCGGTTCGATCCAACCGAGGGCTACTACATTCGTCTCAGCAACGACCTTGCCGGCCTTGGGGGAGATGCCCAGTTCCTTCGCAACCGCCTCACCGTCGGGACTTATTACTCCATCGTTGATGAGTGGGTCGCCAGCCTCACGGGTGAGGCGGGCTACCTCGAGAATCTTGGCGAGAAGACGCGTATCCAGCACCGGTTCTTCCTGGGTGGCGATTCGTTGCGCGGCTTTTCGAATGGTGGCGTCGGCCCCCGCGAATCGTCGCGAGGGGCCGCGCTCGGCGGTCACGAGCTCTACGCCGGATCGGCCGAGTTGACGTTTCCGTCGGGCTTGCCGAAGGAGATCGGTATTCGGACGAGTGTGTTCTCCGATTTTGGTACTCTTCTGGATTCCGGCGAGGTGGGTTCGGACATCCAGGATTCGCAGTCACTCCGGGTCTCGGCCGGTGTGGGTGCCCTCTGGCGTTCACCCTTCGGGCCGGTCAAGATCAGTTTTGCCAAGCCCATCCGGAAGGAGTCCTTCGATAAGACGGAGGTCTTCCGCTTCAGCTTCGGTTCCCGCTTCTAACTCGGTAGTGCCATGAACACTTTTATCCGTTCTGCGGCCGCGCTTGCGGTTCTCGCCGTGCTTGCTTCGGTCCCGCTGCCGGTTGTTGCGCAGCAACAGCAGCGGCCCGCTCAGCCGGCCCAGTCCGCGCCGGCACAGCGTCCGGCTCAGCCCGCCGCCCAGCCCGAGCGGCCGCCCCGGCCCTTGCCCCCTAAGGGCACCCAGATTGTAGTCGTCGATATCGCGATGGTGGTGCGTGATTCCGCTGCGGCGCGGGCGATGCGCAGCCAAGCCGAGCGCCAGCAGATCGCGATGCGTGCTGAGGAAGAGAAGGTCGAGAAGGACCTGCGCGCGGCTGAGCAGGAACTCGTGCAACAGCGCACGATTCTGGCGCCAGAAGCGTTCAATCAGCGGCGTCGGGATTTCGAACGGCGGGTAAACGAGGCCCAGCAGGGGGCCCAGGCCAAACGCCGCGATTTCGAAGAAGCGCTGGGCGGCGTGCAGCGCCGCATCGAGGCAGCGATGACGGAGATCGTCCTCGAGGTCGCCAAGGATAACGACTACAAGATCGTCATGCCGCGCGCCACGGTCGTGGCTTCCCACGACGCCGTCGACATTACGGACGACGTCATCCAGCGGCTTAATAAGAAGCTTCCGAACGTTGCCATTCCGGCGCCAGCAGCGCGCCGCTGACAAGTGCCATGGCGGACCCTCGCTTCTTCGAGCGCGCGGGGCCGTTCACGCTCATCGAACTGGCTTCGATTGCCGTTGCGGAAATTGGGGGCGCCGCGGTCCCCGCGTTGCGATGCCGGGATGTCGCGGCTCTTGATGCAGCAGGCCCTGAGGACGTCACGTTCCTGGACAATCGTCTCTACGCGCCGGAACTGGTGAAGAGCAAAGCAGGCGTTTGCATTCTTCACCCGGATATGGCGACACGCGCGCCACCCGGGATGGCGCTGCTTCTCAGCCCAACGCCTTATAAGGCATACGCCGCGATCGCTCGCGCCTTCCACCCCGAGCGTTCCCGGGTCCCCGGTGTCCATGCGAGTGCAACGGTCGATCCAACAGCTGTCCTCGGCGCCGGCGTCGTGGTGGAAGCTGGAGCCGTGGTCGGGCCACAGGCGGAGATTGGCGAGCATTGTTTTATCGGCGCCAATGCCATCATTGGAGCCGGTGTGGTGCTGGGTCCTGGCTGTACGATCGGGGTCGGCGCGGCCCTGAGTCATTCCATCCTGGAGGCTCGGGTCACGATCTATCCCGGGGCGCGCATCGGGCAGGACGGGTTTGGGTTCGCCACCGATGCGGGGCGGCACATCAAGGTGCCGCAGCTGGGGCGGGTGCTGATCGGCGAAGACACGGAAGTGGGCGCAAATTCCTGCATCGACCGCGGCAGCGCCGGCGATACCATCATCGGACCGGGCTGCATGATTGATAATCTGGTCCAGATCGGGCACAACGTCCGAGAGAGGCGCGGCTGTGTCATCGTGGCGCAGGTCGGCATCTCCGGTTCGACGCGGCTGGATGATTACGTGGTTGTCGGCGGCCAGGTCGGATTTGCCGGCCACCTTCATGTCGGTTCCGGCGCCAAGATCGCGGCGCAAAGCGGTGTGCATCGAGACATTGCGGCGGGACAGACGGTCGGCGGTTATCCGGCGGTGCCGATTGTCGAGTGGCGGCGGCAAGTCGCGATGCTGAAGCAGATGGCCAGGAAGAAGGGCGGCTAGGCATGGAGACGAAGATTGCCGAAGCCCCGGCGGGGGCTTCTCCAGTTACGATCGATGTCGAACGGATTATGCGGCTGATACCGCACCGCTATCCGTTCCTGATGATCGAACGCGTCATCAACGTCATTCCGAACACGAGCGCAACCGGGATCAAGAACGTTTCGATCAACGAACCTCATTTTCAAGGCCACTTCCCCCAGCGGCCGGTCATGCCCGGGGTGTTGATCATAGAGGCCATGGCCCAGACAGCGGGCGTGCTCGTGGTGCATTCGCTGGGTGCCGAGGCGGAAGGCAAGCTTGTCTACTTCATGACGATCGACAACGCGCGCTTCCGTCGTCCGGTGGTGCCGGGCGACCAGCTCCTCATTCACGTCGTGAAGGAGCGCAATCGCGGGAACGTCTGGAAGTTCAACGGGGAAGCGAAGGTCGGCGATACCCTCGTGGCGGAAGCAACCTACTCGGCGATGATCCTGGATCGTTGATGGCCGATATTCATCCGACAGCCATCGTCGAGAGCGGTGCGAAGCTGGGCGAGCGCGTGCGCATCGGCCCGTACTGCGTCGTCGGTCCGCACGTCGAGCTGGGCGCCGGCGTCGAGCTCGTCTCGCACGTCGTCGTCGCCGGTCACACCACGATCGGCGCCGAGAGCAAGGTCTATCCCTTTGCTTCGCTCGGTCACCCGCCGCAGGACCTCAAATACAAAGGCGAGCTGGTCCGGCTGCTGATCGGCCAGCATTGCATCATCCGCGAGCACGTGACGATGAACCCCGGTACGGCCGGCGGTGGCTCTATTACACGCGTGGGCGACCACGGCCTGTTCATGGTCGGCATCCATGTGGCGCATGACTGCCAGGTCGGCAATCACGTCATCATGGCCAATAGCGCGACACTCGGTGGCCACGTCCATGTCGGGGATTTCGCCTTCCTCGGGGGCCTTTCGGCCGTTCACCAGTATGTCCGTATCGGTCCGCACGCCATGATCGGCGGGATGTCCGGTGTCGAGGCCGATGTCATTCCCTTCGGACTGGTCATGGGTGATCGCGCCCGGCTTTCCGGACTCAATATGGTGGGTCTGAAGCGCCGCGGGTTCTCGCGCAAGGAGATCCATGAGTTGCGGACCGCCTATCGTCTCCTGTTCGCGCAGGAGGGAACGATGGCTGAGCGGTTGGAGGATGTGGCTTCGCTCTATGCCGCGTGCCAACCGGTGATGGCCCTCGTGGAGTTCATCCGCACCGATTCCGCGCGCTCGATCTGCCTCCCCAAACAGGATCATGCTGCCTAAGCTTGGCGTGCTGGCCGGCGGCGGCCAGTTGCCGGTGCGGGTGATTGCCGCCTGCCGGACGCGCGGGCAGCCATTCTTCGTCATTGCCTTCGAGGGCTTCACTGATCCGGCAACCGTGGAACACACCCCCCATGCCTGGATGCCGATCGAGAAGGTGGGCGCGATCCTGTCCCGCCTTCACGCCGAGGGCGTGTCGGAGGTCGTTCTGGCGGGACCGGTCCGCCGTCCGGGATCGGTATTGACTCTGCGCCCGGACGCTCGCGGCATCTTGCTGTTGCTGCGGATGCTGCGCCGCTGGCGCGGCGATGATCATGTCCTGACCCAGGTCGTACGCGAGATCGAGGCGGATGGTTTTCGTGTGGTTGGCGCCGAGGACGTGGCCCCGGAGTTGTTGATGCCCCTGGGCTCCATCGGCTCTCTCTTGCCCAATGAGCTGTGCCGCTGGTCCATCCGCGTCGGCGTTGATGCGGCGCGCGAGCTCGGCCGTCAGGACCGCGGGCAAGGGGTGGTGGTGGCGGGTGGAGACATCGTGGCCCGCGAAGGAGCGGGCGGCACGATGCGGTTACTGGCGGAAGCCGCCCTGAACCCGGCGGCGCGTGGCGGCGTTCTCGTCAAGATCGCCAAACCGGGCCAGGAGCGCCGCGTCGATCTACCGAGTGTCGGCGTGGAAACGGTGGCACAGGCGGCTCGGGCGGGTCTGGCCGGGATCGCACTGGAAGCCAGTGGCTCGCTGGTGATCGGGCGCAACGCGGTTGCCGAGGCGGCTGACGCGGCCGGCCTCTTCGTTATCGGTGTCGATCCGGCAGGGTCGGCGCCATGACGGTGCGCCAGGGCGATCTCGTTTTTCTCATCGCCGGGGAACCTTCAGGCGATGCGCTGGGGGCCCGGCTGATGGCGGCGCTCAAGCGCGCTACGGGAGGCCGCGTGCGCTTTGCGGGCGTCGGCGGGGAACGGATGACGGCCGAAGGGCTGGTGAGCCTGTTCCCGCTGACAGACATCGCAGTGATGGGATTGACCGAAGTGCTGCCGCGATTGCCGATCATCCTGAGTCGCCTCAGCAAGACGGCCGCTGCGGTCTGGGAGATGGCCCCGGCGGCGGTCGTCACCATCGACGCGCCGAGCTTTGGCCTGCGTGTGGCCGACCGGGTGCGCGGCTCCGGCATTCCGCTCATCCACTATGTGGCGCCGCAGCTCTGGGCCTGGCGGCCGGGTCGCGCGCGCAAGCTTGCCGGACGGGTCGACCGGCTTCTTGCCCTGCTGCCGTTCGAGCCGGCGTTCTTCTCCAAACTCGGGGTCGATTGCACATATGTTGGACATCCGGTGCTGGAGGAGGCTGTCAGCCCGCTGACGGCGGCCGAGGCCCGTGCGGCGTTGGGTCTTCCGGCGGCGGCCGAGGCGGTGCTCGTCATGCCGGGCAGCCGCGCCGGCCTTGCGAGGCGCATGTTGCCGGTCTTTCTCGAAGCCGTGAGACGCTTGGCCACCCGGCGGCCCAAGCTTCATGCGCTCCTGCCGACGGTTCCTGGGACCGAGGCCCTTGTGCGGGCCGCCACGGCGGGCTGGTCAGTCCCGCACACGGTCCTGTCGACCCCCGGCGAGCGTCGCGCCGCATTCGCCGCCGCCGCGGTTGCCCTATCGATCTCCGGCACGGCCACTCTCGAGCTGGCGGTTGCCGGCGTGCCCATGGTCGTCGGCTACCGGGTCAATCGCCTGACCGAGTTCATGGTGCGGCGGATGATCGAAGTCCCACACGTGGCCATGCCCAACCTGATCCTTGATCGTCTCGCGGTGCCGGAAAAGCTGCAGGACGATTGCCAGCCCGATACCCTGGCCGCTGAGCTCGATCGGCTATTGATAAACCCAGAGCCGCAGCGAGATGCGCTGGCCGAAATCTGCCGCCGCCTGGGATTGGAGGAAATCCGCGCGACGGGCGTGCTGCCCAGCGACAAGGCCGCCGGCGTCGTGCTCGACGCAATCCGGCAGCAGCGAAAGCCGGCGCCTTAGGACGACGGTGGCGCCGCCACGCGCGCAAGACTTTCCTGCAATGAGGCGGTGATCTGCATGGCGGCGTCCAGGGCCCGTCGTCCATCCTCGCCGGTGACGAGCGGCGGCTTTCCGGTCGCGACGGCATCGAGAAACGAACTGATCTCCGCTTCGAGATCGTCGCCTTCGCCGAAGCTCTTCTCGGCGCGGTCGATCGGTGGCAGACCCGGGAACCAGCTCTTGCCCGTACCCTTGCGCATGACCACGAATTTGCGGTTGTGAAGATCAAGGGATACGTAGGCATCGCGCTGGAAAATGCGCATCTTGCGCTCGGTCTTCAGGCTGACCCGGCTGGCCGTGATGTTCGCCACGCAGCCGCTGGCAAAACGCAGGCGCGTATTCGCGATGTCCTCGGTCGGCGACACGACGGGCGCACCGACGGCGTCGAGCAGGACGATGGGTGAGCGGACAAGAGCCAGGACAAGATCGATGTCATGGATCATCAGGTCGAGGGTGACGCCGACATCGGTGCCGCGCGGCTTATAGGGCGCGATGCGCGTTGACTCGATGTAGAGCGGATCGTTGATGACCGTGTCCGCGCCGAGGCGCTGGAGCAGGAAGCGCTGCAGATGCCCGACCTGCAGCACACGGCCGCCTTCGGCGGCCACCCGGATCAGGCCGTCGGCCTGTTCCAGGGTTTCGGTGATGGGCTTTTCGACCAGAACATGGATTCCAGCCTTGAGGCAGGCGAGGGCCACGTCGTAGTGCATCTGCGTTGGCACGACGACGCTGACCGCATCGACCTTGCCGAAGAGCTGGCGATAGTCGGTAAGCGCCTCGGCGCCGAGCTTGCGTGCCGCCTCTTGGGCGCGGCCCTCGTCGGGGTCGACAACGGCGACCAGGCGGGACTGGGGCAGCTTGGCGTACTTCTCGGCATGGAACTGGCCGAAGTGACCCAACCCGATGACCGCCGTGCGAATCTGTCTGTCCATCATGTCGGCGCGGACTTTAGCGGTAGAACGAAGGGAACGACAGAGCTAAGGGCTGGCGCGTCCCAACCGGATGCGGCATGGTAAATGCGACCGGTTTGTCAGCCTGGAGGACACCGCACATGAGCACCGAGACGATGAACAAGCCCGAAGCAACCGCGACGGCAGGCACCTTCCGGATGATGCACACAATGATCCGGGTGCTGGATCTCGACCGCTCGTTGGCGTTTTACACCGGTCCGCTGGGCATGAAGCTGCTGCGTCGGTCGGATTATCCTGACGGCAAGTTCACCAACGCCTTCGTGGGCTACGGTCCAGAAGAGTCGAACACCGTCGTCGAGCTGACCCACAATTGGGGGCGTCCCGATCCGTACGATCTCGGCACGGGATTTGGCCATTTGGCTCTTGGAGTGCCGGATATCTATGGGACGTGCGAGACACTGGGAAAAATGGGCGTGAAGATCACGCGCCCACCCGGACCGATGAAGCACGGCAAGACGGTGATCGCCTTCATCGAGGATCCGGACGGCTATAAGATCGAGCTTATACAGCGCCCCTAAGCAGGGATGCGCTACGCGGATTGCGCGCCGAGCGGCTCTTCCGGCCGAGCATAGAGGCTGAGGCCACCGATCAGCGTGCGCCAGGCGGCGGAGATGGTGCCCGGGTCGTGATGCCGGCGGACGTAATCGTTGCCGATCCGCGCGGCGGCGTTCAGCTGGCTGAGTCGGCCCTCAGCCCGGATGTCGACGACGAGCTGCTCGAGCGGCTCCTTGATCGGATAGTGGGAAAGGGCCATTCCCTCGAACGTGCCATCGTTGCCGACGACCGGCGTGCCCCAGGCAAAGGCTTCGAGGACTTTCGTCTTGATGCCACCCCGCAGCAGGACGGGCGACAGCAGGATGCTGTGCTGATCATAGACCTCTTCCAGACTAGACACGTAGCCATGGAAGAAGACATTGGGCGTGGCCGGCCATTCTCGCGCCATGCGGCCGAAGATATGGAGCGGCGTGGGCGGCGACAGGCGGCGCCAGAGATCCAGCAGATACTCTATCGCCAGACGATTCTGGGTCAGTGTATCCATGCCGATGAATACGAAACGCAGTGGGGCCTTGAGAGTCTGAGGCCCGCGTATCGTATCCTGCGGCGGCGGCACGACGTGGATCGTGGCTCGGGCCGAGGGGGGGAGGCGCGTGTTGAGGATCGCCGCCTCGACGGGTGACAACAGAACCACTTCATCCGCCAGTTCGCAGACGCGTATTTCCCATCGGCGCAGCGCGCCACGCTCATAGCGCAGGCCGGTATTCGACGTTTGCGCCAGGCGCCGGCCCCAATCCGGCATCATGTCGGTCAGGTAGCCGGCGGACATCCCTTCGCCGGCCTCCATCAATGCTTCCGTGCGCCGCGACATGAGGTCGTCGAAATCGACGACCAACCGGGTGTGCGGCAGGCGTTGCCGGAGGCGTTCCAGGATCTGAACGGTCCGGATGCCGTCGAGATACACGACATCCGTATCACTGGGGATCAT
>Ga0196963_10001830_pt1 | contig 13584 bp, 11 predicted proteins | sample S1_5metaG_FD_148600 | JGI IMG/M metagenome (GOLD analysis project Ga0196963, IMG submission 148600) | Soil microbial communities from Anza Borrego desert, Southern California, United States - S1_5 | ecosystem: Environmental > Terrestrial > Soil > Desert | place: USA: California | collected... | reverse complement strand
ACTGCCTTTGACGAGGACATACACGGGTCCGTAGACCAGAGCCGATATCGTCGCGGCAATGGCGGCGGCATGAAGCCCGTCCAGCCGCGAACGCCGCATCGCCACCGTGTAACAGGCCCATAGAAGGCCTGCGGCGAGGAACAGCCCGTGTCCGATGGTCTGCGGCGATCCCGCCGTCGCGCCCGCAGCCCAGGCGACAATGACGGCCCCCACTGCGATCAGCACCAGTCCAAGCCTCTTTACGCAGGTGAGCGCCTCACCCAGCAAAAAGGCAGAGAGCAGGGCGACCTGCAAGGGCATCACGCCTGGAAACAGCGCCCCGGCATGGGCGGCAGGCGCGAACAGCAGCCCCGCATTGGCGACCAGCACCATCGGCGCACCGCCTCCGATCACGATCGCCGCAAAGCCCGTCCAGCCCAGGCGATCGAGTGCCAGCCCCCTCGTCAGCAGGTAGGGAAGGAGGAGGACGCCCGCGACGCCGAACCGGATCGCCGTGATGTCCCAGGGCGTGAGGCTCGTCTTGAGCCCGAGACGCGCCGCCACGATCCAGCCCGACCAGATGCTGACGGCGGCAATCCCACACGCGGCCCCGATGAGATAGCGAGAGATCGACAGGTCCGGCACCAAGTGTCCCCGAGGCATGACGAGCCGGCTCTGCGATGGCACAAATCAGGCAATGAGACTGGCCGGATTCGGACCTCGACATCATGGATGTCGTCCCAGGCATCGACACTATGCTCGACCATGAGCGCTGCAACCGCGCCAGGCTCGAGCGCGACCGACGGTTCGACGGTGCCTTCTTCACCTGCGTTCGCACGACGAAGATCTATTGCCGTCCGATATGTCCCAGCGCGCATGCGCGGCGCGCCAACATTCTCTTCGTGGCCAGCGCCGCAGCGGCCGAGAAGCTCGGCTATCGGCCTTGCCTGCGGTGCCGGCCGGAGGCCGCACCCGGCAGCCCGGCGTGGCGGGGCACGGCGAGCACGGTTGCGAGGGCGATGCGCCTCATCGGCGAGGGCTTTCTCGATCACCATCCGACCGAAGCCCTGGCAGCCAAGCTCGGCATCGGGGGGCGCCATCTTTCGCGTCTGTTCAGCCGCCATGTCGGCGCGCCGCCTGCCGACGTCGCGGCCACTCGCCGCGTGCAGGCGGCAAAGCGCCTGATAACCGAAACCGACATGCCGCTGAGCCAGATCGCGTTCGAGGCCGGCTTTCGCAGCGTCCGCCGCTTCAACGACGCGTTCCGCAAGACCTATAAGCGGACGCCCGGCAGCCTGCGCCGCTAGGCCCGATTACGCTTCTCTCAACATCGGCGCTGCCTTCTGGCCCAGCGCGTGCCAGGTGCCGATCAGCCCGAGCAGCACCGTCAGCACGACCGAGAGCGACGCCGAGCCTGCGACCGCGGTCAGCGAGAAGGCGAAGTCGCTGCGCATGGCGAAGACCAGGATCGCCCAGCCGGCGACGGTGCCGGCGACCGCCGCGATCGCGGCGATGACCAGGCCAAGCAGGCCGAATTCGAGCAGATAGGCGCCAAGCACCTCGGCGCGCCGGGCACCGAGCACCTTCAGCACGACCGCGTCCTTGACCCGCCGGCGATGGCCGGCGGCGACCGCACCGGCAAGCACGAGCGTCCCGGCGGCGAGCGTCACCGCAGCGGTGACGCGAACGGCGAAGGCGATGCCTTCGAGGATCCGGTTGGCGGCGTCGATCGCGTCTTTCACCCGCACCGCCGAGACATTGGGGAAGCCCTTGCCGAGAGCGGCGAGCAGCTTGCCCTCCTCCTGCGGCGAGGCGAGATGCACGGTGGCGAGATGGGTCTGGGGCGCGCGGTCGAGGACGCCGGGGGCGAAGATGAAGGTGAAGTTCATCGAAAGCGTGCCCCAGTCGATTTCACGCAGCGAGGCGATCTCCGCCTCGATGACGCGGCCGAGCACGTTGAGGCCGATGCGGTCGCCGATGCCGATGCCGAGCCCGCGCGCGATGTTGACATCCATCGACACCAGCGGCGGACCCGCATAGTCGGCCGGCCACCATTTGCCTTCGACGATGCGCGCATTCGCCGGCAGCTGGCGCGCATAGGAGAAGCCGCGATCGCCCTGGAGCGCCCAGGCGGCCCCCGGCGCGACCGGCACCTGGTCCGCGGGCACGCCGTTAACGCTGGCAACGCGGCCGCGGATCATCGGCGTGCGCGACAGGTCGCTGGCGCCCGGCGTCGAGCTGACCAGCCGATCGAAGGCCTCGGCCTGGTCGGGCTGAATGTCGATGAAGAAGAAGGTCGGCGCGCGTTCGGGTATGCGCTCATTCACCTGGCGGTCGAGATTGCGCTCGATCAGCGCCACCGCGACCAGCACGGTGAGGCCGAGGCCGAGCGAGAGCGCTAGCGCACCCATCGGCGATCCGGGGCGCGTCAGGTTCGCGAGCGCAAGGCGAAGCAGCGGGCGACTCGGCCGGCCAGCGCGTCGCGCCAGCGCGGCGATCGCGGTTGCAGTGCCGTAGAACAGAAACACGGAACCGATCGCGCCAAGCAGGAACCATAGCGCGAGCCAGCGATCCTGCGCCGTCGCCACCATCAGCAGCGACAGCGCGAGGAAGGCAGCGCCGGTGCCCCCGACCGGCAGCCAGCCGGGAAAGCGGTTTGGCGGCGAAATCTGCGCGCGGAAGAGGTCGCCTGGCGCCACCTGCGCAGCGCGCGCCAACGGTATGAAGGCGAAAGCGAGCGTGGTGAACAGGCCGCAGGCGGCAGCGACAGCCAGCGGCTGCCAATACAATCCGACCTTCGCCTGGATCGGCAGCACCGAGGCCAGCGCCTGGCCGAAAATCATCGGCGTCACCGCGCCGAGGACAAGCCCGGCGAGAATCCCGCCGGACGCCATCACCAGCACGAGGATCAGGTAGGTCGTGAAGGCGAGCCGCGCCGGCGCACCCAGCGTCTTCAATGTCGCGATCGCCGTGAGCTTGCCGTCGAGATAGCTCCTGACTGCATTGCCGACGCCGACGCCGCCGACCAGGAGCGCGGTCAATCCGACCAGGGTCAGGTACTGCCCGATGCGCTCCAGGAAACGGCGAAGGCCAGGTGCCGCTTCATCGAAGGCGCGGATGCGCCAGCCCGCCTGCGGCTGCTCCGCGCTTGCGGCCTCGCGCAGCGCCGGCACCGTAACGCCGGGCGCGAGCATGAGGCGATACTCGTGGCGGACCAGGCTTCCGGGAAGCAGCAGGCCTGTCGCCTGCAGCGTCTCGAAGGAAACGAGCACGCGCGGCCCGAAGGTGAAGGCCCCGGTCGCCTTGTCGGGCTCGCGCGAGAGGATCGCGCGGATCTCGAGCTTGACGTCGCCGACCGAGAGGAGGTCGCCCACGACGAGGCCCAGGCGGGACGCCAAGGTCGGCTCGACTGCGGCGCCGCGCCCGGCAATCACACGGTCAAGCGGCAGCTCCGGCTCGAAGCCGAGCGCACCGACCAGCGGATAGAGCGCATCGACGGCCTTGAGCTCGACGAGCGTACGATCCTCGGCGCCCTCCTTCACCGCCATCGCGCGCAGCTCGGCGACGTGAGAGAGCCTGCCGAAGCGCGCGAGGAAATCGCGCTCGCCGGCAGTCGCGTCGCGCTGGATCAGCGCAATCTCGACATCGCCGCCGAGAATCGCGCGGGCATCGGCGGCGAGCCCGGCCATCAGCGAGGATGTGACCGAGCCGACCGCGGCGATGGCGCCGACGCCGAGCGCGAGACAGGCAAGGAACAGGCGAAAACCCTTGAGGCCGCCGCGCAGCTCGCGGCGCACGAAGCGGAGTGCCAGCCAGAGCATCAGGCGATCGCGCCGACGCTTTCGCTGACGACCTTGCCGTCGGCGAGCCGGATGATGCGGTCGGCACGACCGGCGAGTTCCGGATCATGGGTGATCAGCATCAGCGTCGAGCCGGTGGCGCGTCGGCGCTCGAAAAGGAGCTCGATGATCTGGTGCCCGGTATCGCCGTCGAGATTGCCGGTCGGCTCGTCCGCGAGGATCAGCGACGGCTTTGCAACGACAGCGCGGGCGATGGCGACGCGCTGCTGCTCGCCGCCGGAGAGCTGGTCGGGGTAATGCTCGAGGCGATGGCCGAGCCCGACGGACGTCAACGCCTCGCCTGCGGCATCGAACGCATCATGGCGACCGGCAAGCTCGAGCGGTACCGCGACATTCTCGAGCGCCGTCATCGTCGGCACGAGTCGGAAACTCTGAAAAACGATCCCGACATGCTTGCGCCTAAGCAGCGCGAGACCATCTTCATCGAGGCTTGAGAGTTCGTGACCCGCGAGCGAGATCCGACCGGCACTGATGCGCTCGAGACCGGCAACGACCATCATCAGTGTCGACTTGCCGGCGCCGGAAGGACCGACGACGGCGACCGCCTCGCCGCGGCCGATCGAAAGATCGATGCCGCGCAGGATGTTGACGGGGCCGACGGTGCTCGGCAGGCTGACTTGCACGCCCGCCAGTTCGAGCAGAGCACCATCGGCGGAAGCATCGGTCATCGGGCGGTTCCGGGGGACTTTCAGGCGCGACGTGATTTCGGCCAACGGGCCGCTACCGGAATGAAAGGTGGTCTCTTGCAGAAGATTGTCAACGGATTGAGGGGCGCGCTCGCGGGCTTGTGCCTGCTTCTTGGACTAACGACCATTCATGGAGACGCCATCGCCGCGCCGGTGCGCGTGCTGATGCTGGGCGATAGCCTGACCGCAGGATACGGCCTTCCGGTGCCGGAGTCGCTGCCTTCGCAGCTCGAAACCGTGCTCAAGGGCCAGGGACTCGATGTCGCGATCCTCAATGGCGGCGTGTCAGGCGATACCACCGCCGGTGGCCTCGCGCGCCTCGACTGGGCGCTCTCGGACAATCCGGACTACGCATTGGTCGCGCTCGGCGCCAATGACGCTTTGCGCGGGCTGAGCCCGGAAAGGGCTTACGAGAATCTCGACAGGATCATCACCAAGCTCAAGGCGAAAGGCGTCAAGGTGATGATCCTTGGCATGCTGGCGCCGCTCAATCTCGGCAAGGAGTACCGCGAGACCTTCGCCGGCATCTTTCCGAAGCTCGCCGAGAAGCATCGCGTGCCGCTCTATCCGTTCCTGCTCGACGGCGTCGCACTCGATCCCAAGCTGAATCAGCCCGACGGCATTCATCCGAATGCGGAAGGCGTGAAGATCATCGCCGGCCGCCTGGCGCCGCTGGTGAAGCAGCTGCTGGAAACGCCGCCGGGATGAGCGCCTTCATCTCCTCGCACGCCGCCGATGACGATGCCGACGAGGCCGTCGGCCTGACCTTGGCCGGTCTCGCGCCGCTGCCCGAGGGCGCCAATCTCGGCTTCGTCTACGCGACCGACAGCTTCGCCGCCGAACTTCCCTCGCTGGTCGGGCGGCTGCGCGAGGCGACCGGCGTCAGCGAGTGGGTGGGAACGGTCGGCCTCGGCGTCAGCGCCACCTCGGCCGGCTATTTCGACCGGCCGGCGCTTTCGGTCATGGTCGGCGCCTTCCCCGAAAACTCATTTCGCGTCTTCTCCGGCCTCGAGCGCGGAATGGAAGCGTTCCTCCGCACGCATGGCGCCTGGATCGCCGAGAAGCAGCCGGCTTTCGGTATCGTCCATGCCGATCCACGCAATCAGAAGACGCCGGAACTGGTGACGCAGCTCGCCGAGGAGCTGCCCTGCTATCTGGTCGGCGGGCTCACCTCCTCGCGCAGCCGACATGCACAGGTCGCCGGGACGGGTGCCGGCGCGGCGGAAGGCGGAATCTCCGGCGTGCTTTTCGCCGGCGACGTCGTCGTCGCCTGCGGGCTCAGCCAGGGCTGCTCGCCGATCGGGCCGTCGCGCGCGATCAGCGATGCCGAGGCCAACATCATCAAGACCATCGAAGGCCGGCCCGCGGTCGAGGTGCTGAAGGGTGATCTCGAAGCCTCCGGTCAGCGCGCGCAGGCGTTGCATGTCGCGCTGTCGGTGCCCGGCTCCGATACCGGCGACTATCTGGTACGCAACCTCCTCGGCGTCGATCCCGAGAAGGGCTGGGTCGGTATCGGCGATCACGTCAACCCGGGCGACCGCGTGATGTTCTGCCGGCGAGATCCGAAGAGCGCGGGCGAGGATCTCGACCGCATGCTGAAGCGGCTGAAGGCACGGCGGAACGCCTCGCCTGCCGCCGGCCTCTACTTTTCCTGCGTCGCCCGCGGTCCGCACCTGTTCGAAGGCGAATCGACCGAAGCCGAGATGATCGCCGAACGCCTCGGCGCTTTCCCGCTCACCGGCTTCTTCGGCAATGGCGAGATCTCGTCCAGCCGGCTCTATGGCTATACCGGTGTTCTTGCTTTGTTCGAGTGATCGGCTGCGCTGAAAGGCGCGGTCCCCGCACGTTTACATCCCTCCTGCCCCCTGCTAGAAACCGCGCGCCGGCGGCGGACGGGTCGCCTCCGGAGCCGGGTCTCGCGCCCCCGGGCCATAGGGGTCTCATCGCATGAAGGTCATGACGGGCAATAGCAATCGGCCACTGGCCGAGGCGATCTGCGCGTATCTGAACCTGCCCCTGGTCAAGGCCTCGGTGAGGCGCTTCAGCGACCAGGAGGTCTTCGTCGAGATCCACGAGAACATCCGCGGCGAGGATGTCTTCCTGGTGCAGTCGACCTCCTTCCCGGCCAACGACCACCTGATGGAGCTCCTGGTCGCGATCGATGCGCTGAGGCGCTCATCCGCCCGCCGCATCACCGCGGTCATTCCCTATTATGGCTACGCCCGCCAGGACCGGAAGTCCGGCCCGCGCACGCCGATCTCGGCCAAGCTGGTGGCCAATCTGATAACCACGGCCGGCGCCGACCGGGTGCTGACCATGGATCTGCATGCCGCGCAGATCCAGGGCTTCTTCGACATCCCGCTCGACAACCTGTTCTCCGTGCCGGACTTCGTGAAGGACATCCAGGAGCGCCACGACGGCGCCGAGCTGACGGTGGTGTCGCCCGATGTCGGCGGCGTCACGCGGGCCCGCGCCGTCGCCAAGCGACTGGAATGCGACCTCGCCATCATCGACAAGCGCCGCGAGCGCGCCGGCGTTTCGGAAGTCATGAACGTGATCGGCGACGTCAAAGGCCAGCGCTGCATCCTGATCGACGACATCGTCGATTCCGGCGGCACGCTCTGCAACGCCGCCGAGGCGCTGATGGCCGACGGCGCGGTCGGCGTTTCCGCTTATTGTACCCATGGGGTGCTGTCCGGCCAGGCGGTCGACCGCATCGCCAAGTCGCCGCTCGAGGAGATGGTGATCACCGACTCCATCGCCGCGACCGAGGCGGTCAGGAACTCGCGCAACATCCGCCAGCTGCCGATCGCGCATCTGGTCGCCGAGGCGATGCGGCGGATCAGCGAGGAACGTTCCGTTTCGAGCCTTTTCGACTAAAATCACCCGAGATTCCGGCGGCGGCACCCCTGGAGGCCGCGCCGGATGCTGGGGCCAATCCCGGCCCATTGGTTTGACAAGGAGCAGACGTGACATGGCTGAGACTGTGACCCTCGCCGCCGAGCGGCGAGACCGGGCCGGAAAGGGGGCCGCCCGGGCAACCCGTCGTAGCGATCGGGTTCCCGGCGTTATCTACGGCGACAAGAAGCCTCCCCTTATGATCAGTGTCGAGCAGCGCGCCCTCGAGCGCGTTGCCAGCAAGGAGAGCTTCTTCGCCAGGTTGGCGACCGTGACCGTCGACGGCGAGAGCTTCAAGGTGCTGCCGCGCGAAGTGCAGCTGGATCCGGTCAACGACCGCCCGATCCATGCCGACTTCCTGCGCGTCGGTCCGAAGACCCGCATCACCGTCGCGGTGCCGATCCACTTCGAGAACGAGGCCGCTTCGCCGGGTCTCAAGCGCGGCGGCGTGCTCAACGTCGTCCGTCACGCGGTCGAGGTCTACTGCCTCGCCGACGCCATCCCGGAACTCTTCACCGCGGATCTGACCGGCCTCGACATCGGCGACTCGATCCACATCAGCCATGTGAAACTGCCGGAAGGCGTGAGGCCCACGATCGGCCGCGACTTCACCATCGCCTCGGTCGCCGCCCCGACCGTCTACGTCGAAGAGGCGCCGGTCGCCGCTGCTGCCACCGCCGAAGGCGAGGCTGCGGCTGCTGCGGGTGCCGAAGGCGCTGCTGCTCCGGCCGCTGGTGCGGCTGGCGCGGCCGCCGGTGGCGAGAAGAAGGCCGAGAAGAAGTAAGATCGGCCGTCATGTGGCTCTTCGCCGGTCTGGGCAATCCCCGGCCGGGAGACGCCGGCAACCGCCACAATATCGGCTTCATGGCGGTCGACCGCATCCATGCCCGCCACGGCTTCCAACCGTGGCGGGCGCGTTTTCGCGGTCTTGCTTCCGATGGATCGCTCGCCGGCGAGAAGGTGCTGCTGCTGAAGCCGCTCACCTATATGAACCTCTCCGGCGAGGCCGTCGGCGAGGCTCAGCGCTTCTTCAAGATTCCGCCGGAGCAGGTCGTCGTCTTCTATGACGAGATCGATCTGGAGCCCGGCCGCGTGCGCGTGAAAAAGGGCGGCGGCTCCGGCGGCCATAACGGCATCCGCTCGATCGCCGGCAGCACGGATCCGGATTTCTGGCGGGTCCGGCTCGGCGTCGGCCATCCCGGGCACAAGGACCTGGTCCATGCCTGGGTGCTCAATGACTTCGCCAAGACCGATCGCGAGTGGCTGGAGAAGCTGCTCGATGTTGTCGCAGCCGAGGCGCCGCTTCTTGTCGAAGGGCGCGACGGCGAGTACATGAACCGCTGCGCGCTGGCGCTGTTCCCGCCGCGGCCGAAGCCGCCGCGCAAAGATCCCCCTCCAAAGATCGAGCCAGAGACCTGAAATGGGCTTCAATTGCGGCATCGTCGGCCTGCCGAACGTCGGCAAGTCGACGCTCTTCAACGCGCTCACGGAAACCGCGGCGGCGGCCGCCGCCAACTATCCGTTCTGCACGATCGAGCCGAATGTCGGCCGCGTGCCGGTGCCCGATCCGCGCCTCGACACGCTGGCCAGGCTCGGCAAGTCGCAGAAGATCGTGCCGACCTCGCTGGAATTCGTCGACATCGCCGGCCTCGTGCGCGGCGCCTCCAAGGGCGAAGGCCTCGGCAACCAGTTCCTCGGCAACATCCGCGAGGTCGACGCGATCGTCCATGTGCTGCGCTGCTTCGAATCCTCGGACATCACCCATGTCGAAGGTTCGATCGATCCGATCCGCGATGCCGAGACGGTCGAGACCGAGCTCATGCTTGCCGACCTCGACTCGCTCGAGCGGCGCGTCAATGCCGACCAGAAGAAGGCGCGCGGCGGCGAGAAGGACGCGAAGGAGCGACTGGCGATCGCCGAGCGCGTGCTCGGAGCACTCCGCGCCGGCAAGCCGGCACGCACCGTCGCCGAGACCGACGACGACCGGCGCGCGATCAAAGGCCTGCAGCTCCTGACCTCGAAGCCGGTCCTCTATGTCGCCAATGTCGAAGAGGCATCGGCGGCGACCGGCAACTCGACCTCCGCCCAGGTCGATGCGATGGCCAAGCAGCAGGGTGCGGCTTCGGTGGTGATCTCGGCAGCGATCGAGGCCGAGGTCGCACAGCTCTCCGATCCCGCCGAACGCAAGGTGTTCCTCGACGATCTCGGCCTCGAGGAGACCGGCTTGGCGCGCGTGATCCGCGCCGGGCACAAGCTCCTCGACCTCAACACCTTCTTTACCGTCGGCCCGAAGGAGGCGCATGCCTGGACCGTGCGCAACGGCGCCAAGGCGCCGGAGGCGGCCGGCGTGATCCACACCGATTTCGAGCGCGGCTTCATCCGCGCCGAGACCATCGCCTATGACGACTTCGTCGCCTGCGGCGGCGAGCAGGGCGCCAAGGATGCCGGCAAGATGCGCGTCGAAGGCGCCGAATACGTCGTCAAGGATGGCGACGTGCTGCTTTTCCGCTTCAACGTGTGAGCCGGAAACTGTCGCTCCCGGACTGAAACGCCAGCGATCCGCTCGCAGCGGAACGCTCGACATCGCCGGCTCTCCCAGCGTTTTGCATAAACCGGGTTGGTTGACGGTTTTGAGTCGTCACCGTGTTTTTTCTGCGGTTTCCGCTTAGTCACTGAACATCAAGAATACTGCGCGCCTTTTACTCCGCGTCGCGTACCGAAATACACCGCCGAGCGCGACCTGTGCCTGAGAAGGGGCGGCGGGCCGGAGCGCGGTATTTTGGCTTTCATCTATTTTCTAGTGAGAATCTGGGTCGGTCGCAGTCGCCGCATCTCGGCGACGCTGCTATTCATCGCGACGGCGATGATGGCAACGCCGGCCGTTGCAGATCGTGAGCTGTCGATCACGCTCGCCGGAACCGGCTCCGGCACGGTCACGAGCAGCCCTGTCGGCATCAACTGCCCCGGCAGCTGCGAAGAGGATTTCGACAATGGCGACTGGGTCACGCTGACCTTCACGCCTGCCGCAGGATCCAGCTTTACCAGCGCCACTGGAAGCTGCTCGAGCGCCGGCCCTTCGACCGCTCCGGTGACCGAAAACATCCACCTGAATCATGACCGTGCGTGCACGGTGACTTTCAACCGCATACATCAGCTTTCCGTCACGATCTCGGGCGCCGGCACCGGCACCGTCGCAAGCGCGCCCGCGGGCATCAGCTGCAGCGCAGGAAGCTGCGCCGCGTTCTTCAACCAGGGTTCGTCAGTGACTCTGACTCCGGTGCCCGGTGCCGGCTCGCAGTTCACCGGCTGGAGCGGCGCCTGCTCGGGGGTCGGGGCCGCGACTGTGATGATGAACGCGGCTGCTTCGTGTACCGCCATCTTCACGCCGACCACCCATCTTCTTTCGATCACGCTCGCCGGAACCGGGACCGGCACGGTCTCCAGCGCACCCGCCGGCCTCAATTGCTCCGGCGGCACCTGCTCGGCTAGCTTCAATCGAGGCACGAGCGTGACCCTGACGCCGACGGCGTCAGTCGGTTCGACTTTCACGGGCTGGAGCGGTGCCTGCTCCGGCACAGGCGCGGCGAGCTTCACGCTCTCCGCCGATCGGACCTGCACCGCGACTTTCGCGCGCCAGACCAAGACCCTGACGGTCAGCCTCGCCGGCGACGGCACCGGCATCGTAGTGAGCACGCCTGCCGGCATCAACTGCTCGGCCTCGTCGAAGGCCTGCAGCGCGTCCTTCGATCTAGGCGCCGAAGTGACGCTGAGCTCCGCGGCCACACCGGGCTTCGCTTTCGAACGCTGGAGCGTCTGCAGCCACTCCGCAGATCGCAGCATGGTACTGACGATCACGGCCGACACGACATGCACCGCGAATTTCAAGCTCGGCGGCACGCTGACGATCCGCATCGCCGGCGATGGCCGCGGCACGGTCACCAGCACACCGGCGGGGATCAGCTGCAACGGGGCGACAGGCACTCGCTGCTCTGCCGAGTTCGCGGAAGGCACGAGCGTCGGCCTCCGCGCCGTGGCTGCGTCGGGAAGCGCTTTCCTTGCCTGGTCCGGCGCCTGCACCACCGCCTCGCGCACCGTCGCGATCGTCATCGAAAAGGATGTCGAGTGCATCGCCAGCTTCAAGCCGGGGCCGATCACGCCTGAGACCGGATGGTGGTGGAACTGGGTCGAAGCCGGCCGCGGCTACAGCATCGAGATGAGCAATGCCGAAGACGAGACGCGGATCTTCCTCGGCGCCTATATGTACGACGATCTCGGCAATCCGGTCTGGTACGCCTCGACGATGAGCGCGACCGCGGATGGAAGCGGCTTCGCCGGGCCGCTGATGTACTTCCACGGCGGGCAAACGCTGTTCGGATCTTATGCGCCGCCATCCGGCCACGTCGTCGGCGGCGCCGTGGGAGCCCGCATCGAGTTCCTCTCCGATATGTCAGGCGTCATGTTCCTTCCCGCGCCCGACGGCAGCAGCGCGGAGACGCGCATCCCGATCTCGCGCTTCCCCTTCGTCGGCGATGGCCTCGGCACGCCGCCTCCGAACGGCGCTCCGCTGCCGGAAGCCGGCTGGTGGTGGAACCCCGCGGAGGCCGGGCGCGGCATATTCCTCGAGGTCCAGGTCGATGAGCGCGGCGATCCTCTGCTCTTCTCCGCGCTCTATGGCTATGAGAGCACCGGCGAACCTTCCTGGCATATCGGCAGCTCGACTCTGATTCGAGGCGGCAGCGGCTTGGGTGTCGCGGCGATGCCGCTTCTGCGCTGTGCCGGCGGCCTGGCCCTCGGCCGGATCGGCGCCAAGCCCGCAAGCTGCGCGCCGATCGCGGCCGGCACCACCACCATCCAGTTCGACAGCGTCAGCAGCGCCATCGTCACGCTCGCCAACGGGATCCGGATCCCGATCCAACGCTTCCGCTTCTGACGTTCCCGCTGGCGCGGGTTAGCCTTTGAACGGAGCGCGGCGGCGCGCATTGTCGCAGCCGAGCCATGCCGCCCGAGCCCGCCTCGTCTCGACCCAGGCCACCCGCCGCGCCGCTGGTCGTCGCCGGCTTCGCCGTTGTGCTCTGGGGCCTGACCCCGGTCGCCACCAAGGTCGCGGTCGAGTTCGTCGATCCCGTCGTCGTCGCGATCCTGCGCATGAGCCTGGCCGGCGCCATCGCTTGGCCAGCGGTTCTGCTGTTCCGCATAAGCCCGCCGAAGACGCGGCCGCTTCTGATGCTGCTCGGCATCTCGTGCCTGACCGGCATGATCCTCTTCCCGCTGATGTTCACTGTCGGCCAGCGGATGACCTCGGCCTCGCACGCGGCGCTGATCCTGACGGTGCAGCCGATCTTCACCGGTCTGGTCGCCGCGACGGTCGACCGCCGCTGGCCGGGCCGCGGCTGGTGGCTCGGCTCGGCCATCGCGCTTTCGGGCGAGATAGCGCTCGTCTCGGCGCATGCGAGCGCCGCGGGCGCCGCCTCGCTGCTCGGCGATGCGATCGTCGTTGCCGCCGGCTTCATCGCCTCGATGGGCTATGTCGCCGGCGGGCGGCTGCAACAGCAGGGGTATCCGGCGCTGTCGGCGACGCTGTGGTCGGTCGCCATCGCCAGCCTCGTGCTGGCGCCGCTGCTGCCCTTGCTGACCACCTTCGACGCGCTTGCCGCGGCGCCGCCGGTCGCCTGGCTCGGCCTCGCGCATCTCGCGCTCGGCTCGACCCTTGCCGCCTATGTCGCCTGGTACTGGTCGCTCGGCGTCGGCGGCATCGGCCGCGTCGGACTCATGCAGTTCTTCCAGACTCCGACCGGCGTCGCGGCCGCGCTGATCCTCCTCGGCGAGCCTCTGACGCTGCCGCTGATCGTCTCCGGCATCACCATCATCACCGGCGTCTACATCGCCCAGAGGCGCTGAGCTATAGTCCGCCCCCTTGGCCGCTCTTTCGGAGACCAGCATGGCGGAGACGATCAAGCTCACCGCGTCCGACGGGCATAAGCTCGATGCCTATGTGGCGCAGCCAGCCGGCAAGCCGCGCGGCGGCCTCGTCGTCATCCAGGAGATATTCGGCGTCAACCAGCACATGCGAAAGGTCGCCGACGGCTTCGCCGCGGATGGCTATCTCTGCGTGACCCCGGCGCTGTTCGACCGCGTGAAGCCGGGCATCGAGCTCGGATACG
>Ga0196963_10001828_pt1 | contig 13591 bp, 9 predicted proteins | sample S1_5metaG_FD_148600 | JGI IMG/M metagenome (GOLD analysis project Ga0196963, IMG submission 148600) | Soil microbial communities from Anza Borrego desert, Southern California, United States - S1_5 | ecosystem: Environmental > Terrestrial > Soil > Desert | place: USA: California | collected... | reverse complement strand
CCGATGGCTGGCGCCCCATCTATGGTGGCGACGGCGGCTTCACGGCGGTCAACGCGGCGGACCCGCGCACGCTGTTTGCGGAGTTCCAGTGGTCGAACATCGCGCGGTCGATCAATGGCGGCACCAACTTCGTGCCGATGCGCAACGGTCTCGATGCGATCGTGTCGTCGACCCTGGGACCGGAGGCCAACTTTCTGTTCGTGACGCCGTTCACGATGGATCCGCGGCTGCCGTCGGTGTTGTGGCTCGGCGGCGAGTATCTTTATCGAACGATCGACGCCAACAACTGGTCGAAGGCGCCGATGACGCGCATGCCGGATGGCGGCGTGGTCAGCGCGATTGCGGTGTCGCCGCACAACTCTGGCCACATCCTCGCCGGCACCCATAAAGGCGACATCGCTTGGACGCGCAACGGGACCGATGCGCCCGGCGCCATCACCTCACGCGCGGTGCGGCCGCGCGCCGGCTGGGTGACGTCCGTTGCATTCGATCCACGCGACGTCAACGTCCTGTATGCGACCTACGGTAATTTCGGCGGCGCCCACGTTTACCGCAGCGTCGATGGCGGCGAAAGCTGGGCGAGCATCGATGGCAGCGGCGCCAATCGCCTCCCGGATATCCCGGTGCACGCGATCGCGGTTGATCCGGACGAGCCGCAACGCCTGTATCTCGGCACCGATCTTGGCGTCATGGTCTCGATCGACGCCGGGCGGACGTGGATGGCCGAAGAAACGGGTTTCGGTCCCGCGGTCACGATGTGGCTGTCGACGGTGAAGGGTCCCGGGGGCACGTACCTGTTTGCGTTCACGCACGGGCGTGGCGCCTGGCGCGTGCGGCTTCGCTAATTCGCGCGGCCGACGACGGCCAGCACCAGATCGCCGAGATCGTCGGCCTTGCGATCGCCGACGCCGTAGACGTGCCTGAGCTGGTCCTTCGTTTTCGGTTTCGAGCGGGCGATCTCACGCAGGGTGGTGTCGTGGAAGATGACGTAGGGCGGCACGCGGCGACGGCGGGCGATCTCGAGGCGTAGGACGCGCAGCTCTTCGAAGAGATCGCGATCGACACCCTCCCAGCCTTCCGTCTCGACGCGCGCACGCTTCGGGCCGCGGCGATCCGGGCGCTTTTGCCTCGCCAGCGAGAACTCGGGCGCCGCCGCGCCGTCCTTCAACAGCGCGTGGCCATCGGCGGTGATCTGCAGGATCGGATACTCGTCGCCGGCCTGCTGCAGCAGGCCATGCCCTAACAGCTGGTCGATGTAGCCGCGCAGCTCGTCGATCGTCGCATCCTTCATCAAACCGAACACGGATAACTGTTGATGGCCACGCGATCGCACGTGTTCGCTGTCGCTGCCGCGCAGCACATTGGTGACATGCGCGGCGCCGAACCGCTGGCCGACCCGCGCCACGCAGGACAGGATCTTGCGCGCGATGGTGATCGCATCGCCGACCATTTCGAGCTCGCCCAGGCAATAGTCGCAGGCGCCGCAGTCATCTTTCGTAAAGGCTTCTCCGAAATAGCCGACCAGGCGCTTGTGGCGGCAGCCGATGCTGGCCGCGTAACGCTCCATGTCACGCAACAAGCCGCGCCGCGCATCGGAGAGCTCGCCGTTCTTCTCGAGCATCATCCGCCACTTCAGGAAGTCGGCGCCGGAGGCGATCAATACGCATTCGGCTTCGAGTCCGTCGCGGCCCGCTCTGCCGGATTCCTGCTGGTAATGCTCGAGCGATTGCGGCGCGCCGGCGTGGATCACGAAGCGCACGTCCGAACGATCGATGCCCATGCCGAATGCGACGGTTGCGACGATCAGGTCGATCTCTTCGTTCAGGAACGCATCCTGGTTACGATGCCGCACATCGTCCGGCATGCCGGCGTGGTAGGGGCGCGCCCGCCAGCCGGTGTCCTGCAGCCACTGCGCCAGCGCATCGACCTCGCGCCGCGACGAGCAGTAGATGATGCCGGCCTGTCCGCGGTGACGTTCGAGCACTTCGAGAATCTGCTGCTTGATCGACGAGCGCGCGAGGACGCGGTACACCAGGTTCGGTCGATCGAACGATCCGACCAGTTCAACTGCGTCTCGCAGCCCGAGCTGCGTGACGATGTCGCGCCGCACCCGCGACGTCGCGGTCGCGGTGTAGGCGTGCAGGCTGATGTCCGGCCACCGCTCGCGCAGGCGCGCCAGCTGCCGGTACTCAGGGCGGAAGTCGTGTCCCCACTGGCTGATGCAATGGGCCTCGTCGACCGCGATGAAGCTGACCGGCCGCGTCGACAGGACATTCAGGAACCCGTCGCCGCCATCGCCGACCAGACGCTCCGGGGCGACGTAGAGGAGACGGAAGCGGCCCTCGCGGAGCCCGCGCGTCACGTCGCTCTTCTGCTCCGACGGCAGCGAGCTGTTGTAACAGGCGGCCGGTACGCCGTTGCCGACCAGCGTGTCGACCTGATCCTTCATCAACGAGATCAGCGGGGAGACGACGACCGCGAGCCCGTCAGCGACGACCGCGGGCGCCTGAAAACAAATCGACTTGCCGCCGCCAGTGGGCAGCACCAGCAGCGAATCGCGGCGCCCGAGCACCGCTTCCATCGCCTCGCGCTGGAGCGGGCGAAACGAGTGGTACCCCCAATATTTTTCGAGGATCGACGACAGGTCGTTCAACGGTCGACGGTCAGTGGCAGACGGTGAGGCCGCGGTCGAGGACGTTGCCGGTCGTGTCCATGAACGTCCACTCGTAGAGCGCGGGGTCGAGCTTGAGGCGAAGGATGCCCCAGTTGGCGATCATTACTTCGGAATTCGGCGCGAAGCGCACGCGGTGGTACAACGGCGCGCCGCCGGTCCCGGCCGTAAACTGGCGGATGCCCTTCACGTCATCGCGGCGGCCGGACGGATCCGTCGGCGCAAACCGCTCATACAGATGATCGTGACCGGCAACGACGACGTCGCCGCCAAGGTTGTACATCAGTTCCCACATGTCGCGCAGGCTGGGCGTCGGACCGTTGATACCGGAGCTCTCGAACGGATGATGGAGCACCGCCATCGTGCATCGGGTCGGCGACTGTTGCATGACATTGCGGACGAACGCGTACTGGGCCGACGTCCGGTTGATCGGCACGTTGGAGTTCAGCATGAACACCGTCCACTCGCCGGCCTTGAAGCTGTAGTAACCGCGGCGCGTCGGGCCGCTGCGCTCGCCGAAATAATCGAAGTAAAACTGCGCCGAGGCGGACGCGACGTAGTCGTGGTTTCCTGGTGACGCGCGCAGCCGCGACTTGAAGCGGCCGAAACTGGGCTCGAAGCACTGTTTGAATTCTTCGAGCGTGCCGCTCGGGTAGGCAAGATCGCCGGCCAGCAGAATGTCGCCGTCGAAGCGTTCCAACAGTCGCGAGAGCGGGCCGAGCGCAGGCGAGCCGCACCATCCCGTGTCACCGAGGACGTTGACGAACACCGATGTCGGCCCCGGGGGCGGAATCGGCGGCGGTGTGGTCGGCACTTCGACGGGAGTCGGGGTCGCCGTGGCGACGGGTGGCGGCGTCGAAGCGATCGGCACAGTCTCGAACGTCGTTTGCGGCGCGGTCGGCGAACCCCCGTCGCACTGGCTCAGGAGGAGCACGCTTCCCAGCACAATGGCGAGCCCGGCGGTCGGGCGGAAGCGGGGTGTCATAAAAAATGCCGGTCCTACCCGAAAGGGGCTTGACGTCCGATAAGACCGTGGAGTCATTATTGTCTACCGTGATTAGCTCAGTTGCAACCCGGCCGTTGGCGGCCGTACCGGCCCTGCTCGCCTGCGTACTCGTCTTTTCCGTGGTAAACGGCGAGGCGCAAACCACCGCCGATCTGTTTGATCCGACGACGCTTCGGCGCATCGACCTGGAGCTGCATTCCTCGGACTGGAACAAGCTGAAGGAAAATTTCCAGACCAACACGTATTACCCCGCTGACTTCGTCTGGAACGGCCAGACCGTTCGCAACGTCGGCATCCGCTCGCGCGGCCGCGGCTCGCGGAACCCGCATAAGCCGGGCCTGAAGATCGACTTCGACATCTACTCCACCAACCAGAAATTTCTCGGCTTGAAGTCGCTGGTGCTCGACAACCTCACCCAGGATCCGTCGGGCATTCACGAAACCGTGTCGATGCGTTTTTACGAGAAGCTCGGCATTCCGGTCCCGCGCGAGACCCACGTCAAGCTCTACGTACGAGGCGAATACATCGGCCTCTACGCCCTGGTGGAGGCGGTCGACAAGGATTTCCTGGCACGCACGTTCGGCTCGATTGGCGACGACGTGCAGAACGACGGCTGGCTCTATGAATTTGTCTGGCAGGAGGACTGGCGCTTTACCGATCTCGGCCGCGACCTCGCGCCTTACAAGCTGCGCTTCGACGCGACGACGCATGAATCGAAGTCGGACGAGGAAAAGTACCGGCCCATCCAGGAGCTGATCACGCTGGCGAACGAGACGCCCGAGGACCGCTTCGTCGAAGTGATCGGGGGACGATTCGACCTGCCAGGCTTCATCCGCTTTGTCGCGGCGCAGGCCTATCTCGGTGAGACCGACGGATTTCTCGGCGCCTTTGGCATCAACAACTTCTACCTGTATCGGCTCGAGAACTCCGTCAAGCACGTGATGATCGCCTGGGATACGGACAACACCTTCTGGGGTCCGATGTTCCCGATCCTGCCCGACACCAGCAACGTCCTGATGCAGAAGTTGATGCGCATCCCGGAGTATCACGCGCTGTGGTACCAGGAGCTGGCGCGCGCGAACCAGCTCGCCGAGGAGGGCGGCTGGCTTGACACCGAGATCATCCGTCAGGTGCAGTTGATCGACGAGGCCATGAAGGCCGACGTCTACAAACCGTATTCCACCAACGCCTACCTTGGTGAAGCCGGCGAAATGCTGTCGTTCGCACGCGCGCGCATTGCGTATATGAAATGCGCGCTGGTGCAGGGCGACCGGGCCTGTGGGGGATAAAAGGTTCTACGTACGTTCTACGATCGTGCTACGTAGGTACAACCCCAGTAGCACGATCGTAGAACCTTAGTAGAACGATCGTAGAACTCCCGTAGAACGATCCGTGTTTAAGCGCACCCTGAGGTCGTTCCGCAGTTGCTGCACTTGTAACAGGCGCCGCTGCGCACCATGATCGAGCCGCACGTCGTGCAGGGCGGCGCGTCCTCCTGGTTCTGCATCGCGGCGAACTGCGAGGTCGACGGAACGATCGCGCCGGTCGGGCTCACTTTGGCGGTGGGCGACGGTGCGACTCTGGGAGCGGGAACGGCCGGCGCCTCTTTCGCCGCACTGTCGAAGGCCACCGCTTCCGCCTTGGCCTGGCCAGCCTCCGCAGCTTCGTCGCGGTTGTTGACGCCCGCACGGAACTGCGCTTCCGGCGACAGGAACTTCGACGCCATCCAACGGAAGATGTAGTCGACGATCGACTTGGCGAACCGCACGTCGGCGTTCTTGGTCATGCCCGACGGCTCGAAACGCACGTGGCTGAACTTGTCGACCAGCGCCTGGAGCGGCACGCCGTACTGCAGCGCGTAGCTGATGGCCTGTGCGAATGCGTCGGCAAAGCCCGAGATCGTCGAGCCCTCCTTGGCCATCACCAGGAAGATTTCCCCCGGCATGCCGTCCTCGAACAATCCGACGGTGATGTAACCCTCGTGGCCGGCGATATCGAACTTGTGGGTGATCGCCTGGCGCTCGTCCGGCAGCTTGCGCCGCAGCGGCGTGCGCGAGGCCAGCGCCGCGGCGACGGCAGCTTTGACCGCATCGGCGGTGGATTCGTTCTGAAGCACGCCTTTCGCTTCGATCGCCGCCTTCGACGTGTTGAGCGGCTGGGTGCGTTTGGAGCCATCGCGATAGATCGAGATCGCCTTTGCGCCGAGCCTCCAGGATTCGAGGTAGGCCTGCTCGATGTCCTCGACGCTCGCGTCCTTCGGCACGTTGACCGTCTTGCTGATCGCGCCGGAAATGAAGGGCTGCGTCGCTCCCATCATCTTGATGTGGCCCATGTAATGGATCGAGCGCTCGCCTTTCGAAGCCTTGAACGCGCAATCGAACACCGGCAGATCGCGTTCGAGCAGGTGCGGGGCTCCTTCGATCGTTTCCTGCTCGTCGATGTACTTGACGATGTCATCGATCTGCGCGGCCGTGTAGCCCAGCTTCTTCAGCGCCATCGGCACGGTCGTGTTGACGATCTTCATCATGCCGCCGCCGACCAGCTTCTTGTATTTCACGAGGGCGATGTCCGGCTCGACGCCGGTGGTATCGCAATCCATCATGAAGCCGATGGTCCCGGTCGGCGCCAGCACGGTGGCCTGCGCATTGCGGTAGCCGAAATCCTCGCCAAGCTCCACCGCTTCGTCCCACGCCTGCTTGGCGCCTTCCAAGAGCTCGACGGGCACGTGCTTCTGGTTGATGCCCTTGATCGCCTCGCGGTGCTTGCGCATCACCCGCAGGAACGGCTCGCGGTTGATGTCGTACCCGGCGAACGGACCGCCCTGGTCGCGCGCGATGCGCGCCGATTGCGCGTACGCCTCGCCGGTCATCACCGCCGTGATCGCGGCGGCGAAATCGCGGCCGGCGTCGCTGTCGTAGGGCAGGCCGCGCGACATCAGCAACGCGCCGAGGTTGGCATAGCCGAGGCCGAGCGGGCGGAACGCGTGGCTGTTCTTCTCGATTGCCTTGGTCGGATAGCTGGAGTTGTCGACCAGGATTTCCTGCGCGGTGATCAGGGTGCGGCACGCCGCACGGAACGCATCGACGTCGAATTCGCCGTCCTTCACGAACGTCATCAGGTTCAGCGACGCGAGATTGCACGCCGAATCATCGAGGAACATGTATTCCGAGCACGGATTGCTCGCGTTGATGCGCGCCGTGTTCGGGCTGGTGTGCCACTCGTTGACGGTGGTGTCGAACTGCATGCCGGGGTCGCCGCACACCCAGGTGCCTTCGGCGATCGCCCGCATCAGATCGCGCGCACGATAGGTGTCGACCACTTCGCCGGTCGTCACCGCCTTGGTCTGCCACAAGCCATCGTCGAGGACGGCGCGCATGAACTCGTCGGTGACGCGCACCGAGTTGTTCGAATTCTGGAAGAACACCGAGCCGTAGGCGGTGCCGGTGAACGAGCCGTCATAGCCGGCGTCGATCAGCGCCCACGCCTTCTTCTCTTCTTCGACCTTGCAGTTGATGAATTCAAGGATGTCGGGATGCTCGGCGTTGAGGATCACCATCTTGGCGGCCCGCCGTGTCTTGCCGCCCGATTTGATGACGCCGGCAAACGCGTCGAAGCCCTTCATGAACGACACCGGTCCCGACGCCGTGCCGCCGCCGGCCAGCAGTTCCTTCGAAGACCGAATCGCCGACAGATTGCTGCCGGTGCCGGACCCGAACTTGAACAGCATGCCCTCGGTCTTCGCCAGGCCGAGGATCGATTCCATCGTGTCGTCGACAGAGTTGATGAAACACGCCGAGCACTGCGGCGCCTTCTCGAAGCCGCAGTTGAACCACACCGGGCTGTTGAACGCGGCCATCTGCCGAACGAGCAGGAACTTCAAATCGTCGCTGAATGCCGACAGCGCCGGCTCGGACGCAAAGTACTTCTGCTTGCGGGCCCACTCGGTGATGGTGTCGACGACGCGGCCGATCAGCTGCTTGACCGAGCGCTCGCGATCCGGTGACCCGACGTGGCCGCGAAAATACTTGGAGACGACAATGTTGGTCGCCTGCTGCGACCACGCCTTCGGGATCTCGACACCCCGTTGTTCGAACACAACGGTGCCCTTCTCGTTGCCGATAATGGCGTCGCGCAATTCCCATTCGATTTGATCGAACGGATCGGTGCCGGCAGTCGAGAAGAACCGGGGAAATTCCAGGCCTGGGGAGGCTGCTGACTTTTTCGTACGAGCCGATTCAACCGTGTCGGTGACCGGCGTTGAGCTGACCGTCTGTCCTGCCGGCGCGGCCGACAGGCCTTTATCAGAAGCTTCCCGCATGCTTCTTTCCTCCGAATGGCGACACCCCTCCCCATGGGGCAACCGCCCTATCAATGAATCATTACTAAATTGGTTTCTTGTTACGCGCGGTCTGACTGTCGTCTAAATCGGCGTCCCGCTTACCTGCTCGCTTTGTTGTCGCTTTGTTACCCGCTTCGATCCCGCATCGATTACGCAAGCGCCGGGAGGTGCTTTGCAACCGAACGTCATCTTCGCGCGCGAGGCCCAATATGCGCCTCTAACTATTTGTTGTCAAGCACTTAGGCACAACATATTGCGTCCCAGTTTTAGGTCGTCCGCAATATGTCGAGCTTTTTGGCCAAAAACCAGGCATTTGCTCTATCTTCGCTTAAACAGAATTTTTCGGCAAACCAGACAGAGCTCGACCGTGCAACTACGTGCATTCTCGCAAACCCTTGATGGTTGATATCGCGCCGTCGAAGCGCGAGGCAATCAGCGTGTCTAGCGCACCAGCACTGCGGCCATCGTGGCAGCCTTGTCGGCGAGTTTTCCGGCAAAGACGATGTTGCGCTGCTTCAGGGCGTCTTCGGCTTGCTGGACGAAGCGCCGGGCGGTGTCGTACTGCGCGCGGCGGTCGCCATTCAGCGCGGCGCCGTTCACACGAGCGAGATCGCGGGTGGCGCGCGCCAGCAGATCGCGAATGGCGTTGACCGTTTGTGATTCAGACCCTGCGCTGGGAGTCAGCGTCAGCGAGGGACCAGCCGGTGCGCGCACGACGCTTTCCACCGGCTCCGGAGTCGGTGTGACAGGCTCCGGCTTTTGCTCGGGCCGCGGCGCTCGGACCGGGGGACGCACGGGCGTTGCCGGCTCTGCCGCGGGCGTGACTGCCAGCGGCGCCGGCTCGGGGACGTAGGCCGCAACGATGCGCGGGGGCGGTGGCGGCGGGTCGAGGAGCGGCATGTCCACCTCGGCGCGCACTTGCGCCTTGGCGGCGCACGCGCCGAGCGAGACCGTCAGCACCACGATGGAGAGCCCGCGCAGGGTGCGCATCTTCGTCATTCTATCTGCCACCGCTATTGCTGCGAAGACGCGATCGCCGGCAATGCCGCCGGCAGGACGACGATAAACGTCGTGCCTACCCCGACCGTGGATTCGACATCGATCTCGCCGTTGTGAATCTGCACCGTGCGATACACCATCGACAAGCCCACGCCGGTGCCGCGCTCCTTCGTCGTGTAGTAGAGCTCGAAAACCTTCTCGAGGTTCTCGGGCGCAATGCCGACCCCTGTATCTTCGACGCGCACGGCGACGCGGCGGTTTGGCGCCGCCGCGCAGGACACCGTCAAGCGTCCGCCTTTTGGCATCGCCTGGATGGCATTCTGCGCGAGGTTCACGAACACGCCGCGCAACTGCGCGGCATCGCCCTCGACGTGCAGCGAGGGGTCGGTGCAGCCGCGCGCGATCGTCACGCCGGCGCGGTGTGCCTCCGGTTGTACGGAGTCAAGCACCGCCGACAGCAGCGGCGCCACGGCGACAGGCGCGAACGTGATTTCTTCAGGCCGCACGAACTTCAGGAAGCCCTGAATGCGTTCATCGAGGCGGCGGATCTCCTGCTCGATCACCTCGACGTGCGTCGACGCAGGTTTGCCGGCCGCAAGCTTCTGCTTCAGCAGCTCGAGATGAATCGTCATGGCGTTGAGCGGGTTCTTCATCTCGTGCGCGACCCCTGCCGTCAAGCGCCCGACCATCGCGATGCGGCGTGACAGCTCGGCGAGCTGCGCGGGCTTGAGCCCCGCCGGCGTCGCCTCGCGCAACTGCGCGCTGACGCGATCGAAGACGTCACCGAGTTCCCTGAACTCCTCGTCGTCGCGCAGGTCGAGGCGTGCGCCAAGGTCGCCGCGGCCGAGCCGCGACAGGCTGCTGCGAATGACGTGCATCGGCCGCAATACGATTTGAGCCAGCAGCAGCGATGACGCGATGGCGACCAACAGGGCGACGCCGGCGGCCACGGCGAGCGGCGTGATCGATTCCGTCAAATCGCGGCGCACCAGTCCCACCGTCAACCCGATGCGGATTTCGCCGAATGGCTTGTCGCCGAGCGCCATCGGCTGCGTCCATTCGATGTTGGCGTCGCTCGAGTAAATCGCGCGCAGCTGGGCGAGGCCGCTCATGCCAATCAGCTCGTTGAGCTGCGGCCGCCGCGCCAGGGTCTGCCCGACCTGCGCCGGATCGCTCGATGCGATCACGACACCGGTCGGATCGACGATGAAGGCGTCGACCGTGTCTTGCGAATACAGCGCCGACTGCAGCACCGATTGCACGTAGCGGCTGTTGCGCAGGTCGCGGTAGGCGGTCTCGGGCGCGACGATCGCGCTGGCCGCCTGCGTGTAGACGGCGCTGCCGAACAGCTCAAAGCGATCGCGGCTTTCGGCGAGCAGGACGCCGGCCGTGTTGATCAATTGCAACAGCGTGAGGGCGATCACGATCAACGCCACCATCAGCGTGACGCCGAGGACCTGCTTTTGCTTGAGGGAAAGACGCATCGAGATGCGGCGCTGCGCGACTCTTAACTGCTCTGCGTTTCGCTCTTGAACCGGTTGAGTTTGTTATGCAGCGTCTTCAGGCTGATGCCGAGCATCTCGGCCGCGCGCGTCTTGTTGCCGCCGGCCGATTCGAGCGTCGCCATGATCAGCTTCTGCTCGGCTTCGTCGACCGTCATCCCCGGAGTAATGGTGACACCGTTGGCGGGAACGGCGGCGGCGGTGGCGGCCGCTGCGGGTGGACCGAACACCGGCAGGTGCGCCGGCTCGATCACATCGCCCTTGGCCAGGATGGTGGCGCGCTCGATGACGTTGCGCAGCTCCCGCACGTTGCCAGGCCAGTCGTAGCCCGTCAGCTGCCGCATCGCGGCGCCGGAGACGCCCTTGACGGTGCGGTTGTCGCGCGCGTTGAACTCGTCGATGAACGCCTGAATCAACAACGGCAGATCGTCTTTCCGGTCGCGCAGTGGCGGCAGCGAAATCGTGAAGACGTTCAGGCGGTAGTAGAGATCCTCGCGCAGGCGCGCGTCGCGAATCGCCGCGGCCGGATCGATGTTCGTCGCGGCCAGCACGCGGACGTCCACCTCCTGCTCGGTACGTCCGCCGAGCCGGCGGAACCTGCGCTCCTGCAGCACCCGCAGCAGCTTGACCTGCGTCGCCGGCGTCATCTCGGCGATTTCGTCGAGGAACAGCGTGCCGCGATCGGCGAGCTCGAAACAGCCGGCGCGGCGATCGGTCGCGCCGGTGAACGCGCCTTTTTCGTGGCCGAAAATTTCGCTTTCGAGCAGGGTGTCCGGAATGGCGGCGCAATTCAACGCCACGAACGGATGATTCGATCGCGGGCTCAACTGATGAATGGTCTGTGCGACCAGTTCCTTGCCGGTTCCGGACTCGCCGAGGATCAGCATCGATGCCGGCGTCGGCGCCGCCTGCTCGAGCACCTGATACAACGCGCGCATCGCCGGACTGTGCCCGATGATTCGGCCGAACCGGCCGCGATCGTTGAGTTGACGCCGAAGCGCCTGGTTCTCGCGCTTCTGAGCGTTCAGCTCGGCCAGCCGCTCGAGCAGCCGCTGCAACTTGTTCGGGTCGAGCGGCTTGGTCAGGTAATCCTCAGCCCCGGACTTGACTGCTTCCACCGCGGTGTCGACCGTGCCCTGCGCGGTCAGCAGAATCACCTTGATGTGTTCGAGCTCCGGCTGCAGCGCTTTGAGCAGCTCGATGCCGCTCATGTTCGGCATGACCAGATCGCTGATGACGATGGAGGGCCGGAACACCGTTACCTTGTCGAGGGCCTCGGCGCCATCGGCGGCCTCGTCGGCCGTGAAGCCCCACGCCCGCACCAGCTCCGTCAGGCCGCCGCGCGTCGCGGGATCGTCTTCGACAATCAGCACGCGCTCGGCGGTATGGGACGTGTCGCTCACATTTTTTAATCTATCATCTGGACGATCGTGACGGACGCCCCAATCGAGGTCGCTGAGGCGCCGCCGCCCCCCCGACCGCGACCGACCTGGCCCACTTGGGTCGAAATCGTGTTGTGTTCCGGCTACCCCACCCAACTCGCGATCGGTCAGCTGCTCGTGATCGCCGGCATTCCGCCGCTGCTCGCGGACGGCTCGCTGTCCGGCACGTTCGTGTTCGCATTGTCGTTGAGCGATGCCGTGGTGCTGTTGTCGTTGATCGTCTTCCTGCTGCTGCGGCGCGGTGAGCGGCCGTCGGTTGTATTTTTCGGCGGCCGGCCGGCGTTGCCGGAAGTCGCGGCTGGGTTCCTGTCGTTGCCGATGATTCTCGCCGTCGTCATCGCGTTGACGCTCGCCATTCGACGCTTCGCGCCGTCCTTGCACAACGTCCCCAACAATCCGCTCGAAGGGTTGATCGGGGCCGGCGTCAACCTGTGGCTGTTCCTCGCGGTGGTGATCATCGCCGGAGGCGTGCGTGAAGAGCTACAGCGGGCGTTCCTGTTGCATCGCTTCCGGGCGGATCTCGGCCAGCCCTGGATGGGCCTGCTGATCACCAGCCTCGCGTTCGGTATGGGCCACACCCTGCAGGGCTTCGACGCCGCCGTGATCACCGGCACGCTTGGCGCGATGTGGGGCGCCATCTACCTCACCCGCGGCAGCGCGCTTGCCCCCATCGTCAGCCATTCGCTGTTCAACAGCGGCGAGCTGCTACGGGTGTTCTTCCGCTGATATGCCACGAACGCCTTCGCGGACGTGCGGCCGTCGTGGTGCAAGGAATCAGCGTTGCAGAATCACCACATCGGTGCGGCGGCGCAGATCGGACAACCAATCCGCGACGAGCTCGTTGCGTCGCGAGGTAATCAACCGCTCGCGGAGGATCGGCACCGCTTGTTCGAAGGCGAGGCCCTGCTTGTCGAACTCCGGGCGCGTCCGCTGATACGTCGCGGACAGCTCCGCCTCCGTCGGGGTGCTGGCCGAGGCAAACCGTTGCGCGAGGTAAGCCTGCGTGCGAAGGTCGTCGCGCACCCAGGCGCGCAGCCGCGCCGGCGTGAAACCGTGCTGATCGAGGATGCGCTCGAGCGCTGCGCCATCGGCGAAACGAGCGGCGATCTCCCCGAGACGCGCGTCGACCGCCGACTCCGCCGGCGACGGAGGCGCATAGCGCTGCACTTCGCGCAGCATCAATTCGCGATCGACCAGCTGCGCGGTTACTCCCGGGATCGGATCGGGCGAGCGATCCGCGGTGACCAATCCGAGTGCGATGGCCGCGCGCGCATCGCTGAGCGTGATCGGTTGTCCGCCGACGAGCGCGAGCGTGCGATCGAGCAACTCCTGGCCGCCATCGGCCTCGGCGCGTCCTGCGCCGCCCTCCGCGCCGGCGATCACGGTCAACGCGAGCAGCCAGATCAGCATCAGAACGCTTGTCCCAGCGAGATGTGCAACACGTTGGAACGCTCGCGGCCGCCCGTCAACAGCAGACGCGTGCTCAATTTCCATCCCCAGTCGACGCGGAGCGGGCCGATCGGCGAGCGATAGCGAAAGCCGAGGCCGCTCGACACACGCAGCTCGTCGAGGCGGATGTCGGACGCACGCTTGAAGACGTTGCCGGCATCCACGAACCACACGAACTGCAGA
>Ga0196963_10001827_pt1 | contig 13592 bp, 15 predicted proteins | sample S1_5metaG_FD_148600 | JGI IMG/M metagenome (GOLD analysis project Ga0196963, IMG submission 148600) | Soil microbial communities from Anza Borrego desert, Southern California, United States - S1_5 | ecosystem: Environmental > Terrestrial > Soil > Desert | place: USA: California | collected... | reverse complement strand
GTCTCCGACCCCGCGGACCGGTCTGCCCCGCGGGGCAGACCGGTCCTCCCTTGGACCCTGCCAGTCTAATCAAATCCCAACAGACAAGGTCGCATGGAGCCGAAGGCGCAATGCGACGGTCCACGGCCTGTCGCAATGCGCTGCGCCCGATGCGACCGGCCGGACTCCTGCCTTCGGCGGATGGCACGGGCGGGAGGCTGCGCGGCGGGTGCGGATGCCTGCTTCGCGTCACGCCCTGAGCCCTCCTGGCGCCCTCGCCCCACCCCACCCCACCACGTCACCCCCGCGGAGGCGGGGGTCCAGGCATTCAGCCCGCTATCCGGCCTCGCAAAGGGCGCCAGCGGTGACGTGGGTGCCCTTCCACCCAGCGCCGGAGCACGCTGAATGCCTGGATGCCCGCCTCCGCGGGCATGACGGTTGAGGATTCAGAGGACAAGACAGTCGAGGGTTCCAAGGCCTCCCCGCCGGCGCACCCGCCCCCAGACGGCGCCCCCTACTTCCCCCCGCCCACGAAGCGGAAGTCCACGCCCTTCCGCCAGTCCAGCCCGGCGGGGTAGATGCCCAGCTCCTGCATGGTGCGGGCGAACTCGGACCAGCGGGCCTCTGTCATGGCGCCGATGCCGAGGCGCCCGGCGTCGCCGCTCTCGACGATGCCGTGGCGCTTCATGGCCGATATCGCGTAGGCGATGGTGGCGTCGTCCATCTCGGGGTTGTCGCGCTTGATGAGCGCGTTGGCGGGCGACGGGTCGCCGTGCAGGTAGTCGCGCCAGCCCTCGATGCTGGCCTCCACTAAGGCGCGCACGACGTCCGGCTTCTCCCTCAGCAGCCGGCCCTGCACCATGATCATGGCGGAGTAGCTGAGGTATCCCTCGTCCGCCAGCAGGTGCACGACGGGCTTCACCCCCGCCTTCTCCGCGGTGAAGGGCTCGCTGGTCACGTAGCCCTGCTGGATCGCCTCCCGGTTCACCAGGAAGGGGGCCAGGTTGAAGGTGTATTTCCGGATCTGGGCGTCCTGGAAGCCGTAGCGGGACTTCAGCCAGCGCCAGATCGTGTTGACCGAGGGGTCGCCGATCAGGATCGGCTTGCCCTTCATGTCGGCCAGCGACTTCACGTCGTCGCGCGGATGCGTCATCAGCATCCACGGGTCCTTCTGGAACAGGGCGGCGACGGTCACCACGTCGGCGCCGGCCTCCGTCAGGTTCAGCTGGAAGAACCCGCTGGAGCCCATGGCCGCATCGATGGCCCCCGCCGCCAGCAGCTGCTGCGGGTCCATCCCCACCCCGCCCTGCCGCAGCACCACGTCCAGCCCGCGCCTGGCGTAATAGCCCTTGGCGACCGCCTGGTAGAAGCCCCCCTGCTCGGCCTGGGCCTTCCAGTCGGTGGCGAACACGATGCGCTCGGCCGCCGCGGCGGGCAGCGCCAGGCACAGCAGCAGGGCGGCGAGGAGGAGGCGCTTCATCGGGGGCCCTCGGGTGGCTGGTTCAACTCTCGACCGCTCCCTTAGCAAGGGAGGGGCCGGGTGTCCAAGCCCCCGTCGGCGCCGCAGGTGCGGCTGAGAGGCTGTGCGTGCTTCGACAGGCTCAGCATGAGGTAGGTTGGATGCCAGGCCAAGCGTAGCCAGAGAACGCACGGGCCCCAGAGGGAGCATCAATACGCCCCTTGGCCTGAGCTTGGGCAGAAGGCCGCACCGCGCCGCCCGCGAGCGGTAGGTCGCATGGAGCGCAGCGCAATGCGACGACTGCCCGTGCGGCCCGTCGCATTCCGCCTGCGGCTCCATGCGACCTACATTCCGAACCTACCGGCCGAACCGCTCCACCGGGAACCGCCTCACCTCCCCCAGCAGCTCCACCAGCCGGGCGGCGGCGTGCTCCACCAGGGCGCGGCCGGTCTCGGCGTCGGCCGCGGCGGCGTCGCCCACCACCCCGGCGGGGTTCAGGTCCTGGGCCATCCAGCCCATGCCGATCCGGCCGTAGGCGCGCAGGAGGCGGTTCTCCGCGGCGATGCGGGTGGCCTCCGACCGCCAGGCCTGCGCCCGGTCATCGCGCACCAGGTCGGGGCGGAGGTGCAGCATGACGGAGGTCTCCACCAGCCCGCCATGGATGCCCCAGGCCAGCTCGTCCTCCTCCACCACCCCATCGGGCAGGCCGAGGCGCATCCAGCCGGCCGGGACCACCAACATGCCGAGTTCCGCGCGCAGCTCCATGGCGAGGATGTCCATGACCGGCGGGTTGCCCCCGTGGGCGTTGAACAGCACCAGGCGGCGGACGCCGGCCCTGTGCACCTGCCGGGCGACCTCCTTCCACAGGCGCAGCAGCAGCTCGGCCGGCAGCGACAGGGTGCCGGCGAAGGCGGTGTGCTCCGGCGCGTGGCCCAGCGGCATCAGCGGCAGCACGGCCAGCGGCAGCCCGTCCGGCGCCAGGTCCACCGCGCGGGCCAGGATGCCCCGGCAGATCACCGCGTCGGTGGAGAGCGGCAGGTGCGGCCCGTGCTGCTCGATGGAGGCCACGGGCAGCACCGCCACCGTGTCGGGCGGCAGCGCCGCGGCCATCCCGGCCGTCATGTCCTCCCAGTAGCGCCGCATCGTCGGGGATCTCCCTGCCCTGCCCTGCCCTGCCCGCACCGCGGGGCCGTCACGGCATCGTCGGGGGTTGCCTATACAGGTTCGCTGACGCACTCTGCCGGCCAAACAGCCAGAGCTCAAGGGAGAGAACAGCCCATGTCCGCGGCCCTCAAGACCGATTGGCACGACCAGGCGCGCCGCCTCGACTACCGCAACCAGGCCTTCATCGACGGCCGCTACGTCCCCGCCGCCGGCGGCAAGACCTTCGACTGCGTCAGCCCGGCCACCGGCCAGGTGCTGACCAAGGTCGCCGCCTGCGAGAGCGAGGACGTGGATCGCGCCGTGGCCTCGGCCCGCAAGGCGTTCGAGAGCGGCGTGTGGAGCCGCATGGCGCCCCGCGACCGCAAGCGCGTGCTGCAGCGCTTCGCCCAGCTGATCCTGGACCACGCCACCGAGCTGGCGCTGCTGGAGACGCTGGACATGGGCAAGCCCATCCGCGACAGCAGCAGCATCGACATCCCGCTCTCCGCCCGCTGCATCGCCTACTACGCGGAGGCCATCGACAAGGTCTACGACCAGGTCGCCCCCACCGCCGACAACGCCCTGGCGCTGGTCCTGCGCGAGCCGCTGGGCGTCATCGCCGCGGTCGTGCCGTGGAACTTCCCGCTGATGATGGCCTGCTGGAAGCTGGGCCCCGCGCTCGCCACCGGCAACTCGGTGGTGCTGAAGCCGGCCGAGCAGTCGCCGCTGACGGCGCTGCGCGTCGCCGAGCTGGCGGTCGAGGCCGGCCTGCCCGCCGGCGTGCTGAACGTGGTCCCCGGCTTCGGCGAGACGGCCGGCCAGGCGCTGGGCCGCCACATGGACGTGGACATGGTGACGTTCACCGGCTCCACCGAGGTCGGCAAGTACTTCATGAAGTACTCCGGCGAATCGAACCTGAAGCGCGTCTCGCTGGAGTGCGGCGGCAAGACCCCGCACATCGTCATGCCCGACGCCGAGAACCTGGACCGGATCGCCGCCGAGGCGGCCGGCGGCATCTTCTTCAACCAGGGCGAGGTCTGCAACGCCGGCTCCCGCCTGCTGGTGCATGAGAGCATCAAGGACGAGTTCGTCGCCAAGGTCGCGGCCTATGCGCCGGAGCTGCAGCCGGGCGATCCGCTCGACCCGACGACCAAGCTCGGCGCCCTGGTGGAGCGCCGGCACATGGAGCGGGTGCTTGGCTATATCGACCGCGGCCGCAGCGAGGGCGCGCGGCTTGTGGTGGGCGGCGAGCGCGTGCGGCAGGAGACGGGCGGCTACTACGTGCCGCCGACGATCTTCGCCGATGTGACGCCGGGCATGACCATCGCGCGGGAGGAGATCTTCGGGCCGGTGCTCTCGGCTATCCCCTTCAAGGACCTCGACGACGCCATCCGCATCGCCAATGACAGCATCTACGGCCTGGGGGCGGCGCTGTGGACCCGCGACATCACGACCGCGCACCGGGCGGCGCGGCGCATCCGCGCCGGCATCCTCTACGTCAACACCTATGACAGCGACGACATCACCACGCCCTTCGGCGGCTTCAAGCAATCCGGCTTCGGCCGGGACAAGTCGCTGCACGCCCTCGACAAGTACACTGATCTGAAGACCGTCTGGATCGGCCTGTGAGGCCCGCAGCCCCCGCGCCGCCGGCGCGGGGGCGACTGCCGAGCCCGCGATTATTTCGCAGCGGCGACGCTTCCGTCGGATAAGGCCAAGGCCCGGCCGAACAGCCGAACGACGCCGCCGCATACCCACAGGAATTAAGAGAAACTCGTCTGGAATCAGAGGCTTGGCCCTGTTTCTAGGCCGGCCTGCCCGCACCCTCCTTCCCCGTCGAGACCAAGCCCCGGCACGCCGGGGCGGCACGGGAGGGACGGGCGATGCGGATCATGGCGACGGGGTTGCTCATGGGTGCGATGCTATCGGCCTGCGCGGCCGCGCCCGGAGGCCCCAGCGCCGACCCCCGCGTGGTGCCCCTGCCGCCGAACTCGCTGCCCCTGATGCTGAGCAACCGCGTCGACTGCCGCGTCGAGGCGCACCCCACCTGCCGGATGAACCCCGCGCGGTGGCACGAGCTGCTGACGGTCCAGGCCGAGGTCAATGCAAGGATCACCTTCCGCGACGATACCGAGATCTACGGCATGCCGGATGTGTGGGTGGTGCTGGACCGGCCGGGCTACGGCGACTGCGAGGACTACGCCATCACCAAGAAGCACGAGCTGATCCGCCGCGGCTGGCGGGCCGACCAGCTCCGCATGGTGGCGGTCATCACCGAGACCGGCGAGCGCCACGCCGTGCTGGTGGTGGCGACCGACCGCGGCGACTACGTGCTCGACAATCGCGAGGCGCGGCCGGTCCCGTGGCACAAGCTGCCCTATCTCTGGGTCCAGCAGCAGGTGACCGATGGCAGCATGTGGGAGGACCTGCCCGTTATCGCGACGGCCGCCGCCGCGCAGCCGGACGCTTGGCCGGGCGAGTGACGGGCCCCGCCCCGGCGCTCAGGGCGCGTAGCGTTCGATGATCGCCTTGAGCCGGCCGTCCGCCTTCATGCGCTGCAGCGCTTGGTCGAAATCCCGCAGCAGCCTGTCGCGGTCGGGATAGGTCGAGGCCCGCGACCAGACATGGAAATAGTCGGCGGTGCGCAGCGCCTTGGGCAGCAGGGCGATGCGCTCCGTGACGCCGGCCTGCTTCGCCAGGTAGCGGGCCTTGAGGTCGACCATCGGCACGACATCGATCCGCCCCGCCAGCAGCATCGGTAGATGCGGCTCCTCCGTCGTGATGACGCGCAGGTCGAGGCCGGCCTTCCAGAAGGCATCGGTATAGGACACGCCGCGGGTGGCGCCGACCGCCAGCCCCTTCAGGTCGTCGTAGCTGTCGTAGCGGATGCGGCCGGCATCCTCGGCCCGCACCATGAAGCGCCAGCTCAGGCTGATATGGCTCTCGGTCGGATAGGCGAGATAGGCCTCGCGCTCCGGGTTGCGGGAAAAGGAGGCGAGCATGTCGACCTTCCCGGTCCGCCCCTCCTCCTGCAGGCGCTGCCCGCTGTCGTAGAAGCGGAACTCCCAGTCCGTAACCCCGATCTCGGGCAGGATGGCGGAGAGGATTTCGACGTCGATGCCCCGCGCCGTCCCCGCCTCCGGCCATTTCAGCGGCGGATCGACGGTGGCGCCGATCAGCAGCGTCCGCGCCCCGGCCGGCAGGGCCGCCAGGAGGACGAGCAGGCACAGGGCGAGCCGGAAGGCGTCGGCGCGGAAGCGGAACATGCCTCCGAGCTTGGCCGAGGCAGCGGTGGGGGTCAATGCTCAGTATGCGAAGCTTCCATGACCGTCACGGCGGCTTGACGGCCATCGGCGCCGCTCGCAGGCTGGCCCATCCGCCACCGGGAACCGCCGCCGTGATCGACCTCGTCCCCACCATCCTGATGATCGCCGTGCCGGCGGTGTTCATCCTGGTCTTCGCCGTCTTCATCGCAGCCTTCCGCCAGGCCCGGCGCGCCTCCGGCCGCACCGGCGCCCGCACCGGCCGGCACCACCACGGCGACCACCACCACGGCCATCATGGCCACCACGGCCATGGCGACGCCCTCGGCGCGGCGGCGCTGGGCATGGCAGTGGGCGCCGCGATGGACGACGACTCCACCCGGCGCAGCGAGGCCGGGGGCTTCGATACGGGGGGCTCCGATGGCGGCGGCTCGGACGGGGGCGGCGGCAGCGGCGGCGGCGATTGATCCCCATCGCAAGCCCGGTCTTTTCAGCCGCGGCGCCCTGCCCATATACTGCGGCAGTCGAAACAACAGGGCGTCGTCCCCTTGTTACTCTCCATCGGGCTGATCCTCGGCCTCCAGGCGCTGGTCTTCGCCATCGGCACCCAGAAGACCCAGCTCCACGCGCCCGCCAGAACGCGCTTCGCCTTCGCCATGGCGGGAAACGATTCCGGCCAGCCGGGGCGCTCCCCCCGCTAGGCCGCGCCCCGCCGGTCCGTCAAGGCCCGGCCCGACCGGGCCCCGCCCCGGCGCGATGCCGGGGGCGCGCCGTCCTTGCCCCCCGCGCGGCGCGTGATATAACCGCGCCAGCTTGGTCATAAGGCCCGAACGCGTGATCGACGACGACAGCCCGACGATCCTGGTCCTCAACGGACCCAATCTGAACATGCTCGGCGTGCGCGAGCCCGCGGTGTACGGCCACGACACCTTGGCCGACATCGAAGCGGCCTGCGCCGACCATGCCGAGCGGCTGGGCCTCGCCATCGATTTCCGCCAGAGCAATCTGGAGGGCGAGCTGGTCACCTGGATCCAGCGGGCCCGGACCGAGCACGACGGCATCGTCCTGAATGCCGGCGCCTACACCCACACCTCCATCGCCCTGCACGACGCGCTGCTGATCGCCGAGGTGCCGGTGGTGGAGGTCCATCTGTCGAACATTTTCCGGCGCGAGCCGTTCCGCCACCACTCCTATGTCTCGCTGGCGGCGCGCGGCGTCATCTGCGGCTTCGGCGCGCACGGCTATCTGCTGGCGCTCGATGCCATGGCGCGTCTGGTTGGGAAGGATTGAGCGAGGGCCCATGGGCAACATGAATTTCGAAGGCGAGTTCATCCGCAAGCTCGCCGAGCTGCTGAACGAGACCGGTCTGACGGAGATCGAGCTGGAGGAGGGCGACAAGCGCATCCGCGTCGCCAAGCAGATCCAGCAGGCCGTGTCGATGGCGGCGCCCGCCTATGCCGCGATGCCCGCGCCCCAGGCCGCGGCGCCGGCCGCCGGCGGCTCGGCGCTCGCCCCGGTCGACGAGACGGCGCTGGGCAAGCACCCCGGCGCGCTGAAGTCGCCGATGGTCGGCACCGCCTACCGCGCCTCCGAGCCGGGCGCCGCGCCCTTCGTCAATGTCGGCGACGCGGTGAAGCAGGGCCAGACCGTGCTGATCATCGAGGCGATGAAGGTGATGAACCCCATCAAGGCGCCGAAATCCGGCACCATCACCCATCTGCTGGTCGAGGATGCGCAGCCCGTGGAATACGGCGAAGTGCTCTTGGTGATCGAATAGGCACGGACGGTCCCATGTTCGAGAAAGTCCTCATCGCCAATCGCGGCGAGATCGCGCTCCGCATCCACCGCGCCTGCCGCGAGATGGGGATCAAGACGGTGGCCGTCCATTCCACCGCCGACGCCGACGCCATGCATGTCCGCCTCGCCGACGAGAGCGTGTGCATCGGCCCGGCCCCGGCGCGGGACAGCTACCTCAACATCCCGGCCCTGCTGAGCGCCGCCACCATCACCGGCGCCGACGCCATCCATCCCGGCATCGGCTTCCTGGCGGAGAACGAGCGCTTCGCCGAGATGGTGGAGGAGCACGGCTTCGCCTTCATCGGCCCGACGCCGGAGCACATCCGCATCATGGGCGACAAGGTCACGGCCAAGACCACCGTCAAGGCCCTCGGCCTGCCGGTCGTCCCCGGTTCGGACGGCGCGCTGGAGAGCGTGGAGCAGGCCGAGCAGCTGGCGGCCGGCATCGGCTATCCGGTGCTGCTGAAGGCGGCGGCCGGCGGCGGCGGCAAGGGCATGAAGGTGGCGCGCGACCATGCCGGCCTGCGCGAGGCCTATCAGCTCGCCAGCGGCGAGGCCAAGGCGGCCTTCGGCAATGGCGAGCTGTACATGGAGAAGTATCTCGAGCGGCCGCGCCACATCGAGATCCAGATCCTGGCCGACCAGCACGGCAACGTCGTGAACTTCGGCGAGCGCGACTGCTCGGTCCAGCGCCGGCACCAGAAGGTGGTGGAGGAGGCCCCCTCCCCCGCCCTGAACGCCGAGGAGCGCAAGTTCATCGGCGATCTGGCGAACGAGACGGTGCGCAAGTTCGGCTATCGCGGCGTCGGCACGCTGGAGTTCCTCTACGAGGACGGCAAGTTCTACTTCATCGAGATGAACACCCGCCTCCAGGTCGAGCACACGATCAGCGAGATGATCACCGGCATCGACCTGGTGCGGGAGCAGATCCGCGTCGCCACCGGCGCGCCGCTCGGCTACACCCAGGAGGACATCCGCTTCCAGGGCCACTCGATCGAGTGCCGCATCAACGCCGAGAACCCGGTGACCTTCACCCCCTCGCCCGGGCGGATCGAGGGCTACCACGCCCCCGGCGGCCTCGGCATCCGGGTGGACAGCGCGCTCTACGACGGCTACCGCGTGCCGCCGCACTACGACAGCCTGATCGCCAAGCTGGTCGCCCACGGCAGCACCCGCAACGAATGCCTGATGCGCCTGCGCCGGGCGCTGGAGGAGTTCGTGGTGGGCGGCGTGGACACCACCCTGCCGCTGCACCAGCGCATCATCGCCGAGCCGGACTTCCTGAACGGCGCCTACAACATCCATTGGCTGGAAAAGCTGATGGCGAAGGACTGAGGAAGGGGGCGGCCCGGATGCCGACGCCGCTCACCCCCCAGCGCCTGCTCCAGGCCTATGCGCTCGGCGTCTTCCCCATGGCGGAGGACGCCGACAGCCCGGAGCTGATGTGGTTCGATCCGCCGCGCCGCGGAATCCTGCCGCTCGACGCCTTCCACATCCCCCGCCGTCTGAGCCGCACCCTGCGCCGGGCGCCCTACGACATCCGGGTCGACACCGCCTTCGAACAGGTGATGCGCCTCTGCGCCGCCCCGGCCGAGGGCCGCGAGCGCACCTGGATCAACGACGAGATCCTCGCCCTCTACACCGCCCTCCACCGCATGGGCCACGCCCATAGCGTGGAGGCCTGGTCCGGCGACGCGCTGGTCGGCGGCCTCTACGGCGTCTCGCTCGGCGCCGCCTTCTTCGGCGAGAGCATGTTCAGCCGCGCCACCGACGCCAGCAAGCTCGCCCTCGTCCACCTCGTCGCCCGCCTGCGCGCCGGCGGCTTCACCCTGCTCGACACCCAGTTCGTGACGGAGCATCTGAGCCAGTTCGGCGCGGTGGAGATCCCGCGGGCGGAGTACAAGCGCCGGCTGGCGGCGGCGATCGGGCAGCGGGGGGTGTGGGAGGTCGACCAAGCGGCGGTTTGGCGGGTCCTGGCCGCCGAAGGCGCACCGCCGGTCAGCCCTTAAAGTCCCGGGCCATCGCCGTGGCCGGGAGGGCGGGTGTGCGCAGCTAGGGCCAAGGCGGCGTCTGGCCTTCGGCCCCTACTCACACCCCAGCACCCAGACGTCGTAGACCGGATGCTCCAGCGCCGACAGCGCCGGGCTCGAGGCGAACATCCAGCCGCTGAACAGCGGGCCGGCGGGGACCGTGGCGGCGTCGGTGCGGGTGTCGGTCACTTCGACGAAGGCGGCGCTTTCCGGCGGCTCCTCCGGCGGGGTGACGCGGCAGGCGCGCACCGTCACGGCGATGGTGCCGAAGCCCTGGGTCTCGCCCACCGGCACCTTGAGGATCGAGGTGCGGGCGGTGACCTTGTCCAGGCTCTGCAGCACGGCGGTGCCGCGGTCGGTGAAGGTGGCGGCGTGGAGCGGCCCCGCCGCCGCGGCGAGCAGCAGGGCGAGGCCGAGGCGGGCGCGGGTCATCGTCGGGGCTCGCTTGCGGGCGGTGGGCGCCGGATCAGGGCGAGGTCGGCTGGGTGCCGAACAGCCCGCCGCCGGGCGCCGCGGCGCCGGGCGCGGCCGGGGCGGCGCCGGGGGCCGGGGCGGCCTCACCCTTGCCCGAGTTCTGCATGCTGAAGATCACTTGGCCGAGGAGCTGCTCGATGCCGGGGGTGGACTGGGTGAATTCGATGCGGTCGCCGGCCTTCAGCAGGGCCTCGTCGCCACCCGGCTGGAGCTGCATGTAACGGCCGCCGAGCAGGCTCTCGCTCGCCACCACCGCCACCGTGTCGCGCGGCAGCTTGATGGTGTCGGCGATGTTCATGCGGATGACCGCGAGATAGGTGGTCGGGTCCAGTTCCTGGCCGGTCACCGTGCCGACCTTCACCCCGGCGACGCGGACGTCGCTGCCGGGCGCCAGGCCGCTGATGCTGTCGAAGCGGGCGGTCAGCTCGTAGCCGCCGGAGCCGCCGCCGATATTGGCGGAGGTGTAGGCAAAGGCGAGGAACAGGCCGGCCACCGCCAGCACCACCCCGCCCATGACCGTCTCGATGACGTTGCGATTACCCGCGGCCATGATGCTCGACTTCTCGGAAGGTCAAGGGATTACGACGGCGTCCACGGCTCGTAGTCGCCGGTCGCCTTGGCGCGGCGCTCGCCGCGCAGGGTGTGGCCGGGCGGACGGTAGGCCTGCAGCGTGCCGGTGAGGTTCGGCTGGTATTCGATCTGCCAGGGCCGGCGCAGCGGATTCTCGCCGGTCGGCGCGGCGGCCGTCTGGTAGTGCAGCCAGGCATGCCATTCCGGCGGCACGAGCGTGGCGTCCGGGTCGCCGGCATAGAGCACCCACCGCTTGCGGCGGTACAGGGTGCGCTTCGACGGCGTCTTTTCCTGGAAATAGACGTTGCCGAAGCTGTCGGTGCCGACCTGTTCGCCGTGGAGCCGGGTGAACAGGCGGGTGCCCATCATCCACATCTTGGAGATCAGAGACTGCTTCATCGTGCTCGGCGCATCCGCATGGCAGGGGGCCGCGCGCCCGGTCGGGCGGCGGACGGCGGACTATGGCACCGCCGCGGCCCCTCGTCCAGACCCCGCCGGGCGATAAATGCCCCCGCCCTGGCGAAGCCGGCGCCGATGGGCTAACACCGGGGCATGACCCCCGCCCCCGACACCGCCCGCCCCGGCCGCGCCCTGCCCATCCTCGAGGTGGTGGTCGCGGTCTTCTTCTTCGCCCTCACCCCCAGCCTCGCCGCCAAGGCGGCGCAGGACGGCGCCAGCTACGAGGCCCTGACGCTGGCCCGCTTCGCCGTCGGCGCCGCCGTGCTGCTGCCCTGGCTCGCCATCGCCGGCCGGCTGCCGCGGCTCGACCTGCGCCTGGCGGGGATCGTCGGCATCACCGGGCTGATCTACGCCCAGGAGAGCTATTCCTATCTGAAGGCGCTGGACTTCATCCCGGTCGGCCTCACCGTCCTCATCTTCTACCTCCACCCGCTGGTGGTGAGCGCCTGGACGCGCTTCGTCGACGGCCAGCCCGTGCCGCCGGTGCGGGTGCTGTGGCAGATCGTGGCCCTGGCCGGGGTGATCCTGGCGACCGGCGCCGCGCCGGACGGCGCCCATCCGCTCGGCATCGCCTTCGCCGCCGCCGCGGCGGTGGGGGTGGCGGTCGGCATCGTGCTGGGCGGGCGGATGACGCGCGAATTCGGCGCCGCAGCCTATGCCGGGCTCAGCTTCGGCGTCGCCGCGCCGATCATGCTGCTGGCCGGGCAGTCGACCGGCACGCTCGTCTGGCCGGCGGAGACCCTCGGCTGGCTGTGGATGGGCGGCGCCTGCGTCACATTCCTCATCGGCATCCTGCTGTTCTTCCACGCCCTGCACCGGCTGGACGCGGTGAGCGCCACAATCGTCGCCAATCTCGAGCCGCTCTTCGCCATCGCCATCGCCTGGGCGGTGCTGGGCGAACGGCTGACGCCCACCCAATCGCTCGGTGCCGCCATCGTGATGGCGGCGATCATTCTCTCGGGATTGTTCCCGCGAAAGGGTTTGTCGCCCGCTGTCAACACACCGTAAACTTTGCGGGGTAAGACTGGAGCGGTTCGCAAAGGGCGCAGGGGCCGGTGCATGACGCGACGTGACGGCAGGGCGGAGGCCGCGGCGGGGGCCGCGGCGGCGCTGGGCGGGGGCCGATGGCCATCGCCCTGAGCCTGCGCAACGCCATGGGCGCGCCCCGCCGCTGGAGCCTGCGCACCCGTATCGTCGCCCTGATCGTGCCGATGGTCGCGGCGGTCACCCTCACCACCCTGCTGGCGCTGGCCTATTTCAACTATCAGGAACAGGTCCGCGCCCTGCGCCTCCAGGCCGCGCTGCTGACCGAGATGCAGGCCCTGGCGCTCGCCAACCCCCTGTGGAACTACGACATCCAGCAGGCCAAGGCCCTGCTCGACGGCCTGGCGCGGGAACCGAACTTCCTCGACGCCGAGGTGATCGAGATGTCGGGCAACGTCGCGGTGCGGGCCGAATCGGGCCGGCCGCGCACGGATGTGTTCGTCATCTCCCGCCAGGTGGTCTACCGCGAATACAACGCCTACCAGCCGCTCGGCACCATCGTCGTCTCCTTCACCACCACCCCGCTGCGCTCCGCCGCCCTGACCCAGGCCGCCATGGCGGGCGCCGCCTTCCTGGTGCTGGTGGCGGCGGTGACGACGACGCTGCTGCTGGTGCTGCGCCGCACGGTGTTCAATCCGCTCGACCTGCTGATCTCCGGCATGCGCCAGGTGGAGGCCAAGCAATGGCCCACCCTGCGCTGGCAGTCGCAGGACGAGCTGGGGCTCGTGATCTCGACCTTCAACCAGATGGTCAGCGGCCTGCAGGCGGGCGACAAGGCGCGCGAGGCCCTGCGCGAGGCCGAGGAGCGCTATGCCCGCGCCATCGCCGAGGAGGCGGCGGCCGAGGCGGCGAACAAGGCCAAGAGCGAGTTCCTGGCGAATATGAGCCACGAGCTGCGCACGCCGCTCAACTCGATCATCGGCATCACCGAGATGCTGATCGAGGACGCCCGCGACCTGGGCGACGACGACAACATCGAGCCGCTGGAGCGGGTGGCCCGCGCCGGCAAGCACCTGCTGCACCTCATCAACGAGATCCTCGACCTGTCGAAGATCGAGGCCGGCCGCATCGAGCTGCACGAGGAGCCGGTGGTCCTGCCCGAGCTGGCGGCCGAACTGCGCTCCATCGCCGCCCCGCTGGCGCAGAAGGGCGGCAACGCCCTCACCGTCGCCTGCGCGGCCGATCTGCCGCCGCTCGTCACCGACCGCACCCGCCTGCACCAGATCCTGCTCAACCTGCTGGGCAATGCCTGCAAGTTCACGGAATCCGGCAAGGTCTCGCTCGGCATCCGCCGCGAATACATGACCGACGGCGAATGGCTGCGCTGCGACGTCACCGACACCGGCATCGGCATGAGCGCCGAGCAGCTCTCGA
>Ga0196963_10001826_pt1 | contig 13596 bp, 7 predicted proteins | sample S1_5metaG_FD_148600 | JGI IMG/M metagenome (GOLD analysis project Ga0196963, IMG submission 148600) | Soil microbial communities from Anza Borrego desert, Southern California, United States - S1_5 | ecosystem: Environmental > Terrestrial > Soil > Desert | place: USA: California | collected... | reverse complement strand
GCAAAAAAGGCCTTCGTCAGATTCGTGCACTGCGCGAATGCGTTGATGCCTATCGACCGCACACTCTTGGGCACCGTGATTGACGATAATGTTGACCCGTAGAAGGCGGTGTTTTCAATATGAACAACGGTTCGGGGCACTGTGTAGGAGCCTCCCCGTCGCACGGACGCCTTAACCAATTTGGTCTGCCCTTTATTAAAAAGGCCAATGCCATCGCTGCTCCACATTGGATTCTCCACTTCTACGGAGATGCCCAATGATGGGCAGAATGAGAACGCATTTGGGCCAATATCAATGAGAGTTTTGGGCAGACTCAGATTGTTCAACAATGTGCATCCCCAAAAAGCATTTTCCCCAATGCTGGTCACATTTGTGCCCAGGGGGACCCCTCTGAGTTCGGTGCATTCCTGAAAGAGGGCCGGCGAAATGACCTTCAGGCTGTCTGGCATCGCAATGGACCTCAGGCTCGTGCATCTGAGAAATGCCTGTTCGCCGATCGACAGCAGGTTCGTGCTCATTGTGACAACTGCCAAATCGGGGCAGAGCACAAACGCACGATCTCCAATGTTGGTGACGCTGTTCGGGATGACGAGGTTGGTTAAACCGTATTGCTTGTCCACCCCGTAAAATGCTTCCGCGGCGATCGACCTGACTGGCAGGCCATCAATTTCCTCGGGCATCAGCACCCTGCCTTCTGCAGGGTTTGCCCAGACACCCATCCCAGTGATCGTCACCGCGCCATTTTCCACGCGGGAGCTAAAGGGATTGTAAAGCCGTGCAGTCGCGCCATTGAAGGAACGTGCCCAACCTTTGGTGCCAGTGAGGTGCCAAAGCGTGGCTGACCGGTTCTTGAACGCGGTGCTATCGGTGCTCGGAGCATCTCCCGCGAAATAGACATGTTGGACAGAGCTTCCCACAAAGGCATCCTTCCCGATGCGCGTGACTGTCGAAGGAATGACGACGCTCGTTAGGTTTGCGCAGCCATAAAACGCGTAATCACCGATGCTCTTTACACCGGAAGGCACAAAGTATTGGCTGCCGGTCTTCGCGATGGGGTAGCGGACCAATGTGGTCCCTGCAAAGTTAAAGAGCACTCCCTCTTTTGCGTGAAAACTGCCGCTAGACGGCACCTCAATGCTGCTGATCGAAGGAACATTCAATGCATCCGGGGCGATGGTCCTCACGTTTGCACCGATCGACAGGGTGGAAATGTGCGCCGCCGGATTCAGGTGGGTGATTGCAATGACCGGAAAGCTGGCAAAGGTATTTTGAACCGCGCTGACCCTTATCGTAACATTATCGGGAATATGCCTTGTATGGTACCCTGGTTGAAATGGGTTATTCTGATTGTCCACCACCATCATCCCAACGCCGGAAAGCGTCTCCACCTTCATCAGTTTGAAAGTGTTAACGTCCCAGGCCGTGACCGTTTGGCTGTCGATGATTTGGTTTTGGAAACTCTCGGCGATGTCTGGCAAACTTGCGGCAAGATTGTAGGCGATGATGCCTATGGTAATCACCTCTCCCAAGCCAACCCCTTTGGCTCCCTTGCCTGCGGACGGGAGGAGTTCGAGCCCAATCTCAAGGCCCGCTTCGATCAGCTCGCCGTCGGTGGGTTGGGCATGCGAGCGCGGCGCGGCAAGCGTACCGCACAACACCAATGCGAGGAAGAGCTGGAAAAGGCCGGTTAAGCGAATCGATCTCCGGCCGCGCACCTCGGCGTCAGGATCTGGCTGGCGCGAGCCGACTGCGGATGTGCCTCCCGGCGTGCTCGACATTCCCCTTGCTGCATTGGGCGAGTGACGGTCTTCATGGAAGATTTCAATCAGCTTCACGCCCTAATCTTGAAAAAGGTTTCCCCTGATTGTTAGTCGCCTTTTACGGCGACCCCCACCACAGGAGCGAAGCTGGGCCGAGTTCGAACCGTGGGGCGGGGATGGTTCCGACCACGTCCCTTGGTGGCACTAAGTCTCTCAGCCTCAGATGCCTGAGGTGGTGTTCAAGTATTTCACGACCGCATCTCGTGATGAGGTAACCTGCAGCTTCTCGTAAATGCGGCGGAGATGCTCACGAACAGTATGAATGCTGCAGGAGAAAGCCTCCGCCACTTCTTTGTAACGATAGCCTTTGACGAGGAGTTGAACGATTTCGTCCTCGCGGGGGGAAAGGCGGACAGTGGGAAGAGCCTCTCGGGAGCGTGGGCTCCAATCCCTGGGTTGGAAGTGGGCGACAACCATCCTTGCAATGCCGCTGGACATTGGTGACCCGCCTTGGTGCGCGTCACGAATGGCTTCAAGGATCTCATTCGGGGGAGTGTCCTTTCTCAGAAACCCAACAGCGCCCGCGCGCAAAGCGTCAAACACACATTCCTCATCCTGAAACACCGTAACGATAATAATCTGTGTGCGAGGCAGCGAAGGCTTGATCTGGCGCACGCAATCAATCCCTGACTGCTTGGGAAGCTGAACATCCATCAAAACGATGTCCGGCGAGATTCTGGGCAGATCGCGGATCGCCGTTTCTGCATCAGAGAAGCTGCCGACCAACTCGAAGCCGGGCATGCCGCCCACCAGCATGGCAAGGCTGCCCCGCAGGCGCTCATCGTCCTCCACAATCGCTACTCGAATGGTCATGCAAAAAGCTCTTTCCCTGAATCTACTGTCCCGCGATAAAGCGCCGAGTCGCCATTAAAGGCGACCCCGCCAAAGGAGATCGCACTTTTGTGGATTGAGTTTGATGTTAGAGGCTTGGCTTCAAGCTTGAGGGCCATTTGCCCCAAGTGATGGCCACGCCAGTTGAGCTGCTCGGATTAGGGCCGATGGTTGACCGGGCGGAAGCTACACCCGGATTATGGGGTGGTGATTCTCAGGCGATAGAAGCGCCGCGGCGCGCTCACGTCAGGATCGTCGAAGCTGATCCTGGCCCCGTCGCCTGAGCGCGGTTCGCCTAACGCGCTCCAGACAATATTCCCACCGGCAAGATTAGGCGTTCGTTCCAGGGCATACGTATGTCCGCGAATGGTATCAACAAAGATCGTTATGCCACCGGGACGGTGCACGATCGAATGTATCCTGAACTCAGGAGCGCCTGCTCGCATGTAGAGGTGGAAAATGTCGGATGGCTGATGCACGGGGCCGCCTTCGGGCCCATTCGCGGACGTGTCCACGAGCTGGAAGCCGATCGTATAGAGCCCCTTTTCGGTCAGGGTGAATCGCCTTCCATGTATATGCCCGAATGGGTCTGAATCGGGAGAGCCACCACTCTCGCTGAGGTTGAAAAGGCTTGTGCCGTTGGTCACACCTACTGGAACGGTAAAAATGTTTTGGGCAGATCCGAAATCTTCATCCTCCAACCAAAATCCGAAAGCACCGCCCGGAGGGCCGGAGACGGAAACAGTTTTCAACTCAAGATACGCGCCGAGCTGCGCGTGGCCAAATGCAGGGCCGCCACCGAAGATCGTCGCCGGCAGCGCAGTGAAGGTTATGGAACCAGTGTGCAAGCCTGCAAAAGGCCCGTTCGTGGAGAGAGGCAGTTCGAGCACAAAACCTGAATTGGTGACAAAATTGCCCCCGTTGACGAAGTGAAGCTGCGAGCCGACGCCGCCCAAAGCCCCGGCGTTTATGTGCGCGTGTTGGCAAAACGCGAAAGGCGATAATGCAAGCGCCCAACCGACAATGATCCAGCGACACATGCGCATTCCGTTATAAATCATCAATGGCCATCCTCCGTCACTTTTAACCGGTAAAAGCGGCGGGTTCCCGTTGCATTGGGCACTGGAAGTGTCAGATAGGAATTCGTGTGCGAGATCGATGCGTGCGCCGGCATCCAGACGGTCGCCGCGCCTTTCAACTCGTCCGTAAATTCGACTTCGTAACGCGCCTCGGGCTCAGCCTTGAAGGTGAGCTTTACAGCATCTCCGTCCTTCTGGACTCGGCTGATGGCGGTGACAGTTTGAAAGTTAATCTCAAGCACGTCGGAAGGGAGGTGAATGGGGCCGCTATTATTCCCATTGGTGGAAATGTCCACGGCCCGGAAACCAACGGTATAACGCCCGGGCCTGGTCACCCCGAAACGCCTGCCATGCAAGTGGCCATAAGGATCAGCCTCCTTTGTTCCGGCTCCAACGGATCTGTCACTTAAGAAATACCGGAACGTGCCATTGCTGGTTCCGCTGGGAATGGCCAGCGCCGGCTGTCCTGCGGGGGAGTCGCTGTCCCAAAACTGAAAGGCTCCTCCCTCGGGCCCGTTCACCGAAACAATTTCCGCCACAATCAAGGATCCCAGGGCCGGCGCATTGGCGGTGGGTCCGCCGTTGGTGACTGTCCGCGGCAGGGCTGTGAGCGTGATGTTCTGGTTGTAAGTGTCCGCGAAGCGCCCTGCATTCGTATAAACCATGGTCCTGACGAAACCTGAGGTGGCGGCAAATGCGGCGCCATTCGCCCAGATGAGCTGATCGTTTTGGTTGGTGCCCACGGCTCCGGCGTTCAGATGGCCGTGCTGGGCGAACAGGCTGAGCGATGAGACGAACAATCCAAACAGGAAGACCAGGCAGCGTTTCATTCTTTAGGTGGAACACCTTGCAAAAAGAGCGTATCGGGCGCGGAAAGATTAGGCAACACATAGGCAGTTTCCGCGGCTTGTCAAAACATCTGGCCTCATGCGCTGCGGCTAGGGTGCGTGTGCGGGATAGTGCCCGTGTGGGTGCACGAATCGCGACCCCTCGGTTTCCAATTTTCGAGGCACGGACCCGCTCCAGCGAAGCGTTTCCACGTGCCAATCCAGAAAAAGATAATTGGCTCCACCTGAGTGGCGATCAACAGCAACCTGCAGCGCGAAAGCGTTGGTGGAGTACCCTCCCGTCGCCGCACTGGCAAAATGAAAATGATCCCCGCCCTCGAATTTGTCTCCACACTCTGTCATGTAGAGCGTTTCGGAAGGACTCGGCACGCCGGAGAGCTTCGAGCAGTCCAAATGGCGCGCGCCCGCTGGGTGGCGTGTCAGAAAATCGTTCACTGCGTAGCTGGAAATGCTGCTGCGATTTGTCGCGTTGCGATCCAAAGCGCAGCGGTAGCTATTAGTCCCTGACAAATACGGCGCTAAAACACCTATCCAGGACCGCCCTTGGTGCGCGGATTGGGGGATGGTGTCAGCGTTGTCATCAGCATACATCCGCGCGCTGAGGCCGATCTGGCGAAGGTTATTGAGGCACTTTATGCTATGCGCCTTGGCTTTTGCTTTTCCAAGCGACGGCAGAAGCATGCCCGCAAGGATCGCGATGATCGCAATTACCACAAGCAGCTCAATGAGTGTAAATGCCCGGCGCACCGCCATTACGGTAATGAGGAAACGGACGGAAGCAACATTTCTGGCTGCTTATCCTCGATGAAGGCATCAAGGATCATCGCGGCAGCAAGGCCCTGGATGCCAATTCAGAACGAAAGGTGGGCGGGGATTTGTGGCTGTCCGACATGGATTCGAACCATGACTAAAGCCTCCAAAGGGCTCTGTGCTACCATTACACCATCGGACAAACCGCGGGAGATAATGTATGCGCCGAACGCGTGACTGCAAACTTTTTCACACGCGCTCACACAACTTTCCGGAAGGCTTAATTCACCTTGGCAACAATTGCGGTGAGATCGTCCGCTTGGGGCAGATCTTCGGTAAACTCGCTGAGGGCTTCGTAGAGCGCGTCGATGATCTCCTCCGCAGATCGGTCTCGGTTGCGCTTCACGACGTCGAGCACTCGTTCAGCGCCAAAGAACGAGTCATCCGGGGCCACTGCTTCCTCGAAGCCGTCTGTGGTGATCACCACCAATTCTCCGGGGTGAAGTTTTATCGCTTCGGTGCATTCGTATTGTGTCGAAGGCTGAATTCCAAGGGGCGGACCAGTTCGCTTTAACAATGCACGGACATTTCCGTCCGCGCTTAACAGGTACGCGGGCGAGTGGCCTGCGTTGACGTAGCGCAAGCAGCGATCATTGGGATCCAATTGCAAAAGCGCGAGTGTCACGAAACGTTCCGCCCCCACGTCGTTCGCCAGAACCTGGTTCGCGTGCGAAAGAATGGCTCCTGGATCAGCGGAACCGCGGGACAATATCCGGAGATACGCGCGCGTTTCAGCCATGATCAAGGCAGGGCCGACCCCATGGCCGGTCACATCGCCGACGACCAGTCCAATGCACCCGTCTTTCATGGGCAGATAATCGAAATAGTCGCCGCCGGTTGCATCCGCAGGGCGGGAGCGGCCGGAGATGTCGAACGCAACTGTGTTCGGCGCGGTTTTGGGAAAGAGATGCTGCTGGATTTCCGCCGCCACCCGGAACTGCTCCTGGTTTGCCCGAAGCTCCTGCTCGGTTTGTTTGCGGCTTGTAATGTCGCGAATGAAGCAGACGAACCAAATCCGGCTCTCGAACTCCATGTTGCTGAAGCTGGCTTCTATCTGCAGCTCGCGGCCGTCTTTATGCCGGCCGAGTGTCTCTGAGAGCTGCCCTTGCTTCCGCTCCGCTTCATGGAGCACGCAGCGTTCAAGAGAAAGGGCAGGGTCCTCTCCCGCTTCGCGGGGTTGCAAAACGGAGATATGCTGCCCCACCAGCTCGCTCGGTTTGTGACCAAAAACGTTTTCAACCGCTGGGTTTGCGAATTGGATGAGGCAATTAGTGTCCAGAAGCAGGACCGCGTCTGTTGCTGTTTCCCACAGTGTGCGGTAGCGAAGCTCACTCTGGCGCAGCGCATCAGCGGTGCGCTTCTTCCCCGCGCGATTATCCGCTTCCCGAAGCTCCCGGTCCACTGCAGGAACCAAACGCGCGAGATTGCCTTTCATCAGATAATCGTGCGCGCCGGCCTTCATTGCGGCGACCGCGGTGTTTTCCCCAATTCCTCCAGAAACGATGATGAAGGGAACATCCAGGCCTGATTGCTGCAACAGAGCCAGGGCCGCAGGCGCGCTGAATTGGGGCAGATTGTAATCAGCAAGGATGACGTCCCAGCGTTCGTTTTGAAGCGCCGAGGTGAATTGCTCGGCAGTTTCGACACGAATGTAATGTGGATCGTACCCGCCTTTCTTCAGCAAGCTGACCAGAAGCTGAGCGTCAAACTCAGAATCCTCCAATAACAGCACCCGCAACGGCTTGCTCATATCCTCCAGCGCAATCCTCCCTTAGGAGAGTCAAAACGACAAGGCCCCCCCAACTCGTCAGGATGGCCGGAGCAGTCGCTCAACGTACTTGGCTAACAGATCCGCCTCAATGTTCACCACGTCACCCGGTCTTCTCTGAGACAGGTTTGTCGCCGCGCGTGTGTGCGGAATAATCCAGAGAACACAGCCATTTTCCGTGACTTCCGCCACGGTCAGGCTGATGCCATCAACAGCCACCGAGCCTTTGGGGGCTAGATACCTGCGAAGCTCTGTTGGCGCTTCCAACTCCAGGCGCCAGTCAGCCCCATGTTGTTGAAAGGAGTGAACTTTAGCCAACCCATCGACGTGCCCGGAGACAAAGTGCCCGTGCAAACGCCCATTCACAGGCAACGAGCGTTCCAGGTTGACCAACGCCCCGGATGCAAGTTGCTGGAAGCTGGTGCGCCTCCAGGTTTCCTGCAGGAGATCGAAACGAAGATGAAGCGCGTTATCCCCGCGCCGTTGTACGACCACCGTCAGGCAGCAGCCGTTCACGGCGAGGCTGTCGCCAAGGGCAAATTCCCAATCGCAGCTTGGCAGCGCAAGTTCCAGCTCCACGCTTTGCTCGCCAACCGCAATCCGCTCCACCAACGCCGTGCGTTCTATGATTCCGGTGAACATCCGTTAAACAGTTGGATAACATGGCGCTGCTTCCATGACGAGATCAGGCCCCAGCCTTCGCCATGTGGGATTTTTAAGTTGGATTGCCTGCGCCAACGATTCAATTCCGGGCCCTGCCACGGCCTTTCTGGCGTCAGCGCCGCCAATGACTTTAGGGGCGTAGAATAAAACCACTCGGGAGACCAAGCCGGCCCGGAGGAAATGGGCGTTCACCTCGCCACCGCCTTCAACCAGCAGATGCGTCACGCTCTCTTCCCCTAGTTGCTGGAGAAAGGCGTTTAAGTCCAAGCCCTCCTTGTCCAGCGGAAGCCGCAGGGTCTGAGCAGGGCTGAAGTCGGCTCGGCGGGTTTTCTCTCCTACAACCACGGTGGTCAGATGGGCGTAAGCGTCCGAAAGCACTTTCACTGACCGGGGAATGCGGCCACTCGGGTCTAATATAAAGCGACGGAGTGATTTCTTAGTGCCGGGAACATCCCGAATAGTGAGGCTGGGGTCATCTGCTATAACTGTGTTTACGCCCACCAGAATCGCATCGGCGCTTTGGCGAAGCTTCATGGCGTAAGAGCGGCTTGCGGCGCTGGTGATCCATTTAGATTCACCACGGCTTGTCGCAATCTTTCCGTCCAGCGTCATGGCGCACTTGAGGGTGACGAATGGCTGACGATGCACGATAAAGTAATTCCAGGCGTGGTTAATTTCCGCGCACTCATCTGCGAGGACCCCAGCGCGGACCTTAATGCCAGCTTTGCGGAGGAGAGCTAAGCCTCTGCCCTGATGCTTCGGATTCGGGTCCGTGGCTCCTGCAACCACTCGGGCGATGCCGCTCTTGATAATGGCGTCTGTGCATGGAGGGGTTCGGCCATGCGTGGAGCACGGCTCCAACGTAACGTAAAGAGTCGCGCCCTCTGAGCTATGGCCCTGGCGTCCCGCGTCCCTCAGTGCTTCGATTTCCGCATGCGGAAACCCGGCTCTATGGTGCCATCCTTGTCCAACAACTTGCCCATTTCGCACAAGAATTGCGCCCACGAGAGGGTTGGGGCTCGTTTCTCCAAAGGCTTTCAGAGCCAAATTTGCGGCTCTGCGCATGAAGTGTTCATCTTGCTCCAACAACCGGATGAGAATAATCGGGAAAGACATGGGGCGACAGCCAAAAGGATCGCTCTAGCATTCCGCTCAGGGAAACCCTGACCACCCATTAGGGCAAGTTCCCTTATTGAGGAAGGGGGCTTCACCCCGTATAGACTACTACTAACTTTTCAGAGCATCGCGCGGGGCCCATCTGTTTACCGGATGAACCGTGCTCGTGTGCACATGCGCGCCGCTCTGATGATTGAATCACAGCCCTCATTTTATGGCTATTGAAGCAGATATCGCGAACGAAGGCGGGGACTTGGAAGCGACGGTCCAAACCGCGCGTCGAAGAGACAAGGCGGGCGCCAACGGCGCGGCGGTTAAGGAGCGTCCCCTGGACGATCTCGGTTTTCGGAAGCAGTTGCTCCGCTCGCTGAACTCGCTTAAGCGCGGCGATTTCACGACTCGTCTTCCGGCCCATGCCAAAGGCTTGGACCGGGAAATCACCGAGGCTTTCAACAGCGTCGTTGATCTCAACCAACGGCTTTCCAAAGAACTCCAACGCTTGAGCACTGCGGTCGGTCGCGAAGGGCGGCTCTCCGAGCGCGCCAGCCTCGGCCATTCTCCGCAAGGCGCCTGGGGCGGGTATGTGGATTCAATCAACGCTTTGATCGGCGACCTTGTTTGGCCGACGAGCGAAGCGGCCCGCGTGATCGGCGCTGTGGCGAATGGCGACCTTTCCCAGATGATGACCCTTGAAATTCATGGGCGTCCGCTCAAAGGCGAGTTTAAACGCACCGCGATGACCGTGAATACGATGGTGCAGCAGCTTGGCTCGTTTGCATCTGAAGTGACCCGCGTCGCCCGCGAAGTCGGTATTGAAGGTAAGCTGGGCGGCCAGGCGCGCGTGAAGGGCGTCGCCGGCACGTGGAAGGACCTTACCGATTCCGTGAACTTGATGGCCGGTAACTTGACCGCGCAGGTCCGTAACATCGCGAAGGTCGCAACCGCTATCGCCAAAGGCGATCTTTCCAAAAAGGTGACCATTGACGTTAAAGGCGAGTTCCTTGAGTTGAAGGACACCATTAACACGATGGTCGATCAGCTCCGTTCATTCGCGGCGGAAGTGACCCGTGTGGCCCGCGAAGTCGGCACCGAAGGAAAACTCGGCGGCCAGGCGCGCGTGGAAGGTGTCTCCGGCACCTGGAAGGATTTGACCGACAACGTCAATTCCATGGCCGGTAACCTCACCGCTCAGGTTCGTAACATCGCGGAAGTGACCAAGGCTGTGGCGAATGGTGACCTCTCCAAGAAGATCACCGTCGACGTCAAAGGCGAAATTCTCGAACTGAAGAACACCGTCAATACGATGGTGGATCAGCTTTCATCGTTTGCTGCGGAAGTGACTCGCGTGGCTCGCGAAGTCGGCACCGAAGGTAAACTGGGTGGCCAGGCTCAAGTGAAAGGTGTCGCAGGCACCTGGAAAGATCTCACCGACTCGGTGAACTCGATGGCCGGTAACCTTACCGCCCAGGTTCGCAACATTGCGGAAGTGACCAAGGCGGTCGCCAACGGTGATCTCTCCAAGAAGATCACCGTGGACGTTAAAGGCGAAATTCTGGAGCTGAAGAACACCGTCAATACGATGGTCGATCAGCTTTCATCGTTTGCTGCGGAAGTGACCCGTGTTGCGCGCGAAGTCGGCACCGAAGGTAAACTGGGCGGCCAGGCGGACGTCAAAGGCGTCGCCGGCACCTGGAAGGACTTGACCGACTCCGTGAACTCGATGGCCCGTAACCTGACAGCTCAGGTTCGTAACATTGCGGAAGTGACGACGGCGGTCGCGAATGGTGACCTTTCCAAGAAGATCACCGTGGACGTGCAAGGCGAAATTCTGCAGCTGAAAGAGACCATCAATACGATGGTCGATCAGCTTCGTTCCTTTGCTGCCGAAGTGACCCGCGTGGCCCGCGAAGTCGGCACCGAAGGAAAGCTGGGCGGCCAGGCGGATGTGCGTGGTGTTGCAGGCACCTGGAAGGACTTGACCGACTCCGTGAACTCGATGGCCGGTAACCTCACTGCTCAGGTTCGTAACATCGCTGAAGTTACGACTGCTGTCGCGAATGGTGACCTTTCCAAGAAGATCACTGTGGACGTTAAAGGCGAAATTTTGGAGCTGAAGAACACCGTCAATACGATGGTCGATCAGCTTCGTTCGTTTGCTGCGGAAGTGACCCGCGTTGCGCGCGAGGTCGGTTCTGAAGGTAAACTGGGCGGCCAGGCGGTCGTAAAAGGTGTCGCAGGCACCTGGAAAGATCTCACCGACTCGGTGAATTCCATGGCCGGTAACCTTACGGCGCAGGTTCGTAATATTGCCGAAGTGACGAAGGCGGTCGCCAACGGCGATCTGTCCAAGAAGATCACTGTCGATGTTAAAGGCGAAATTCTGGAGCTAAAAAACACCGTCAATACGATGGTGGACCAGCTCTCCTCGTTCGCTTCTGAAGTGACCCGCGTCGCGCGTGAGGTCGGCACCGAAGGGAAGCTGGGCGGCCAGGCGGTCGTGAAAGGTGTGGCAGGCACCTGGAAAGATCTCACCGACTCGGTGAACTCCATGGCCGGTAACCTCACTTCGCAGGTCCGTAACATCGCGGAAGTGACAAAAGCGGTCGCGAATGGCGATCTATCCAAGAAGATCACGGTCGATGTGAAAGGCGAAATCCTGGAGCTGAAGAACACCGTCAATACGATGGTGGATCAGCTTTCATCGTTCGCGGCGGAAGTGACCCGCGTGGCTCGCGAAGTCGGCACCGAAGGGAAGCTGGGCGGCCAGGCGGATGTCAAAGGCGTGGCGGGCACCTGGAAAGATCTCACCGACTCGGTGAATTCAATGGCCCGTAACCTGACTGCTCAGGTTCGTAACATCGCTGAAGTGACCAAAGCGGTCGCCAATGGTGACCTCTCCAAGAAGATCACGGTGGACGTGAAAGGCGAAATTCTGGAGCTGAAGAACACCGTCAATACGATGGTGGATCAGCTCTCCTCGTTCGCTGCGGAAGTGACCCGCGTGGCCCGCGAAGTCGGCACGGAAGGTAAGCTGGGCGGCCAGGCAGATGTGCGTGGTGTCGCCGGCACCTGGAAGGACTTGACCGACTCGGTGAACTCGATGGCCGGTAACCTTACCGCCCAGGTTCGTAACATCGCGGAAGTGACCACCGCTGTGGCGAATGGTGACCTTTCAAAGAAGATTACGGTGGACGTCAAAGGCGAAATTCTGCAGCTGAAAGAAACCATTAACACGATGGTGGATCAGCTGCGTTCGTTCGCTGCGGAAGTGACCCGCGTCGCCCGCGAGGTCGGCACCGAAGGCAAGCTGGGCGGCCAGGCGGATGTGAAAGGTGTCGCCGGCACCTGGAAGGACTTAACCGACTCGGTCAATTCCATGGCCGGTAACCTCACCGCGCAGGTTCGTAACATTGCCGAAGTGACGAAAGCCGTCGCGAATGGCGATCTCTCCAAGAAGATCACGGTCGACGTAAAAGGCGAAATTCTCGAACTGAAGAACACCGTCAATACGATGGTGGACCAGCTCTCCTCGTTCGCTTCTGAAGTGACCCGCGTCGCGCGTGAGGTCGGCACCGAAGGAAAGCTGGGCGGCCAGGCGGTCGTGAAAGGTGTCGCAGGCACATGGAAGGATCTCACCGACTCGGTGAACTCGATGGCCGGCAACCTGACTTCTCAGGTCCGCAACATCGCAGCGGTGACCACCGCTGTCGCGAACGGTGACCTTTCCAAGAAGATCACGGTCGATGTGCGCGGAGAAATTCTCGAGCTGAAGGAAACCATTAATACTATGGTGGACCAGCTCAGCTCGTTCGCTTCTGAAGTGACCCGCGTCGCCCGCGAAGTCGGCACAGAAGGAAAACTCGGCGGCCAGGCAGTCGTGAAAGGTGTCTCCGGCATCTGGAAGGATCTGACCGACAACGTCAATTTCATGGCCTCGAACCTGACGAACCAGGTGCGCGGTATTGCGAAGGTCGTGACAGCGGTTGCCAACGGTGACCTGAAGCAAAAGCTGACGGTCGAAGCCAAAGGCGAAATCGCCGCTCTCGCGGACACGATTAACGGCATGATCGACACGCTGGCCACGTTCGCTGACCAGGTGACCACAGTTGCTCGTGAGGTCGGTGTTGAAGGTGAGCTGGGCGGCCAGGCGCACGTGCCCGGCGCGGCAGGCACCTGGAAGGATCTGACCGATAACGTCAATCAGCTCGCGGCGAATCTGACCACTCAGGTCCGCGCGATTGCGGAAGTCGCCACTGCGGTGACCAAAGGTGACCTGACCCGGTTCATTCAAGTTGAAGCTCGCGGTGAGGTCGCAGCCTTGAAGGACAACATCAATGAGATGATTCGTAACCTGAAGGATACGACTCTCAAGAATTCTGAGCAGGACTGGCTGAAGACCAACCTCGCGAAGTTCTCACGCATGTTGCAGGGCCAAAAGGACCTGCTGACGGTCGGCAAGCTGATCCTGTCAGAACTGGCTCCTGTCGTGAGCGCCCATCAAGGCGTGTTCTACCTGATTGATTCCTCCACCAAGGACGAGCCATTCCTGAAGCTGCTGGCGAGCTACGCTTATCGCGAACGCAAGAACGTCGATAATAGGTTCCGCCTCGGCGAAGGTCTGGTCGGTCAATGCGCGCTTGAGAAGGAACGCATCCTCCTGA
>Ga0196963_10001825_pt1 | contig 13597 bp, 14 predicted proteins | sample S1_5metaG_FD_148600 | JGI IMG/M metagenome (GOLD analysis project Ga0196963, IMG submission 148600) | Soil microbial communities from Anza Borrego desert, Southern California, United States - S1_5 | ecosystem: Environmental > Terrestrial > Soil > Desert | place: USA: California | collected... | reverse complement strand
AGGGCGAGGGCGAGGGCCAGTGCCACCGGACGCGCGACCGGCCCGCATATGCACTGGGGGTTGAACTGGTTCGACGTGCGGCTGGATCCCGGCCTGCTGGTGGGCATCGGACCATGAACTACCGGCATATCTACCATGCCGGCAACCACGCCGATGTGCTCAAGCACGTGGTGCTGCTCGCCTGCCTACGCGCCATGCAGGTCAAGCCGAAGCCGCTATTCGTGCTCGATACCCATGCAGGGCGTGGCGACTACGCGCTGGACAGTGTCGAGGCAGGCAAGACTGCCGAAGCGGCGGGCGGCATCGGCCGGCTGCACGGCCAACCGCCGCGCAATGCCGCCGTGCAAGCCTATCTCGCCGCCTTGGCCGCATTAGGCGCGGATGGCAAGTGCTATCCCGGCTCGCCGCGCTTGCTCGCAGCGGCGCTCCGCGCGCAGGACCGGCTCGCCGCCTGCGAGCTGCAGCCGGACGAAGCCGCGGCCTTGCGTGAGGTACTGGCCCCCTACCCCAACTGCGCCGTGCATCGACGCGATGGCTACGAAGCGCTGCGTGCGCTGTTGCCGCCGAAGGAAAAGCGCGCGCTGGTGCTGATCGACCCGCCCTACGAGCAGCAGCTGGATGAGTTCCATGCGATCGAGCAAGCGCTCGCCGCTGCCTTGCAGCGTCTGCCCGACGGCAGCTACCTGCTCTGGTATCCGATCAAGACGCGGCGCGCGTTGCAGCCGAGCATGCGCCGTCTCGCCGCGCTGCCGGCCAAGCGCACCCTGCGCGTGGAATTGCTGATACGGCCGGATGACTCCCCATTGCGCATGAACGGCAGCGGCCTGCTGCTGTTCAATCCGCCTTGGCAGATCGAGCAGGCGCTTGAGCCGGCCCTGGCTGAGCTTGCCGCGACGCTCGGCGAGCGCGCATCGTCGTGGCGGATGGATTACCTGAAGCAGGACGCCGCATGAACCGCTCCCTTCTGCCGCTGGCACTGGCCCTCGCCCTCGCCCTCGCCGGCTGTGCCACACCGCTGCCGATTGCACAGGCGCCTGCGAATTCGCCACCGGCTTACGCCGTCGGCGAGGCGGCGGATCGCTACGTCGACCAGGACATGCTCTGGGGCGGCACCATCGTCACCACGCGCAACTACGACGGCTACAGCGAGATCGAAATCGCCGCTTATCCATTGGATCGGCAGCAGCGGCCGTTGCTGGATGCGCCCGAGGCCGGACGCTTCGTCGCGTTGCGTGCTGGCTTCCTCGATCCTGCCGAGTTCAGTCCCGGCCGCTTCGTCACGGTCCGCGGCATCGTCACCGGCGATCGAAATCTACAGCTGCGTGGCGAGACGCTGCGTGTGGCTGAACTCGATGCCCGGGAGCTGGTGCTGTGGCCGCGCGACTACCGCTTCCAGCGACCGCAGATTTCGGTCAGTGTCGGCGTCGGCGTCGGCCGCCGCTGGTAGCAGCCGGCAGCCGCGGCAAGCGCCAGCGTCCGTGCCCACAGAGGGACACGGACGCCGCGCAGGTCACTCGTCGTTTTTGTGGCTCTGCCGGCCGGCCTGGGCGTGCTGCTCGCTGCTGCCGCCCTGCGTGCCGCCCTCGGCCTCCTGCGCCGAGCCGCTACGACTGGCAGGCTTGGTGCCGGCCTTTTCTTCGCGGGCCCGATTGCGCCCGCCATGACTGGCCTCGCCGCCTTTACGGCCGATGGCAGCCATGTGCTCACGATCCTGGCTGGTCACCTGACCACCCTTGCTTCCGGCGCGCCGCGCTTCTTCGGGAGTGAATTCGTGCGCGGTGCCGCGTTGATGCGCGGCGCGCCCGCCTTCACTGGCGATCTGACGCTGGCGTTCCGGATCCATCGACGCGAAGCCGCGCTGACTGGTGCCAGAGCCCTCTCGTTTGCCTTGATTCGCCATTGGGGTTCTCCTGAACGTTACGGGTCCGCGCGCCTTGCATAGGCTGCGTGCTGCGACGCGGACCGCCTCCTCTGCTGCAGCCGCGGTTAGCGACGCAATCTGCATGCCAGCCCCATCGCTACCGTGAATGCTTCGTCCAGATCGGAAGCGACTACCGGCTGGCCAATTCCTCGCGTAGGCCGAGCGCGCGGTTCTCGTGCCGCTCCAGCACGGGCAAGGTCTCGCGGGCGAGATCGCGAACCTGCTGGCTGTAGGTCGTGTCGTTGGCCACCGCACGAAACTCCTCGATCGTGTTGCGGTGCTGCTCGGCCATGTGCGCGAGGAAGCGTCGGTCGAATTCCTCGCCCGACGCGCGCTGCAGGTCCTGCATCGCGTGATGGTGCTCCGCCGCCTTGTCGGCCTTGCCGGCCCTCGCCTGCTGCGTGTCTGCCTTGTTGTCGGCGATGCCCATGGCCTTCAGTCGCTGGTTCAGGCGCTCGTGATCGGACTCGATCATCTGCGCGAGGTCCTTGACTTCACGATCAACCGCCTTGTTCTTCGCCATGCGCGCCGTCTCGACTTCGGCGCGATTGGTCTCCATGGCACGTCCGAGGAACTCCATGTCCTTCCGGCTGAACTGCGTCGATTGATTGCGCTGTTGGGTATTGCGCTGCCCGGTGTCATTCACGCCGGCCGTCGTGCGCTCCTGCGGCCGATCCTGGGCCTGATCCGCGGCACCGGCGGGCGCCACGCCCGGGGTGCCGGCCAGAAGCGCTGCCGCGAACAGCGTGCTGATGCTGCCGGCGGCCGCGAAACGCACTGCACTGTGCTTGCCACTCATGTGTATCCCTCCGATGGATGATGAGGAGCGCGAGCGGCGCGGCGGTCGGCGACGGCCGAGACCGTTCACACTCCGCTCGCCGGATGCAGATTGCGTGCCCCGCGATGGAGCAGCGGGAAAGGGATTCCCAGTGATGGGGTGTTTTACGTATGGAAAGACTTTCCGCGCTGGTGTCGACTGACGCACACGAAAACGAGTCGCTCCAGGGAGGAAATCATGGCGGTGACAGCGCAGGGTTCCTTGCTACTTGTCGACGACGATGTCGGTTTCGTTCGCGCCGCGGCCGAGGTGGCTCGGCTGGAAGGGTTCGACACCACGGTGGCCGACGGCGTCGCGCAGGCACGAGCTCGGCTGAAGAACCAGCACTTCGATCTGGTGCTGATCGACCTGAATCTGCCGGATGGCAGCGGCCTCGACATCCTGCAAGACATCAATCTCGCCGGGCGCGCCGTCGTCGCGCTGGTGACCGGGCACCCGACGGTTGAAAGCGCGGTCAGGGCATTCCGGCTGCCGATTTCCGATTATCTGATCAAGCCCATCGAGATCCCGCAGTTCAAGTCGCTGCTGAGCCGCGCAGCCGAGCAGCGCCGGCTGCCGCCGCCGACGCTCGAGGACGGCTGGCTCGGCTTGGTGGGCAAGTCCGCGGCGCTGCGCCGCGTGAAACAGGAGATTCAGCGCGTCGGTCCAACCGAGGCCTCGGTACTGATCCAGGGCGAAAGCGGCGTCGGCAAGGAACTCGTCGCGCGCGCGATTCACACGGTCAGCGGGCGCAGCGGCGAATTCGTCGCGCTCAACTGCGGTGCGGTGCCGGCGGAGATCCTGGCCAGCCAGTTGTTCGGTCACGAAAAAGGCAGCTTTACCGGCGCCATCGGTCGTCATGCGGGTTTGTTCGAGCAGGCCCACGGCGGCACGCTGTTCCTCGACGAAGTCACCGAGATGCCGCTGCATCTGCAGGCGCATCTGCTCCGCGCATTGGACAGCGGGCGCTTCCGTCGCGTCGGCGGCAGCGAAGACATCAAGGTCGATGTACGCATCGTCGCCGCGACCAACCGCCCGCCCGACAAGGCCATTCGCAGCGGCATGCTGCGCGAAGACTTGTTCTACCGCCTGTCCGAATTTCCCATCACCGTCAGCCCGCTGCGCGAACGGCCGGAGGATCTGCAAGCGCTGGCCGACCACTTCCTGGCCTGTCTCAACCAGCGCGGCGGCACGAACTACTCGTATGCACCGCAGGTCGCCGAGCAGTTGCGTCGTTACAGCTGGCCCGGCAACGTCCGCGAATTGCGCAACGCGGTCCAGCGCGCCTACATCCTCGCCGAGAATGGCGTAGTCAGCCTGCCCCGGCCACGTGCGCATCTGGCGCCGCTGGAAGAGTCCGCAAGCTCGATCACGTTCGCCGTGGGCATGCCGCTCGAGCAGATCGAGCGCCAGGTATTGATGAAGACGCTGGCCTACTTCGACAACAACAAAGTGAAGGCCGCCGAGGCGCTTGGCATCACCGCGAAGACGATCTACAACCGTCTGGCCCGCTACGAGCAGCAGGACCGCAGCGGCGAAGGCGAATCCCGCGCGGCCGGCTGAGACCATAGTAAGGCACCAGCGCCGTACACCACGCTCGACGATCACCGGTCGCGGACTCCCCCCGTACAGCAGCGGCAGCATGCCCGGCCTCCGCCGGGCAATGCCTTCCCCGTCGGAAACCGCCCTCCCCGCGCAGCGGAGAGGGCAGTTCGTGCCGCATCAGCTCAGCTTCTTCTTGGTCGTCGTGCTGCCACCGTTTTCGCTCTCGCCCATGCCGGTGGTGCTGCCGCTCATGCTGCCGCCGGTGCTGGCGCTACGGCCGCCCTGGTTTTGCCCCTGCATATTCTGACCCTGCATCCCGTGCTGGCGGGACACGGTGAGCTTGTTCTCCACGTCCTTGACGCCGCTGATGCGCTCGGCCAGATCCTCGGCGCGGTGCTTCATTTGCCGCTCCGGCACCGTGCCGGTCAGTGTGATGATGCCGTTCTGGCACTGCACGCTGATCTCGCTGGCGTCGATATCGTCGGCTTCCATCAGCCGCTCGGAGATCTCCTCGCGCAAACGCTCGTCGGAGCGCTCATAGCCGCGCGGTCCCATGCCACGGAAGCTACGGAAGCCCGTCTGGCCGGACCCGGACTGCCCGCCGAAGCCCTGGCCCCAGTTGGAGCTGCCGCCCTGGCCATAGTTACTGCCCTGGCCATAGTTACTGCCCTGGCCATAGCTGCTGCCCTGACCGAAGCTGCTGCCGTAACCACTCCCGAAGTTCTGCCCGGACTCGTAGCCCTGGCTGCCGTACCCCTGTCCACCGTAGCCTTGGCTGCCGTACTGGCTGCTGCCGCCGAAGCCCTGGCTGCCACGACCAAAATTCTGCTGACCATACGAGCCGAGCGAGCCGTACGAGCCCTGGCCATACATCTGCTGTTGCGGCCAATTGCCCTGCTGGCCATAGAAACCTTGACCATAGGAATGCTGCGGCCAGTTGCTGTGCTGGCCGAACTCGTGCTGGCCATAGCCCTGCCCGCCGAAGCCCTGGCCACCATAGTTCTGACCGTAGCCCTGGCCACCATAACCCTGACTTCCGCCGAAGCCTTGGCCGCCGCCGAAGCTGCCGTAGCCCTGACCGCCGAAGCCCTGTCCACCGTAGCCCTGCTGACCCCAGGAGCCCTGCTGCCCGAAACCGCGCTCCGTTTCCCGACCCGAACGTGACCACATATCCCGATCCTCCTCTGCGTAACCCGACATGCGACCGTACTGCGGCTCGCGCCAACGATAATCCTGCTGCATCTCTTCACGTCCTCCGTACGAGCCCCCGCGCCAGTCACGCTGACTGCCGCGTTGTTCATTGGATGAGCCATAGCCGCCGTTGTCCGGATAGCGACGCTCACCAAATTGCCCTTGGTACTGCCTCATCGTTCAGCTCCTTGCTGTAGTAGGCACGCGAATGGATTGATTCGCGCTGCGGCAAAGGCAATTGCCGTGCCAGCCTCGGCACACATCACGTTCAAGCAAACGCCGCGCACACGGAAGCGAGCACAGCATTGACGTTGCGCCGTATATGCCTGGGCCCGCTGGCGGGCGCAGATGCGGGTAGCGCGCGGCGAACGGCGACTTCGGCATGAAAGACCTTCCGAGCTGAGGAAGAACTACCGACGCCAGCGCTGAGCGGGCGCGCCAACTGCGCGATCCATCTGTACGGCTCGCCACTTGACAAAGCTGGCATAGGGCTTGCTCGCCTTGCGCTTGCGTATCTCAACGCACCGCAAGGTCAGGCAGGAGAAAGCCATGAGAACCACCGCAACAATTTTTGCTATGGGATTGGTCCTGGCGCTCAGCGGCTGCCAGGAATCGCCGCGGGAAACCCAGGCCGATGTCAACGAGGCGCAGCGCGAAGGCGCACAGGAAGTCGCCGAGGCGCAGCGCGACCTGCAGGAAGCGCAGCAAGGGCAGCAGGGACAGCAGGCGCAACAGGGACAGCAGGCGCAACAGGGGCAGCAAGGGCAGATGGGCAGCCGCAACAACACCGCCGAAGAGGTGTATGACCTGGCGGTGGCAGAAGCCAAGTCGCGCCGCGATGTGGCCAAGGAGCAGTGCGATGCGCTGCGCAATCAGGAACGGGATGCCTGTCAGGCCCGGGCGGAAGCTGATTACCAGCAAGCCTTGGCCGCAGCGCAACGCGAGCGCGATCAAGCGCGCGAGCTGGCCGGCGTGCGTCCGTAATCCGCGACAAGGAGATACCCCATGCTTCGCTGGCCATTAGTGTTTCTCGTCATCGCCATCATCGCCGGCGCGCTCGGCTTCACCGGCGTCGCCGGCACGGCCGCCAACATCGCAGTGTGGTTGTTCTGGATCTTCCTCGCACTGTTCATCGTGTTCCTTCTGCTTGGATTGAGGCCACCGACACCATAGGCACCGCAATACACACCGCACTTGCCCAGGGCACGGGCGCGACGGGCCCGGCCCTGGGCGTTTGCCGCACCAGCCACCCGTCATGGAGGACAGCGGATGAACAAGAGCGCGAAGATTGCCCAGGATCTCGCCAGCGTGAACATCGATAGCGCGCGCTTCTATGAGCACGCGATGGCCGAAGTTCAGGACCCGATGCTGAAGCCCGTCTTCAAGCGCATGGCCGACACCAAGCGTCGCTTGATCAACGACCTCGAGCAGCACATCCTGCGCTCGGGCGAAAAGCCCAGCGGGACCGGGACGTTCGCCGGGGTAATGCGGGAGAAGTACACCGACATCAAGGCGATGCTCTCGCGCGAAGATAAGAAGGTGTACGTGAAGGAGCTCGAGGAGGCGGAAGATCGCATCCTGGAGCACTACCGTGAAGCGCTCAGCGAGGTCGAATCCGACGAGCTCGAGCACCTTCTGGAGGCGCAGTTGCCGACCGTGAATGCATGCCATGACGAGATGCGCACGCTGAAGCGACAGTTGCTGTCCTGAGCGTACGGCCGCGGCGCCATGCCGCGGCCGTAAGCCGCCACGACGAGAGACCATGAGCGCGACCATTCAATCGATGTCGGAGCCTGGCAGCCTGGATGGCCGCCGCCGCGAAGCAATACATGGACTGCGCAACGTGCTGAACACCAGCACGATGAATGCGCATCTTGCCCGGCTGCTCGAACACGATACGCAGCGGCGTCAGGCTTGCCTGGATCTGATCATCGAAGAGTGCGCCAAGGGCAGCCGCTTGTTGCAGCAGCTATCCGAACTCGACGAGGCGCTTGCCGCCGACGCACGGCAGCGCGCATGAGGTCGAACGTCGCATCGGCGCGGCTCGCCGCGTGGCAGCCGCTGTTGCTGGCTGCGCTTGCCTGTGTGCTCATCGGCATCCAGGTCGCGATGCCGCTGCCGCCGGTCTGGGCTGCGCTGGCTGGGATCAGCCTGCTCGCCGTGGCGATGTGGATGGGCTTCGCCGCGCATCGGACCCATCAGGGCGGCGACGACGTCCACGGCTACCCGCTGGGCGCACTGGCGGCGCTGGTGGACGGCGAAGGCGTGGGCCTGTTCGTCCTCACGCGCGGCGGCCAGATCCGCAACCCTAACCGAGCGTTCCTGCGGATGGTCGAGGCCGATGGCGACATGCCGAACGACGGCCTGCTGTTCAGCGAGGTCATGGGCGGCCATGCCGATGAGGACTTGCGCCGCCTGTTCGACGAACTGCGCCACCAGGGCACCTGCAAGCCGTTCGACTGCATGCGGCGGCGCAGCGACGGATGGACGCGTTGGCTCAGCCTCGCGGCCGAACGTCTGGACAACAACAGCGCCGTCGTCATCGCGCTCGACAGCACCGAGCGCAAGGCCGTGGATACCTTGCTGAAGTGGCAGGATCGCGTGCTGCGCGCGATGGTCGACCAGGTGCCGGCATTCATCGGCCTCGTCGACAGCCGCGGCCGATTGATGCTGCACAACCGCTATTTCGAGGATTGGTTCGCCGGGCAGAACCTCGACGAACGCACGATTCTCGACCTGTTCGGCCCGCAGGCGGCAGAGCTCGACCGCGTGCTACGCCAGCCCGATAGCGGTGGCGTCACCCAGCTGGCACTGCAGCTCACCTCGCCGAGCGGCGAGCTGCGCGAGTTCGAAGCCGACTGCCTGCCGCTGGCGCTGGAAGAAGGGCCCGGCGCCCTGAGCGGCTGGGTACTGCTCTGCGTCGACCACACCGAGCGCACCCGGGCGATGCAGACGCTGCGCTCGGCCAATGAACGCATCAATCGCTTCCTGGCAATGCTCAGCCACGAACTGCGCAATCCGCTGACCGCGGTGCGCACCGCATGCGAGCTACTGCAGCGTCGCGACGAACTCTCCGGGTTGCAGAGCCAACGCGCGCTGGCGGTGATGGACCGGCAGAGCCTGCAACTGCAGCGCATCGTCGACGATCTGCTCGATGTCGCCCGCGTCACCCAGGGAAAGATCCAACTGCAACGCGAGCCGATCGAGATCGGCGCCTTGCTCAGGCAGATGGCCGAGGACTTTCGCGATGCGGCCCGCGTCCAGCAGGTGCGCGTGCTGGTCGAGGACACCGACACCGCGATGTTCGTCTCTGCGGATTCGGTTCGGCTGCGCCAGGTGCTCGGCAACCTGCTGTCCAATGCGCTCAAGTCGAGCACGCAGGGCGGGCAGATCGAGCTGCGTGCACGCACCGAGGTGGGCGAGCGCATCCGCATCGAAGTACGCGACCACGGCAAGGGGATCGCGCCGGCGCTGATGTCTACCCTGTTCGAACCTTTCGTGCAAGCGGACAGCTGGAGCGGAAAGGGTCTCGGGCTTGGCCTGACGGTCGTGCGGCAGATGGTGGAACTGCACGGTGGCAAGGTCTTCGCGCATAGCCTGGGGCCGGGCCAGGGCGCCTGCTTCACGGTACTGCTCCCACGCATCGCCCCGCCAATGGCGCCTGCCAACGACGGCAGCAGCCGCCCGCCGACAGACCGGCCACGGCGCAGCGGCCGGGTCCTGCTGCTCGACGACGAGGTGGACAGCACCGCGGCGCTCGAGGCGCTGCTCACGCTGGAAGGCTACGAAGTGAAATGCTGCGCCGACGGTAGCGACGGACTGCTGCAGATCGCCCGCTGGCAGGCCGAGGTGGTGGTCTGTGATCTCGGACTGCCGGCCCCGCTCAGCGGCTTCGAAGTCGCGCGCGCACTCAGCGAGAATTGCGCACGGCCTTACTTGATCGCCTACAGCGGATACGGATCGAAGGACGATGTCGCCCGGGCACTGGCCGTGGGCTTCGATGAGCACCTGGTGAAGCCGGCCTCGCCAGCCGCGTTGCTGGCCGCAATCGAGCGCGGGCTCACGGCACGGCGGAAGCTGAAACAAGACATCGCCCCCTCGGACGCAGCCGAGCGCGTGAACCGCCGGCAAGTGAAAGGATAGCGCCTGCCGCTCGTCTCCCTGGTCTCGCTGAGCCACAGGCCGCCGCTGGTCGAGCCGAACGCGATGCGCTCGCTGCTCTCGTCGACGGCGAGTGCACGACGGTAACGAAGATCGCCACGTGCTGGCGCACGAAGCCGTGCTCGTCGAGGACATAGCCGCGCAGCCCCGGCGGCGCGGCGAACACCGCTTCAAGCGCCGTGTGCGGATCGCCGCCAACGACATCGAGCACAACCTCGCTCGTCGCTCGTCGGTGCCGCGGGCAGCCGGCGCGCCAGCGCCGTTGCAAGCACCACCCTCGACATACGCCCGCCCGCGCGCAATGGCCGGTATCTACGCGCGCCGCACCTGCCGCGCGCTCATGCCGGCTCGCGATAGCGCACCAGCAACTGCACGCCGCGACGATCGCGGAAGTCGTCGAGTTCCAGCTGATACAACAGCCGCACCTGCGCGGGCGGAGGCGCGCCGTCGAAGCCACCGAAGTGGATCGCCTCGATCGGCTGGCGTGCGGCCGGCGGCAACAGACGCAGCTTGAGATGGCTGGTGCCGACGCAACGCCAGTCGAGCACTTCGAATTCGCCATCGAACGCGGGCTCGGGAAACGCCTGCCCGAACGGGCCGGCCTGGCGCAGCTGCTCGGCGAGCTCACGGACGAATTCATCCGGACCCAACTCGCCATCGCTGAGCCATTCGGCGGCCAGCGCCGCCTCATCCAGGCGCTCGCGGGCGACGGCGTCGAAGGCCGCGGCGAACATCGGCAGATGCGCTTGCGGCAGGCTCAAGCCCGCGGCCATCGCGTGTCCGCCGAACCGCGGCACCAGACCCGGATGGCGCGCGTCGATGATCGCCAGCGCATCGCGGATGTGGAACCCGGGGATTGAACGCGCCGACCCACGCAGGCCACCCTCGCCATCCGCCGCGAACGCGATCACAGGCCGATGCAAACGTTCCTTGAGGCGCGCGGCGACGAGACCGATGATGCCGGCGTGCCAGTCGGGTTCGAACAGGCAGACGCCGACCGGCAATGGACCTTGGCGCTGCGCGTTCCAGCTCGCGACCATCGCTTCGGCCTGCGCCACCATTTCCGCCTGCAGCCCCTGCCGTTCCGCATTCAGCGCATGCAGCTGCTCGGCGAATGCGCGCGCGCCACGCGGGTCATCGGCGAGCAGGCATTCGATGCCCAGCGCCATGTCCTCCAAGCGGCCGGCTGCGTTCAGCCGCGGCGCGACGGCGAAGCCGAGATCGCTGGAGGTGAGCTGCTCCAGACGTCGCCCGGCCACTTCGACGAGGGCACGCACGCCGGGTTGGCATTGCCCTGCCCGCAGACGCTTCAAACCCGCGGCAACGAGGATGCGGTTGTTGCGGTCCAGCGGCACGAGGTCCGCCACTGTGCCGAGCGCCACGAGATCCAGCAGCCGGGTCAGATCGGGCTCGCCGGCAGCAAACGCGCCGGCTGCACGCAAGCGCGCGCGCAATGCCAGCAGCAGGTAGAACACGACGCCCACGCCGGCCAGATGCTTGCTGGGGAACGGATCACCCGGCAGGTTCGGGTTGACGATCGCATCGGCGCCGGGCAGCACCTCGCCCGGCAGATGGTGATCGGTAACCAGGACGCGCATTCCGGCCGCACGCGCGGCATCGACCCCGGCGTGACTCGCGATGCCGTTGTCGACGGTCAGCAGCAGATCCGGACGCCGCTCGGCGAGATCGGCCACCAGCGCCGGGGATAGCCCGTAGCCGTGCCGCAGGCGATGCGGCACACAATAGTCCACACGCCTCGCCCCTAACATGCGCAAGCCGCGGACAGCGGTGGCCGTGCCGGTCGCGCCGTCGGCGTCGAAATCGCCGACCACGACGATCGACCATTGCTCGTGAAGCGCACGCTGCAGCAGATCGAGTGCCGATTCGAGCCCGCTCAGCGCCTGCGGATGCAGCAGCGCCGCGAGCCGTAGCTCGGCCTGCTCAGGCGAATGCACGCCGCGCGCGGCGAGCACGCGCTGCACCACCGGATGCACATGCGTGGGCCATGGCCCGTGCACCGGCACATGCCGGCGGCGCCAGCGCCCCTTCATGCGCCGACCGGCCAGTCGCGCAGCTGTCGACGCAGCCAGCGGCGACGATGGGCATGACGCAGCTCGAAGCGCACACCATCGGCGAAATCGAGCAACACGGACGGGCGCGGCTTGAGCCGCGGCAGCAGCATCGGCAGCAACTCGCGCTCCAGTTCGGCGACATCACGAACGCGGCGCAGGTCTATCAAGTCGTAGCTGTCGAGGGCAGCCTCCAGACTCGGCGGCGCGCTGCATTCGACGCGCGCCTGTCTGCATAGCGCGCGAAGCAGTAGATCCACGCTGGCGACCTTGCTGCACGTCGTGCGGACGCTGTCCGGCAGGCGTCCACCGCCCCAGAACCACAGGCTGTTTACCGCGGGTTTGCCCGCCGCGACCCGAGTGGCGTTCAACGGGTGCTGATGAAGCAGCACCTGCGCCTCGTTGAGCAGATGCCGCCAGCGCCGGCCATCCGGGCCTTCCGGCAGATGCTGCGAGAGGTCCGCCCCCAACACCTCGTCCGCCGCCGTGAACTTCGGCAAACGCATGTCATCGGGCAGCGTCAGATACCAGCGCGTCGCCACCGGCGCGGTAATCGGCATGCCGGCGTCGCCGAACAGCGGCTTGAGCGGCGCGAGCAGCGCCTGCGCCTCATCCGTGGTGAGTTCCAGACCTTCGCCGATTGCCAGCAGCCGCGCGGTCGTCAGATCCGGGCGCACGTGCGCCGGGTCGCAGCGCAACCAGGCGCCGTAGCCGGCGTCATCCACGTCGAGCGCGCGCGTCAGCGCTGCCACCGGAAGGCTTTTCGGCAGCACATCGAAATGGCGCAGCAGCTGCGCCTCCTTCCCGGCCGTCGCTCGCGGCAGTGCGTCGGCGCGGCCGAGCCAGCGCGCGAATTCGGGCGCTGCGGCAAGACCGCCGCGCAAATGCTCGAATGCAGGAAGCAGCAGCGTGAGCGGCGTCGCCATCAGCGCGGCACGTCCATCGGAACCGAGGCCGATATCACGCGTGGCGTCGCGCTCAGCCGACGTAGCGCACGCCGATGATTTCGTAGCTGCGCTCGCCGCTCGGCGCGGCGATGGTGACGGTGTCGCCTTCATGCTTGCCGATCAGCGCCCGCGCGATCGGCGCCGATACCGAGATCAGGCCTTGTTTGATGTCGGCCTCGAGGTCGCCGACGATCTGGTAGCACACCTCATCGCCGGTGTCGGTATCGGCCAGCTCCACGGTGGCGCCGAATACGATGCGGCTGCCGGCGTTGAGCTTGGAGACGTCGATGACCTGCGCGTTCGACAGCGTCGCTTCCAGCTCCTTGATGCGGCCCTCGATGAAGCCCTGCTGCTCACGCGCGGCGTGATACTCGGCGTTCTCTTTGAGATCGCCGTGGGCGCGCGCTTCGGCGATCGCCTGGATCACCTCCGGGCGCTTCACCGACTTCAGATGTTCCAGTTCTTCGCGCAAACGTTGCGCGCCGCGGTGGGTCAGCGGTGCTCGCATGCCTGATCTTCCCTTCGAAGTGTCACCCGCCCGCGTAGGGGAGTCGGGTCTGAATCCCGCATTCTAGCCTTTCAGCTCGCGATGCAGTTCCTGCAATGACCAGACCTCGCCGCTGCCACGGTACTCGAGCGAATGCAGCAGCGCCCAGGCGCCTGTGATCGTCGTGGAATAGGTCACCCGATGCTGCAGCGCCTCGCGACGGATCGAGAACGAGTCAGCGATCGCCTGACGGCCTTCGGTCGTGTTGACGATGTAGGAGATGTCGCCGTTCTTGATCAGATCCACGACGTGCGGGCGGCCTTCCAGCACCTTGTTCACCCGTTCGCAGGGAATGCCCTGTTCGTTGAGGAAACGTGCCGTGCCACTGGTCGCGACCAGTGAGAAGCCGCGCGCGATGAGATCACGCGCGACCGGCATCAACCGCTGCTTGTCCGGATC
>Ga0196963_10001823_pt1 | contig 13600 bp, 9 predicted proteins | sample S1_5metaG_FD_148600 | JGI IMG/M metagenome (GOLD analysis project Ga0196963, IMG submission 148600) | Soil microbial communities from Anza Borrego desert, Southern California, United States - S1_5 | ecosystem: Environmental > Terrestrial > Soil > Desert | place: USA: California | collected... | reverse complement strand
CCGGGCGACGTCCTGCTCGATGATCGGCCCCTGGTCGAGCTCCTCGGTGACGTAGTGCGCGGTCGCGCCGATGATCTTGACGCCGCGCGCGCGCGCCTGGTGGTACGGCTTGGCGCCGACGAACGCCGGCAGGAACGAGTGGTGGATGTTGATCATCCGCCCGTGCCAGTCGTTGGTGAACCCCGGCGAGAGCACCTGCATGTAGCGCGCCAGGACCACGAGCTCGATGCCGCGCTCGGCGAGCAGACGCCGCTGCCGCTCCTCGGCCTGCGGCTTGGTGGCGGCGTCCACCGGGATGGTGACGAACGGCACGTCGAAATGGCGCGCGACGCTCTCCAGCGTGGCGTGGTTCGAGACGATGACGTCGATGTCGCCGCGCAGCTCGCCGAGCTGCGCGCGCAGCAGCAGGTCGTACAGGCAGTGCGCGGTGGTCGAGACGAACACCGCGACCTTCGGCCGCCGGTCGCTGTAGGTCAGCGTCCATTGCAGCTCGAAGCGCGCCGCCATCTCGTCGAGCGCCCGACCGATCCCGGCGCGGTCGAGGCGGAAGGCGGCGATCGACCACACCAGCCGCATGAAGAACATGCCGGTGTCGTGCTCGGCGTGCTGGTCGGCGTCGAGGATGTTGCCGCCGTTGGCGAAGACGAAGTTGGACAGGCTGGCGACCAGCCCGGTGCGGTCGCGGCAGCCGACCAGCAGGGTCGCGGTCGGATCGCTCATGCGGACTCCAGGGTGCGCGCGACGGCGGCGAGACGCGCGGCGAAGGCCACGTCGTCGATCGCCGGGCGCGAGCCGGCGGTGTCGACCGCGACCTTCAGCGGCACCCAGCTGCGGCAGCCCGCGTAGGACGGCTCGTCGGCGATCTCGACCGGCTCGCGCAGGCGATGGACGCGCAGCGCCAGCACGTACAGCCACGGCTGGCCGCGATAGGCGAAGCGCGTCGCCAGCTCGGCGTCGGACCAGATCAGCTCGTCGCCCAGCGCCTGGACGCGCGCGAGGTCTCCCGCCTTCCAGGTGCCGGCGACCTCGGCCCAGGCCTCGAGCCGGATGCGGCCCGGCGCCGGATCGGCACCGACCTGGTCGGCATGCGCCGGCTTGAGGCGCTCGCGCGCCTGGTGCAGCCACGAGGGCAGCAGCAGGAAGCGGTCGTGCTCTGGCTGGAACAGGCCGCCGCCGCGCTCGTGGATGCCGCCCTTGCGCACCATCAGCATGCCGCGCCCGGCGGCGAGGACGCGGCAGCAGGCCGCCCATTCCTGCAGGCCGGTGCGCAAGGTCGACGTGCCAGCGGCGTCCGTTCCGGTCATGGGACGCGAGGCTCGCCTCGGCCACCGGGGTCGCAAGCGCAGGCCGCGTCGGAGGTTCCCCGTGGCCGACCAGAGGCGGCGCACCTAGCATGCCCGGATCGGAACCCGCGATGCCGACTCCCGCTGATCGCCGTGGCTTCACCCTGATCGAGATGCTGATCGTCATCACCGTCATCGCGGTGCTGGCGGCGCTGCTGATCCCGGCGATCTCGCTGGCCAAACGCGAGCTGGGGAAGGTGCGCTGCAGCAACAACCTCCAGCAGGTCGGCATGGGCATCGAGGTGATGCGCCAGGAGCGCGACGACCTGTTTCCCGGGCGGCTGGTCGACCTCTTCGACAAGGCCTACTCCGGGCCGTTCGAGCCGGGTATCGGCAAGATCCTGATCTGCCCGGTCGACACGTCGCGTGGGACGAACGGCTTCAACCGGTATTCGGGTTGGGCGCAGTTCGACGATCTGCGCGAGGACATCATCTCCGGTCGCGAGGCGGAACCACCACGCGCCTACAAGACGATGTCGTGCAGCTATCTCTACGAGACCTCCGATCAGCTGCTCGACTACCAGTCGGGCGACCCGGACGAAGGCGTGCTCAAGAACCTCTACCGTGATGAACCGATACCCGTCGACCCGGCGACCGGCCTCTACGCCAAGGTGTCGTGGCAGACCGGGAAGAAGGTGCAGGTGAAGCACGGCAACCTGCGCGCCGGAAGCACGTCCGACTTCGGGGATCCCTTCCCGACGTCCTACATGCCGGTCCTGCGCTGCTACTGGCACAACCGCTGGACGATCGCCAACTCGCGGGTCGAGGAGAAGATGATCAACCTCAGCTGGGACCTGAACGTCTTCAAGTCGATCCCCTACTGGGAGACGACGGTCAATCCCGACATCCCGCTGCCGAACTGATCCACGCGACGATCCGCCCCTCGTCGACCTCCGCCCCGCGCAGCCCCGGCCAGCGCTCGACCACCGCCATCCCGTTCGCGCGCGCCAGCGCATCGATCTCCGCCGGCTCGTACAGCCGGACGCACTCGCGCCACTGCGCGACGTGGTTCTCGCCGTCGCTGACGCGCACCTGCTTCTGCACGCGCGGCCCATGGAGGTTGCGCTGCTCGACGATGGTCAGTCCCGCGGCGGTGGTGCGCCGGCTCTCGGGCACCAGCGTCCGGCGCACGCGTGCCGGATCGGGCAGGTCGAGGACGAACCAGCCGCCGGGGGCGATGAGCGCGGCGAGCCGCGCGAACAGCGCCGCGTTCTCCGCGTCGTCGCCGTAGCCGAAGGCGGTGAACAGCGACAGCACGGCGGCGAACGAGCGGTCGGCGAACGGCGGGCGGCGCAGGTCGCCGCGCGCGACGTCCGCGCCGCCCGGTCGGGCCGCCGCGGCGCGCAGCAGGTCGGCGCTCCAGTCGATGCCGACCGCGCCGAAACCGAGGTCCGCCAGCGCCGCGACATGCCGGCCGCAGCCGCAGCCGGCGTCGAGCACCGGTCCGGGCGTCGGGCCGAGACGGCGCGCGATCGCCGCGACCTCGGCGGCCGCCGCGGCGTCATCGCGATGGGCGTAGACCTGGCGATAGGCGCTGGCGAACGCCGCCTGCCACCACGGCGCCGGCGCGGCGCTCACCCGCGCGCGGCGGCCGCGCGCTGCGCCGCCTGGCGTCGCGACGACGCGTCCGCGGTGCCATCCGGCAGGAGCTGCGCCAGGTCGATGACCGTGGCCATGGCGCCCGCGGCCATCAGCTGCTCGGCCGGGATCAGGCCGGCGAAGCCGATGGTGACGCAGCCGGCGGCGCGCGCGGCGGCGACGCCGCTCAGCGAATCCTCGATCGCGACGCAGGCCGCGGGCGGCACGTCGAGGCGGCGGCAGGCGAGCAGGTACGGCGCGGGATCGGGCTTGTGCGCGATGGTGTCCTCGGCGCAGACCCGCGAGGGCAGGCGCTCCGCCAGGCCGGCGGCGGCGAGCGTGGCGATCGCGACCCGGCGCGTCGCCGAGGTCACGACGCAGCAGGCGATGCCCTCGCGCCAGGCGTAGTCGAGCAGGCGGTCGACGCCCGGTTGACGCGCCACCCCCTGGGTGGCGTACAGCTCGAGCAGGATATCCGTCTTGGCCTGGACCCAGGCGGCGGCGTCGATCGTCCGGCCGACGCGCGCGGCCAGCGCGGTGAAGAAGCTGCGGTCGCCCTTGCCGACGTTGTCGATGACGTCCGCCTGGGTGACCGGCATCGACTGGCTGGCCAGGAAGCGCTTGTGGGCGGTGAAGTGGAGCGGCTCGGTGTCGACGAGGGTGCCATCCATGTCGAGCAGCAGCGCTGCGGGCGATCCGATCTGCATGGGGAGAGGATACTCCGGTCGGCCCAGCCCCCAAGCGGGCGGAAGGCCGCCCGGCGGCGCCGCCCCCCCTCAAACGCAGAGCCCCCGGCGGTTGCCGGGGGCTCGATGCGTCGCGCGAGGGGAAGCGGTCGTCAGACCGCGATCTCGGCATGGCTGCGATGCACGTCGCGTTCGCGCTCGTGGATCTTGCGCAGCTGGCTGGCGCTCTTGCCGGCAGCCCCATCGATCGCGGCGAACAGCGACTTGTCAGCGGCGTGGGCCACGACTTCCTTGCCCGAGTGCAGGTGCATCACCGTGTCCGCACGGTAACCCTCGCGTTCGCCTCCATGGATCGTCACGTGGACGGCGTGCAGACGCGCGTGGTAGCGGTCCAGGTCACCGAACTTGTCGTGGATGTAGGCCCTCGTCCTATCAGAGACGTGGCAGTGGATGCCGCTGATGTGGATCGCGATCATGACATCGATCTCCTTCGCAGAGAGATAGGCATGTCGTCCGCTCCCCTGCGCGGACGGCGGCGTTGGTTGGGATCCAGGGGGATCCACGCCCATTCTAGTCAGCCACGGCCGAACCCGTCAATGCCGAAGCCCGCAGCTATAAGATTCTACAGCTCGCAAGCCCGTCCTGGAGCTGCCGTGGGACATTCACCGCTTGCGCTCACCGATCATGCGGGATGGCCAGGAAATACCGTGGATCCGCGTCGGCAGGCGCCTGCCGACGCGGTCGTGGGAGCGGCCGCGTTTTCGACATCGCGGTCGCCGACCGACCAGCGGTGATACCAGTGTCTGAAACCCACGCGTGACATGCTCGCCAGGCCGCAGGTCGGCCCAATCGAGGCGCTCGGTTGTTGCGGGCTGGCCTCGGTGGAGCACCCTGGCACCCCTTCCGATCTGGACGGATTGCACGAATCACCAGCACCGCCCGCACCCGGCGCGCCATCAGCACTCAACGCAGCTTCCGCCACCCCTGTACCTGCATTCGGCCCGATGACCCTGGTAACTGCAATTGCCCTCCATGGTTTCGCCCATCCGCTGCCCGCGGGCTGGGAACTCGCCGCCACGTGGGGCAACTGGCGCGCCGGGCGCCTGGTCCTGGCGGACGGATTGCGCGCCCGCATCCACCTGTCGTGGGCGCGGTCGACGCGCACGCCCGACCTGGCCGCGACGCTCGCCCGGGCCGGCAGGAAGCTGGCGCGCGCCCATCCCGGCGCGGGGATGTGGGACCAGCGCTTCGAATCCGACCGCGGCTTCGCGACGTGGCGGGCCCATGACGGCGACCGGCACGTCGCGGTGCGTCGTTTCGCCTGCGGCGTCAGCCTGGTCTGGCAGCAGGTGCATCCCGGCGGCGAACGCGAGCTCGAGACGCTGGTCGACGCGACGACCGCGGTGGCCAACGACCAGGCGGCGCCCTGGCGGCTGTACGGCCTGGACCTCGAGCTCCCCCCCTGGTGGCGGCTCGAAGGCATCCAGCACGTGGCCGGGCTGGTCCGCGCGCTGTGGTGCCGCTATCCCGACGATCGCGTGCGGCCCGACCAGCTGCTGGTCGTTCGCCGCATGGCCTGCGCCCACGTCCTGCTCGGCGAGCGGACCCTCGATGCCTGGCTGCGCGCGCACCTGCGGCGCTCCGAGGTCGCGACCTCCGGCCGCGACGGCGTCGTCGCGATGGTCGACGCCACGGCGCCCGGTCCGACGTGGTGGCGCCGGCTGCGCCGCCAGCACGACCGCCGCCGCCTGCACGCCTGGATCGAGGACGAGACCGACCGCCTGGTGATCCAGGAATGGAAGGGGTCGACCGATCCGCTGCCCTGCCTGCTGCGCCTGCCCGCCGCCGCGTTGAGGGTCGCATGAGCCGTACCGCCCAACGCCCTGCGTCGAGCCCCGAGCGGGCGGTGCCGCGCCTCGCGCCCGACGCCGTCGCGTCGCGCGGTCCCGACGGGGCGCTGCGCCTGAGCGCGCCGCTGCACCGTCGCGGTCTGCACCGCTGGCTGGCGCGCGTCGCGCGATCGCCCGAGCGCATCACGGTCGAGCTCGACGCGCTCGGCGCGTGGACGGTCGAGCACCTCGACGGCCGCAGCCTCGAGAGCCTGGCCGACGACCTGGCGCGCCAGTTCAAGCTCTCGACGCGCGAGGCGCGGGTCGCGCTCGGCCAGTTCGTGCAGTCGCTGGTCGCGCGCCGCCTGGTCCGCCTCGACATGGACGCCGCATGAGCCGCGACAAACGCTCCCTGCTCGGCGATGCGCCGCGCCTGCCGCTCTCGGTGGCGATCCAGGTCGCGTGGACGTCGATCCGCGTGCGCATGTCGCGCAGCCTGGTAACGGTCTCGTCGGTGGTGCTGGCGGTCGCCTTCCTGCTGGTGGTGGTCGGCGAGAACCTGGCGAATCGCGCGGTGTGGCGCGGCTTCGCCGAAGAGACGCAGCCGCTGGCCGATCTGCAGGCGGTGCGCGCGCTCGCCGACAAGGCGCGCGATCCGCTCGACCTGCTCCAGCTCCTGGCCGACGACGGGGCCGCGGCGTCCGCGTGGGTCGAGTCGCAGACCGGCGCGCCGATGCCGCCGCTCGACGCGACGACGGCGACGCTGGCGCTGAAGGTCGCCCGCTGGATCGAGGAGCTGAAGCCGTCGCACCGCTTCCTCGTCATCCGCAACCGCACGCCCGACGAATGGCTGCTCGCGCTCGATGCGCAGGCGGTCGAGGCCCTGGTCAAGGTCTCGCGCGACCTCCCGGGCATCACCCTGCCGGCATCGCGCGAGGATCTCGACAAGCTGGCCGCGCAGCGCCCGGCGCTCGAGCGGACGGTCGCGGCCCTGATCAGCGCCGAGGACGCGCGCCTCGCCGCGATCAGCGCCAACGGCGGCGGCGAGGCGATCCTCGACCGCATCCTCGCCGGGGCGGACCGCGCCGAGATCGCCGCCGGCGGCATGCCGCTCGGGCAGGCGTTGCCGACGCTCGACGATGCGCGCTGGCAGGCGCTGCGCCGGCAGCTGCGCATGGACCGCGCGCGCTCGACCGCGGTCGACATCGTGCGCCGGCTGAACGAGCGCGATCCGGCCCACCTGCTGGCCGCCGATGTGCGCGACTGGCGCGGTCTCGCCGCGAAGCTGCGCGCCCAGATCGGCGCCGCCGGCGACAATCCCGGCAAGCGCCTGGTGGCGGCGGCGCGCGGTCAGGGCGACGCGCTGCTGCTCGCCGACGACGCCGACGCGTCGGCGCGCGAGGCGGCGATCGCCGCGATCAACACCGCGCTCGGCGACCCCGCGTTCTTCACCCGCGACGCCTGGACCGGGATCAGCCTGCCCGATGCGGCGAGCGAAACGGCGCGGCGCGACCAGATGCGCGAGCGGCAGCTGACGCGCTTCAACCGCGCGCTGTTCGACGCCGCCTACGCCGGCCTGATCGCGCCGATGAACGCGACGGCACCGGAGCCGCTCGAGCTGGCCCAGCTCGCTACCGGCGACCAGGCCGATCATCCGCTGGCTGGCCAGCTGGACGAACGGCTGCGCGCCGCGCTGCCCGACCTGCCGCTCGCCGACCTCTGGGCCGACCAGCGCCGGCGCGCGCGTCTCGAGGCGCTCGGCGCGACGTTCACCGGCATCGATTACAACCCGGAACGCGCGGCGACGCGCACCTTCTGGCTGGTCGCGCTGTCGCTGCTGGTGTGCATCGTCGGCATCGTCAACACCATGATGATGGCGGTGACCGAGCGCTTCCGCGAGATCGCGACGATGAAGTGCCTGGGCGCCATGGATTCGTTCATCCTCAAGGCCTTCCTCATCGAATCCGGCGCGACCGGCAGCGTCGGCTCGCTGATCGGCGCGCTGATCGGCCTCGCCCTGGCGCTGACCCAGTCGGCGACGCGCTTCGGCTCGTCGTTCTGGCAGGCGTTCCCGGCGCGCGACTACGCGCTGGCCGCGCTCGGCGCGCTGGTCTGCGGCATGGTGCTGGCGGTGCTCGGAGCGCTGCTGCCGGCGTTGAAGGCGGCGCGGATGCATCCGATCGAAGCGATGCGGATCGACGCATGAAACGGACGAGCGGAACGAGTGGAGGCGGCATGCGCGCGTGGCTGGTCATCGCGGTCGCCCTGGGCTGCCAGATCGCCGCCGGTCCCGGGACGGCGAGCGCCGGCGAGAGCCCGGCAGAGCTCGACCACGAGGCGATCGCCAGCCACGCCGAGGCCCTGCTCGCCATCCCGGCGCGCGCGCCCGGTCATCCCGGATCGGCGCTCGCCGCGGCGCTGATCGAGAAGCGCCTCGCCGACCTCGGGCTGACGCCGCTGAAGGTCCGCCATACGGTCTCGGCGGCGCTGGACCGCGGCACGTCCCTGGCGATCGACGGCGTCGACATCCCGGTGCTGCCGCACCTGCCCAACGGCGCCGCCACGGCGGGCACCGGCGGCGAGACCATCAGCGGCCGCATCGTCTGGCTGGGCGACGGCGAGCTCGCGCGCTTCACCGGCAAGGACCTCGACGGGGCCATCGCCGCGTTCGACGCCAACGCGCGCGATGGCTGGCGCTACGCGGCGCAGCTCGGCGCGCGCGCCGCGATCTTCAACCGCGGCGGGGAGCGCAGCGGCTTCGACCTCTTCTTCCAGAGCCATATCGTCAGCATCGAGTTCCCGCGTTTCCTCGCCGACGTCGATCAGAGCCATGACGGCCAGCAGGCGGTGCTGACCAGCACCGTCGCGTGGCAGCCGGTCGACGCGTGGTCGGTGATCGCGCTGATCCCGGGGACCGCACGCAAGGGCCAGGCGGTCGTGCTGACCACCGGCTACGAATCGCCGATGGACCTGCCCAGCGAATCGCCGGGCGCGACCGAGGCGTGGAACGCGGCGACGCTGATGGAGCTCGCGGCCCGCCTGGTCGCCGAACCGCCCAAGCGCGACGTGCTGCTGGTCTTCGCCGGCGCCGGCTACGAGTACCACAAGGGCCTGCGCCACCTGCTCGGCGCGCTGACCTCCGAGCGCGATGCCGAGGGCGTGTTCGCGCCGGCCGGGCAGCTGCCGCGCGTGCGCGCCGCCCTCGCCGCCGAACGCTGGCGCTGCCGCCGCGTGCTCGCCGCGCTCATGGTGGCGCGGATGTGGCCGCGCGGCCTGCTGGCGGCATCGCCGACGACGCTGCCGTGGATCCAGACCCTGGCGCAGGATTCCGCCGCGCTGCCGGTGCCCGCCGGCATGGGCAAGGCCGACAACGAGGCCTTCCTGTCGCGCAAGCTGCTCGACGACCTCGTGGCGCAGGCCGCCGCCGATCTGACCGACGCGGCGTTCATCCCCTTGTCGGACGCGCGCGAGCGGCGCTCGCGCCTGAAGGCCCGGCTCCAGAAGAAGGACGTCGCCGAGAGCGACCGCGAGCGGATGACCGCCGAGTTCGAGGCCGTGGTCGCCGAGCTCCCGGCGCTCGAGGCGCACTACGAACGCTACCGGGACATCGGCCCGCGCCTCGAGTTCAACAAGGCGCTGACCGTCGCCGAGGACGCATCGGTCCCGTCGCTGCTGCCCGCGATCATCGCGACGCTCGTCCGCCACACCGCCGTGATCGATCGCCGCAGCGCCGATGTCGACAGCCTGGCGGTCGCGCGCGGCGCGCTGGGATCGTCGCTCGCCATCCACCTCATCGGCCTGCGCCTGTCCGACGGCAGCGATCGCTTCTCGTGCCTGACCGGGGGCGGCTGGGTCTCGTGGTCGAGCGAGCTCAACTGGCTGTCCAACGGGCTCATGAAGCTCGCCGACGACGTCAACCTCTCGCGCCGCGGCCAGGCGCCGCTGCGCTTCGACCGCATGCCGTACGACATGCCGAGCGACTTCAAAGCGTACTTCCCCGCCGGCGATCGCGGCGTCGAGGTCGCGGTCGCCGCGTGCTACCCGCTGACCGCCGCCGCCCTGGTGACGACCAACGATCTCTGCGAGAAGGTCGGCACGCCGCTCGACACCGCGGCCGCCTTCCGCCGCCCCGACTTCCTGCGCCAGACGGTCGGCCTGCACCACTACATCCGCGAGTACATCGACAGCGACATCATCAACGACCGCAGGCCCAAGGGCCTGAACACCGCGTCGCCGACGATCGAGGTGCAGATCCGCACGATCGGCGGCAAGACCGGCCGGCGCGCGTTCCGCTGGCCGATGGTGGCGCTGGGCACGTTCACCGAGACCCATTGGTGCGACGCCTTCGGCAAGGCGCAGGCGCTGTTCGTGCCGGAAGGCGTGCCGAACACCCCACCCTGGCTGGTGAGCGTCTACGGCTTCGCCGCGGACGGGCGCATCGACCACGTCATCGCCACCAAGGGCCAGATGGGCGGCGCCAAGGTCGAGATCGGCATCAACGGCAAGGTCGACGACGTCCTGGCGCTGTGCTTCCCCTGCGTGCAGAGCCGGCTGTTCGATGTCATCGATCCGCGCCTGATCCGGGCGCTGCCCAACATCAGCGTGCTCAACGCGACGCGCGACAGCACGCCGAACCACCTGCACGTCGAGATCGGCACCGACGGCGCGGTCGCGATCTTCACCGGCAGGCGCGAACGCCTGCGCGTCACCGGCGCCGAGGGCGCCGGCATCAACCAGATGGTCATCACCGGCGAGCTGTCCACCGACGACAGCACCAGGACCGGGCTCGCCGCGGGCGACCTGGCGACGTTGACCGCGATGTCGGCGGCCGCCGACATGGCCGCCCTCAACGACAAGCGCGTCACGCTGCTGCGCGAGAACGGGATCAGCTCGGACAGCCTGGTGACGCTGCACTCGCAGGCCGAGCGCCACCTCGAGGCGGCGCGCGACGCCTACAAGGCCAGGGACTACCGCGCCGCGCTGGGCCAGTCGCAGTCGTCGTGGGCGCTCGCCGGCAAGGTCTACCCCGCGCTGCTGACGATGGCCAACGACGTGGTCTACGGCCTGGTCGTGATGCTGCTCTTCGCGATCCCGTTCGCGCTGATCTGCGAACGGCTGTTCCTCGCCGGCAACACCATCATCAAGCGCGTCGCCGGCTTCACCGGCTTCTTCATCGCCATCTTCCTGTTCTTCTTCTTCTTCCATCCGGCCTTCGACCTCGCGACGACGCCGATGGTGATCTTCCTCGCCTTCGTGATCATCATCATGTCGGTCTGGGTCAGCTCGATCGTCTACAAGCGCTTCGAGCACGAGATGGAGCAGATCCGCAACGCGCGCCTGGGCATCCACAAGGCCGACGTCAGCCGCCTGGGCACGGTCTTCGCCACCGTCGCGCTGGGGATCAGCAACATGCGCCGCCGCCCGATGCGCACGTTCCTGACCGGCATGACGGTCGTGCTGATGACCTTCATCCTGCTGACCTTCGCCAGCTTCACCTCGAACGTCGGCTCGCAGCGCCTGGCGCTCGACGCGCGGCCGCAGTTCGACGGCATCATGCTGCGCCGCCACGGCTGGACCCACCTGTCGCCGGAGATCGTCGACCGCGTCGACGCGGCCTGGGGCGACCGCTTCGACCTCCATCCGCTGCGCTGGCTCGATCCGAACGCCTTCGTGCCGAAGTACCCGTTGAGCGGTCCCAAGGGCTCGACCGCCATCGGCGGCGTCACCGGCGTCGGCGACTCCGATCCGACCGGGCTGACCCGGGCGCTGTACCGCGGCCCGATCGCCGAGGGCACGCCGACCGGATTCGGCGGCGAGCGCGATTGGCTGTTCCTCCCGCCCGACGTGGTCGAGCGCCTGGGCTGGACCGCCGGCGGGGAGGGCCGCTTCTGGGGCAAGGACATCAAGGTCGGACTGATCGACACCAAGGCGATGTCGGCGATGACGCACCTCAGCGGCGAGGCGCTGACGCCGCTGGCGCCCGAGGCGATGGACGACCAGCGCAAGCGCCAGATCCAGGAGATGGCCGAGCAGGCGGCGAAGGGCACCCTGACCACCGCCGAGTCGACCTCGTACACCCACCTCTCGCCCAACAACGTCGGCGTCGTCCACGTCAGCATGATCGAGCGCCTCGGCACCGGCCTGGTCGCGCTGACCCTGACGCCGAAGGCGACGGCGGCGAACGAGAAGCGCGTCGACATCGACGCCGTCGCCGCCGACATGGCCCAGCAGATGGCGCTGACCATCCGCGTCGCCAGCCGCGGCGAGGGCTATCTGCTGACCGCGATCGGCACGATGGACGTCGCCGGCCTCGGCGCGGTGCTGGTGCCGCTGATCCTCGGCGGGCTGATCATCTTCTCGACGATGCTCAATTCGGTCGCCGAGCGCGGCAAGGAGATCTTCATCTTCTCGTCGCTCGGCCTCGCGCCGGTGCACGTCGCCGCGCTGTTCCTGGTCGAGGCGTCGATCTACGCGATCCTCGGCGGACTCGGCGGCTACATGGTCGCGCAGCTGATCGCCTCGGCGCTGGGCGTGACCGCGCAGCTCGGCTGGACGGCGCAGCCGGATCTCAACTACTCGAGCTTCACCGCGGTGACGACCATCCTGCTGGTGATGATCACCGTGCTGCTGTCGGCGCTGTACCCGGCGCTGATCGCCTCGCGCGCGGCCAACCCCGGCACCAGCGACTTCCGGGTGCCGCAGCCGGACGGCGACAAGATGGCGATCGCCTTCCCGTTCACCGTCGCGCGCCGCGACATCCGCGGCCTGCTCGCCTACCTGGTCGCCTACTTCGACGCGCACACCGAGGCCTCGACCGGCTGCTTCACCGCCGCCGACGCGAGCATGATCAGCGAGGGCGAGCGCCACGCGGTGACCAGCAAGACCTGGCTGGCGCCGTTCGACCTCGGCATCAGCCAGCGCCTGGTGATGAGCGCGGTGCCGACCGACGTGAAGGCGATCTACGCGGTGCAGCTCGACCTCGAGCTGCTCTCCGGCCAGCGCCGCGCGTGGCGCCGCGCCAACTTCGCCTTCCTCTCCGACCTGCGGCAGCAGTTCCTGGTCTGGCGCACCCTCTCCCCGGAGGCGATGGACAAGTACCGCGCCGCCGGCGGCGACCCCGAGGCCAAGGCGCGCCTCGCGACGTCGACGTCGATGCTCAAGAAGGAAGTCGCCGAGCTGGGAGTCGTCCAGTGAGCCTGCTGCACGACAAGGAGCTCCAGCAGTACCGCGACCTGGTCAAGCCGCCCGGCGTGTTCCAGGACGGCTTCGGCTGGAAGGCGGTCTTCGGCGCGCTGTTCGTCGGCATCGTCATGCTGCCGGCGTCGATGTACATGAACCTGGTGATCGGCGGGTCGTCGATCGGACCCGCCGCGACCTGGGTCACGGTCATCCTGTTCATGGAGATGGCCAAGCGCGCGCGCACCGCGCTGTCGACCGCCGAGCTGTTCGTGATCATGAGCATGGCCGGCGCCCTGACCGGCGGGCCGATCGAGGGCTTCTTCTGGCGCCAGTACATCGTCCAGTCCGAGGCGGCGCGCAGCTACGGCATGTCGGATATGTTCCCGGCGTGGTTCTCGCCGGGCGATCCCAACGTGCTCGACCAGCGCGACCTCTTCATGTGGCCGTGGCTGATCCCGCTCGTGCTGGTCTTCGTGCAGATGGTGATCAGCGCGGTCGACAACCTGGTGCTCGGCTACGGGCTGTTCCGGCTGGTCTCGGACGTCGAGAAGCTGCCGTTCCCGATGGCGCCGCTCGGCGCGACCGGCGTGCTGGCGTTGTCCGAGAACCAGTCCGGCAACGAGGGCTGGCGCTGGCGCTGCTTCTCGATCGGCACCGCGTTCGGCCTGTTCTTCGGATTCCTCTACGCGGCGATCCCGACCCTGACCTCGACCTTCCTGCGCGAGCCGTTCCAGCTCTTCCCGATCCCGTGGCTCGACATCTCGACGCGGACGCAGAACTGGCTGCCGGCGGTGCCGATGGGCATCACCTTCGACCTCGGGTTGTTCTTCTTCGGCATGGCGCTGCCGTTCTTCGGGGTGATCGGCTCGGTGGTCGGCGTCGTGGTGATGGTGATCGCCAATCCGATCCTGTGGTACGCGGGCATGCTGCCGAGCTGGAAGAAGGGCATGCTCACCCAGGAGATCCTGTTCGCCAACGGCATCGA
>Ga0196963_10001822_pt1 | contig 13601 bp, 18 predicted proteins | sample S1_5metaG_FD_148600 | JGI IMG/M metagenome (GOLD analysis project Ga0196963, IMG submission 148600) | Soil microbial communities from Anza Borrego desert, Southern California, United States - S1_5 | ecosystem: Environmental > Terrestrial > Soil > Desert | place: USA: California | collected... | reverse complement strand
TGGTGAAACTGGAGGGTTGCTGGATGCGTTTCCCCACACTTTTGACAGCCGCGTTCGGACTTGTACGCTTTGAGCCAAGCACGTTTTGCCCGCCGCGATTCTGCGTTCACGGCGTTGTACTTGTCTCGATCGCGGGCCATTCAGTCCTCCGAAGGGCAGGGATAAAAAATGGGAGGCCGGGTCACGTCCGCCCGGCCTCCCACCGGAGGTATGCGTGGTTCTGCCACGCCAGGGAATACTTACACTCGCTGGGCGAGGATCGCCTGCTTCGTCGCGTCGGTCGTGTACGCCTCGCACGCGATGAACAGGTTGTCGCCGGCCGCCTCGGTGCCGTCGATCAGGGCACCCAGGGTGGCGTCGGGTTCGAGGAAGTCGCCGACCGCGATGTCGGTCGTGCCGTCCGCCTCCACCTCCACGATGTCGCCCTGCTGCGGCTGGAGCAACTCGACCCAGCACGGGCCGACCTTACCGGCCTCGCTGTCCGGGACGACGCCCGCGAAGAATTTGATGTTGTCGCTGTTGACCGCCTCCACCTCCACGCCCAGGCGGTTGGGCAGGGTGCCCGTCTTCGACGCCGCCTCGTTGTAGTGGATGATCTGGCCCTTGCGGAGGGTCGTGGTGCCGGAGAAATACCGGCGGATCGTCTTGACATCCTGCTGGCCGTTGTACTGTGCCATGTGCGTTTCGTCTTTCCGCCCTCACCGGGCTCTCTGAAATACAGGTCTTGCCGAACCGTATGACGGGGGCGGCACTTGTCGGCCGCCCCCGCCGAGGCCCGTTTACGAGGCGAGGACGTTGCTGATGACGAAGCCGGCCTCGCGGACGTTCGTGCAGAAATACTGGTACGACCCGTCCACGAAGGTCGTCACGACGTTGTGCAGTTCCGGGTCACGCTGCGGCTCGTCCTCCCGCATCCAGTCGCCCTCCAGGACGATTGGGTAGAACTTGTTGTGGTTGACGCCGTAGACCGGGCGGTCCGTGTCGTCGTCCAGTTCCGGGGCGTGTTCGACCGGCACGCGGTTGAAGGCGAGGACGCCGTGGAACTTGTCGAGGTCGGCCCCGAGGTTCTCGTTGGCCTTCCGCGTCAGGTCGTTGTACTCCACGATGTCGTCCAGGCCCATGTAGATGCGGTTCTTGTTGTTGCCGTCCTTGCGGAGGTCTTTCGCCAGCATCGGGCTGCGGAACTTCGTGGCGTAGAACGCCCGCGAGAACTTCTTGATGAAGTCGGCGTTGATGCCCGTCTTCGTGTCGGCGTAGTTCCGCCACTTGCTCAGGGCAGTCGGCGACAGGCCCGCCTTGTCGGTCAGCGTCGAGGTGCCGTCCGCGAAGATGACCCGGCGACCGCTGAAGGTGCCGCCCACGTCGATGGACGCCGAGTAGCCGTTGCCGTTGCTCGGAACGAGCTTCGACAGGTAATACTTCAGGCCACGTGGATTCAGGTCGTCGTTCGTGTCCTGCGGGGCCTTCCAGGCCCGCTGCTCCAGGAGGTCGGCCATCGCCAGTTGGGCGTCCAGCCGGCGGGACTCCACGAGGTTGATGAAGCGGGCCTTGCCGCGATTGCGGAGGGCCTCACGCCGCTCGATCGACCACTGCCCTTCCACCTGGACCCAGGGGGCACTGATCTGCTTCTGCACGTCGGCGACGTTGATGCTCGACCGCTGGTAGAGGCGGACGTGGCGGGCGTTGCCCGAGTTGTCCAGCATGACGTTGCGGACGATGCTGGTTCCGCCGTCTTCCTGGACCTTGTCCTTCTGGAACCACGTGTTGACCGCGATGTAGTCCACGCGGGCGAGGGCGACCTCGAAGTCCATGCTGGGGAGGTTCTCCAGCGTGGTTCGGGTCAGGTCGATGAGGTCTGCGTTGCTGATGCCGGCCATTGTCTTGTCCTACTTTCTGACGCAAGGAGGGCAGGGGATTCAGTCCCCGATCTCGATGCCCAACTCCGCCGCCTTCTTCGCGTAAGCGTCCTCGGCGGTGGCTCGCGTCTTGGAAGCGGAGGTGACGGGATTGCGGCGTTGCGTCGGTCGTGCCGTGATCGCGTTGCCCCGCTTCTGAACCTGTTCCGTGATTTGTTTCCGCACAACCGCGTCCCGGTAGTCGGCCGAGACGATCAGGTGTGCCCGATTGAGAGCCTCCCTGACGGAAAGCTCCCGGCCCTGCAACTTCGCGGCGGTGCGGATTTGGTCCGCCAACTCGCCAAGGCGTTGCTTGGCCTCGTTCTGCTTCTCCGTGGCCGCCTTGTCCTCCGACCCGTACAGGTCGGCGAACCGCTTGGACAGGTCGGTGAAGACCGTCCGGGCCTCGGTGCGGAGAAGCTCCTTCTGCTGGACCTCGTAGGCCGCCCGCATCTCGCGGTAGCCGTCAACGACCTCGTCCTTGAGGGCCTTGATGAAGTCGCTGAGTTCCTCACCGTTCGCCTCCGCGAACTCGTTCAGCTTGCCGAAGAACTCGTCCAGCTTGCTGGTGGGTGCCTGCGGCTGTGCGGGCTGCTGTTGCTCAGGGGCCGGCGTGCTCGGGGCGACCGAGGAGGCCGGGTTGAGGAACTGCCGGGACAGGTTCGTGTAGGACTCCGCCAGTTTGGAAATCGTCTCGGTGGCGATCTCGGGATCAGCCTTGACGAGACGGTCGATCTTGTCCTTGCTCCACCCCAACTCCGTCTCCGCGAAATAGCGGAGGGTGGGGTCGATGTCGTTCTGGTCCTGGGCGACGGGCTCGGGGGCCGGGGCCTCCGGCGTCGCCTCCTCCTCGGACTGCGGCTCGGGCTGGGGGGCGTCGTCCTCCAGGGACGGGTCAGGCTCCTCGCCATCCTCCACCAACTCGGCCTGCTGCTCCTGCTTGGCCCGGCGATTATGCGACTGACGCCGCTGCACCTGCTCGGGCGTCGGCTGATCGGCCTCGTCCTTGACGATCTCCTCGCCGGCCTTGCCGAAGAACTGGTCCACGGCGGCCTGGATGTTCGCGTCCTGCTCGGGCGTCAGGTCGGGGGACTCCGCCGGGGCGGGCTCGGTCGCGTTCACGTCGGCGAGGTCACTCTCGTTGAAGTCGTCAGCCATACAGGAATCCTCCGGTTGTCAGTTCTAATTATATCACAAATTTATGGGACGTGCAAATCGGCGGCACCGATTTTGCACTACGTCGTGTGCTCGAACCCCAAGTCCTTCTTCGCCCGGTCGAACTCCTGGGCGTTCCGGAACACCATCCGCCCGTCCGGGGCGAACTCGTGATGGGGGAACATCTGCTTCGCCTCGGGGATTTGGTCCGGACTCACGCCCAGGGCTCGGCTCAGGTGCGGACTGGAAAAGTTCGCCGGCTTGGGCTCGTCCACGCGGGCGGCGATCGTCTCGCACGAAGGGCAGGTGGTGATCTGCCCCTCCCACGCCGTCTGTTGCCACGGGGCCTGCCCGCACTTCACCGGGCACCGGAACCTGAAGATACCTCCACGGGCCATCTGTATCCTCCGTTAAGCCATGCTCGCCAGGGCCTTCGTGGACGGACGCGACCCCCCGCGTGCCGCCTGGAGTTCGGCCGAGGACTCCTGCTGGGCCATGTTGGACTCCGCCTCCGGCGTGACGCCGCCTGTCGGACCCATCATCGTCGGCACCGGCTGGGCCGGGTTCATGCCGCCAGCCGGGGGCATTCCCATGTCCTGCCCCGCCTTGCCGGGGTCGCCCGTGGCGAGCGACATGTTGATCTTCTGCATGATCCACGCCTGGATCGCGGGCTCGTCAAACCATTCATCGAATTCGTGGAACTGAAGTTCGCGGGCCAAGTCCTTCAGCACGACGCCGAGCTTGAAACCGGGGCCGAGGAGCATCGCCGCCTGAGCGGCGGCCGGGAGGGCGTTGGTCAGGAACTCCATCTTCCGCCGGATCGCCATGTTCGGGTCCGGGCGGCCCATGCTGTAGGCGTCGATCGAGAGGTTGAAGTCGAAGAAGTTCCCCTGCCGCATCTCCGGCGTGTAGACGATCTGGACGTCCTGACCCCCCTTCCGTTGCACGAGCGGGAGTTCGATGAGCGGGTCGGTGTGCAGGAAGAACGCGAGGTCGCGGACGACTTCCGTGGCGAACGCCTGCACGGACGCCTGCATGTCGCCGAGGCGGACCGAGGTGTTGGCCTGGAGGATTTCCGCCTGCCCGAGCGTGGGCGTGTTTGCCCCCGTGCCCGAGAGCATGTCCAGGCTCCCGGCCTGTTCGGAGAAGTTCCGCTTGACCCACTCCATCCATTCGTACGACTCCGGAGCCGCCCCACCGAACGTCAACTCCTTGATGAGGTTCACATCAGCCACCCGCACCGTCTCGCCGTCGTCGGCGTCGGCGATCTCCTCCACGTCCTCCTGGGCCTCGCCCTGGTACGCGAGCACACGCTTCAACCGCTCGGCCTGTCTGGCGAGCTTCCGGGCGATCCGGTTGCCGAGAATGTGCATGTCGTACCAGTGGGCCACCGGGGGGACGGGCAGGAGGTTGTCCGAAAGCTGGGTGAACCCGAGCATGTGGTACGGCCCGGTGTCCGGCCCGACGAAATCGGCGACGCGGAGGAAGTCGTCCACCTTGCCGTCCGAATAGTACGGGATCGTGACGACGAGCTTCTCCCTCGGCAGGTAGACCTCGCAGAGGTCCACGAATTCCCGGACCTCGCTGTACTCCGCCCCGACATCGCCGGAGAGCTTCGAGGCGTACCGCTTGTTCTCGTGGCTGCGGGTCAGCTTCCGCAGCATGTCCATGTCGTACAGGCCCGTCGCCTCCAGGTCGTCCAGGTCCGCCCGGAAGCGGTTGCCCATGAAACTCTGCTCCTCCCAATCCCGAGCCCAGGGGTCGAGGACCATGTCGTCCGGATCGACGCGGTCGGCGTAGGGCTGGCCGATCGGGATTTGCCGGCCGTCGAGCGTGAGGAACGAGTCGCCGTCCGCGAGCCCCGTCTTGACGAAGCCGGCCATGAAGCAGGCGTCGAACGTGGCCTTGCGGAGCGTCATCTTCAGGTTGATCTTGCGGATCAGGTCGTTGGTGGCGAGTTCGAGCTTCTCGGCGTAGTCGCGGTACAAGATGACCAGCGACTTCGCCCGCCCTTTCGGGTTGTCCCACACGAGGTTGGGGACGAGCGTGGTGACGCCCGTGTGCAGCATGTTCAGCGGCGACGCCTTCCGGTCCTCGTTGTCGCCCTGCTCGGGCTTGGACCGCTGGGCGAAGCGGGTCGCCACCTGACTGAGGAACTTACCCCGGTTCTTTCGGGCGTAGTCGAACTTGCCGAAACTGGCGGCGACCGCCTTGCCGATGACCTGCGGGGTGACTTTCATGCTGCTCCAAAACAGGGGTGCCCTGGGGTACGTGCCGTGCGGTTAGGCCGGTCGCCACCCCAGGGCAACTTCCGTGAGTTAGTCCTGCTGCTGGGCGGGGCTGGCGGAGATCGAGAGGTAGTCCCCGACGCGGCTGGACTCCTTGTTCCAGGCGGCGAGGCGGATGCGGATCAGGCCGTCGTCCCCCACCGCGTAGTCGGACGGGTCGATGGCGAGGTTGCCGGTGAAGTCCGGACGGGCCTCGTTGTCGCCCTTGTCGTTCACGAACAGGACGCCCCGGTTCGTGTCGTCGTACTGCTGGTTTTCCTGCTGCTTGCCCTTCGACTGCTGCTGCTTGCCCTTGGTGGCGACCGGCATACAGAACCTCCGTTGGAGTATTGGAACCTCTTACACGAATGCCGAAGTTATCGGCGGACAATCGAAATTATACCACATTATTGGTCAGTTGGCAAATTCCCGCTTCCCAGGCGTCCGGGGCCTGCGGCCCTGGGTTGTCACGGAAACGCCCCGGCGTCAACTCGTCCAGGCTCCCCGCCGGTTTGGGGGTCGGGGGCGAATCGGTGTTATTAGCACCGGGCCACACCGCGAGCGTTAGACACGTGAGCACGAACCCCAGCCGCACGAAGTCATACCAGTTCATCGTCGTCCTCCACGTCCTCGGCGTCCTCCTCGGGTTCCGGGAACCCCGAGCCGCCGATGATGGTCGTCTGGTCTGCGTTAAAGATGCCACCGTCCCCGTCGGGGGCGGGTTGATCGTCCTCGAACTTGAAGTTGGCGGGCTCCTTGTTGTTGAACAGGGCGAACGCCTCGTCGTACTTCTCCGTCAGTCCCGTTGAGAGGTCGAGGTCGAAGAAGTAACAGAGTTCGCAGATCATCGGGTCACGCCGGTACACGATGATCCGCCGCTCGGCGGGCGGGAAGAACGCCTTCACGTCGTTGAGCGACTCGACGCGGGCGTACATTAGGTGCATCGGGCCACCGTGGAACTGGACGCGGATGTCCATACCTGCCTCCTACTTCGCCCAGGCGTGCCGCTCCCGGAGTCGCTGCTGGCGGCGTTCACGACGCCACCCCGGCGAGTTCTTCGGCGGTGCGTGGGGCTGGTCAGTCTCCTTCGACGGCAAGCCCGCCCGCCCCACGAGGAGGAGGGCATCGGCGATGACGTGGTCGCCGTGCAGGGCCGTGCCGCTGTCGCTGTCCTCCCCGACGCTCAGGCCGGGGTCGATCTTGCCCTTGTCGTTGTAGACGTAATCGAGGGCCTCGGTCAGTGCCTCCTTCGACGGGTTGATGATCGTGCCGAGCTTTAGGGCCTCGCGGTAGTCGCGGAGGAGAATCTCCTTCTTGGCGTCGGACGAGTGCCACCCCCACTTCTGCGTCTTCGTCTTGCTCTTACCGTCCACGACCTCCTGGTAGTAGACGTTCGGGAGGTTCAGCTTGTGGACGATCTTCTTGCCGAAGCTCAGGCCGGGGCCGTTCTTCTCGAACACGATCCGGGCCGGCTTGCGGCCCCCGAAGAACACCTGGGCCTTCGCCACCTCCTCGGCCAAGTCCTCCGGGCTCGTGAAGGCGTCGTAGAACTTCGCCACGATCATATTCGTGTCGTTGTCGAGCACGGATATGACGCTGTTGCTCGCCCCGCTGCCCACCGCCACGTCGATCCCGAAGACATACCGGGTGTCCTGCTTCGGGCGGCCGTCGATCAGCGGCACCCACAGCCGCCACGGTTTCCACCCCCCGTTCTCGATGTAGACGACCTCCTCCACCGCCTGCCGCCGGACCACCCCGAGCTTGGCCTCCTCGGTCAGTTCGTTCCGCCACTTGATGTTCCCGACCGACAGCGGCTCGACGGCGTACGCCTTCATGTGCCGCTCGATCTCGTCGGCGTCGAAGAACATGTCGCCGGCCTTGCCGTGCTCCCCGTACACGTTCTGAGCCATGTTGCGGGTGGACCGCTTCGTCGCCTCCAGCTTCGTCCAGTCAGACGCGATGATGTCGTTGCCGTTCGCGTCCTTCTCCACCGCCGCGTTCCGCCCCTTGTCCGGGTGCATCCAGAAGGGCAGGATGATGAACTTGCCCTCGCGGGTGCCCGCCTTGAACTGCCGATACAACTTCGTGAAGTACGTATTCGGCCCCTGCGGGGTGCTGTTGTAGATCAGGCACGGGGAGGTGTCGGCCAACGCGAGGTCGATGTTCTCAAGCTCGCGGATGCGGGCGGCCTCGTCCACGAACACCGCCGTCTTACGCGACGCCTGCCCGGCGTTCTCGTTGGTGGACTCGCCCTCGATCGTCGTCCCGGAGTCCCGGTTCTCCAGGTGCATCTCCCGGTCCACCACGTTCTTCGGCCGCAGCCACGCCGGCTGCCACCGGAGCATGTAGCGGTGCTTCTCGAACAGGGAATCCATGTTCCCCCGGTGATCGACCAGCTTCTCCTTGCGGCTGATCTCCAGGAACGTGGTGTTGGGGCGGAACTGCCAGTACCACTGGAACACGGCGAGCACGAGCCACGTCGCACCCATGTCGCGGCTCTTGTGCATCAGGGCGTGCTGGCCGTTGTCGATCGCGTCGCACAACTCCCGGATCGCGTCGTCCTGGACCTTCCAGGTGTTGAACGGGACGTGAGTGCCCGAGCCCTGCTTGGACTTGTCCTTGCCCGTTTCGTCAATCTTCTTTTGGAGGTAGGTCCACACGAAGGCGTTGATGAAGAAGATCGGCGACGTGGCCGCCGCCTTCCTCAACGCCCGCTGGAGCGGTAGGGACATCGACGCCGACTTCACCAGCTTCTTCCGCCACTCGACGTGGGCCAGTGGCTCCTTCGGGATGATGATCCCCGTGAACGGGTCCGTCATCGTCGCCCCGTACTGCACGGGCGGCATCGTGCGAAAAAGTTCGGGGGTGAAGCTCATTCAGAAGACCCTGTACCCGATGATCTTGTTCCGCCCGCCCCCGCTGCTCGTCTGGACGGACTCGTTATTAACACTGGTGTCTGTGAAAGCGTCCAGTGCGTTGGGGGAGGCCGCACTGTCGGTCACGTTACCGGGCGAGTAACTCAACGTGACCGTCTCGCCCTCCAGGATCGTCCGCGAGAGGGTCAGGACGTGCGACAGATCGCCGTCCACCGTTCCGCCCGTCACCGTGACCGCCCCGCCGCTCGCGTTGACCGTGTAGCCGGTCACGCCCGTACTGGGGTTCATCGGCGGCGAGTGGTCCTCGGCGTAGCCGACGATGATCGTGGTCCCCTCGGCAGGAACCGTCGCCAGCGTGACGGTCGGCTTAGTCGTATCGGCCACGTTGTTCGAGACGCCGGACCCGGAGAAGTCGGCCAGCGGGTTGCCCGCCGCGTCCTCGATCTCGCCGGCCGAGGTGTAGTTCAACTGCGGCGTCTCCCCGAACTGGACGCTCGGACTCAGGCTGATCGTCAAGGTCGTCCCGGAGATGCTCCAGCCCGTGATCCCGGCAGAGGTCAAGTCGAGCGAGAAGCCGGATGACCCGCTGCTCGGCGAGCAACCGTCTTCGCTGAAATCGGCGAGGATCGTGTCCCCGGACGAGTTGGTCCGGATGTTCGAGAGGGTCGGCGGGGTAACGTCCTCCTCCTCATCGAAGTTCTCGTACGGGAGGCCCGACCCGCTGTTGTAGAGGGCGGCGATCTCCTCGTTCGTCAGCCGCCGGTTCCAATAGCCGAGTTCGTCCATGAGCCCGTCGAACCGGAACAGGCCGGGGTGGATCGCCCCCACGGTGAAGTCGGCCGCCCCGTCAGTCGGGCCGGTCGAGTCCGAAGTGGTCGCAACGGGTTCGCCGTTGATGCTGATGAACAACTCGTTCAGCGTCCCGTCGTAGCCGAAGACGAGGTAGAACCAGTTGCCCGTGGTCAGCGGGGTGTCGGCCTCGATCCCGACCATGTCCGCCTGGAGGTAGAACCGGACGACGCCGGTGCCGCCGATGACGTAACAACCGTACTCCCGGTTGGAGCCGTTGTCGTCCTTCCCGACGATCCCCATGTAGTTGTTGATCGACTCGGCGTTGACCCACACGCCGAAGGTGAAGCTGTCGTCCGACCCCTGGGAGAAGTCTGCGTTGTCGTCCGCCTCGAACGACTGCCCGCTGTCCCGCTCGAAGTTCCGGGCGTTGCCGATCTTGCCCGTCTGAGAGGACACGCCGTTCACGTCCGTCAGCGTGTTGCTGCCGTGCGAGTCGAGGGCGTTGCCCGACGCCTCGTTGAGCTTCCAATACGAGATGAGGGAGTCCAGAAGGCTCATGGTCGCTCACCGCCCCCTATGCCCCAGGATCAGCGGAGCTTGTTGGCCGCCTGCGTGATCGCGGCGAGGACGCCGTCGAGGGCCAGCTTGAGCGAGTTGATCTCGTCGTAGCCCTCCTTCGCCTTCGCGTCGGAGTCGAACCCGAACTTCGCGGTGACGACGGGGAAGTGGGCCGCCTGCGAACCGTCGCCGTCGAGCATGAGCGACATGGAGGCGAGCGTGTCCTTGATGCCCTCGGCCCCGTCCTCGATCTTCGACAGGGCGGAACGAAGCTGGCGGCCATGCGGGAGTTGATCGTCAAACGAAATGTGCAGTGCCATCGGTGAGTCGTCCTTGCGGTAAGAGGTGGTGCGAAGTCGCGTTACTACTTGATGAGGTGTCCGCGAACGACGGCCTTGACCGTGCCCGACGCCGACGCCTTGATCTTGGGCGTCTTGCCCAACTGGCACGGGTGTTCGATGCTACTCTCAGTCAGACCGCCGTTGGCCGCGAAGTCGCCGCCCCCGATCCGTTCGCCGGCATCGACGGTGCCGTTAGCGTTGGCGTCATCGAACAACTCCACCGTCACGGCGGAGCCGGAGACGAGGTGGTAGCTGGTGATGACCAGACGCTCACTGGCCCCGATCGTCCGGGCGACGCCGTTGTCGTTGGTGAACGACAGGGCGGCGGCGGTGGACGCGTCGGAGGACGTGAAGGTCGCCTTCACGAACTCGCCTTCAGGATACAGCATCGGAGGTTTCCTTCGTCAAAGAGTTGATGAGGTCCGCCTCGGTGCGTTCGAGTTGGTCCTCCAGGGTCGTGTCCGGCGTCACGGGCTTGTCGCCACGGACCGCCTTTCCTTCGAGACGCTCAACGATCAGTTCCCTAGCACGCTGGCTGCCCAAGTTCCGCGACAGTGCCTCATCGAACACGCGGCGGGCGAGGGCCTCCAGGTTCGTCATCCCGACGACGCCGTCCGAGTGCATCGCGGCAACGTCCTCGGCCGCGATCTTCTTCAGGAGGTTCGTGAACGTCAGTTCGGGGTCGGGGTTGGCTCGTCCGGGAGAGTGAGAAACCGCCGGGACGAGAGCTTCTGAACCCCGTCCACCGTCGTCAGCGTGAGTGGTTCCAAAAATCCGGCGGCGTCGAGGCTGCGGAGCGTCTGGATCGCGTGGGCCTTGCAGTACAGGTTCTTCCGGTCCATCAACTCCCGCCCGCATCTCTTGCAATGCGTTGCCATCGGCCACCTTCTTCAGTTGCTCCGGCAGGCTCAGTCCTACGTGCTTGCGAGGCCGACCGGGTTTGCGTTCCGACATACAAATCCTCACGCTGCGTATAGCGGTGTCCGGGAGTCGAACCCGGTTTGCGGAGCTTATGAGGCTCGCCAGGACCGTCCTAGCCACCCGCAGTCACGGAGCGGACTCATTGCCGCTCCGTTGCACCACGTCCTTGGCCGGTGCCGCACGTCGGACCCCCGAACTGTACGGAGGGGTCAGGCCGCTTGCCCACGGTCGGGAGTTTTCATGCCACCGGGGCCATTTGAACTCCGCGACCGTAAAGAAATTATACCACATTTTCGGTCATTTGGCAAATTCGGACGAAACGCGACGACATATCCAAATGTTCCCTTATGAGTAGTTCTACTTATGTGTAACATAGCAAAATCCGTGCCACAGCGGAGTGAAAATCGAGTTATAGGAGGGCAGGATAGGACGACCAAAAGTGGCCGGGGGCACGAAAATGTGGTATAATTCTCAAATGCTGCCACATTTGAGGCCACAGCCGGCGAAGGTGCGACCGACTGCCGTGTCGGGGGACACCCCCCTGCCCTACTCGCCGCCCGTGAGCCTCAGTTTCGACGGATCGTGCAGCCCGAACCCTGGGCCAATGGGTGTCGGGTACGTAATTGGAACATTTGAGCCCAGGGTTCTGGTCCGCGTGGGGGCTCAGATCGGACGTGGGACGAACAACGAGGCGGAATACCAAGCCCTGCTGGCCGGTATGCGGCACGCCCTGAAGCTCGGGCTCTGGAACATGGCCGTGTCGAGCGACTCCGCCCTTGTCGTGAACCAGTTTCACGCCCGCTGGAGGGTCAAGGATGCCCGCCTGAAGCGTCTGCGGGAGGAGGCGGTGCTCCTGTCCCGCCTGTTCCAAGGGTTCTCGCTGGACCACGTCTACCGGGAGGAGAACCAGGACGCGGACGACCTCTCCCGCAAGCTCGTGTTCGAGGAGCCGGACCTCGGCCCGCTGCCCTCTCACCCGAGGACGGGCAAGGCCAAGAGTTTCCACCCGTGGCAGGCCGCCGCGATCCGCGTATGGCACCAGCGGCACCACCCCGGCACCGGCGTACTCGGCCGCATCTTCGGGGTGCCCTCCTCACAGATCGAGCAGATCGCCTACGGCGAGACGTACCGGGACGCCGATTTCAGCACCTACCCGTGGGCTCAACCCTGCCCTGAATGCCTCGGCACCAAGTCGGTCACGAAGTCCTATGGGCAGGGGGAGTTTGGCGACCTGTACCAGGAACCATGTGATGCGTGCATGGGCACCGGGAGAAAAGCATGAAGACCATCAAGCATACGAACGAAAACCTGGGCGAAGTCTCCTACGAGGGCGTCAACCTCGTGGTGTTCGGGGGGTCCGCGAAGCGGATTCACTGCGTCAACTGCGGGGAGGTGACGGTTGTGGGGGTGCAGGGCAGGGACGTGGGGTACAATTTCGTCCAGGTGGACAAGTGCCAGCGGGGGCTCATCGCGTGGAACGATGTCATTAACACGCCGGGCAGGACGAGCGTTGAGGACATCATCAGCATCTTCAGGAGCCAGTACGTCGAGGTTGCAAACAACTGGCTGGAGGGGGCGACGAGAGTGAAGAAGTACAGCGGGTCCGGCGTCATGCTGGACGCGGGGGCCGACAAGAACTACGTCCACCACAACACGGTTTTCAACACCGTCAACGTCGGCATCGGCGTCGCTTCTGGCGTGGGGAACCTCGTGGCGTCCAACCGCATCTTCTCCCAGGGTGGCGGCACCAACGGCAACGTGGGGCTCTACGTCGCGGACCAGTACCCCGGCGAGCACGAGTTCGGCGACCATGTGGTGGCGGGCAACAAGATCGCGTGGCTGATCCGCCGCGAGGGCGACGGGTGGGTCCGGAATGACGCGTGGCTCCCCGACCTGGAGCCCGCCCTCCGCCGCGACGCGTTCGCCCCCCTGCCCGCGTCGGCCGTTGACCGGGAGAAGGAGAGGGCAGCTTGGCTCAAGCGAGCCCGAGCCGCAGGCCACTACGTCCCCGAGGCGAAGGCGGCGAAGAAGCGAGGTGGGAAGTGAACGGCAAGGGAGATACCCGGCGGCCGTCCCTGGTCAGCCGGGCGGAGTACGAGGCCAACTGGAATCGTGTGTTTGGAAAGGAGCCCTCATGTTCTCCGACGATGACTGGACCGACGACGCCGCCGAGTACGACTTCGACGGGCTCCCCGGAGCCCTCCGCCGCCCCCGCTGGCTACCGTCTCGATCATCCGGCGTTCTACCCCCTCGTTGAGTGCAAGGAGTAAGACCGTGCCCTACATCAAGCAGGAAGACCGTCAACGGTTCGAGGCCGCCCTCCAGGCGTTCCCTCCACCGGCCACCGCCGGGGAACTGAACTACGTCATCACCCGGTTGATCCTCGCCTACGCCGGCCCCAAGCCCAATTACGCCCGCCTCAACGAGGTGGTGGGCGTCATGGAGGCCGCCAAGCTGGAGTTCTACCGCCGGGCCGCCGCCCCGTACGAGGACGACAAGGTCCGGGAGAACGGCGACGTGTACCCTTTCGTCCCCCTGGCTGATGACGCCGCCCTCGGGGTTGGCCCGTTGACACACCGAGGCGTGCCCCTCCAACACGATCCTGCCCAGGTTAACATTCCCGTGGGGGAGCCCAACCGTGCCCTCTGCTCCTGGTGCGGAACCATGCCGGCGTACAAAGATGGGGAGTGTGACCAGTGCCGTCATATGGCCGAACTCCGGTGAAGGTCAGCCGTTATAAACGGACATGGGGTTTCATATCTCGCCAGCGTCTATACAAGATTCCAGCGTCCCCGC
>Ga0196963_10001821_pt1 | contig 13611 bp, 10 predicted proteins | sample S1_5metaG_FD_148600 | JGI IMG/M metagenome (GOLD analysis project Ga0196963, IMG submission 148600) | Soil microbial communities from Anza Borrego desert, Southern California, United States - S1_5 | ecosystem: Environmental > Terrestrial > Soil > Desert | place: USA: California | collected... | reverse complement strand
AGATCAAATTACGGCGCCGTGTTTTCCGGCTGATTGCTGGGCAGAGGACTTTCGCTCATGCTCGTGGGTTCGCGCGGCGGTTCCGCGGCCGGCGAACCGCCCACCGGGGGTTCCGTGAGTGATTCGCTGCCGGCGTCGTTTCCTTGGACGCGGAACCAGATGCCAAGGCCCGCAATGACGGCGGCAACGACGACGCCCCCCATCAGGATGTACGTGCGCTGCGTAGGCGGCCAAACGAAAATGCCGCCGGCCGTCTCGGACGGCTTGAGTTCTTCCTTGAGCGACTTGATCGCAGCATCTCGGGCGGCCAGGTTGTCGATCAGCTGCTTCCGCTCTTCGGTCAGCTCCTTCACTTCCCCTTCCACTTTTTTCAACAACAGGCTCGTCGAATCGACGCTGTCTTGCAGCTCGGCGAGCTTTTCCGTTGTTTCGCGCTCGGTCAACCGCTGCGCCCGCCGGCTGTTTTCCAGGTCCTGATTCAGCTGGGCGTTCCGCTCCATTTCGCGCTGAATGGCCGTCGTAAAGCCAGGCTGCGTTCCTTTCACTTCCGCCAGGACGCGGTCCATCACCAGCAAGTCGCGCTCCTGCTGCTCGGCGAGCCGGGCCGTTTCGTCGCGGGCCTCGATCATTTTTTCGAGCTTCGCGAGCGTCTCGGTGGTGGCCGATGTTTCCGGCGGGCCGATCAATTTCCAGGCGATGAGCGCGAGCAGGCAGAACTGCAGCGCGAGCAGGCAGAACTGCAGCGCGAGCATGCCGAACATGCCAGCTGTTTCCCACGCGGGCTTGGGCGGTGGCGGCGGAGATTGCACGTTGATGATCGGAGATCCGCCGGCGCCGCCGGAATAAGTGGGCATGGGAATTTTTCCTTCGAGTGCTGCCACCGTCGTCGCCAGTTCCTGTTCGCGGAAACGCGACGCCATGACATAAAAACCGCCCGTCCGCCGGATTCGTTCGCCGGGCTTTCCCGTCCATTGAAAAAACGCGCGGTCGAGCCGGCAAGGATCGATCACATACGCAACGTCGAGTTGCTTGTTGAAAAAGTTATCGCAGATGAACATGTCCATGCCGGACAAAAACACGCCCCAGTCGGGATGCGTGTGATACCAGCCGGCCATCTGCAAATCGGGAGGAAACTCGTCGCGCTGCCGCGAGATCTTCTCCCACGTATCGTGCGTGAACTTGAAGCTTCCCTTCGTGCTTTCATAATGCTCGGCCCGCAGCGAGTCGGTCACGACGACAAACGCCTGCCCGTTCTCATCGTGATAATGGCCGCCCAGCATCACGCCGCCCAGCTCCACCGTTTTGTCCGAAGCCGCATGGGCTTCCATATCGAGCAGCACGTCGAGATCGACGAAGATCGGCAGGTCGCGCTCGTGCGGCTGGCCATACGATACGACGGCAAAATGGCGATTGCGGTCCGGCCGGAGATTTTTCTCCGGCTGAACTTCTTCGACGTCGCCAAATTGGATGTCGTCGGACATGGAGCAGGAAGGAAGGGTTGAAGGGACGAAGCGACAAAGTGGTTACGGAGTGAGGGGGTGACGGGGCGAGGGGGTGAAAGGGTGAGGAAAGGCAATGAAATGATCGGATTCGAGCAGAAACACCTTCTGTTCCCCGCCGCAGGTAATCCGCACGATATCGTAAGCGGGAATGCCCAAGCTCGCGAGTTTTTGCGAAGCAAGGGCGTGGCTCTGGTCGATGCCGTGGATCATCTCGGGCTGTGAGGTCTGGCCGCACTTAGGGCAGAGCGCTTCATCGGCAGAGACCAGTTGTTGCGGCTGCATGATGGAACGGACGTTGCCGCAGTTGCAGTGCAGCGCAATCACCAGGTCGCGATCGAGCTGCAAGGACAACGGCTGATCGGAGGTGAAATGCGACTTCGCGACGGCAAACAACTCCTGAGCCGTCGCCGATTCTGTGGAAAGCGGCAGCGCGATGGCTTCTGAATACGTCTCGTGGCTGAGGCAGTCTTCGCGCCGCTGATAGTGCGTCGTATAGAAATTGTTGGCCACGCCGTTGAAGACGAGCGCTGCGCCGGCTTGCACGGGCAGACCGTGCAGCAGTTTCAGCGCTTCCTGCATTTGCAAACCGGCGATCATCGACGCAATGGTCGGCGCAGTCGGCACCTTGCCGGCCAGCAGGTCTTCGCGCTTCAGCAGCGGGCAGCTGTAGCGCAGGCTGATGAGGCGGTAATCGTTTTCGGTCATCGCGCATTCGTAGCACGCGCTGTCCGGCGGCACGAAGACCTTGGCCACGCCGCTGATCTCTTGAATTCCGCCGTCAACCCACGGCGTGCCGACTTTCCAGCAACAGCGATTGACCCACAGCCGGGCTTCGCGATTGTCGAGGCAGCCGATCACCACGTCGACGTCGCGAAACACACCCAGGCCAATGTCGGTCATCACGTTGCCATGGATCGGGACGACGTGCGTATCGGGATTGATCTCCTGCAGCATTTTCGCCGCGGCCAGGGCTTTGCTCTTGCCGCGATCGCTGCTGCGAAACAGCACGGAGCGGGTAAGATTCGATTCTTCGATTTCATCGAGATCGATCACCAGGACCTGGCCTACGCCGAGCAGCGCGAGATTCTTCAGCACTTCGTTGCCGAGCGCGCCAGCGCCCACCACCAGCACTTTTGCCGCCCGCAGCTTGTCCTGGTTCCACCAGCTGATGAGCCGCAAGCGGGAGTAGCGGTCGTCATCGTCGATGAGGAGGTCAGTCATGGTGAAATCGGATTGTAGCCACGCTCGCCAGAGCGTGGGGTGAATTGCAAAACAGCGCCCATTCCCACGGTCTGGCGACCGCGGCTACACCGAAGAACTACTGCCCCAAGCACACAAACCCGCAGTCCAGCACCTCGTCGTTCCGCCAATGGAAAAAGCCGAGCTCCTGCCGGCGGGGATCGACGACCATTGCGATTTGCCAGGGGGCCGAGAAAAAGTTGCGCTGAATGAACATGTCGTAGGCCGAGAGAAAAATGCCGAAGCCGGGGTGCGTGTGCTGCCAGCCGACGACCGCAGCGCCGGGAAAGCGCGACTCGGCTTGGCGATGCAGATCGGCCCACGTTTCGTGCGTGAATGTGAGCGATGCCGGCCGCGACGTAGCCTGCACGGCGGGATGAAAGTGGCGAATGATGACGCAATTGGGGCCGTCGCTCTCCGATGCGGGCTGATGGACTTCGCCGAGCAAAAAACCGCCGACCTCGCGGACTACGTCGGTGCTCGAGTATTCGAGAATTTCCTCGAGCACCGGCTCTTCGATCACGACCACGGCGCCGCTGCGATAGAGCGTGCCGAGCTGCCGCGCATCGCGCAGCCGATCGAGATCAAAGGGCTCTTTGCTGCCCGAAGTCGTGCGGGAAGACATACGCGATTCGAGCCAGGCTTATTGAATGAACATGATGTCGGAGTCGTTTGCCGTCGGGCGGGCGGAAGCAGCGGCCGCTTCGTTATCCAAAAAGATCACGCCGCCGGCGTCGTCGGCAGCCGGCGCGGGCGCCGTTCTCGCGGGCCGCGGCGGAGTGCGGACCACCGGCGGCTGCACTGGATAAGTCGCCGGGGGACGAACCGGTGCAGGCTGCGCGCGGGGAAGGGTTGGCGCGGTCGCCGGTGAATACTGCCAGCGGCCGTTCGCAGCCTGTGACAGTTGCGGCGGCGTGGGCGCTGCATCGCGCGAGTCAGGATACCGTGGCTCCGCCGCCGCCGCTTCGACGATCCGCTCTTGCGGTTCATAGCCGGCCAGGCGATCGCGCAGCGGCCGCTCATCCAGCGGCAAGCGGAATTCGCTTTGCGTTTTGGCCCACAGTGCGGCTTCGCGGTTATAGGGGCTCGTCTCGTCGTAATTTTCGTAACGAATCATGTCCCACAGCATGTGGCATAGTTCGTCGAGCGTGAGGCTCGGCACCCAATACGTGCCATAGCCGCCGAGGCAGACCGAGCCGTTGCCCGAAATGTTTGGATGAAAGATCGGTGACTTCCAGCGGATCTCCGGCATCATCCGCGGATAACCGGCGCCAAGGCGCACGTGCACCTCGTGCCGTTCCTGCAGCACGATGGGCCCGGCGTTTTCCTGCCGCATCATGCCGCGGCCGAGGAACCAAATCATGTAAGCCTCGGGCAGCTCACCATGCGCGGTGAAGTGGAGGATCGAGCTGTCGGCCTGCAGCTGCTGCATCGCTTTGAGGTCGCTTTGCAGACGGCGCAGGCGGGGAGATGAATGGGTCATGCGATTGGGTTGAGAAGAGATGAGTCTGTCGTAGGATGGAGCATTGCTCCGTCCGAATGCGGCTTCCAACCCGTCAACGGACGAGTTGACAATTCGTACCCGCTGCCAGGACGGACCAATGGTCCGTCCCTACGAAGGTGTCTGCACTAACCGGCCACGATTTCGGGATACACAATCAGGTGATGCCCGTCCGCCACGCTGGCGTCGATGAGGGTTTGTTCTTCGCGCAGCCGCTTGCCGCCTTCTTTGTGGTCGAGGCTGTAGCTCATCGGCTGGCCGTCGGGCCCCATGACCGGCAAGTTCATCTTAGTGATGATGTTGGGGAGAATCCGCTTCACGGTCACGGTGTCGGCGATCACGGCTTCAACGCTTTTGGCGCCGGTTTGATCGAGGAACGTTACGCGCGTTCCCTTTCGTTCATCGTTCGAGGGGACAGACATGGGACATTACTCTCCTTGCTGACAAAATTGCCGGCTTTGCAAGGTATTCGCTTCGCCGCCTTTGATCTTACGGCATGCCGTAATGAATTCCCACAGGCGACCTGAAAGAGGGACGGACCGGCGATCGAACAAGTTAGCGCAAAGGCTGCCAGCATCGCGACTTAGCCTGGAAAACGGCAGGCGATGTACATGCCCTGCCGGATTGCGATTGACACGACGCTGGATTTCGGCGATTGAACGCCTGCTACCCCTCATCGCTCATCTCATCGTTCCCAGATCGTTCAGCGATCACTTATCTCTTCCGGCAGGAAATATCGCATGCTCGCGCCCGAACTGACTCCGCAGGCTCGTATTCAAAACGATGTCCTGGTGCATTTGCTCACCCGCCTGTCGACCGTCGCCTGCGAAGACAAGCCGTTTCCGCACTTCTTTGTCGAGCACATCTTTCCGCAGCACATTTACGACGCACTGCTTGCCAACCTGCCAGCCCCCAAGCACATGCAGCCGATGGGCGAAAAGCACCGCAACGGCGACGGCAGCTACAACCGCCATACGCTGTCGCTCACGCCAGCGAAACTCGAACACATGACCGGCCAGCAGTTAGCGCTCTGGCAGGGCGTGACGGCGGCGCTCGCCGCGCCGCAGTTTAAGCAAGCCGTGTTTGCCAAGCTCAAGACGGGCCTCAGTTTTCGCTACAGCATTCCAGCCAGCGAGGTGAACAAGGTGGAAGGGTTTCCGGTCACCACGCTGATGCGCGAGACCGAGGGCTACACGATCGCGCCGCACCCCGACACGCGAAAAAAAATCGTCACCATGCAGTTCGCATTACCCGGAGACATGTCCCAGAAAGAACTGGGGACCACGTTCTATCAGCGGAGTCTGGCCCCCGGCGATTGGCTGACAAAGCCCCGCGGCTTTCGCCACGCGAAGCAAATGCCGTTCATCCCCAACTGCTGCTACGGCTTCTCGGTGCTGAACACGCTCACCCTCAAGAGCTGGCACGGCAGGGAAGAAATCCAAGGCGAACAGGGCGTGCGCAACTCCGTGCTGCACATCTATTACAATAAGCCGCAGAGCGGAACGGGCTACGAGCAGTAATATTGCGCAGTCGGATCGCTATGGCCCGCGCCGGGTGACGAACGCGCCGGCGCTTCATTTGGCTGCAATTCGTGTCGACAGCCACAAGCTGCGCTACGAGAGCTGTTGTTGTCGTTGTCGAGCTCAGCCGCAAGCCCGCTTGTATGGAACCACTCAGTCGGTGTCGGTCATTCTATTCCCGTTGGATAAGGGAAACGGGTTGCATCATGCTATACATCGATTCTGCTGCGCTGCTGGCAACCAACTTTCAAACATCGATTTGTCGAACAAAAAACCATGACCCACAAAATCGCAATCGTGACCGGCGCGGGATCGGGAATTGGCCGGGAGGTGGCGCTCGCGCTGCTGCGGAATAATTACGCCGTCGCCCTCGCGGGACGGCGGGAAGCGCAGTTGCAGGAGACAGCAAAACTGGCCGGTGAGTTTCAGGAAAACGCGCTGCCGATCGTCACCGATGTCGCCGACGAAGCCGCCGTCCGCCGGCTGTTCGATCAGGTGGTGGCGAAACATGGCCGCTTGGATTTGCTCTTCAACAACGCGGGCCAAGGCGCGCCGCCGGTGCCGATTGACGAGCTGCGGCTGGAAAAATGGCAGCAGGTGGTGAATGTGAATCTGACGGGCGTATTCCTGTGCACGCGCGAAGCGTTCCGCGTGATGAAAGCGCAATCGCCGCGGGGTGGGCGGATCATCAACAACGGCTCGATCTCGGCCACCACGCCGCGGCCCAACTCAGCCCCTTACACGGCGACGAAGCACGCCATCACCGGTTTGACCAAATCGTGCGCGCTCGATGGCCGCGCCTTCGACATCGCCGTGGGCCAGATCGATATCGGCAATGCCGGCACCGAGCTGACCGCCCGAATGGCCAGCGGCGTGCCCCAAGCCAACGGCACCATGGCGGTGGAACCCACGATGGACGTGAATCACGTCGGCCAGGCGGTGCTCACGATGGCCAACCTGCCGCTCGACGCCAACGTGCTCTTCCTGACGATCATGGCTACGCAAATGCCGTTCGTGGGGCGAGGGTAGTTCAGGAAGATCAGTCAATGCAGGCCGGAACTAGCTGTACTCAGCGCAGTTCCGGCACGATTGGCGCTCTGCGGTTCATGTCGGAACATCGCGGAGTACCGCTTGTTCCGGCCTGATCCCGACCTCCCGCTTCCTGGCCGCGACACTACTCCGTAATGATATCATCCACCGTTTTCCCGGCGGGGATCATCGGCAGCACGTGCTCTTGATAGGGAACTTGCACGTTGAGCACGTACGGGCCGGGGTAATTGATCATCTCTTGCAAGGCCGCCGTCAGCTCTTCCTTCTTGCTTACGTTGGCAGCGCCCCAGCCGTAGCCCTTGGCGATGCCGACGAAGTCAGGATAGCGGTCGGTTTCTTTCATGAACTTGTTGTCGGTCGGGCCCTTGGCTTCGTGGTGGTGAATCGGGCCCATGTAAGTATGGGCGCGGTTACTGGCGTAGAAGCGGTCTTCCCACTGCACGACCATGCCCAGGTGCTGGTTGTCGAGCAGCAGCACTTTCACCGGCAGGTTCTCGCAATAGCAAGTCGCCATTTCCTGGATGTTCATCTGGTAGCTGCCATCGCCGTCGATATCGATGACGAGCGCGTCGGGATGAGCGGTTTGCACGCCCATCGCGGCGGGCAGACCAAAGCCCATCGTCCCCAGGCCGCTGCTCGACAGCCAGGTACGGGGGTGCTTGAACTTGTAGAACTGCGCGGCCCACATCTGATGCTGACCGACGCCCACCGTGATGTATGTCTTCTTGTCCTGCGTCAGGCGGCTCAGCTCGGCGATGGCGTGCTGCTGCAGGATTCCCTTGCTGTTCTGGTCATATTTGAACGGTTGAGCCTTCTTCCAGTCCTGGCAAAGCTTGACCCAGGGTCCGATCTCGGCTGGGGCTTCGACGGTCTTGTTGATTTCCTTCAGCGCGTATTTCACATCGCTGCAGACTGGAATGTGGGCCGGCTTGTTCTTGTTGAGCTCCGAAGGATCGATGTCGATGTGGATGATCTTCGCGTGCCTGGCAAAGGCTTCGAGCTTGCCGGTCACACGGTCATCGAACCGCACGCCGAAGGCGAGCAGCAAGTCGCAATCGCGCACTGCCCAGTTCGAATAAACGCTGCCGTGCATGCCGAGCATGTCGAGCGACAGCGGCCCTTCGTTCGGATAAGCACCCAGGCCCATCACGGTCATGGCGACGGGAATGCCGGTCTTCTTGATGAATGTGCGGAGCTCGTCCGATGCTTCGCCGGAGATCACGCCGCCGCCGGCGTAAATCACGGGGCGTTTCGAAAGCTTGATGGCGGCCACGATCTGCTTGATCTGCTCCGGCTTGGCTTGCGGGGCCGAGCCGCTGTAGCCCGGCAGGTTCATCTTCACGTTCCAATCGGGAATGCAGTCGCGATTCTGCACGTCCTTCGGCATGTCGATGAGCACGGGTCCCGGCCGGCCGGTCGTGGCGACGTGAAAGGCTTCTTTCATGACGCGGGCCAGGTCATTCACATTGGTGACCAGGAAGTGATGCTTCGTGATCGGGCGGCAGACTTCGACGATGGGCGTTTCTTGAAAACCATCGGTGCCGATCATCGGCGTGGGAACCTGGCCGGTGATGGCAATTATGGGAATGCTGTCGAGCTTGGCGTCGGCGATGGCGGTGACCAGGTTCGTCGCGCCGGGGCCGCTGGTGGCGAAGACCACCCCCGGCTTGCCGGTCGAGCGGGCATAACCCTGCGCGGCGAACGCGCCGCCTTGTTCGTGCCGGGGAAGAATGGTGCGAATGCGGTCGGCGTAACGGGTGAGGGCCTGGTGCATGGGCATCGACGCGCCGCCCGGATAGGCAAAGACCACATCCACGCCATGATCGACCAGCGACTTGACGAGGATGTCGGCCCCGCTCATCAATTGGGTGGCGCTGTCTTTCATGTTGGCGGCGGAAGTGGCTGTAGCCATGGCGTCGTACTCCTGCAAAAACTCGTCAAAACCGGCATATTCGGCCCACCACCGGCGCGCCAGGCTGCCGCAGAGGGAACCCTTCAGATTATGCCACATGCTGCACTTGGACAAGGCAACGGCGGGCGAGGTTCGGCGGAAAGGGCGGGTAAATCGCCCTTCGCGCCAGCATAGCCGTCAGACCCGGCGGCCCTAACTAACGGACCTTCCTGCGTCGTAACACTTGTAACCGGCGCGGTTTGACATTTTCCAGGTTCTTGGCCGCGGACGCGGCATTTCGTTGACTGTTTAGGGCGGAAAATCTACGATTCCAGAGTCGTCTTTCGGACCCGCAAGGAAAGGCGGCAGTAGGACGGAGCATTGCTTCGTCCGAATGCGGTTACCAAACAGGTTTTTGGCAGTTGCTGCTCCTGGACGGACCAATGCTCCGTCCTGCGTGTGTATTATGGGCATCACCTATTTCAAGCGGTTCCGCATGGAGATGGAACTGCGGCTCGTCCCGCCCGATCCGCCGCCTCTGCCCGCCGATTATGCCCTGCTCGCCTGGTCCGAGCAGATGATTCCGCTGCATGCGGATGTGAAGTTTCGCTGCTTTTGCGATGAGATGGACGCCAGCGTTTTTCCCTGCCTCGGCACGCGCGCGGGTTGCCGCCGCCTGATGCAGGAAATTGCCGCCCGCGATGGCTTTCTTCCCGCTGCCACCTGGCTGGTGCAGCATTGGCCCGAGGAGAACCGCCGGCCGGAGATCTGCGGCACGATTCAAGGCGTTGCCGAGAGTGGTGGCTACGGCGCCATTCAAAACGTCGGCATCACCCCCGAGCATCGCGGCCTTGGCCTCGGCGCCATTCTCGTCTGGCAGTCGCTGCAGGGCTTCAAGCTGGCCGGCCTGAGCCGCGTTTTTCTGGAAGTGACCGCGCAGAACACGCCTGCCATCCGCCTCTATCAGCGGCTGGGTTTTCGCAAGTCGAAAACCGTCTACAAGGCAAGTGAGGTTGCGTACGTGTAGCAGCAGGGATAGGCTCGGGGAATTGCAGATTTCAAATTAAAGATTGCAGATTGAGGGAAAACTCTTCAGCAATTCGCCTTTCAATCTGCAATCTGAAATCTACAATCTGCAATCGAAAGCTTCCATGCCCGCTACTGCCCAGAAGATTCATGTCCATCCGCTCGCCAACGGTCTGACGCTGGTGGCCGAAGAAATGGACTGGCTCGAATCGGCCGCCTTTGCCCTGCTCCTCCCCGCGGGTTGCGTGCAAGAACAGGTCAACCAGGCCGGCCTGGCTTCGCTCACATGCGAGATGCTGCAGCGCGGCGCGGGTGAGCGCGACAGCCGGCAGTTCATCGCCGATCTGGAAAATCTCGGCGCCGATTGCAGCGCGTCCGTAAGCGTCACGCACACCACGTTCGGCGGCTCAATGCCCTGTGAAAGCCTGCCCGATGTCCTCGGCATTTACGCCGATGTCGTCCGCCGGCCACTCCTTCCCGAAGATCAGTTCGAAGACGCTCAGCTCTCGTGCCTGCAAGAAGTGCGGGCCGTGGAAGATGACCTCGGCCAGCGCGTGATGCAGGAGCTTCGCCGCCGCTACTATGGCGATCCCTGGGGCCGCAGCTCGCAGGGGCGGATCGAAACGCTCACCGCGCTCAAGCACAAGGACGTGCAGAATTACTTCACCGAGCGGATTCGCCCCAACCGCGGCATCCTCAGCGTGGCCGGCAAAATCGATTGGCCGCAGCTCCGCGATGCGGTCGAAAACCTCTTCGGCGATTGGCGGCCGGCCCTCGATCAGCTGCTGGAGGAAACCACGCCGGAGCGCGGCTATCACCACATTCCGCATGAATCGAGCCAGACGCTCGTGGGCCTCGCGATCGACGGGCTGTCGTACGCCGACGACGATTACTTTCAGCTCCGCGGCGCCATCGGCGCTCTCAGCGACGGCATGAGCAGCCGCCTGTTCACCGAGGTCCGGGAGAAGCGTGGCTATGTCTACAGTGTGTACGCGATGTGCAACTCGCTGAAGGACCGCGGCAGCGTCATCGCCTTCGCCGGCACCACGCCCGAGCATGGCCAGGATACGTTTGACGTCACCTGGGGCGAACTGCAGCGGATGTTCGCGGGCATCGAGCAAGCCGAGCTCGACCGCCTCAAGGGGCGGATCAAGCGGTCGCTGATCATCCAGCAAGAATCGAGCCCGTCGCGGGCCGGCAACATCGCCCTCGATTGGTACTACCTGCAGCACGTGCGGACGAAAGAAGAGCTGCAGTCGCTGATCGACAACCTCACCATCGAATCGATCAACGGTTGGCTCGCCGCGCACCCGCCAAAGAACCTCACCGTGGTGTCGCTCGGACCGCAGCCGATCGAGGTTGACATCAAGTGATGTACTGGATTCGCCAGAATTCGGTCCTCCCACGGTCTGAATTCCGGCGAATTCAGCTACGAATGATGGTTGGACGATGTGTTCCAAAATTCTGATACCATCGATCTTCCTTTTTTTCGTTCTCTGCCCGTTTACGTTTCGCGAGACGTGTGCTCAATCCCGCGATCAACAACTGGTCGCCGGGCTCCGCGACCGGCGTCTCTTCGAGCTTGCGGAAACGTTCTGTAAAGAGCGCCTCGCACAAACGAACCTCGACGACGTCGCGAAATCCGAGCTCACCGTTGAGCTCCTCCGCACATATGCGCTGCACGCGATCCATTCCGCGCCGGAGCAGCGGGTGAACTGGTTTCAGCAAGCGCATTCGCTGGCAGCGGAATTTGCGCTGAAGAAATCTCCCCGCGCGGTCCTCGTCCAATTGCAGGATGCGTTGACCTGGCTCGCCGAAGGGGAACTGGCTGCCGCGGAACTGCGCGCCGGCGCGCTGCCGCCAGGTGAAATCGACCGCGCACTCAAACCGCTCCGCACGGCGACGGCTGCGCTCGATGATCTGAACAAGTTCCTGACGAAAGAGATCCCGCTGCTCCGTCGGAAAACGCTCTCCCCCGGCGAGCTCTCCGCTGATGAGCTCTTTTCGCTGCAGCAGCATGTGCTCTATCAGTGGGCCCGTGCGAGCCGCATCCGCGGCGAACTCTACGAGGCGAAATCGCCCGACCGTAGCGCGCTGTTGCAGCAAGCCCAGGAGATCCTCCGCACGCCGCTCACGCAACTCGTGCCGGAAGAACCCCTCGCGGATCAGGTCCGCTTGGAGCTTGTCATTTGCGAACGCCTGCTCGGGAATATGCAAAGCGCTGCCGAACTGCTGGCCACGCTCGACAAGGAACCGAAGTCGGCGGAGCTCCGCCTGCGAGCGCGGGCTGAACGCATCCGCACGGCCATCGACGCGCGTGATGTGAAGAGCGCGCTGCAGCTGCAAACCGAGGGGCGGCTTCTCGCCGGCAAATCGTCGGCCGAGCTCGATCTGGCCTGGCTGGAAACGTACATCGCGGCCTGGCAACAAGCGCAGCAAGCGATGAACGCTGCCGAGTCGCAAGCCTGGCAGGAAAAAGCAGCCGCCATGGCCCGCTTCCTGCAAGCAACGCACGGCGCTTATTGGGGCCGCCGCGGCGATCAGCTGCTCGTGCATGCGCTGGGCGGCAGCGCGGGGGGAGCCGGAGCTGCCGTCCTTGCCCGCACGGCGGACAACTTCTATCGCCAGGGCGAACTCGAACAAGCGGCTGCGACGTATGAAAAAGCTTCCGACCAGGCGTTTTCTGGTGGTGATCCGAACGCAGGCCTCGAACTCGCATTTAAAGGCGCGCTCATCCAACAAAAGCGCCAGCTGTTTGCCGATGCTTCAAGGCGTTTGCGTGTCGCCAGCCTGAAAGAACCGTCCAATTCCCAAAGCCCCGCCGCGCATCTCCAAGCATCACTCTACGCTGCTCAGGAAGTCCGCCGCGATCCCCAAGCGGCAGCGGTGTATGTCGACATCTTGAAAGAACATCTCAAAACATGGCCCGAAGACGAAACCTCCGGCCAGGCCGCGTTGTGGCTCGGTCAATGGCATGCCGCGAAAGGCCAACTGCGTGAAGCATTCACGGCGTATTCGCTCACGCCGCGATCCTCCACCAAACTGGCCGCCGCTGTTCCCGCCGCTGCCGATGCGGCGCGGCGGTGGTTTGCGGAAATGCAGGACGCGGGCCAGTCGCCGACGGCGGAGCTGCCGGTGGTGGTCGACTTTTTTCAACAGGTTCTCTTCGAAGGGAACAATCGCCTGCCCGAACGCTGGTCGCAAACGCATCGCGACGCCGCCCTCGCCGCCGCCGAATTGCGGCTCGCCTACGATTCGAACGCCGCCGCCGAAGTCGAATCGCTGCTCAGCGCCGCGCTGCAGAGCACCACCAAGCCGTCCGCCGAATGGCAGCAGGCCGCCGTGCTGCAGCGCCTGCTGGCGCTCGCGGTCCTTCCCGGCCGAGAGCGCGAAGCCCAAGCCGCCATTGAGCAAGCAGGCGGCGCTTCGCCGCAACAACTGCTCGTCAGTGTCGAGCGGCTCGGCAAGATCGCCGAAACATCGCCGCCGTCGCTCCGCACTGTCGTCGCCCGCCTGCAGCTGCAAACCATCGCGCTGCTCGATCAGCGCCGCAATCAACTCCAGGCGGCTGAACGGCAAACGCTTGATCGCGTGCGCGCCGCCGCGCTCCTCCGCGTCGGCAAACGGGACGAAGCGCTCCAGCTCTTCGCGCAGCTCGCGAAGGACCTGCCCGACAACGGCCCCGTGCAAGAAGGCTACGCCGACGCGCTCCTCGCCGGCAGCGACAAGCCTTCGCTCGAGCAGGCCCTCGATCAATGGCGGCGGATCGCGGCCCGCAGCAAAGCCCGCACGCCCCGCTGGTACAAAGCGAAATACAGCGTCGCGCTCGCGCATTACAAACTGGGTGACAAGCAGGCCGCGAAGCAGCTGCTGCAGTACACG
>Ga0196963_10001820_pt1 | contig 13629 bp, 8 predicted proteins | sample S1_5metaG_FD_148600 | JGI IMG/M metagenome (GOLD analysis project Ga0196963, IMG submission 148600) | Soil microbial communities from Anza Borrego desert, Southern California, United States - S1_5 | ecosystem: Environmental > Terrestrial > Soil > Desert | place: USA: California | collected... | reverse complement strand
GCCGACGGATGGCAGCATGGAGCCTGGCGCTTGACGCGGTGAGCCGGCTGCACGGGCGCGATCGTTCGCGTTATCCGACAACTGGACCTGGCCGGAGGTGTTGAACAGAATCAGCTCGCCCTTGCGAACGCGCATGCCCGTATTGACCCAACCGCCACTGGCCGGCACGCGGATCGCTCCCGGCACCAGGTTGCCAGTCTCCAGGCCGGAGGCCGTATTGGCCGGCGGTGGCGTGGGTGACGTGGTGTTACCGCTCAGCGCGGCAATCGGGTAGGTGCCAAGATAGACGCGCGATACCTGTTCGGGCGAGAACGACTGCTCGCGCCCGTCACTCGACCGGAACACGTAGGTGCGGGCCGTGTTGCCTGCCGCCGACCCTTCGCCGCCGCGAATCGCAACCAGCTGGCCGCGCACGCTCGATCCGTTCGACAACAGCATCAGGTGCTGTGGACCGGCCGCTTCTCGCAGCTCCGTATCGGGGAGTCCGGAGGCGCCGCCGACCCGGTCAATCAGGGCGACGCTGCTGACGGGCACGCGCCGCTGATCGTCCTGGGACACGCGAACGAACAACTCACCGTTTGCGGTGAGCTCCTCGATCCGCCCCTCGAACTTCGAGCCATCCCGTAACTGAACGGTGGCCCGATCCTGGGCTTGCGCGGAAATCACCGCGCTGATGCCCAACCACACTGCCGTCAAAGCAAAAAACCATCGTTGAACCATCGTTTGTCTCCTGATGGCTGACTTAGCAAGGGGCGCGCCACCGGTGCGGGTACGCGCCGTGCACTTCAGGACAGCATGTTCAACGGCTTGCGCCTGGGTGTTCCGGTAGTTGAGCTGGTCAAACGGACTGCGAAGGAGACGATCGACGACGATTGCATCAGCATCGCCGCTCAACTCGCGTATTACTTCGCGCTGGCACTGTTCCCTGCCCTGTTGTTCGTGGTTGCGCTCGCCAGTTACCTGCCGTGGAACGTGGTCTACGAGGTGGTCGACGCGCTTGCGCCAGTGGCACCACCGGAAGTCCTGACCATCATCCGCAAGCAGCTCGAGAGCATCGTGGCGGGCGAGCAGACCGGCCTGCTCACCATCGGCATCCTCGGCGCCATCTGGAGTAGCTCCGGCGCCATGACGTCGATCGTCTCGGCGCTCAACACCGCCTACGACGTTCCGGAATCGAGGCCGTGGTGGAAGGTCCGCCTCATTGCGATCGGCTTGACGATCGCGTTGACGCTGTTCGTGCTGTTATCGTTCGCGCTGATTGTCGTAGGCCCTGAGGCCGGCCGTTGGCTGACAGGGTGGCTCGGGTTGTCGGACGCGTTCGATACCGTGTGGCAGCTGGTTCGGTGGCCGCTGATCTTTGCGCTGGCGACGAGCGGCATTGCGATCGTGTTTTATTACGCGCCGGATGCGGATCAGGACTGGGTGTGGATTACGCCCGGGTCCATCGTGACGACCGTACTCTGGGTAGTGTTTTCGCTGGCGTTTCGCGTGTATGTCACGCAGGTCGGCGATTACACCGCCACCTACGGCGCGCTGGCCGGCGCCGCCATTCTGCTGTTGTGGTTGTACCTGACGGGGCTCGCGCTGCTGATTGGCGGCGAGCTCAATAGCGAGATCGAACATGCCGCCAACCCGACGCTCAAGACGCAGCGCACCGGCCGGCGCAAGTTCAAGGCCTTCGCACGAAGACAGCCGCAGTCCGAGCTGCCCTCGCACGCCCAACCTCAAGGCGCCTGACGGTTGGCGGATTGGCCGATTGGCCCATCGGCCCATTGGCCCATTGGCCCATTGGCCCATTGGCCCAGTTGAACCTGTGCTGGATCCGTCACATCCGCCGGCAATAATTGAACGAGCGTTGCAGCGTCGATCGTCTGGCGCGCTCGTGTCAGTTCGGCGGCGTTGCGCGCCAGCAGCCCGAGCATCGCGCCTTGCTGAGCCAGTCGTCGCGCCATCACCAGTCCGAGCCCTCGCGACGCGCCGGTGATCAACACAGCCTTGTCAGTAAAACTGAATTGATGACGGCGAAGCGCAGCGGCGGCAACGCCAGCCGCGGCACCGGCCAACAGCAGAGATGCCCATGTCGGAATCCCTGAGGCGCGCGGGGTTAGAGGGTGTGTAATCCGTTGGCGATCGTTATCCATCAACCCTCTCAGCGAGCAGGGCTGCCAATTTCACAAGTTCCGAAATCGGAGGATTTTTGTCAGCCCGTTGTGGCATTCGAAATGCAGGACTCACGCGACGGAGAAGTCCCGATGATGAACCCGATCGAAACGACTCGCGAAGATCTGGCCATGCGCGCTCGCGCGGAGTTCCGCGAGATGCCCGGTATGTGTTTGACCACCGCCCAAGCAGCCCGGCTGTGGCAGCTGAGCCCCGCGCACGCGGAAGAGCTCCTTAGTGAACTGGTGCAAGCCGGCTTTCTGGTTCGCCGTGAAGGCCAGCGCTACCGTTTGCCGTCCGCTGTTTAGCTCCTACCCCCTGACAGTTTTGGCGAGAGGGCGGACCCAAACCGGGTCCGCCCTTCGAGTATTTACCGGCGACCGCCGCGCTGCCGCGTCGAACGGCCATTGCCGCCCGTCGCGCGGCCGCTGGCCGACCGCGCGGATGCGCCCGCCGACTCCGACGCGCGACTGGACTTCGTCGTCGTCTCTTCGTCGTCCTCTTCCATTTCGTCTTCGCTCTCACCAGCCGTCGCCGCGTCGTTGATGCCGGCTTCGGCGAGCGCCGTGAGTTTCTCGTCGGCGGCCTTTTCTTCGGCCAGCGTTTCCTGCAGCACTTCGGCGACCTCGGTCAACTGCAACGCTTCCGCCCAGGCGATGGCGGTGCCGTACGCTCCAATCTCGTAATGCTCGACCTTTTGCGCCGACGCGATCAGGCAAGCGTCAAGCACCGAGTCTTCCATGTCTTCCTGCAGCTTCTCGCTGCCCTCTTCGACAATGCCCGCCATGCCGGCGCAGTGCTTGCCGCGCGGCTTTTCGTCGAGCAGTTCGAAGACGCGCTCGAGACGCGTAATCTGGCCTTCCGTTTCTTCGAGGTGTGACTCGAACGCTTCGCGGAGCTCTTCACTCGTGGCGCCCTTCGCCATCTTGGGGAGCGCTTTGGTCAGCTGCTTTTCGGCGTTGTACAGGTCTCTGATCTCATCCACGAGCGCTTCGCGGAGGTTGTTTCCAGCCATGTGCAGTTCTCCTTATTAGCGCGGCAGCGGCCGCAAATCTCTTTACGGCTCGGTCATTGCAAATACCCTGCCTCGGGAGAGGAGGATTCGCGATGGCACGCGCCTTATGGAAGGGGCATCTCACGTTCGGGCTCGTCAATATTCCCGTCGAGCTTCATCCCGCGGTCCAGGACAACACACCCCGCTTCCGCATGCTTCACAAGACCGACCTCTCGCCGATCAGCATGGAACGCGTCTGTCAAACCGACGGTGAGCCGGTGGCCTGGCAGGATCTCGTCAAGGGCTACGAGATCGAGCCGGGACGCTTCATCACCGTCACCGAAGACGACTTCAAAACGGCCGCCGTTGAAAAGAGCCGTTCGATCGAAATTCTGGACTTCGTCGAGGCGCGTGAGATCGACGGGCGCTTCTTCGATACGCCGTACTGGCTGCGTCCGGCAAAGGGCGCCGAGAGCAGCTACGCGCTGATGGCGCGAGCGCTCAAAGAGAGCGGCCGCGCCGGCATCGCGAAATATGTGATGCGCAACCGGCAGCACCTCACTGCCGTGCAGGAGCTGCGCGGCGGTCTATGTCTGACCACGCTGCGCTTCGCGGAAGATCTCGTCGACCCGTCCTTCATCGCCGATCTCACACCGGCGCGCGCCGACGCACGTGAAGTGAAACTCGCCCTGCAGTTGATCGAGGGGCTGTCGCGCGAGTGGGAACCAACCCGCTACAAGGATGACTACACCGCCAATCTGTTGCGGGTCATCGAAGCCAAGAGCAAAGGTTCCGCACCGCGACTGAAGACCGGCGAGCGCAAGGTCAGCGCGAACGTCGTGAACCTGATGGAGCGGCTGCAAGCCAGCCTGGAAGCGACCAAGGGGAAACAGAAAACGGCCACCTCCGCCAAGGGCAAGAAGGTGGCCGCGTCGCACGCGAAGAAACGAAAGCGCGCGGCCTAATGGACCGTCGCTTCCATTTGATGCTTTAACGCACGGAGACCATCACGCGTGTGCCGGGCCGGATCCTCGCCGGCCAGCCATGCCAGCCAGCTCGCAGCGCGGCCGCCGGGCGCCGCGTACTGCAGGTGAATGCGCACCTCGGTACCGCGACCGCCCCGCGCCGGATGAAAGGTCACCGAGCCGGCATGCTGAATGGATTCGCCCGGCAGCGTTTTCCAGCCAATCGTCTCGAAGGGGACTTCATTGATGATTTCCGCCTCCCACGTCACCGGCATCTGATCGAAGGCCTTCGCCGTCCAGCGCGATCGCTTTGGATCGAGCTGCTCGACGCGTTCGAGGTGCGGCATCACTTCCGGCAACCGGTCGAGTTGACGCCAGAATCGATACACCTCCTCGGGCGGGGCGTTGATGACGATCGACTCGCGGATGTGCACCCCGCGGGGTCCCGACAACGCCTGTCTGGTATCCGCGTGATTGACACCCATCGCACCGTAGGCCGGGCAATATCCGGTCAGCCCACGCAACAGCAGACCCGCGCCCGTCAACCCCAAGGCCCTGGCATTGCTGCGCCACGCATACCCCAGCAGCGCCGCGCCGGCGACCAGCGTAACCAGCCGCTCGGTACTGCCGACGTTGGCCTCCGGCAGTCGCGGCGATAACTCGCGGGAAATCGTTTGTGTGAACGTCTGTTCCATCTGCAGCTCTCCCGTAGGGGATCGCTGCAATGCACATGCCCTCACCTAACGCTCGTCGAGCAACTCGCTCAGGCTCGACAGTGACTCGACCCGATCGACAACCGTCTTGAAAATCATCAGGATCGGGACCGCGAGCAGCATCCCGGTCGCGCCCCACATCCAACCCCAGAACATCACCGCGACGAACACCGCAACGGAATTGACACGCGCCGCTTTGCCGAGCGCAATCGGCGCCAGGAGAAAGCCTTCGAGCGACGTGATCGCAACGGATGCGGCCGCCACCGTCAGCACCATGGTCGGTTCTCGGAACTGAATCATCGCCGCCACCGCTGAACCGACCATGATCACCGCCGGGCCGAAGTAGGGAATGCAGTTCATGACACCGGCGGCGACACCCCAGAGCGCGGCGTAGCGGACCCCAAGCCACTGGAACACGAGCCACGTCGTGACTCCCACGAGCACGCCGCTCCAAAACAAGTAGAAGATGTAGCGGCCGATCTGCGCGATGATCTCGTCGATCATCTGCAGGGTGACCTTGCGCTCCGACAGGCGATTGCCGCTCAGCCGGACGAATTTCTGTTTGAACATGTCACCCGACGCGAGCAGAAAATAGACGAGGAACAGCAACAGGATGCCCTCGGTCAGGTATGTGCCGGCTGACCGCGCCCAGGACATCATCTGGCGCTGCACGTCGACGGTCTCCACAACGGTGACCGGCGTCGCTTCGCTCGGCTTCTGCGGTGCCGTGGTCTGCTCCAACTCGGTCACCGCTTGTTGCAACTGCCGTAACAGACTCTGGCGAGGCGACGCTGACCGGATCGCGTCGCGCACTTCGCGCACCAGACCGGGCAGGCGTTGGCTGAACGCCGCGACTTCATCCGAGATGGTCCATGCGGCCACGCCGAACACGCTCGCAATCGAGAGCACGACAACGGCCGACGCCAGCCAGCGTGGCACGACGCGCGACGTGACGCGCACCAGCGGCGCGAGACCGATGGCCACGAGCACCGCCACCAGCAACGGCGTGAGGATGCCGCTCGCGTAACGGCATGCGGCGAGCGTCAGGATCACCGCAATGATCTGAATCGCGGTGATCTGAGTCGGCATGACTGGAATTGCCGCGGGTTTTTCTTCGCCGTCCCTTGCCTCAGCCATAACACCTCAACAACCACAATTTATGCCATCCGCCTCCGCTATAGCTGCGCAGCCACGAGTTCCCTCCGCTATAGCTACGGCGAGACAAGTCCGCCGCCGTGAAGCTTCGGCGCGACGAGTCCACTCCGCTACAGCTTCGGCGAGACAAGTCCGCCTCCCGTGAAGCTTCGGCGCCAGGTCCGGTCCGCTAAAGCTTCGACGAGACAAATCCGCCTCCCGTGAAGCTTCGGCGCGACCAGTCTGCTCCGCTAAAGCATCGGCGAGACAAGTCCGCCTCCCGTGAAGCTTCGGCGCGACCAGTCTGCTCCGCTAAAGTTTCGGCGAGACAAGTCCGCCTCCGCTAAAGCTGGGGCCGGACAGGTCCGGTCCGCTATAGCTACGGCGAGTGTCGTACTCTTTCGGGGTGACCCTCGATCAGGTGCCTCGCCCCGTTCGCGGCAAGCCGCGCTCCGGGGAATTCGTATTTGCGCGACTGAGGTATGACTCAGGCGATTGGGACTACAACCCGAAGGTCGCCGCCAATGTTCTGAACTCGATCGTGGAGTACACGAACATCGCGGTCTACCCCGAAGAGGTCGTGATTACCGCCGACTCCGCCGAACTGGCAGCATTCCCCTTTCTGTTCATGACCGGGCACAAGCTGGTCCGCTTCAGCAATCGCGAACGGGATGGGCTCAAGTCGTTCGTCGAACGCGGCGGCTTTCTGTTTTCGGACGACTGCAACCATGACGTCGCCGGCCTCTACGCCACGTCGTTCGAGCAGGAGATGCATCGGATCTTCCCTGCGGCCGGCACACTCGACAAACTGCCCAACCACCATCCGCTCTACCGGGCGTTCTTTCAATTTCCGGATGGTCCGCCGCAGACCGCACACGAATTGAACGGCTGGGGCGATGATCTCGTGCACGACTATCTGCGGGCCGTGCAGCGGCGCGGCCGCATCGGCGTGCTGTATTCGAACAAGGATTACGGCTGTGAGTGGGACTACGACTGGCGGAACAAGCGCTTTCAGCGTGACGACAACACCCGGTTTGCCGTCAACATCGTCGTCTACGCGCTAGGAGCTTGAGGCGACCGTGCCGGGCTTGTGTTCGGCGGCACCGAGCGGCTGGCGTCCGACCGCGGGCGGCTGCACCGAGGTCACGCTCTTGATCGCGCGAATCAACTCCGCGGGCGCCACCGGCTTGGCAAGGTGGCGATCGTAGCCGGCGCCGATCGCGGCTTCGGCATCCTGCCGCCGCGCGTACGCGGTAAGGGCAATCGCCGGCAATCGGCGATCCATCGGCAATTGCCGCACGCGGCGCATCAACGAATAGCCGTCTTCGTCGGGCATGCCGATGTCGCTGACCAGCACGTCCGGCTGCCGATGGGTGACGCGTTCGAACGCTTCCTTCGCGGACGCCGCCGCTTCGACGATCGCGCCGAGACGCTGCAGCAGCAGCTGCAGGACGTTGCGTGAATCGGTGTCGTCTTCGACAATCAGGATGTGGAGTCCGTTCAAGCGTTCGAAGTCGGCCTCGTCGGCCTGCGCGGCCTCGGGGCGGGCCGGCGCGGCTGGAACTTCCGGCGCCGCGCCGGTGTGACGGGGCAGGCGAAGCGTGAACGTCGCGCCGCGGCCTTCGCCCTCGCTCGCCACCGCGACGGTGCCACCGTGCGCCTCGACGAGGTGACGCACGATCGCCATGCCGAGGCCAAGCCCGCTGTGCCGCCGGCTCATCGAACTGTCCTGCTGACGGAAGCGATCGAAGACATACGGCAGAAACTCCGCCGAAATCCCGACGCCGGTGTCGATCACTTCAATCTGCGCATCACCGTCGCATTCGAGCAGGCGCACCGTGACGGCGCCGCCCTTCTGCGTGAACTTCAGCGCGTTCGACACGAGATTCCAGACGATTTGCTGCAAACGATCGCGGTCGCCGAGGACTTTGAGATCGCCGGCGAGCGTGCGATGCACCTGAATCTGCTTTGCCGACGCCGCCGGCATCAAGGAGTCGATCGCGTCGTTGACGACCTGGTCGAGCGTCACCAGCGCGCTATCGAGCACCAGCTTGCCGCCGACGATGCGTGAGACGTCGAGAATGTCGTCGATCAGCTGCGCCTGCGACGCGGCGTTCTGACGAATCACGGTCGACGCGCGCAACACCGTGTCTTTGTCGTGGCTGCTCTGTCCAAGGACGTGGGCCCAGCCCATGATCGCGTTGAGCGGCGTGCGGAGCTCGTGAGACAGCGTCGCGAGGAACTCGTCTTTGACACGATTGGCGCGCTCGGCTTCGAGTCGCGCCGCCTGCTCGCGGCGCAGCAGGTGCACGCGCTCCTGCTCGATCTTCTTGCGTTCTTCGATCTCCGCAGACAGCGACAGGTTGGCCGCGGCGAGCTCCTTCGTCCGTTCGGCAATGGTCCTTTCGAGCTCCTCCTGGCCGATCCGCAGGGCTTCCTGCCGGTTGAACAGCTCGACGAACACCGCGACTTTCGAGCGCAGCACGTCGGCCGGGACCGGCTTGACCAGATAATCGACGGCGCCGACCGTGTAGCCGCGAAACACACTCTGCGCGCCCCAGTCGTTCGCCGTCAGGAAGATGATCGGTGTCTGCCGTGAACGCTGGCGCTCACGAATCAAGGTGGCCGTCTCGTAGCCGTCGACGCCGGGCATGACCACGTCGAGGATGATCAGCGCGAAGTCCTGATCGAGGACTTCCTTCAATGCCTCGCGGCCGGACTTCGCCCGTACCAGCCGATAGCCCGGGTCCGTCAGCACGGCCTCGAGCGCCAGCAGGTTCTCCTCGCGGTCGTCGACGACGAGGATATTGACGGGCCGTTTTTTCACCGCGACAGCCACACGCGGAGCAAGGATACCAGTTGATCGGTGTCAACCGGCTTCGTCACGTAGTCCGACGCGCCCGCATTGATGCACTTTTCACGATCGCCCTTCATGGCTTTGGCCGTGATGGCGATGATCGGCAGGTCCTCGAAGGTCTCGTTCTCACGGATCCGCCGGGTTGCCTCGTAACCGTCCATCTCCGGCATCATAACGTCCATCAGCACGACGTCGATATCCGGATTCTCGTTGAGCATCTTCAGCGCGTCGTGGCCGTTCTCGGCGTACTGGACGTCCATTTCGTAGCGCTCGAGGATGCTCGTCAACGCGAAGATGTTGCGAATGTCGTCGTCGACAATCAGCGCCTTTTTACCCGTGAGGGTCGGATCGCTGCGATGCAGCTGGTCGAGCAGCTTCTGTTTCTCGGGCGGCAGCGCGCTCTCGACACGGTGCAGGAACAGCGTGGTTTCGTCGAGCAGCCGTTCCGGCGACTTGACGTCCTTGATGATGATGGTCTGTGCGAGCTGCCGCAGTTCGGCCTCTTCGGTCTTCGACAGCTCCTTGCCGGTGTAGATGATGACCGGCACCTGCGACAGCGCCTTGTCCGAGCGCATCCGCTCCAGCAGCTTCAGGCCGCTCATGTCGTGCAACCCGAGGTCGAGGACGATGCAGTCGAAGGTGGCGTTCTCGAGTTGATCGAGGGCCTCCTGGCCGGTGCCGACCGCGGTGATTTGCACGTCCTGGTCGCCGATCAGCTCGACCAGCGTATTGCGCTGGACCTCGTCGTCTTCGACGATCAGCAGCGTTCGCAGCTTGCGATCGTTGAATTCCTTGATTGCGTCAAACGCCTCGCTGAGCTTTTCGCGTTCGGACGGCTTGGCCCAGAACGTCTTGGCGCCGAGCCGCATGCCGCGATGCGGGTCGTCAGTGATCGAGATGACATGCACGGGAATGTGCCGTGTGCTGGCGTCGTGCTTCAGCCGGTCGAGGACGTTCCAGCCATCGAGGCCCGGCAGATCGAGATCGAGCGTGATCGCATCCGGACGATGCTGCCGCGCCATCTGCAACCCGACGTCGCCGCGGACGGCGGCCAGGACGCGGAAGTCGTGCTCGCGTCCCAGATCCATCAGGATGCGGGCAAACGCGTGATCGTTCTCGATAATCAGCATCACGCGGTCGCCAGGCTGAATCCGCTGACGATCGTCGTTGAGCGGGTTGTTGTCGATGCCGATCTCTTCGGCTTCCATCGCCTTGTCGACGGCGAGGCGCGTCTCCACCGGGACTTCGGCGGCGCGCTCCGCCGGTGACAGCGTCGAGACGTAGACCGAGGGCAGATACAGCGTGAAGGTGCTGCCCTTACCGACCGCGCTCTCCAGCCGGATCTCGCCGCCGAGCAGCTTGGCGATTTCACGGCTGATCGACAGGCCGAGCCCGGTGCCGCCGTACTTGCGGCTGGTCGTGCCGTCGGCCTGCTGGAAGGCTTCGAAGATGACCTGGTGTTTGTCCCGCGGGATGCCGATGCCCGTATCGGTCACCTTGAACGCGACCACGTTGGTGGCGCGATCGAGCGACGCGTGCCCCGGCGACCAGCCGCCGGTCGCCGGCTCGATCGACAGCGTCACCGAGCCCTGTTCGGTGAACTTGATGGCGTTGGAGATCAGGTTCTTGAGGACCTGCTGCACGCGCTTCTGGTCGGTGATCACCGACCCGACGGTGTGCGGATCGAGATTCACCTTGAAGGTGAGGCCCTTGCTGCCGGCCACCTCGCGGAACGTGCGGTCGACGTACGACTGCACGTCGGCGAGCGACACCGGCACGGCGTCGACGTCCATCATGCCCGACTCGATCTTCGAGAGGTCCAGAATCTCGTTAATCAGTTCGAGCAGGTCCGACCCCGAGGCGTGAATGGTCTTCGCGAATTCCACCTGCTTCTCGGTGAGCGTGCCTTCCGAGTTCTGCGCCAGCAGACGCGACAGAATCAACAGGGAGTTGAGGGGGGTGCGGAGCTCGTGGCTCATGTTGGCCAGGAACTCCGACTTGTAGCGGCTGGTGAGGGCGAGCTGGGCGGCTTTGTCTTCGAGCGAGAGGCGGGCCTGGTCGATTTCGCGGTTCTTCTGTTCGACTTCGGCGTTCTGCTTCGCGAGCAGTTCGGCCTTTTCTTCGAGTTCTTCGTTGGTTTTCTGCAACTCGGTCGCCAGCGACTGCGACTGCTTGAGCAATTCTTCCGTGCGCATCGTCGCGGTGATGGTGTTGAGCACGATGCCGATCGATTCGGTCAGCTGCGACAGGAAGTTGAGGTGGGTTTCGTTGAAGCGGTAGAACGAGGCCAGCTCGATGACCGCCTTGACCTGCCCTTCGAACAACACCGGGATGACGAAGATGTTGTTCGGCGCGGCGGCGCCGAGACCCGAGCTGATCTGCACGTAATTCGGCGGCACGTCGGTGAGGAGAATCGGCTCCTTCTCGAGTGCCGCCTGACCGACCAGACCCTCACCGGCTTTGAATCGCGTCTTGAGCGCGTCGGTGTCGGTGTAGGCGTAGCTGGCAAGCAGGCGCAGGTCCGGCTCGCCGCTGTCGGTCGCTTCGTTGAAGTAAATCACGCCGTGCTGCATCGGCACGAGCGGCGCCAGTTCCGAGAGAATCGTGCGCGACACCGTGGTCAGGTCGCGCTGGCCCTGCAACAGACGCGTGAACTTGGCGAGGTTGGTCTTCAACCAGTCCTGCGCGGTGTTCTTTTCTGTCGTCTCGCGCAGGTTGACGATCATTTCGTTGATGTTGTCCTTCAGCGCCGCGACTTCGCCGGCCGCTTCGACGTTGATCGACTGCGACAAGTCGCCCTTGGTCACGGCGGTCGCGACTTCGGCGATGGCGCGGACCTGGGTCGTCAGGTTCGCCGCCAGGCGGTTGACGTTGTCGGTGAGGTCCTTCCAGGTGCCGGCGACGCCGGACACTTCGGCCTGGCCACCAAGCTTGCCTTCGGTGCCGACTTCCTTCGCGACGCGCGTCACTTCGGCGGCGAACGAGGAGAGCTGGTCCACCATCGTGTTGACGGTGTCTTTCAGCTCGAGGATTTCGCCGCGCACGTCGACGGTGACCTTCTTCGACAGGTCGCCGCGCGCCACGGCGGTCGTCACCTCGGCGATGTTGCGGACCTGAGACGTCAGGTTCGCGGCCATCGAGTTGACCGAGTCGGTGAGGTCCTTCCAGGTGCCGCCGACGCCGGGCACGTCGGCCTGGCCGCCGAGCTGACCTTCCGTGCCGACTTCACGCGCTACGCGCGTGACTTCCGATGCGAACGAGGACAGCTGGTCGACCATCGTGTTGATGGTGTTCTTGAGCTCGAGGATTTCGCCGCGCACCGCGACGGTGATCTTCTTGGACAGGTCGCCCTTGGCGACCGCCGTCGTCACGTCGGCGATGTTGCGGACCTGCGCGGTCAGGTTGCCGGCCATCGAGTTGACCGAGTCGGTGAGGTCGCGCCACGTGCCGGCGACGCCGCGCACGTCGGCCTGGCCGCCCAGCTTGCCTTCGGTGCCGACCTCGCGCGCGACGCGCGTCACTTCGGAGGCAAACGCGTTGAGCTGGTCGGTCATCGTGTTGATGACGTTCTTGATCTGCAGAATTTCGCCCTGCGCCTGCACCGTGATCTTCTGGTTCAGGTCGCCGCTGGCGATGGCGGTGGCCACCTTCGACACGTCGCGCAGCTGCACGGTGAGGTTGCCGGCGAGCTCGTTGACGTTGTCGGTAAGGTCCTTCCACGTGCCGGCGACGCCGCGTACGTCGGCCTGACCGCCGAGCTTGCCTTCGGTGCCGACTTCCTTCGCCACGCGCGTCACTTCCGACGCGAACGACGACAACTGGTCCACCATCGTGTTGACGGTGTTCTTCAGCTCGAGAATCTCACCGCGCGCGTCGACGGTAATCTTCTTGGACAGGTCGCCGCGGGCGACCGCGGTCGTCACGTCGGCGATGTTGCGGACCTGCGACGTCAGGTTCGCAGCCATCGCGTTGACGTTGTCGGTGAGGTCTTCCCACGTGCCGGCGACGCCAAGCACTTCGGCCTGGCCACCCAGCTTGCCTTCGGTACCGACCTCCTTTGCGACGCGCGTCACTTCCGACGCAAACGCGCTCAACTGGTCGACCATCGTGTTGATGACGTTCTTGATCTGCAGAATTTCGCCGCGCGCCTGCACCGTGATCTTCTGATTGAGGTCGCCGCTGGCGATGGCGGTGGCGACCTTCGAGACGTCGCGCAACTGCACGGTCAGGTTGCCGGCCAGTTCGTTGACGTTGTCGGTGAGGTCCTTCCAGGTGCCGGCGACGCCGCGCACGTCGGCCTGGCCGCCGAGCTGACCTTCCGTACCGACTTCCTTCGCCACGCGCGTCACTTCCGACGCGAACGACGACAACTGGTCCACCATCGTGTTGACGGTGCTCTTCAGCTCGAGAATTTCACCCTTTGCGTCGACGGTGATCTTCTTGGACAGATCGCCCTTGGCGACCGCCGTCGTCACGTCGGCGATGTTGCGGACCTGCGCGGTCAGGTTGCCGGCCATCGCGTTGACCGAGTCGGTGAGATCGCGCCACGTGCCGGCGACGCCGCGCACGTCAGCCTGGCCGCCCAGCTTGCCTTCGGTGCCGACTTCCTTCGCCACGCGCGTCACTTCCGACGCGAACGCGCTCAACTGGTCGACCATCGTGTTGATGACGTTCTTGATCTGCAGAATTTCGCCCTGCGCCTGCACCGTGATCTTCTGGTTCAGGTCGCCGCTGGCGATGGCGGTGGCCACCTTCGACACGTCGCGCAGCTGCACCGTGAGGTTGCCGGCGAGCTCGTTGACGTTG
>Ga0196963_10001819_pt1 | contig 13637 bp, 17 predicted proteins | sample S1_5metaG_FD_148600 | JGI IMG/M metagenome (GOLD analysis project Ga0196963, IMG submission 148600) | Soil microbial communities from Anza Borrego desert, Southern California, United States - S1_5 | ecosystem: Environmental > Terrestrial > Soil > Desert | place: USA: California | collected... | reverse complement strand
GCGAGGCGTCGTTGACGTGGATCTCGACCTCGCCCTCGTCGGAGACGGCGACCTCGGACTTGGAGACGGATCGGCCCTCGGCCTTGGCGGGGGCGGCGTCCTTGGGGTCGACGACGGCGTCGGGCTTGGCGCCGGCGGCCGCCGGGGCGGTGGCCGCCTGGGTGGCGGGCGCGGGCGCGCCGGGGGAAAGGTCCTCGAGCAGGCGCACGTCGGTGGCGGGGGTCTTGCCCCCCCCTGCCGGGCCGGCACCCGATTTACCCGGGGCAGCCAGTACACCCTGACCGTAATAAACGGATGCGGCGGCCATGAAAAGGAGCCCCGCGGTCTTTGACATCTTAACCATCTGACATTCCTCCGAGCCGCCGGTCTGAAGGGCGGCCGATCGTGAGGCACTCGCGCGCGGCCGCGTGTGCGGCCGGGTAAGGCGCTTGCGCCCGGTGCGGGCATCGAGTCGTCTCTGTCGCCGGTCGGCGGCCGGTACGTGGGGCGGCGGGGCCTGTGAACCCGCAACCCCGGCCCTTGCCGATCGGCGCACTGCACGTCGCGTGCGCGTCGTCCGTTCAGAACCGTATTTCGAGCTTGATGCCCTCGCGCTCGACCACGATCCTGCGCGCGTCGATTCGGTCGACGCGGAACGACGCGACGACGTCCCCGATTCCCACTAACTCGCCGTTGACGAGCGCCTTTGGCGAAGCGCCCATCACGGTGCTCTGGACCTTGAGTTGCGCCGCCTGCAGGCGCAAGTTCTCGACCAGAACCTCGTGCTCCTTACGTTGGTCGGCCCGCGCGGTCATGGACTTGGCGAGCTGATCCCAGAACCCGTCCCCCTGGGGGACGCGCAGGACCGGGGCCTTGGACCCGTCCTGCGGGAAAAAGTCGTAGTTGATGGCGAACAAGTTGCGGCTGAGGGGGGAGAGCGGGCGGGCGGCCCAATCCTGGAGGGCGGCGGTGGCGGCGGCGGCGCGGTGGACGCCGCGGGCGGCGGCGGACGCGACCGGGGCGCCACCGGCCCGGGCGGGCGCGGTCGGGCTGGCCACCGCGGCCTTGGGCCCGGCGGCCGGGCCGCCGATCAGTCGCACCCACATCACGACCATGACCACCACGAGCCCGCCGAGGACGGCGGCCTTCTTCGGGTCGGCCTTAGCGGCGCGAGCGAGTTGGGTGGTCCAGGATGTCGGGGGCGCGCCGGCGGCCATGGGGTTCAGAGCTCCGAGAAGTAGATGTTCAGTGCGAGGTTGACGTCGACGACGCCCTGCTTGGGGTCGCGGGTGCGGACGGTGACGTTCTTGAGGCGGACGAGGCGCGGCATCTGCTCGACCTGCCGGAGGAACGTGAACACGGTGGCGAAGTCGCCCTCGAAACTCATGGTGATCGGGACCTCGGTGTACAGGTCGAGGCGGCGGACCTGGCCGGGCTGGTGGACGAGCTTGCGGAGGCCGCCGGCCTGCCCGGTGAGGTCGCGGATGAACTCCCCGAGCTCGGCGGTGCGGGGGAGGCGCTTGTCGAACTTCTCGACGTTGCGCTTGAGGCGGAGGACCTCGCCCTGGAGGATCGTCATGCTCGACGTGCGGGTCTGGTTTTGGCTGAGCATGCGGGACGCGGTCTCGATCTCGGCGCGGAGCTGGCGCTGGCGCTGCCAGGCGGGCCGCCACCCGAAGACGACGAACGCGACGAGCAGGACGCCCATGATGATGCTCAAGCCCCAATGGGCTCGGGCGCACCAGGCGATTTGTGACTTGACGGTCCGCATACGGTCACGGGTCTCGTACGGTCGTTTCGGGGCGGCTCGGGGGGGCGTCGGGGGAGGCCCGTCTAGGTCATCGGTCATCCGCGCCCGCGCCTTGTGACGGTTAGGAAAGCCGGGCTGGGGCGCGGGGCGTCAGCAGAGACATACGATACGTCAGGCGCCCGCGCCGCCGACGTTCAAGTTGATGTAGAAGGTGACCTCGAATTCGCGCATCAGGTGGTTTCCCTCGGCTTTTTCTCGGGCGTAGGTGATGGCGACCTGCTCGAAGAACGAGACGCCCGAGAGCTGGGTCATGAAGTTGGCCAGATCGACGTCGGTCGGGCAGACGCCCTGGATTCGGACCTTGAGGCGGCGGTCGATGACGGGGTCGGCCTTGGCGGCGGCGGCGAGCGCGGAGTTCTCGGCGCGCTCGTCGTTCTCGAGGTTGAGCGAGACGAGGGACATCTGGCGGGGCATCAGGCCGTCGAGCGTGTGCATCATCGTCCCGGCGGCGACGTAGTAGCCGAGGCGGGACTGGATCTGGGCCTGGACCGAGAGCTGGCGGCGGAGGGCGTCGAGCTTGTCCATCTCGACGAGCTGGGTATCGGACTGTCGGAGCTGGTCGCGGAGGGAGGCGACGGCGCGCTCGTCGTTGGTGATGTTGCGGTCGGCCAAGGCGAGGTAGGCGCCCATGCCCAGGACGAGGACGACGGTCAGCCAGCCCTGGAGGAAGACCAGGCGGCGGCGGCGGCGCGTCTGGGGGTACCAGGCGGGGAGGAATTCGAGTTCATGCATGGGTCGACTCCGTTCGGTTCGCGCGGGCGGGGGCGAGCGGGGCCGAGCGCTCGGCGTAGGTCGGGTGGGGCGCGGCGGCGCCGGCGGTGGCCGGCGGGAGATTGGCGACGTCGCGGACGGCCTGGCCGAGGTCGACGACCTCGGCGGTGCTCGCGGCGGGGGCCGGCGGGTTGAGCGCGTCGTCGTCCGGGCGGTTGGGGTCGCGCGGCTTGCCGTCGCGCGGGCCGAAGCGGGAGGTGGTGGTGCGGAGGGCGAGGCCGAGGGCCAGGGCCCACTCGCACATCGAGCCGCGGCGGTCGGTCGGCTTCATGCGGCTGGTGTCGACGCTGTACATCGGGCGGCCGATCTCGACGGGGATGACGAGGGCGGCGTTGAGCAGGGCCTGGAGGTGGGGGTCGCTGGCCTCGCCGCCGACGAGGCGGAGGCGGGTCGGGCGGTGGCCGCGGAAGGTCACGGAGTAGTAGCGGAGGCAGAGGGAGATCTCGCGGCCGAGCTCCTCCATGGGCGTGCGGGTGGCGTCGAAGACGGCCTGTCGGACGGGGTCGCGGCGGCCGGCGGTCTCGGCGGGCTCGCCGGACTCGATGAGGCGGCGGCGCAGGGCCTCGGCCTCGTCGGGCGTGATCCCGAGCTTCTTCGAGACCGCGTCGTGGAAGTGCCACCCGCCGATGTCGATCGGCTTGACGAACGAGATGTCGCGGCCCTTGCCGATCACGACCTGGGAGCGGCGGACGCCGACGTCGACGATCACGTTGACGTCGTTCTCGTCCTCGCGGCGGCGGATGAAGCGTTCGACGGAGCGGTAGAGGGCGCAGGGCTCGACGTCGAGCGACTCGACGACGACGCCGGCGCGGTTCAGGTGTTCGATCAGGTCGGTGACGTCGTCGTTCTTGGCGGCCATCAGGATGACCTCCTGGCGGACCTCGGCCCCCTGCCGGACGTCGCCGGCGGGGAGGTGGTGGACGACGGCGTTGTCGGTGTCGAACGGGAAGACGTTGCGGGCCTCGAACTGGCAGACGGCCGGTAGCTCGGCCAGCGGCATCTGCGGGAGGCGGAGGTTCTTGGTGTGGACGACCTCGCGCGGGAGGCTGGCGACGATGCGCCGCCCGCGGAACGGGTGCTGGCGGAGCATCTGGCGGACCAGGTCGGCGGCGACGGCCAGGCGGAGCTGGGCGTGGGCCGGGCCGGGGACGGCGGCCTTGACCTCGGCGGGCATGGCCATCTTGGCGGCGGCGGTGACGGCGAGGGAGCCGCCGACGACCTCGAGCTGGATCATCTTGACCGAGTCGTGGCCGATGTCGACGCCGATCGGGAGGACGTGAGCTTTGGTGAGACGGAACATGCGGCGGTCCCGGGGTCAGGGGTTGGGGCGCGCCGGATCTTGCGCGCCCGTTATCGGTATCGGGCGGTCCACGGGGTCGCTTTATGAGAGGTGGGAAAGACGGCGAGGGCGACGTGAGCGGGGAGCGCCCGCGGGCGGCAATCAGTCGACCTTGATCTCGCCCGTGTAGGGCTCGATCGTGATCGTGAGGGAGAACTTGCCGCTGGTCAGCTTGATCGTGCTGCCGGCGCTGACGGAGAGGGCCGTGGTCGTGTTCGTGCCCGGGTCGTAGTAGTACGGGACGCCGAGCTCGTCGAACGCGATCGTGGTCTTGCCCTCGAAGGAGACGGTGTCGAGGGCGACGTCGGTCAGGCCGGCGGTGCCGCCCGTGCCGAACGTGGCGACGTAGCTGGACGCCTTGGTCAGCGGGTGGGTGACGGCGACCAGGGGCGTGACGGACGTGACGATCTGGTAGCTGCGCGGGGTGTTGGTCGCGTTGAAGACGACGTAGTGTTTGGTCTGGGTGGTGATGGCCCGGTTCTGGGCGTACATGAGGTCGGCCATGACGATCCGCGAGGCGGCGGACACCTTGAGGTCGTCGCGGTCGCCGATGCTGGGGACGATGACGGCGGCGGCGATCCCGAGGATGACGACGCAGCAGAGGATCTCGACGAGCGTGAACGCGCGGCGCGGCAGGTGCGCGGGCGCTGGGATGGGTGCGCGGGCGTTCATAGGGTCACCGGTGGGATCGGCGCGGGGTCGTCGCTCGGCCGCGGGCGGCGGACGTTAGCGCGCCTTGGGTTCGACGACGCGGACCTCGAGCTTGCCGGACTCGAGGTAGCCGGCGAGCTTGTCGAGCTTGGCGTTGACCTGGCGGAGCTCTTCGATCATGGCGTTGCGCTGGCCGCCGGCGTCGGGGATCTGGGCGTGCGCCGGGGTGACGGCGGACGGGAGGCCGATCCACTGGCCCAGGAGCATGACGGACTGGAGGACCAGGACGACGGTCAGCAGCTTGGTCGTGGCGGGGGTCTTGGAGGTGGCGGCGGACATGGCGATTCTCCTGTATGCGGTTACCTGTGTGCGGGTCGGGTTCGGCGGAACGGCTCGGGCGGGGCCTCGCCCTCCCGGCACCATTACCATCCGATACATTCGGCCGATCAGTTAGCCCAATTCAACACGGTCAGGCTGGTCGGGGGCGGCGGACGGGTCAGGTTGAGCCAGAAGGACGGGACGGATGCTTTGGCGCGGTTGTACGTGATGGTGGTCGGGACGCCGGCGTCGAGGGCGGTGCCGTCGTACGCGAGCAGGGCGCCGGTTATGTTGAGTTGGCAGGTGGTGCCGGTCGTCCCGGACTTGGTTACCTTCCCGCCGAGCCAGGCGAGGCCGGTGACGTCGAGCGCACCGCCGTCGGCAACGAACTGGACGTCGGAGTCGCAGACGAGGGCGGGAACGGCGGGCGTGCCGGTCTGGGCGGTGATCGCGTTGCCGGCGCCCTTGATCTTGAGTTTGGCGGGGGTGTTGAGCACGAGCGTGCCGTTGATCTTGACGTTGCCGTTGAAGGTGACGTCGCTCGAGTAGTAATAGACACCGGCGGGATTAAGCAGGGTCGGGCCGAGGGTGACGTTGGTCAGGTTGTTGCTGGGGAGTTGGGCGCGCGAGCCAGTCTTGCTGCTGAACGTGTACGAGATGGCGTAGTGGTTGGCCTGGGTGCGCGACGGGAGCGGGGTGACGAGCAGGGAACTTACGGACTTGACCGCGGTAGCGGCGCCGTTGTTGCTCGGAGTGCCGCCGTACAGGACGCCGTTGATCGTTCCGTTGTTCGTGATGGCGGCGGGGGCGTAGACGTCGCCGGTGACCGTGACGTCGGCGGGGAGGGCGGGGGAGCCGGTCGGCCCGAAGGCGAGGGCGTAACCGAAATAGTTGGCCTCGACGGTCGAGACCAACTTGCGGGTGATCGGGCCGGACGTGGCGTTGGCGATCCCCGTGGCCGTAATCTCCCACTTGCCCGTGCCGACGCCCTTGACGACGAGGTGGAACTTGCCGTCGACCGAGTTCCCGAGTGTTTGATCGTTCTCGGTGTACGTGCCCATGGCGGCGATGGTCGCGGGGCACTTGGCGTTGTCGACGTTCTGGAGGTAGTACAGGCCCTTGTTCATCGCCGACTCGGCGAGCGCGTCGGCCTGGACGACGGTGGTCTGGCCTGCGGACGCGGTCGCCTGGAGGGTGCTGTTGGACAGGACGGCCATCGCCATGACCGAGGCCGTGGCGACGAGCGCGGTGACCATGACGAGCGAGACGCCGCGCCGGCGGGGGCGGTCGAAGTTGGTGAGGCGGGTGTTCATCAGTTGGGCTTGGCGGCGGCCCGCTGGGCGCAGGAGCCGTAAAACAGGAGGGTGCCCTCGGGGCGGGTCACCTTGAGGGTGAACTCGATCAGCGGGCGCCCGCCGGTGGTCTGGGCGGGCATGGCAAATGCGACGGCGGGGACGGCCTCGGTCAGGACGGCCCGGCTGACGAACGAGAGTTGTTTGAACGTGGTCGGGCTCGACACGTCCGTCATGTCGAACGCGGTCGCGGTGATGCCGGCGGCGGTCCGCTGGGCCGTGGTCATCGACGCGGACGCGATCGGCTCGTACAGGTAGAGGCGCTTGGCGGTCGGGTCGTGCTCGATCAGGGCCATCTCGCCGATCTGGCAGACGCCGTCGGCGGTCGCGTTCCAGTTGTCGGCCTTCCAGTAGAAAATGGCGGCCGGCTTGGCCGGGGTCGTGTTGATCGCGCCGGACGCGTACTGGAAGACGTAGCGCGAGGCCCGGAGGCGCTGCTCGATGCGGGAGACGGTGACGGACGCCGTCAGTCCGGCGCCCGGGGTGCCCCCGCTCGCCGCCCACGCCGACGCGACCGCGTGCCACGTCGACGCGAGCGCGGCCATGACCATGGACGTGATGACCAAGCCGATCGACAGCTCGGCCACCGTCAGGCCATGACGGCGGCGGCGACGGCGGGCGGAAGTTGGCGCGGTCGTCGGCATAAGTCAGGAGGTCGACGTGACCCGCGACCGGGTCAGGAGGCGCACGACTTTGACGTTCTGGGCTCCGGGCGTTCGCACGGTGACGGTCACGACCCCGTAATCGCCGGCCGCGGCGGCCGCCCCGGCGGTGGTCGTGCGGTACTCGACGCTGACCGTCCGGGTGTACCCGGTCGGGACGGCGACGCGGGTGCCGTCGGCGGCGGTGAGGGTGGCGGACGCGTCGGTGTACCCGTGGTAGTCGTTGGCCGAGTCGTACAGGGCGCGGGACGCCTCGCCGGCGTCGGGGCCGCGCGTGTACGTGGTGCCGGCGTTGTCGAGGAGGGGTTTGGAGGCGATCTCCTCCATGAGCTGGCGCGCCAGGACGGTGGCGGTCGCGGTCTCGCGGGACTGCTCGGCCTGGATGCTGGCGGCGGTGAGCGGGCCGGCGATCCCGATGACGGCGATCGCCAGGACGACCGAGGCGGTGAGCGATTCGGCGATGCTGAACCCCGGGCGGCGGGGGCGGACGGGCGCGCGGCGCCTACTTGGGATGGGCGGATCCGGGGCGGCGCTCCGGGCAAAGCCCGTGGGCTGTGCCCCGGCGCGAGCGGATCCGGAACCCCGGAGGAGACCGGGCCGCGCGGACCGCCGGTCAATACTGCATGTAGGACATCCCATTGTTGTCCACCATGTCGGAGTTGGCGATGAATTCCTGGGTCTGCGGCTTGTAGATCCAGCCGTACGTGGCGCCCTGGTACGTGGTCGGCAGCGGCTGGCCGTTGCCGATCACCAGCACCTTCGTCTGGCTGTTGAGCGGGTTGGCCGGCATCTTCTGGAGGTACGGCCCGAGCGGGTAGGCGGCGTTCGGGTTGACGACGGCGCCGCCCGCCTCGTTCGTGTGCTGGGTCATCTGGGCGACGAACGTGTCGTACGACGGCGCGGACGCCGTCCCGGACGGGTAGCCGGGCGGGACGTCGCGGTGCTGGGCCTTGTAGACGACGATCTGCGTGCGGATGTAGCGGAGGTCGTCCTTGAGCGTGTTCTCGCGGGCGACGTGGGACGCGTTGGAGAACTGGGGGATGACGATCGCGGCCAGGATGCCCAGGATGACGACGACGATCAGGATCTCGATCAGCGTGAACCCGGGGCGGCGGCGGCCGCGGCTGGCGCGGGGCGGAGCGGCCGGGGCTCCGTGGGGCGCGGGGGTGTCGGTGGTGAGTGTCATCGGCCTTCCTCTGTACCCCCTGTCGGCGATCGGCGGGGCTCGATTTAACGTCCGGCCCCGCGAGTCGATCGCGAGTCGCTCGAAGACCGCCGGGCGGCTGACGACGCCGCCCGGCGGGGTGTGTGTGCGTTCGGGCAAGTCGGTTCGGCGCGATTACTTGATCGTGCCGGTCGACTCGTCGTAGTAGTACTGGCTGTCCTGGTTGGTCGCCCAGACCTTGCCGTTGGTCGTGTTGATCACGAACCCGCTGCCGGCGGTCACGGTCGACGTGGCGATGTTCGCCGGGTCGGCGGTGACGACGACCACGCCGGTCTTCTGGTTGAGCGAGTTCACCGGGGCCTGCTGCAGGTACGGCCCGAAGTCCTTGCCCGAGGCGGCCTGCGTGTCGCCGCTGACGTCGGTCTGGGCGGTCATCTGCTCCCAGACCTTGTTCGTGAAGTCGGGCAGGTTGTCGTTGTGCTGCAGCTTGTACAGCTCGATCTGCGAGCGGACCGTTTGCAGCTGGCTCGTCAGGCTGTTCTTGCGGGCGTCGGTCGACGCGCTGGTGAACTGCGGGATGACGATCGCGGCCAGGATGCCGAGGATGATCACGACGATCAGGATTTCGACGAGCGTGAAGCCCTTGCGGTTCGTGCGGAGGGTGCGAATGGCGGACATGGTCTGAGACTCCTGTGAGGGACTGTGGTTTTCCGTTCGTGCCGGTCGCGACCCGTTAACACGGGGTGGGGGCGAACCGGCGGACAAGTACGACTGCGTAACGTGCAACCCGAGGCGGCCGGTCGGACCGGCGTGGAACCGGGGCCGACGCGAAAGGTCGATTGCGATCCGTAAGGTGAGGGGCGGGGTCGCGTGAGGACGTCTGGCCCGTGTCACCCGCACGCCGTCCGGGCCACCAGGGCCCGCCGCGTGCCGCGCTGTCTCTCTCCTTTCTCCGTCGGCTACTTCCACGCCAGGCACCAGTGTTTGCACACCGGCGAGCCGCCCGGAACACTGCCACACCGGAGCGTCCGGTCGCCCGCGCACGCCGTGAGGCGTATGGGGGTTAACCGGTCTCCGTCATCCTGCTCATCGGCGACGCCGGTGAGGGACTTAACGAGGCCGCCCGATCCGTTTCGGCGCGCCCCGCATACGCGGGGCGCGCCGGACGGAACGATCAGGAGGAGGAATCCACAGGCTTCAGACCGATAAGACGTGCGACGGCGAAGGCGGGGGTCAACCGCCGTCCCCGCGTCGACCTTGCGGCCGCGCGGGGCGTGCGGCGGAAACCGGTCTCCCACGAACGGCAGGCCCGCTCGTAGAATTCCGACTCCGCCACCCCTGCCACACACCGAGCCAAGGCGGCACGATGCGCGACCGGGCGCGAGTCTCCTTTCGGCAACGCCCTCGATCCTGTTCCGAACCGTCCAACCCAAAGCCCTTGCGGGCCGCGGGAGCCGACGATCGGGAGGACCGGGCGCTTTGCGCATCACACCGGCGGCGTCATACGGACCGCTGCCGGCACGAGCCGATTTCCGGTCGCCCGGAAATTAGCGCCGCCTTACGGCGGCTTAGCCTTTATCGAGGATTCTCCAACTCCCCGCCCCGGCGTGTTGCTCACCGGGGCGGACGAAGGTGATTTACGATTCGCGGGAGGGGTGGGCAAATCGGGGGAAGGATTCCGGGGCGAGGTCCGGTAATGCGGAGTGCGCGCGGACCCGCGCGCGAACGGGAGGGCGAGGCTCCGTCCGAGCCGTTCTGCGATCTGCGCATCCAGGTGCTTCGCGGAGGACGCAAAGGCGCAAAGGCTCAGAGAAGACAAGACGGGAAGAAGTCTTGGCGATCGCCACCGGTGCGGTGGGCAGATCAGCCCTACCCCTTCTCGTCTTCTCTGCGCCCCTTTGCGCCTTTGCGTCCTTTGCGGCAAAACATTCTGCGCGAATTGGGGGAACGGCTCGGACGGAGCCTCGCCCTCCCGCGCCTCGCCCGCCCGCGCCGTGTCGTGCCGGCGATCTACGCGTCCGTCGGGACCCCGGGGAACAGCGCGTTGATCTCCTTCGGCGGCTTGATCCGGAACGACTTCCGCTCCTTCGTCCGCGGGTGGTCGAACGCGAGCTCGGTCGCCGCGAGCATCAGGCGCATGCCCGGCTCGGGGAACGGGCCGTAGACCGGGTCGCCCAGGACGGGGCAGCCCTTGGCGGCGAAGTGGGCGCGGATCTGGTGCTTGCGGCCCGTCTCGAGCGTGACGCGGACGAGCGTGACCGTCTTGCGGCCGGCGGCGAGGCCCAGGTCGGGGCGGGCCGTGGCGAGCGTGCGGTAGGTCGTGACGGCCTCCTGGCCGTCGGACGGTTCGTCCGTCTCCATGACCCGGCCGTCCTCGCGCTCCATCAGGAGCGACTCGATCCGCCCCTCGGCCGGCTGCACGACGCCACCGAGGACGGCCGTGTACACGCGCTCGACGGTGTGGTGGAAGAACTGGGTCTTGAGGTTGTGGTAGGCGGAGTTGTTCTTGGAGAAGACGAGGAGGCCGGACGCGTCGCGGTCCAAGCGGTGGATGACGCCGACGCGGGCGCGGGGCGCGGTGGAGGCGAAGTACTCTTCGAGCTTGGAGGCGACGGTCGCGCGGCGCTCGCGGGCGTTCGTGGACGTCAGGAGGCCGGGCGGCTTGAGGATGACGATCACGTCGTCGTCCTCATGGACGATCTCGAACGGGGGGCGTGCCACCGGCGCCGGCTCGGCCGCGTCGGGGGACTGGTCGGCGACGGCGACGGTGTCGCCCTCGGCGACCGGGTCTTTGGCGCGGCGGGCGGGCAGGCCGTTAATCGTGACGCGCCCGGCCTCGATCATCCGCCGGAGCGTCGTCCGCTTGGCGGTCGGGAACTGGGCGGCCAGGTGTTCGAGCAGGTCCATCGCGCCCAGCGTACGCGCCGACGGGCCGCGTGTGCAACGGGGTGGACTCAAGCTTTGCCGTGCCGCGGGAGATTCGTTTCAATAATTTCATTACGCAGATAAGGATTGACGATGTTTACTTTGCATTGTAAAGTTGATGCATCAGGAGCTTCGTATGCGCCCCACATCCCCCGCGGCGTTCGTCGGATCGAGTCGGTTGGCCGTCCTGCGCCCCCTGCCGGCGGGCCCGGTCCGGCCGGTTGCGCCGGTGCCCTTGGTCAAAGCCCCTGAGCGGCGGTCGCTCGAGCCCGAGGATCGGATCCTCGATCGCCTACCGGCAGACACAGCCCAGAAGCGATGAACTTGGTGGCATGGGTACGGCCGTGAGGCCTTACCCCTGGTCGGCGCAGACTCGCGCTCGGCGCGCTCGCCCTCGGGCGGCGCCGTCGCTTGCCCTGCGGGTCGCGGCTAAACGGGGTCGTGTGAAGAAGATCTACGCGACGCGCGCGAGTTGCGGCGTGCGCGGCCTGGGGGTTTGGCGGCGCTCGCGGTCGCGGAGCGGTTCGGGGGGCATGTGGTTCGATGCCAACATGGCGAGCAGGCGCTCGACGAGCATCGCCCGGGCGGATTCCACGGCGGCGCCGGCGTCGGGGGCGCTGGCGGTCACGTCCGGCAGCTCGGCGACGGCGGCGACGAACGGGGCGCCGTCCTCGGGCTGCTCGAACCAGATCCGGTACCGCGCTGCCTCGCCCTCGGCGATCCGCCTGAGCGCGTCGGCGGGCGGGGCGATCAGGTCGTCGCCTGGAGCCCCCTGCTCGGCTGCGAAGTCCAGCTCGTTGCTCCACGCCCCGAGTGGCCCGACGGATTCGGCGAGCGGCACCGGCGGGGCTTCGCCGCGGGCCAGCAACTCGCGCAAGTGTCGCGAAAGGCGGTATCGGGCGCAGTAGACCGCATCGTCGACGGTGCACCCGTTGCACGCGACGGCGGGCACCTCCACGCACCGGACGATGGGCCCGGCGTCGGGGTCGAGGTCGAGCGCCAGCCGGTACCGGCGGGCGACGTCGGCGGCGAGCCGGGCGTCCTCGGCGGTCAGGCGGCCCGGGCGTAAGGGGGGCGACGCGTCCATGGTCCCACAATCGGCGCGGGCGCGTCGGCGCTTAACCGACGCTCGCCCAGATCCGCACCGATCCGCAGGTTCTCAACACCCAGTTACAGCGAGCAGCAGGTCTTCTGCGCCGACCGCGCCGGGAGCACCGCCAGCAGGTCTTCCATCAACTCCGTGCTCACCGGGCGGGCCATCGCGGGCGACCGGTTGTCGAGCAGGCGGCTCAGGCTGTCGACCACGCTCTGGGCGCGATTCAGGAGTTCTTCGGAGCGGTCGATCGTGCGGGCGGCGGTCGTGGTGGTCGTCCGGTTCATGGTCGTCTCTCTTCTTCCCTGGGGCGGGCGATGCCCGCCGATAACTGGTGTCTCTCTCGCCGGTGGCGACAACCCGTCGCTCGTCCGACGGGAATGACTTCCGATTCGGGGGAGGGGGAGGCAAGTGAGGGGTGGAAATACTCTGGGGGGCGTCCGATAACCCCGGCGAGCCCGCTTTAGCGGGCGGGGCGCGCAGCGAGTCAGTCCGTACCTAGCGCAACGTGCGTCAAATCCCACACGTTGACCGCGCGAGATGGCGGCACCACAATCGCCCGCATGAGTGAATCCGCCGTGCCGCTCCCCGACGTGTCCGGATCGAACAATTTGCAAACCCTCTGCGAGCAGGGGTCGTTCGAGTTGATGGAGACGCGCTACTGGGAGGCCGAGCGGCTGCTGGCGCGGGCGGAGCGACTGGCGTGGGAGGCGCGGGATTTCGACACGCTGGCCCGGCTGTACATGCCGCTGCAGGAGGCCCGGCGGCAGCGGCGGCAGCGGTGCGGCGAGGGGGCCGTCGCGCTCGCCCTGCTGCCCGAAGGGCCGGGCGACCGCGTCGAGCCGGCGCACGTGATCGCGCATTACCCGCAGGGGCAGTTGCTGGTGGCCGGGTGGGGGTCGATCGAGCCGGCGGTCGAGATCCGCAACCTCGCCGAGCAGAACGGGCTGTACGTCGAGACGTTCCTCGCGGCGGCGTATCCCGTCGGGACCGGCCGGGCGGTCGTGATCGTGCCGACGGAGGACGTGATGCTCCCGCCGGCGAACCGGGCGTGGGCGATCGACGAGCTGATCGCGCGAGTGCCGCCGCAGAGCATCGTGCTAGCGGAGGCCGAACTGCCGGCCGGCGTTCGGATGGGCACGCCCGAGACGTTCGCGGAGGTAATGGCGATGTGGGAGCGCCTGCACGCGCCGTTCCTGGCGCTGGCCGACGCGACGGCCGAGCCGGTCACGAAAATGGACGGGTATCGGCGGACGATCCGCGTGGATTACGCGTGCGAGCTTGCGCACCAGAAGCTGTCGGACGTCGCCAAGCGGCTGGACGCGCAAGCGCGGCGATAGCATCGAGGGCTGCGCCGCGTTGTCGCGCGCGGTGGGCAATGCCCACCCTACGGGAAGCGGAGCGCCGTCTGCCGCGCGAGGGTGGTTTTGAGCGTCGGCATGTCGGGGGCGCGGTCGCCGAGCATGTCGAGCAGGCGGGTGACCGGGCGCCCTAGGCCGCAGGGGTTGATCAGGTTGAACAGGGACAGGTCCGTCGTCACGTTGAGCGCGAGCCCGTGGAGAGAGGCGCCGC
>Ga0196963_10001818_pt1 | contig 13640 bp, 10 predicted proteins | sample S1_5metaG_FD_148600 | JGI IMG/M metagenome (GOLD analysis project Ga0196963, IMG submission 148600) | Soil microbial communities from Anza Borrego desert, Southern California, United States - S1_5 | ecosystem: Environmental > Terrestrial > Soil > Desert | place: USA: California | collected... | reverse complement strand
GGTCGTCGCCACCAAGCCCCTTCCCGCACGACTAGATGACCTCGAAGTAGCGCTGCAGTTCCCACGACGTCACCGCGGCCTGGTATTGCCGCCATTCCCACTCGCGCGTGGCGACGAAGTGGTCGACGAAGGCGGCGCCGAACAGCTCGCGCGCGATCGAGGACGACGCCATGCGCCGCGTCGCCTCGCCGAGGTCGCGCGGCAGCCGCCCGGCATCCGACAGGTAGCCGCTGCCCTGCACCGGATCGGCCAGCGGCAGGTCGTGGGTCAGGCCGTAGAGGCCCGACGCCAGGCACGCGGCCACGGCGAGGTACGGATTGACGTCCGATCCCGGGACGCGCGCCTCGAGGCGCGTCGACTTCGCCGACCCGGGGATGTGGCGGAAGGCGACCGTGCGGTTGTCGACGCCCCAGGTCGGCTTGGTCGGCGCCCAGTAGCCGTCGACCAGGCGCTTGTAGCTGTTCACCGTCGGCGCCATCAGCGGCAGGATCTCGGGCAGGCAGTGCATGAGGCCGGCGAGCCAGCGCCGGTAGAGCGCGCTCATCTTCAGCGGATCGGCGTCGTCGTGGAAGAGGTTGGTCTTCCCGTCCGCGCCCCACAGCGACTGGTGGCAGTGGCCGCTGCAGCCGGGGAGCGTCGCGTTCCATTTGGCCATGAACGTCGGCATGATGCCGAAGCGCATGCCGATCTCCTTGACCGCGGTCTTGAACAGGGTCGCGCGGTCGGCGGCCTCCAGCGCATCGCTGTACAGGATCGCGGCCTCGAACACGCCCGGACCGGTCTCGGTGTGCAGGCCCTCGAGCGGGATGCGGAAGTCGGCGCACTCGTCGAGCATCGCCTTGAAGAACGGCTGGTTGCGCGCCATGCGCACCAGCGAGTAGCCGAACATGCCGGGCGTCAGCGGCCGCGGATCGACGTGGCGCTTGTCGGCCAGCGATTGCGGATCCTCGGCGAAGTTGAACCACTCGAATTCCATCCCGACCTTGGCCGCGTAGCCGGCCTTGCGCAGCCGCTCGATCACGCCCTTGAGCGTCTGGCGCGGGCACACGGCGAGCGGCGCGCCGGCGGCGTCGACCGCCTCGCCGAGGAAGAACGGGATGCCGCCGTCCCACGGCACCGCCCGCTCGGTCGCGAGGTCGATGCGCATCGCCGCGTCGGGATAGCCGGTGTGCCAGCCGGTGTAGCGCGCGTTGTCGTAGCACACGTCGCCGCAGTCCCAGCCGAACACCACGTTGCAGAAACCGAAGCCGCCGCCGTCCGCCGCGGAGAGGAACTTGTCCTTGTGCAGGTACTTGCCGCGCAGGACGCCATCGATGTCGGCGAAGGCGACCTTGATGCTGCGGTGGGGCGAGGCGCGCACCCGTTCGATCACGGCGGCGGGCGATTCCTGGGCGGCCATGGCGCGACTCCCGGGGGCAGCATGGGCGCCGTGCTCGCAACCCACAAGTCGACGTGCGGTGGCTTCAACGTCGGCGCGACCCGCGGCTTCGCGCGACCGCGGCTCCGCGTGGCGTCGCGATGCCGAGCACCGCGAACGATCGCGAGGAGCGATCGTCGGGGCGACGTCACGGGTCGCCGATGCTGCACGACAACGTGGCTTGGTGCGATGGCGACGGCCCTCGTCGGCGGTCGATGCCGTGGCACCCGCGGGTCGACCGCGCTGGCGGCGTCGACGCTCTCACCACGGACCGCGCGCGCGCCGGTGGACGTCGCGCGGCCGACGACGTGGCATGAGGACGCCGTCCGTCGGACGGTGCGGATCGATCCGTCGAGCACGCCGGCGGTACGACGATCCGGACACACATCTGCCTCCCGAGCCCGGGTCGATCCAACCATCTGGTTGGCATATGCCATTGGCAGACGGGCGCTTACAGCGATCGACGGACGGAACGGCTGTAGTTTCGTCATGCATTACGTCCGGCATCGATGATCGCTCTTGTCTCCCTTCCAGATGGCCACGAACCACTCAGGCGAGGTGCGGGATCGCGTGGCGACGACGCGCCGGCCGTCACGGCCGATGCATCCCCGGATGAGCGCGCGGCGCGCGATCACGCTGTTCGAGGCGGCGATCAGCAGCGCGCTCGTCGCCAGCGCGATCCTCACCGTGATGATGCTGATCCCGGTCGGCCTGCGCGCGCAGCAGCAGGCGCGCTTCCAGCTCTACGCCAGCTGCAAGGTGCTCGAGATGATCGACACCTTCGCCAACCACGACCACACCTTCACCAGCCGCCAGGTCGAGGGGCAGCGCCTCGGGCAGAACCCGATGCACCTCAAGCTGCCGATCGATCTCGACCGGATGATGATCACCAAGCAGCTCGGCCTGCTGCCGCTGCCGAACTCGATCGCCCAGCGCATCGATTCGGACGGCGACGAGATCGCCGGGATCCTCGCCGACGGCGGGCGCGTGTACTACGCGTCGCCGATCGCCTACGAGCTCGGCTACCACCAGCGCTCCGGCGGCCAGGCCTTCGGCGCGTTGACCAACGAGCGGGTGATGCCCAACGAGGCGCAGAGCATCCTCTTCGGCGTCGTCGGCTACGCGCAGCAGAACGCGCTGCCGAGCCATCCGTGCATCGCGTGGCCGTACTCGGTCAACTACCCGTCCACCGCGGGCAACGGGGACTGGAACCACAACCAGTGGGCCGGCAACACCTGGGAGTGGAAGATCTGGTACCAGGATCCCGCCGCCGGCATCGATGCGCTGAACCTCGGCAGCGGCGTGCGCGAGCAGTTCAAGATCATGTGCGACATGTTCCCTTCGTGGAACTACCACGCGTACAATCCGCAGTTCGGCCCCACCAACGCCGAGGGGAACTGGAGCGCCGCCAATCCCGTCGCGCTGACCACGGGTCTCGGCCTCATCGATCGCATGGAGAAGTACAACGCGGCGGCGCGCGAGATGGCGACGCTCCTCGGGATCGCCAGCACGGGCACCGATCCGCTCTACCACCTGCCCGCGCCGCCGGCGGATCTGACGACGATCGCGCCGCCGTGGGATCCGAGCGACCCCGACGACGCGGACGTCTTCCCGACCCCGACCAGGATCATGGCGATCCGTCTGCTGGCTGCGGGCGCGCTGATGAAGACCGGGACCTGGATGCAGGAGGCGTACCTCAACTACGCCGACGATTATCCCGGCGCCACGCCCGACCCCTACACCGGCCCGCGGGTGACGCCGTACACCTCGGCCGAGGCCGAGAAGGACATGAAGTACGCGCAGCAGATGCAGGAGATCTGCATGCGCTGGACCCGGCGGTACACGACGACCAATCCGTACGACTGGGGCGCGCCGCGCGCGCTGAACCGCGCCGGCGCGTGGGACTTCCCGCTCCTGCAGTTCGATCTGTTCGCGCCCGTCACCGTCAAGACCTCCGATGGGACCCCCTACGGCGGCGTCGACGCGGACGACGCCACGTATCGCATCACCGCGCCGCGGCTGCCGACGAACTTCACCCGCGGCTACAGCTTCTGCGGCGACAACTTCCTGCCGCCGAACCACCAGTTCATCGCCAGCTCGTGGTCGCGGGACGCCGCCGGCGCGTTCGACACCAGCAACTTCAACCTCGCGGCGAAGTTCGCCGCGGCGGAGCGCTGCCGGCAGATCGTCTGCTGGGCGGTCGACTGGAAGTCGTACGAGGATTTCGAGAGCGCGCCCGGCGGCCCCTACGACGCCAGCACGGTGTTCCTCGACTCGCGCGGCGTGTACACCGACGCCGAGGCCGTCCAGCACCCGCCCGACTGGACGATCGCGTGGCGGGACGCGGGACGCACCGCCGTGGTCCCTCCGCCCGACGCCACGTCCTGGCAGAGCGACCCGCTCGCCTACAAGCAGTCGTTCTTCGGCGTCTGGGGCGCCGACCGCAACGGCAACGGCGTCTGGGACCGCGGCCCGCTGCCCGCCAGCACGCGCATGCGCGCGCTGCCGGTCGGCCGATGGAACTACTACGATCGGCGCATGATCAGCGCCCTGCGGAACTGACATGCGCCGCGCATTCACCCTGATCGAGATGCTGCTGTCGATCGCCATCGCGGGCGTCATCTGCTCGAGCGCGTTCGTCGCGATCCGGGTCGCGAGCCAGGCGGTGGTCGCCGGCACGCGGCTCTCGATCGAGAACCAGCTGATGCGCGCCGGCGTCAGCGCCGCGCTCGAGGACCTCGACAGCTGGGCCAGCTACGACGATCCGTCGCCCGCCGGCGACAAGCCGCTGCGCGCCGTCGGCCACCCGTTCGGACCGCTGCCGGCGCAGGCCGAGGATTTCAACTTCGACGCCGACCCGGTGCGCGATGCGGGCGAAGACTACGAGGCGTGGTGGCGGCGCGACTCGCGCAGCTGGGCGCGCATCGACACGACGATCAGCTACCACGGCACCAACGACCAGCGCTTCCTCGGCGACTACCGCCTCTTCGGCAAGATCGGCTTCACCGATCCCGACGAGCCACAGCTGGGCGGCGCCGAGCGGCGCTGGCGCCACCGGCTCGTGAAGGAGGTCTCCGAGGGCCTCGGGTACTACGCGATGCTCGATTACGCGCCGCCGTCGATCATGTTCCAGTACTACGACGAATCCGGCGGCGCGGACGGCAAGGGCCGCTGCCCGCCCGAGTTCGCCGACGGCAACGGCGGCGGCATGGGCAGCGCGTGCTCGCAGGCCGTCCTCGTCGAAGGCAAGCCCTTCGACTTCGTCAACATGACGGTCGGCACGATCTTCTCGATCATCATCCCATCGCGGGTCGAGGAGCCGCGCTTCGCGCAGCCGGGCATCAACAAGGCGTTGTTCCTCGGCTGGTACTACGGCGCGAACCAGCCGCCCAACCTCGGCTGGGGCGTCAACGACGGTTATCCGCACTTCGGCACGTCGCTGCGGCTCGTGCCGCTGCGCCCGGCGAGCTGGCCGAACGCCGAGGTGCGCGTCCGCCACTACGCGGCGAACGCCCGGCAGTTCCACAGCGCGACCGTCGTCTCGCGCAGCGCCCTGACCGGCGAGTCGTTCAAGCTCTACCTGACCTACACCGGGACGACGCTGCGCGGCGCGCGCATGGCGCCGGAGCGCAACCTCGATGGCGCGGCCTGGGTCGAGGCGGTGACGCCATGAGCACGCTCCACGCGCGCCGCGGTGCGCTGCTCGTCGTCGTGGCGGGCCTCTGTTCGCTGCTGGCGGTGCTGGCGTTCGCCTTCCTGATGCGCATGCGCTCGGACGCCGAGGAGGCCGCGCGCATGTCGCAGGACATCCAGGCGCGGGTGATGCTCAGCTCGGCGCTGATGTACGTGCAGGAGGCCAGCCGCATCGGCTGGGGTGTCGAGACCTACGGCTGGCGCGACGTCCGCGACGGCCGGCCGGGGCCGCGCGGTTTCGACGCGTGGTGGCCACCGGGCGTCGCGAGCCTGGTCAATGCCGAGGGGCGGGCATCCAGCCCGACGGCGACCTTCCCGGCGATCGGCGGGCACGCCGCGCGGCTGCCCATGTACGTGATGCGCACGCCGCCGTTCGCGATCACGTCGGCGGTCGCGCTCAATCCCGTCCCGACCGATGCGGCTGCGCTCGGCCTGCCGTGGGAGCAGCTCGTCAATTACACGGTGCCCGATCCGCAGCCGGTCCTCGGCGTCCGCGCCGATTTCATCAACGGCGACGCCCGCCCGCGCACCGGCGGCATCAGCGCCTCGTGGTTCCGCGTCTACCGCCTCGACGTCGCGACGTTCATCGTCACCTGCGGCGCCGGCGCCTCGCAGGGCTACCGGGACTGGGACGAGGTCGTGGCCGACGGCGCCGAAGCGGTCTTCGGCACCAAGCACGACTTCCTCGCCATCCGCGGAGGCGAGACCGTGCTGTGGTACGAGGCCGCCTGGAGCGACCACGTCACCGGCAACACGTTCATGCACGGCCATTACGGACGGTTCAGCCAGCGGTACTTCAACCATCCGGACACCGGGCACGCGGCCGAACAGCCGAACATGCGCCAGTTCGCCGGGACGTTCACCTACATCCGCCGCCGGTTCGACCAGCCCGACGAGTGGTGACGACGGGCCTCCGGGCTGCAGGACCGATGCCAGCACGTCGGGCCTGCGGAACCTCGGTACCGCACCCGACGCCCGCGATGCCGGCCGGAATGTCGGATCACCGGAAACCACGATGGCGTCACGAAGTGGCGATCGCGGCGCATCGACGCCTTGAAAGCGCTTCCGCGCGCTGAGCATGCGCGACCAACCCCTCTCCGGAGCCCCTCCCGATGGCCATCCCGCTCAGCGTCCAGCTCTACTCCCTGCGCGAGCAGATGAAGGACGGCAAGCACGCCCAGTACCTCAAGAAGCTGGCCGACCTCGGCTACAAGGGCGTCGAGTGCGCCGGGCTGTACGGCCTGTCGGTCAAGGACTACCGCGCGCTGGTCGAGTCGTTCGGCATGACGGTCAGCGGCGTGCACGCCGGCATCGAGCCGGGCAAGGAGCAGGCGGCGATCGATCAGGCGAAGGGCCTCGGCCTCGACTGCTCGGTGATCGCCTGGACGCCGCCCGAGGGCTGGAAGACCGCCGACGCGTTGAAGAAGACCGCCGACACGCTGAGCGCCGCGTCCGAGGCCCTGGGCAAGGCCGGCGTCTCGCTCGGCTACCACAACCACGACTTCGAGATGACGCGCATCGACGGCGTCACCGCGCTCGAGCGCATGGCCACGCTCGTCCCGAAGCTGAAGTTCGAGATCGACACCTACTGGGCCGCGAACTTCGGCGCCGAGGATCCGGCGCGCGTGGTCTCGGCGCTGAAGGACCGCGCCGTCTACCTGCACCTGAAGGACGGCCCGCTGACCAAGGGCGCGAACATGGTCGGCGTCGGCTCGGGCAAGCAGGACATGAAGAAGATCGTCGCCGCCGCCGATCCCAAGGTCACGCGCTGGCTGGTCGTCGAGCTCGACGCCTGCGACGGCGACATGTGGACCGCGGTCGAGGACAGCTACCACTACCTGGTCGGCAACGGGCTGGCCGCGGGGAACAAGCCGGCGCGGGCGAGCAACAAGGGTTGAGGACGTTCGACTGAGTCGCCTGGGCGGCGCGGACCTCGGTCCGCGCCGCCTTTTTTTTGGCGGTCGGCTCCGAGCTTCGAGCTTCCGCACCTCGGGTTCATGGCGCGCGCAGTTCCCGGCGTATGCTGACCACGTGCCGCGACAGCTGATGCGCCATCACCCGCCGCCGATGCAGCGGCGGCCGACGCCCGCGCTCAGGCCGCGCTTCCACGATCTGACCGACGTCGCGGTCGATCGCCGTTACGCCTGGCCGCCGCACCGGCACGAGAACTACGAGTGCATCGTCGTCGCCAGCGGCCGCTACCGCTGCCGCCTCGCCGGCGAGGAGCTGGTGCTCGGCGCGCGCGAGGCGCTGCTCGTCAAGCCCGGCGATCTCCATGAGGACCGCCTCGACGGACCGCTGCGCTACACGGCGGTGTGGTTCGCCTGCGACGCGCCGCTGTTCGCCACCGGCGTCAGGCCCGCGGCCCAGGTCGCGCGGCTCGATCGCGCCGTGCGCGGCAGCATCAGCCGCCTGCGCGATATCGCCGGCGATCCGGGACTGGCGGGCGCCGGGGTGCGCGACGCCCTGATGGTCGAGCTGCTGTGGCGCGTGCTCGGGGCGCTGCCGCCGGCCGCGCTCGCGCGGCCGCTGCGCGACGACGTGCGCGACCGCGCCTTCGTCGGCGAGCTGAGCCGGCTGCTGGCGAACGAGCTGCGCCCGATGCCCGTCGCGGCGATGGCGGCGGCGCTGGGCATCAGCCCGGCGGCGCTGACGCATCGCTGCCGCGCCGCGTTCGGCGTCTCGCCGGCGCGGGCGCTGCGCAACCATCGGCTGGACCAGGCGCGCGCCTGGCTGGAACGCACCGGCGAGCCGCTCGCCGCGATCGCCGAGCGCCTGGGCTTCGCCGACCAGTTCGCCTTCTCGCGCGCGTTCAAGCGCCGCCACCGCTTTCCGCCGTCGGCGCTGCGCTGACGCGGGCCGACGGTTCGGACATGGCGGGCTGGCGCTGACATGGCCGCGATCCGGGGCGCGATACGCTCGCCCGGATGCTCGACACCCTCGACCTCGGCGGCGCGTGGCGCCTGACCTTCACCGACCACGAACGCTTCGGGCGCCCCGGCGCCGTCGAGAAGGATCGGGTCGACGAGTACCGCTACATCGATGCGACCGTGCCGGGCGAGGTCCATCTCGACGCGTGGCGGGCCGGGCTGATCGCCGATCCGTACGTCGGCACCAATGCGCTGGCGGCGCGCTGGGTCGAGGAATGCGAGTGGTCATATCGCCGGTTCATCGACGTGCCGGCCGCGGCGTGCGCCGGCCGCGCGTGGCTGCGCTTCGAGTGCCTCGACTTGGTCGCGCGCATCAACCTCAACGGCGTCGAGATCGCGACGCACGCCAACAGCTTCCTGCCGTGCCGGATCGACGTCACCGGCAAGCTCAAGCCCGGCCCCAACCTGCTGGTGGTGCACCTCGAGTCGGGGCTCTACGACGCCGCCGACAAATCGGCGTCGGCGTACGGCGCCAGCCCGGCGATGAAGCTCAGCAAGCGCCATTGGCTGCGGAAGGTCCAGTCGCAGGCCGGCTGGGACTGGTCGCCGCGGCTCTACAACATCGGCATCCAGGGCCCGGTGCGCCTGGAATGGACCGCCGACGCGGCGCGTCTCGATCGCCTGGTGCCGCTGGCGACGATCAGCGACGACCAGCGCACCGGCAGGCTGAAGGCGCGGGTGTTCGTCGAGGGCCTCGGCACGGAGGCGGTGGCGGCGCGCGTACGCGTCGAGCTGCCGGCGTCGCGCCAGAGCCGCGAGATCGACATCCAGGCCAAGCCCGGCCTGCACGCCTACGAGGTCGAGCTGTCGGTCGCCGGTCCGCGCCTGTGGTGGCCGGTCGGTCACGGCGCGCAGCCGCTCGAAGCGGTGGTCGCGACGCTGTCGGTCGCGGGCGCGGAGATCGGCCGCGATCAGCGCCGCATCGGCTGGCGCTCGATCGCCATCGACCAGTCGCCGCATCCCGAGGGCGGCAGGCACTTCATCGTCGTCATCAACGGCCGGCGGATCTTCTGCAAGGGCGGCAACTTCGTCCCGGCCGACATCATCCGCGCCGCCATCGACCGGAAGCGCTACGAGGCGCTGGTCGACCGCGCGCTCGAGGCCAACTTCAACCTGCTGCGGGTGTGGGGCGGCGGGCTGTACGAGTCCGACGACTTCTACGACCTGTGCGACGAGCGCGGCATCCTGGTGTGGCAGGAGTTCATCTTCGCCTGCGGCCGCTATCCCGGCAACGACGAGCGCTTCTACGCGTCGGTGAGGGACGAGGCGACGCACCAGATCCGCCGCCTGGCCTCGCACGCCAGCCTGTTCGCGTGGTGCGGCAACAACGAGAACGAGTGGGGCTACTGGGAGTGGGGCTTCCACGCCAACGGCCAGGCGATGCCGTGCCACCAGCTCTACCACCACCTCTTCCCGCGCCTGCTCGGCGAGGAGGACCCGACGCGCTGGTACCAGCCGTCGTCGCCATGGTCGCCCGACCACCTGCGCCCGAACCGCGACGACGTCGGCGACCAGCACCCGTGGTCGGTCGGCTTCGCCGAGACCGACTTCCGCAAGTACCGCGCGATGACCTGCCGCTTCCCCAACGAAGGCGGCTTCCTCGGACCGGTGTCGCTACCGACGACGCGCGACTGCCTGCCGGACGGGCAGCGCCGGGTGCACTCGTGGGCGTGGCAGGCGCACGACAACTCGATCGCGAGCTGGCACGCGCATCCGACGCCGACCGATGCCATCCCGGAGCAGTGGCTCGGCCGCCGGCTCGCCGACATGACGCTCGAGGACTCGATCTACTGGCTCGGCCTGGTGCAGGGCGAGGCGCTGCGCGAGTACTGCGAGAACTTCCGCCGGCGCATGTTCTCGTCGGCCGCCGCGGTGTTCTGGATGTACAACGACTGCTGGGCGGCGACGCGCAGCTGGACGATCGTCGACCACGGCCTGCGCCGCACGCCGGCCTTCCACCCGGTGCGCCGCGCCCTGGCGCCCATCGCGCTGGCGGTGGTCGCGGACGGCGCGGAGATCGTGGTCTACGGCATGAACGACACGCGCGAGGCGGTCGCCGCCGATCTGCGCTGCGGCGTCTGCCGCCTCGCCGGCGGCTGGCCGGTCGATCGGCGCACGCGGGTGACGTTGGCGGCGAACGCCTCGACCGCGCTGGCGCGCTTCCCGGCGGCCGAGTGGACCGACGTCAACGCGTCGCTGGCCTGCGCGATGCTGGAACACGACGGCCGGACGATCGCCCGCGCGCGGCTGGTGCAGCCGTTCTTCAAGGAGCTGGCCTGGCCCGCCGCCCGGCCGCGCGTCGAGCTGAAGGACGGCATCGCGACCTTCACGAGCGACACCTTCGCCTGGGGCGTGTGCATCGACCTCGATGGCGAGGCGGTGATCGCGGACAACTTCTTCGACCTGTGGCCGGGCGTGCCGTACGCGATCCCGTGGCACGACGCGCAGGCGCCGCGGATCGTGCGGATCGGCAACCTCCACCAGGTGGCGGTGGCGACGGGCTGAGTCCGCGAAGCGCGAAGCTCGAAGCGCGAAGCGCGAAGCTCGAAGCGCGAAGCGCGAAGCTCGAAGCGCGAAGCGCGAAGCGCGAAGCTCGAAGCGCGAAGCGAAGCGCGAAGCTCGAAGCGCGAAGCGAAGCGCGCGTCAGGCCTTCTTCCGCTTCACCAGGCCGAGCTTCTCGCCGCGCGGCAGGCGTTTGATCGCGAACTCGCGGCGCATCGCCGCCGAACGGTCGGCGCAGGCCTCGACCCAGACCAGCTCGACCGGCAGGCGCGAACGCACGTACGCCGAGCCCTTGCCGCGCCGGTGCGTCGCCAGGCGTCCGGCGAGGTCGTCGGTCCAGCCGCAGTACAACGATCCGTCGCGGCAGCGCAGCAGGTAGACGTACGCCGCCGCCGTCGGCGCCGCGGCGATCAGGGACGCGGTACGGCGATCGCGCACGCTCACGCCGGCGGGACGTCCCCGCCCTCGAAGACGCGGACCCGGCCGCGGGCCCGGTTGACCTCCTCGCGCAGGACGTGGACCAGGTCGGTCGATCCCGGCACCCCGGCCAGGGTCAGGCGCGGGGTGGACGTGTCGCTCGACATCAGCGTGACGTTGCCGATGCCGACCAGGCGCATGATCAGCGGCCGCTCCTCGACGATGTCGCGGACGCGGAACAGCTCGAGCATGTCGGTGCGCCGCGACAGCACGCCGCTCTCGATCTGCAGGACCCCGTCGATCACGCGGTAGCCGGTCGAGCGGACCAGGACGAAGCGCACCAGCAGGTTGAGGACGATCAGGCCGAGGACGACGAGCGCGATCCAGCCCAGGATCGATTCGGGCAGGCTGATCGAGCGCAGCGCGCCGACCAGCGCCTCGGACTCCATCCAGCCCCAGATCATGGCCGCGATCAGCACGAGGCTGATCAGCCAGTGCTTCCAGTTGAGCCACTGCGACGGGTGGCCGCTCCAGGCGGGCGTACGGGCTTTGGCGGCGTCGTCGGGCATGGCCGCACCATACGGCCCGGGGCGAGGCGACAATCCGAGGCCGCTGACCGCAGCACACGGCTGCCGCGCCGGGCCGGCGCCGGTTTCCGCTTCTCGCGACGCCTGCCAGGTTTGCCGATCGCGCGCCGCGCCGCTACCACCGCTCCATGCAGATGGTGCGCATCAACGCCGCGGGCATCGAAGGCGTCGAGGGCTTCCTGGTCGCGGTCGAGGTCGGCCGCAGCGAGCCGACGACCGGCTCGGGCCGCACCACGGTCGTCGGCCTGCCCGACGCGGCGGTGCGCGAGGCGATCGACCGCGTGCTGCCGGCGCTCTTCGCATCGCACCTCCTCGCGCGTCCAGGAGACTTCATCGTCGTCAACCTCGCGCCCGCCGATCGGCGCAAGGAAGGCCCGGCCTTCGACCTCGCCATCGCCCTGGGGCTCGCCGCGACCGTCGACGCCAACGCGCTCACCATGCCCGGCGACACGCTGTTCTGCGCCGAGCTCGCGCTCGACGGGACGCTGCGCCCGGTGCGCGGCGCGCTGGCCTGCGCCCTCGCCGCGCGTGCCGCGGGCCTGACGCGCGTGGTCTGCGCGCCCGCGAACGCCCCGGAGGCGGCGGTCGTGACCGGCATCACGGTGCACGCGCCGGCGACGCTCGCGGAGCTCGTCGCGGCGCTGCGCGAGGGCTGGCAGCGCCTGCCGGCGGTCACGGCGCGGCCGCACGACGAACCGGGCGGCGTCGACGCGCCGGACCTCGCCGACGTGCGCGGCCAGGAGCACGCCAAGCGCGCGTTGGCGATCGTCGCCGCGGGTGGCCACAACCTGCTGAGGTTGTAAACGACAGGACCATGGTACGGTGGTGGCCATGACCAAGAAGCCCAAGGCCTACAGCTACCTCCGCTTCTCTACGCCAGAGCAGAGCAAGGGCGACAGCTCGCGGCGGCAGGCTGAGTTGGCCACCAAGTATGCGGCAGCCAATGGCCTCGAGTTAGACCTGAGCAGCTACCAAGACCTCGGCGTGTCAGCGTACCGTGGCAAGAACGCCAAGGCAGGAGCGCTGCGCGCGTTCCTGGATGCAGTGGAGCAGGAGATCATCCCGCAGGGCAGCTACCTGCTCGTGGAGAGCCTCGACCGCATCAGCCGCGATCAGATCCTCGCGGCTCAAGGGCTCTTCCTCCAGATCATCCAAGCAGGCGTCGTGCTGGTCACCCTAGGGGATCAGCGGGTGTACTCCGCAGAGTCCATCAACTCCAACCCGATGGATCTGATTATCTCGCTCGTGACCATGATCCGCGCCAATGAGGAGAGCAGCACCAAGGCGCGACGCCTCAAGGCCTCATGGACCAACAAGCGCGCTCAGGCTGAGAAGACCGGCAAGCCGCTGACCAGCCGCACACCGGCTTGGATCTCCCTCGACAAGGAGGCAGGCAAGTACGTCCTCATCGAGGATCGCGCACGTGTCGTGAAGAGGATCTTCAAGGAGTACCTCAAGGGGAGCGGAGAGCACAAGCTCGCGAGCACCTTCAATGAGGAGGAGGTGCCGACCTTCGGTGACTCCGAGATGTGGCACCGGAGCTACATCCACAAGATCCTCACCAACCCGGCCGTGATCGGCACCTGTCAGCCTCACAAGCTCGACTTCGTCAACGGCAAGAAGCAGCGGACCCCTCAGCCCATCATCATGGACTACTTCCCGCCCTGCATCGATGCCGAGACCTACTCGAAGGTCCAGGCGATGAAGGAAGGGAGCACGACACGCACGCCAACCAAGGCAGGCATCAGCAGTGTCCTTGCCGGTCTCGCCAAGTGCCCTGTGTGTCGTGGGACGATGTCGCGAGTGAACAAGGGGCCGACTGGGGGCTCCCCCTACCTCGTCTGCGCGAAGGCGAAGGCGTCAGCGGGATGCACCTACAAGATCGTGAAGCTCGCGGCGGTAGAGGACACGATCCTCGATCGCATCGATGAGATCATCGCAGAGGCCCCCTCAGGTGACTCTTCGTTGGACGAGGAGTACGAGAAGGCGACCAACAACCTCAACGGAGTCACCGACCTCCTTGAGAAGGCCACCGAGGCGGTCCTCGCCAACCCGTCATCACGCACCCTCGGTGATCGCCTCGCAGCGCTCGAA
>Ga0196963_10001817_pt1 | contig 13641 bp, 25 predicted proteins | sample S1_5metaG_FD_148600 | JGI IMG/M metagenome (GOLD analysis project Ga0196963, IMG submission 148600) | Soil microbial communities from Anza Borrego desert, Southern California, United States - S1_5 | ecosystem: Environmental > Terrestrial > Soil > Desert | place: USA: California | collected... | reverse complement strand
TCGTACCCCTGGGAGAACATCTGGCCCGAGCCCTACCCGGCCTGTGAGCCAGCTAACCCGCCCCCCGTGACCACCCACCAGAGGAACCTGGAGCGGCTGTGGGCCCAGCAGGAGGCCCTGGAGCAGCTGCACCGGGAGAACCACGAGGACGTCCCCTTCTGAGGAGGACTGAGATGGCAAGACTCGATCCAACTGATCCGCTCACCAGGGCCATGGTCCTGTGCGAGCTCCTGTGGGAGTACGAGTGTCTCTGGGTGGACTGGATGCCCTCCCACGAGGGAGACTGCATCGAGACCCAGAGCTGGTGGCAAGACTGGCATCGAGACCAGACCGAGCTGGATGCCCTGGAGATGGAGCGCCCGGGGCTCACCTCGAAAGCCATGGAGGCCCTGAGGCAGCTGACCCTGGACTGAAAGGAGGTGCCCCGTGCATATCGACAGCAGTTAGTGATGCCTTCGTGCAGGAGCTGGTCACTTCTGCACAGTCTGTGAGCGTTTGCGTGTGGTGCTCAACCGTCCTGTGTGAGGCCTGATACGTCCACGCAGGAACTGGTGAGCTCTCTGAGGGTTCGTGAACTTCCTGCTCACTTCGAGCAGGAAACGAACAAGGGCTGGTGGTGCTCGAACACCACCAGCCCCCAGCCTCAGTCGGCTTGCCTGGTGAAAGGCAGGGTCAATGTACCCTGAATACACCATGAGCGCCAAGCTCAATCGCGGCGTCGAGGTCAACTTCGTGGCTGGCTCTGACGACACGGCGATCGTCAGGAGTCGGCTGTCCCTGGACGGACTGGGCTTGCCCCTCACCTGGGGCAGCCGGTTCGTCCTCCTGGACGGGGACCTGGTCAAGGGCATCCCCGGGGACCGGAAGGTCAGCTTCAGTGGGATCGTGGGCAGCATCACGCTGTCCCGTCTCGTGGAGCTGGCCTGCTGGAGGCCCCGGGTGGTCTACGGCTACGACCCCGACCGAAAGGAGGTGGACGGTTCGCCGGCTCCCGGCTTCGTCAACACGGGGCTGTACAGGCCCCTGCTGGCCGAGCACGAGGAGGGTGTCCGGGTGCTCCGCATCCGTCGGCCCTCGAAGTTCTACTCCAAGCTCGAGAAGCGGGTCTGGCTGCAGGCCTGCCGCGAGTACCTGGAGCAGTCGGGAGCAGTCCAGTTCGGCTCTGCCGATGAGGAGGGGATCACTGTCATCGACCGGGTGACGCAGATCAAGGGCACCAGGATCAGCCTGGAGAAGGCGTCCTGGGGCACAATCCTCATGCGGCAGGGGCTGGAGGTCCTCGCCATGGGCTCACCGGACAAGAGGTCCCGGGTCCTGACCAACCTCTACGGCTACTCGGTCGAGTACGCCGCCGGGGAGCTGACCATCGAGTGGGTGGATGGCAGCACGGTCTGCGAGGACGGCTTCATCGAGATCAGCCCGAACTGCGTCAGGGACCTGGCGCTGTCTCGAGGCACCCGCGTCAACCCCGACCACGACTGGCACCGGGAGAGGTGCTACCGTGCCAAGGCCTTCAGCAACTTCCGCTGTGTCACTCCCGAGGGCACCCTCAAGGGGGATGCGGTGGTCAACCCCACGCTGAAGGGTCGGGTGGTCCGCTGCCACCGGTCCAACCTGAAGGCCGAGCTGCGAACCACCAGGGGCCAGTGCCTGGTGGCAGGCGAGCCGAAGTCACCGAAGGGCTTCGCCCGCATGCACGTGCAGTACTGGCTGACGCACGCCTGGCTCTTTCGGAGCCAGCCTGTGCAGGACTGGATCTTCACGGAGGCCATGGAGGTCTTCGAGTCGATCAAGGGCGGCAAGCTCGACCACAGCCTGGACAGCTGGGTCAAGCACCACACGGAGGGGCTGTCCGATGAGGCCGAGAAGTCGGTCTATCTCGGAGCCCAGTGGGCTGCCTTCCGCTGGGCTGGACTGGGTCTCAAGCTGTCCAACAGCTGGGGCCTGACCAGCTTCATCGCGGAGTCCCATCTCAAGTTCCTCCGCAACTGGAGGGACGGGGGCAACCTGAGCCCCAGGATCAGCTGCAGTCTCCGCTGCAAACTGATCCCCGAGAGCCCGGCCAGGAGGGCTGGGATCCTCAGCACCCAGGAGCCTTTGCTCCTCGACTCCCAGATCAAGATCTGTGGGTACGACGGGACCTCGGGGGTCCTGCCGTGTGCAGTGGTCTCGGATGACCGCTGGGCCGAGATGGTGCCGGTGCACGGCACTGCCGACCTGGACGACGACTTCGACCTCGTCTTCAGGACCATCAACAAGGAAAGGAAGGTGATCATCCTCAGGACTCCTTCGGGTCCGGGGGAGTACACGATCCTCGACCCGGTGCCGGGCGACTGGAGCCCCACCACCGTGGTCTGCCACATGACCTCCGACAGCTCCTACACTCGCAAGACGGAGGAGTTCCCTGTCCTCCTGGTCAAGAAGGGCCTGCCTCCCCGCTCGGGGTCGCAGGGACCTGTAGCCAGCAAGCTGGGCACTCCCTCCCCGCGCAAGTGCACCAGCACTTACGACGTCGAGTGGCTCCTGGAGACCAGCGAACGGCTCCAGGAGAGCCAGGGCATCGGGCCCGTGTCCAACCTGCTCATGCTCTGGGCAGATGCCACGGGAGGGGAGGCTCCCCTCGATGCTCCTGCCGAGCTGTCTGACCTGATCGATGCCGTGCAGAAGGGCGGCGGTCCCGAGCAGTTCAGGGTCATCAATGACTGGCTCACCCAGTCGTGGCTGTCCCTGAGCGGGGCGGTGGCCGATGCCTGGCAGGCAGGCAAGATCCTGGTCGATCCGTTCCTCTGGAATGCCCGCAGTCCTGCCAGGCTGTGGGCTGGAGCGAAGCAGGGACTGGTGAACCTCTTCACCTACCCGGCGGAGGCTCTGGAGGGATCCCGCTTCCAGAGGCTCCTGGTCGAGGCCGACTCCACGCTGGAGCTGTTCCTCGACAGGAAGCACGGCAAGGTGGTCGAGTGGCTCTCGAAGGCCTTCGAGAGCCACCCGGTGTTCGAGGTGCTGGGAGAGCTGGCCGGCAAGGATGCCGTGGAGGCGGAGGCCTCCTACCTCAACGATCTGCGCAAGGAAATGTCGCTGATCGAGCAGTCCTACGCCACCACTCCCAAGGATACCTCCCGGGAGGTGGAGCAGAAGAAGGAGGCCCGGAAGGCGGCCTACGTGGCGCTGGACCTGAAGGTGGAGAGGGACCTCCTCCCCGACGAGGAGTCGGGCAAGCCGTGCCGGATGGGAGCGTTCCTGAGTGCACTGTACAGGCACCAGGGCAAGAGCCACCGGGACGGGGTGGTGTTCGCCAGCCCCAGGCTGAGGCGGCGTCTGTTCGAGCTCCTCGAGCAGGCCATGCCGCTGTGCCTGGAGCGACAGGCCCAGGAGGCAGCCCTCCTGGCCGACATGAGGAGCAAGTCCGACAGCCTGCGGCCCTGGTGAGCAGGCTAACCCGACGTGATTCTGAGCAAGACCACACGCATTCGGTGGCTGCCTGACCAGCAGCCAAGGCCCTGACTGGCAGACCCTGGGGTTCGAGTCCCCAGCAGGGCCCTCGCGCCTGCCAACCACACTTGCGGCAGGCACAAGCTGGGTGTGCGAGGAGCAGTCCTTGCCCTCGCCACCACTGCCCCACCCTGTGCTCGGACCATGGGCGTGGCCCAGGGCCCACGCCAGGGGTTCACACGGAGAGTGAAGTCCACCTCTGAACGGGGAGTGAGCAGAAGACCCTGAGCGGGAGAGGAGAGCAGAAGCCTGGCTCTGGGATGCCACGCGCTGTCCAGCCTCCCTCTGAACGGGAGGACCATGACCATGCTCTGGCTCTTGTATCTGTGGCTGTCCCTGGCCCCCGGTCCCACTGGGGACGACGACCCCGAGCGGGAGGCTGAGTACCTCCGCCACCACGCCGAGCTCCGCATCGATGAGCTCGGTGCTGCCCGCGAGGCTCACCACATCGACCCCTGAACGGGGACTGACCCCACCACCACAACCCATCGCCCCTCTCGAAAGGAGGTCCCACCGTGGACCCCAGGCTGATCCTGCGTCTGCTCGGCATCCCCTGCCGGGCCCCCGTCAACCAGCCCAAGGACCCCGACACCGAGGCCGAGCGGGAGGCGGCTGCTCTGGCTGGCCTGCCCCACCCGACCACCCTCCGGGGTCACCGCCGTCACCAGTGGCTGTTGCGTCACGAGGCCCTGGCTGAGCGGGATGAGCACCTGTCCCGGCTGGCCACCTGTCACCAGTAAGGAGCTCCTGCATGCCCCTCGACCAGCTCTGGGAACGCCTCTACGGCTTCCCCTACCCCGGCGTCCAGTGTGCCTCTCTCCCCCTGGCCACCGAGCTGTCCCAGGCCGAGCGGGATGCCTACTCCCGCTGTGCTCACCGGGCCCAGGCCGAGCGTCAGGCCCTGGAGGAGGACCTGGCCCCCCGTACCCCCCTGCCCCAGTGAGGAGGACGACTCATGTCCACTGTCGTGCACGAGCTCCCCCGCAAGTACCGAGTCAAGCTCAAGGGCCCCGACAAGGCCCTGCTGGACCTGACCCTGGCTACCGGCCTGGTCTTCATGCTGCCCTGGGGCCCCGAAGGGGGATCCGCCTGGGCCACCTCCGTGGACAGGACCGACGAAGCCACCGCCCGAGCCATCCTCCAACTCGCCCACGAGGCAGGCCTCAAGGGCTACGCCACCACTCTCTAGCACACAGCCCTCAGGAAGCCCCCAGACAGGCGCAAGGAGCCCCGATCCCCCACTGAGCGGGGGGTGAAGCCTCCCAGGGGAGATCGTGCCTTCCTGAGCCTGTTAGGGCCCTTCCTGAGGCCCCCAGTCCGGTGCCCCTGAGCGGGGTGCCTGGACCCCACTACCCCCGGATTGCTACGCAATGCCTACGGCTGTCTGTGTCTGACAGTTTCCTGACACCAGTCTGTTGACTCGACAGTCAGCAGGCATAGAATCGAGGAGCGTTCGATGGTGAGCAAGCAGCAACGTGTGATGGCCTGTGTGACAGCAGGCCTGGTGGCCTTCGTGCTGGGTCTGGTGGCCTGGCCCACCGGGGGAAGCAGCCCTGCCCCGGCCTCCGGACCCAAGGCCCCAGCCAGCGAGCCCAAGCAGGGGCAGCCCCTGGACCTGCCTCCTGGTCCCACGGTGGACCCCGAGGAGGTGGTCGAGAAGAGCTTCAAGATTGCTGCAGCCCGGGCTGTGGCAGGAGGCAGCCTGGTCATCGTGAGCAGCCACAAGAGCACCCGCAAGCGGGACCCGATGTGTCCTGAGCGATGGATCTACAGTGACCACCCTGACTGCGAGACGGTGGTCGTGACCAGGGAGCTGTGGGAGAAGGCCAGGGAGGCCGCAGGAGGCAAGATCCGAGCAGGGGATGCCATCAAGGCCAAGGGCAAGCTCAAGGTGAGGCTCGATCAGGATGGGGGCTTCAGCAAGCCCTCGCTGAGTGCGTCGGAGATCAGCATCGTCAAGTGAGTCCAGCACCCATCGCCCATGCAAGGAGTCCTGACCATGTTCAGCATCGTGACTCGAGACCGCAAGACCCTGAGCGGGGGACTGTCCCGCAAGCACAGGAGCCTGGGGCAGCCCGGGCCCAAGCGGTACACCGGGGTGAACAGCCTGGAGGCCCTCAGAGGGCTGCTCCCCAGCCTGCTGCAGAAGGAGTTCGAGGGGCAGATCGTGGCCGTACTGTACGACGGCTATGCCTGGCGGCCCTCGGCTCTGGCCAAGGAGCTGGGACTGTGTGGCTGACCCGATTGCTGACGCAATGCTAACGCTGGTGATCTTCGGGGGCTGCTGGGGGCTCACAGTGCTCCTGGTGGCCCTGGTCATGTGGATGCTGGAGGACTGAGACCGTGCACCCTGAGCGGGAGGAGGAGCTGCTGGACGTGATCCGGGGTCTATGTGGGGCCCTGGACACCGTCCCTCTGCCGTCCCACCTGGAGGAGCCCCGGGACTTCTACGCCCGGCTCTACGACTGGATCAAGGTGGTCCGGACCCCAGCCCTGTTGCTGGGCAAGGACCTGCTCTCGGAGGACTGACCATGTCCATGCTGAACGGGGAGACGTTCCCGGCCACCCTGAAGGCCATGACTCAGATAAGGGGCATCCTCAGGACCCTGGGCGTGGAGCTGGGCAAGTACCGGCTCACCTTCGACTCCTGCGGGGACGAGACCGGCTCGCTGCACCTCTACGGCTACTGCCCTGGCAACTCCAGCCAGGTCTACTGGCTCTTGACCCACGAGGACGAGCTCCACCGCTGCAAGCTGGAGGAGTTCGAGGACGAGTACCTGAGGCTGCCCGAGCCCCATGAGGCCGCTGCCATGCTGGCCCAGGGCATGGAGCTGGGCCCAATCCCTGTCCCGGAGCCCGACGATGGCAACATCCCCTTCTGAGCCCCAGATGGTGCGGGCCTACGTTGGCTGCCCAGGTCGGCTCGACGAGGACACAGAAGCCCTGGGCCTGCACGTCATAGGCATCGACCCCGGCCCTGATGTGGAGGATGCCGGCCTGTACGAGGCCGATCACGAAGGCTGGCCCAGGGCCCCAATCTGCCCCCACTGCAACTGCAAACTCTGAGCGGGCAGCCCCGTCAACCCCCCGAGTCAGACATAACGTCTTATCCCCCTCTCTGGAGGACCCATGCTCTCCCTCACCCGTCGTGGCAGTCGCACCAAGTTCCGCCTCTCCCCCCTACGTCCCCTGACACTGGGCAGCGACCCGGTGGCCTGTGACGTGGTCCTGGATGAGTACCAGGGCATTGAGCCCTGCCACGCCATCCTGCTGCACGACACGGACCAGAGTGCGTACCTGGAGGTCCTCTCCGGGCACGCCACTGTCCACTACGAGGACCTGCCCACGGTGGGCATCCGGGTCGAGGCCGGCCACAGCCTGACCCTGTACCCCGGCGACGAGCTCAAGCTGGGCAACTGGGTGGCCGTCCTCAAGGACACCGCTGTCCCCGATGCCCCCCTCACCACGAGCCCCCGGCAAGGAGGTGCTGCGTGAACGAGGAGGACTTCTTGCACCCGACCCCGCCTCCCGCCGGCACCCCCGAAGGCAACGGCATCGAACGGGCCATGGAGCTGACGGGCATCGCCCTGGCCCGAGCCCAGGAGTACGGCCTGACCACGGAAGTGTTCTGCTTCGCTCTGCTCTACGCTCTTAACCGGCACTCCTGCCGGCGGAGCGGCCCCGTCACCCCGGAGGTACTGACCCGACTGGAAGCCGCCCTGGCAGCCGGCCTGTCCGAGTGGGACGTCTGAGGAGGACCCGACCATGCACCACACCGAATGGGAGAGGGAACTGGACATGAGATTCATGAAGAAGGCCTGGGGCAGTCTGACCGAGCAGGAGGGGGCCAACCAGGCCTCCCCCCCAGCAGGAAAGGACCACCGGCTATCCGATGCCCGCTGCAGCCTCATGGCTCATGCCATGGAGCTGGCCGATCGGATTAAGACCGACCCCGGCAACCCCGAGCTGGTCAGGAAGGCGGCCACGGCCCTGTGCCGTCTGGCCGACATCATCTCCGAACTCAAGCACTTGGAGGAGACCCTGTGAGCAAGCAGCAACCCCCCGTCCCGAGCCCCGAGGTCAGCCACCAGGCCCTGGAAATGGCTGCCAGGATCCTCATGAGGGATTGCCTGGCCCAGCTGTCGGGCTTCGTGACCAGCCCTGAGTTCCACCAGGGCTTTTACGAGGGCAGAAAGTCCACCCTGGCCCTGCTCCTGGGCGAACCCGAGCCCGAGGTCCAGCTGGTCGAGCCCGGGCCCCCCGTGGTCCCTGACCGGACCCCCCTCATGGGTGAGGAGGTGAAGTGGTGAGCATCCCGATCCTCAGGCATGCCTGCTGGGCCGGCCGCCTCTGGCCCAGCTCCGAGCTGCCCCGACTGCTGAGCCTCCCCGGGGGGGACTCCCTGGTCTGGGCCGGCTGCTGTGATGCCGGCCACACCAGGGTACTGTTCCGCCCACGAGGGGACGGCACCCTCCAGGACTGCACCGACTCCGAGGTGAGCCTGGAGGACCTGCCCCTCATGAGGGTGGCCCACCCCGAGGACATCCTGCTCGTGGAGCAGAGGAAGGCCTGGCAGGAGCTCCTGTGCTCCTACGAGGTGGCTCAGCCTTTCGAGCAGGTCAGCTACGACAGGCCTGAGAGCTTCCGCCACGGCGATGAGGCTCACCCCTTCCACCGCAAGGGACAGGGCACCCGGCTGGACTGGAGTTTCCACGGTCCCAAGGTCGGCAAGGAGTCCAGGTCCTACCGGGGGCACTCACCCCGGTGCAGGACCTGCAGACTGGAGGCCCTGGCCCGAGAGTGGAAGGACCCCGACCAGGACCGTCACACGATCGTCCTTCGCTACTCCGACCCCAAGGGCTCCACCCAGGTCTTCCAGATCTGCCGACGGCAAAAGCCAGGAGGTCCTCCGTACTACTTCCGCACTGGTCCCTGCAAGTACGCGAGCCAGTCGGACTGGAGGACCCTGCCCCCCACCGACGTCAAGCCCGGACGTCTGGTGGGCATCACCTTCCTTGAGCGGGAGGCCATTCGCAGGGCCCTGGCTGTCAACCGCCGCTGGGCCAAGGCCAACCCCGAGGCCTTCGAGAAGTGGAAGGCCTGCTGCCAGAAGAGGCGACAGCAGAAGGTCCGAGCCAAGGTCGGCCAGGTGATCCCGCCTGACTTCACCATCGAGGAGGAAGCAGCATGATCGAGCTGACAGCCCGACGACTGCATGTACGGTGGATGATCAAGAGGGACATGGAAGAGTGTCTGGCCGCCGACCAGGACGGCCTGCCCCCGTGGACCGAGGAGGACTTCCTGCAGGCCCTGCGGGAGAGGAACACCATCGGCCAGGTCTGTGAGCGGGGGGACAAGGTGCTGGGCTTCGTGGTCTACGAGCTGCACAAGCGGCGGCTGGAGGTCCTCCGCCTGGGTGTGCTGCCGGGCTACCGCAGACAGGGAGTGGCCACGGCCCTGGTGAGGAAGCTCCTCTCCAAGCTGTCTGAGCACCGAAGGGACCGGGTACTCCTGGACTGTCCCGAGCGGGCCCTGGGAGCCCAGCTGTTCCTGAGGACTCAGGGCTTCAAGGCCCGCTTCCTGAGGCGGGGGAGGGGGGATGAGGACGGCACGATCCGGTTCGAGTGGAGGCTGCCCCGATGAAGGACGATGCCTGTGAGCTATGTGGCTGTGATGACGAGCCCGGCAACCTCAACAACGTTTGCGGTGTGCTGGTGTGCGACTACTGCCATGCTGCTCACCTTACCTGGGTCGAAATGGCTTGCGAGAGGAAGGGCAAGGATGCCCTGGAGGCTGAGATGAAGTCTCTGGCTGAGTGGGCCCAGGCCAAGGTGGATTGGAAGAGGAGGCAACCGGGACCATGACTACCGAGGAGGACTTCTGGCGGGCCCTGGAGGCTGACCCGGCTGACTGGGATCTCCGACTGGTGTTTGCTGACTGGCTGGAGGACCACGGGGAGGAGGTGCTGGCTGCAGGGCAGCGGTGGCAGGCCCATGCCAGGCAGAAGCCTGACCCCAACTTCGGCAGTTACTGGTCCTGGTTCCGTCTGGACGAGGAGGAAAGCAAACGCCTGCGCTACCACCTTGACCCAGATCTCTTCGCCTTCCTGGAAGGGGAAGACCTTACTCACGGGGGCCGGTACAGCACCGAATGGAAGGATTACTCCTCCATGAGAGAGGCAGACCAGGCCCTGGCCAGGGCCCTCACGAGGAGGCATACGTGAAGACCCTGGAGGACTGGTACCGGCACCTGGAGGAGCACCCCGATGACTGGGAGTGCCGGCTCGTGCTGGCTGACTGGCTTGATGACCAGGGCCTGGATGTCCTGGCAGCCGGACAGAGGTGGCAAGCCAGGGAGCATGCCCGACCCATGGGAGGGACTCACTGGTACAACGCCGAGCATTACCGGGCCGGCAAGGACCAGCTGCCCCCTGGTCCCGAAGACCTGCCCCGAGAGACCTTCCTGGCCATGAAGCAGCCTCCAGAGGAACGACGGGAGGGGCGTGCAGACTGGAATGCCTGGTGGAGACAGTGTAGTTGCATGGCCCAGGCTGAGCGGGCCCTGGCGGAGGCATTACATGTCACAGGCTACCCGGCAGTGCCCAAGGCCCCAGGCAGGAAGGAGGTGACGAGTGGGCTGGCAGCTGGTGACGAAGGAGGTGTGGTCCGGTAGCGGGCCTGCTCAGCGGTACTACCTGGTGCATCGCAGGAGCATGCAGGTGGTGGCCACTCTGGAGGCTGGTCACATGAACGGGGCCCTGGACCACTTCAAGCTGGTCATCAAGTCTGAGCGGGTGTGGGGTGACTATACGGTCATGACCCACGAAAGGTACGTCGAGAAGTTGAGCGGGAAGTGTGAGAGATCAGAACCCAAGCAGAAGGAGTTCACATGTCCTGGTTGTGCCTGTTGCTGGTGATCGTGGTGCCGGGCCGCTTCGAGAAGCACGGTGCCCGGATCGAGACCACCCCCTGGTGGGCAGTGCTCCTGGAGCGGTACCGGAGCAAGGTCTCAGTGACTGAGGTGGAGCAGGGGTCGGAGGCAGTGGCGTCTCCGGCCGAGGTGATCGAGTCCAAGCAGGCCGCGTGAGCCTGCGGGCAGAAGCTGAACGGGAACCCAAGTTTCACAGGCGGAGATCGAGACCATGCAGAGCAAGCTGAACGGCAAGGTGAAGGCGGGCATCGGGGCTACCCTGGCAGCGGCAGTGCTGGGGGCTGGCCTGTTCGTGGCCAATGCGGGGCCGTCCACCGTGAGTCCCGCTGAGGTGGATGCCCGGGCCAAGGCCGGCAAGGCTGAGGCCGTGAAGGTGCGGATGCAAGTGGCCGAGGGCTACTGCACCCACAGCGGGCTGGTGATCCTGGGGGACAGGAAGTACCCCGAGCAGCCGACCCTGCAGCTGGTGGTGCCGGCCAGCCAGGTCCCCGGTGCCCAGCCGGGCAAGAAGTTCGCCGGCCTGACGGGTCAGCTGGTGACGGCGATCGGGACGCCAAGCAGCTACAACGGCAAGCCCCAGCTCAAGGTCTCCAAGCTCGAGACCAAGTGAACTGAGCGGGGGTGAGGGGGGGAGCCCCACTGTGGGGCTCCCCCGGTGGGTGGATTCAACCTGAAGGAGATCTGACGAATGGGATTCCGTGACAAGGACAAGCGGCCGATGGGTGGGGATGGCAACCCTCAGGCCAACGTGAAGCTGTACAACACGATCTTCCGCAACCAGGAGACCCTGGAAGCGGAGCGTGAGGGCAGCATGCAGTGCCATGTGGGGTACATGGACGACCTCCTGCCCCACGAGGCCGCCGTGGTCAACCGTGTACCACGGAAGGAGAAGTTCGACTGTGGCTTCATCCTCTCCCCGGTGAAGCTGGACGAGGAGGGCAACCCGGTGCTCGTCAAGGACGGTGATCGCACAGTGCCCGAGTATGACCGATCGATCCGGGTGGTGCTCGTGCCCATGGTCTCGGGCACCCTCAAGGACTCGAGCACAGCCAGCTTCAACGGTCAGCTGTGGGACATGTGGTTTTCTGTGCTGCCCACCCTGAGCTCCAGTCCCAAGGTGGCCTACAACATCACGCTCACCAAGCGTGACCGCCAGCAGCAGGGCGATGAGTCCAGGCCTGCCGGTGCCCAGCCTGGCAAGGGCACGGCCGACATGGTGGTGGGTGATGACCAGGAGTCCTCCCTGGCAGCCCCTGGCATCACGCCCCCGCCTGGCCGGAAGGCTGCCTGACGGAGGACGGGCCGTCGGGACCACGGGGAGGAGTGGTGCTCGGTGCACCCTCCCCCCGTGGGGTTCTTTCATGAGGGAGGTGTTCGTGAGCTGGTACTTCCACATGAGTCCGCGTAGCAAGGTCTGGCTCGGCCTGGCCGACTGGCTGCGGCGCACCTTCAGGACCAGCACCTGTCTCCCCCCACGAGGGGCAGTGCTGGTCCGACACCGCAGGGAAGCCTTCCGTGACCACGGGGACAGTCAAGGCAGCCGGATCATCTGGGATGCAGTCAACGGGGGCGACTGCTGGGCAGACGTGGGCCCTCAGGCCTCCGCTGCCAACTTCCATGTCAGCCAGCTGCACCGGATGGACCCAGGCCCGGACCTCTGTGGCCTGTGGTGGCTGGCCTGTGAGCCCCGTCCTTTGACCTGGCCTCACGCCAAATACACGAAGGTGGCCTGGGACTCCCTGACCTGGGTGGGACGGCGTGACCTGGAGCGAGTGCCCCAGGAGGTGCTGCGCAAGTGTCAAGCACCCTTTGGGGAGGCCAATGAGGAGATCGCCTACCACATGCCTCTGGTGCCGGCCTGGGGCGAGGACAGCAACTTCACATCCCCAGTCTGTGACCACTGGACGGGCCTGGACCTGCTCCGGTGTCTGGCCTGGGGAGAGTCGGCTCTGTGCTCTGTGAAGGGCTGGCGGATCGACTGGTTGCCGCTCAAGACTGCCTGGTGGATGGCCTACGGCAGGACCTACGTCAAGGAGGGCAATGAGATCCCTCTGCAGACCCCTTCCGAGATCGGTGCCACCCAGTTCCATGAGAACCTGGTGTGGTGGCTGGACCAGTGCGGCTGGGGCCCTGAAGGAGACCGGAGCAAGCGAGACGACTGGCACCAGGGAGACCTGGGGGTGCCCGAGCAGGAAGACCGCTGCTTCATGAGCAAGGGCTACTGGAGGGAGCGGGGTCCTCTCCTGTGGCTGGGTGGCTGGATGGAGACAGCCCCTGGTGTGCACGTGGAGCGGCTGGTGCACCGCTTCGTGGACTCGGGCACCTCCCGACCCCTGGGCAAGTGGGGTGCTGACACTCTGCAGCGGCACCAGGTCCGAGTGTCCAGGGACCCTGCCTCTGACGAGGACCCCAGTCCGTGGACCCTGGTGGGCTACTCCCCCCGCAGCCAGCGGTCCTCCCTGAAGGCTGAGTATACACGGGGAGAAGCCTGGACGGACCACGGCAGGCCTGATGACAGGGACTGGCAGCCTCCTGTGTCTCTGGTGCACAGCACACAGGCCTGGCGAGAGATCAACCGACTGCTGTACCGCCTGGAGGCTCTGGCTGCCTTCTGGGAGGACCCGACCCGGCTCTACCGGATGGAGCAGCTTCTGCCCTCCGAGCCCGAGCTGGCCGGCAGGATGAGAGAGGAGGGGGCCCAGCTGCGGGTGGAGCTGGAGCTGGCCTACCAGAGGCTGTCGGAGTGCAAGCCCTGGCTGGAGGGCCAGGTGGTCACCACGGGGAGGAGGTTCGTGCCCAGCTGGAAGGTGAATGCCACCCTGCGCTGGCTCAACGAGGTGCTCTCGCGCTGCTACGAGGTGCTGGGCCGACTGGAAGAGCCCACCCCACGGCAGGAGGAGCAGGTGGAGGAGCTGCCGGTGGACTACTCCCGGTGGGATGCCTGGCGGGAGGAGGCCCTCAGGAGGAAGGCCCGACTGAAACCCTTCCTGGGACACCCGGTGGCCCGGGGCAAGGGCAGGAAGCGTCTATATGAGCCGGCCTGCACCCGGTGGGGCAGGAACTTCGTGCCCCCCGAGGTCTCGATCGGTGAAGACCTTGCCCCCATGGAGAGATACGAGGACGGCACGTGGGTGTGGCACCAGATGGGGGAGGAGACCAGTGATCCCTACCTCGCACGGGCCTCCTGAACCAGGTCTGGTCCGCCTGGCTTCCCTCTCCAGA
>Ga0196963_10001816_pt1 | contig 13661 bp, 9 predicted proteins | sample S1_5metaG_FD_148600 | JGI IMG/M metagenome (GOLD analysis project Ga0196963, IMG submission 148600) | Soil microbial communities from Anza Borrego desert, Southern California, United States - S1_5 | ecosystem: Environmental > Terrestrial > Soil > Desert | place: USA: California | collected... | reverse complement strand
CCAGGCCACCGCGGGGGAGTTCGGCCAGCGCCAGCTCGAGGGTGCGGTCGGCGGCGCGCTGGGCGACGGCATGGCTGCCCGGGCCTCGTTCTCGCTCAACCGCCAGGACGGCTACCTGGAGAACCGGATCGGGCGCGACGTCCACGGGGCGCGGAACTATGCCGGCCGCGTGCAGCTCCTGGTCGATGTGGGCGCCGACGCCGACTTCCTGCTGAACGTCCGGGGCAGCAAGAACGACGACGAACCGGCCGGCGGCTACTCGCACGCGCCGGCGGCACGCGATGCCGACGGCCTCGGCCGGCGCGTCGCCGGGGATGAGGACTTCTACGGCACCTGCGCCGGCTGCGACCCGTACGGCTACCGCGAGCCCGACGACGATCCGCATACAGGCTCCTTCGACCGGGAGGGTTTCTTCGACCGCAGCACGCGGGGCATCACCGGCCGCCTGCGCTGGGACGTGGGCGGAGCCGAGCTTGTGGCGCTCAGCGACTACATCCACCTGAAGAAGCGGTATGGCGAGGACACCGACGGCTCGCCCAACGCCGTCCTCAACTACGACACCCGGCAGACCTTCGACCAGGTCTCGCAGGAGATGCGCCTGAGCGGCGATGGCGAGGGCCTGCGCTGGGTCGGCGGCGCCTACTACCTCGACATCAGGACGCGGGACGCGGCCGCGGTCGCGCTGCCGCTCTTCGGTGCCAGGTACGATACGCGGTGGGGGCTACGCACCAGGTCCTGGGCCCTGTTCGGGCAAGCGGAGGCCGACCTGGCGCCCGACTGGACCGTCATCGCGGGCGCGCGCTACACCGATGACGACAAGCGGTTCCGCTTCCGCCAGTCCGAGGCGACGCTGGGCGAGCTCATCCGCTTCGACGCGACGCGCTTTCCCGACCTCGCCGCGCGCGACTTCCGCGACGTCAACGCCAAGGCGGAACTGGACTGGCGGCCGGTCGACGACGTCCTCGCCTATGCCAGCGTCAACCGGGGAACCAAGGGAGGCAACTGGGCGGCGCCGGTCCTGCCGTCGGGCCCGGTGGAGGGGATCGAGCGCGACCTGCCCCACGACAAGGAGGTCCTGACCAGCTACGAGTTGGGGGTGAAGTCGACCGTCCTGGGCGGCTCCACCCGGATCAACGCCGCGGCATTCTACTACGACTACGACGACTACCAGGCCTTCACCCTCCAGAACGTCTCCCAGTCCATCGGCAACCGGAACGCGGTGGCGAAGGGTTTCGAACTCGAGCTCACCACCGCGCCGGCCGAGGGCTTGGAGGTGCAGCTGGGCGTGTCGCTGCTGGACGGCGAGGTCGAGGACATCCGCCTTCCGGAGGGCGGCACGGCCGACCGCGACCTGCCGCAGATGCCGGGGCTCGGGCTGAACGGCCTGGTGCGCTACGCCTGGCCGGTGCTGGGGGGCGAGGCTGTCGCGCAGGGCGACTTCAAGTACAGCGACAGCTTCTACTTCACGGTCCTGAACTCCGCCATCGACCGCGAGCCCTCCTATCTCGTCGGCAACCTGAGACTGTCCTTCACCAGCGGCGACGAGCGGTGGCAGGCGGCCCTGTTCGTCAACAACGTCACCGACGAGCGGTACCGGACCTACACGCTCGACGCGTCCGCACTCGGCTTCGCGCTGGACAGCTTCGCGCCGCCCCGCTGGTTCGGCGCCTCCATCGCCTACCGCTGGGGTTAGGGACGCACGGCGCCGGTCCCGCGCCCAGTCCTGCCCCGCCGGTGGGATGCTATGGATTGCCCGGCCGGGAGTGCTAATCTCCCGGCCGAGTTCCTGTAGGGATCGACGGCGTCGGATGGACAAGAAGGTTTCTGCGGACAGCGCCGAGGTGCCGAGGCGGCGGGGCCGGCCGCGCGCCATCGTGCAGGCTCCTACCGAGATCTCGCCCCGCGAGGAGATCCTCCGGGCCGCCGCCACCCTGTTCGCGACGCAGGGCTTCGCGGCGACCACCACCCGCCAGATCGCCGAGGCCGTGGGCATCCGGCAGCCTTCGCTCTTCACCCACTTCGAGAACAAGCAGCAGATCTTCGAGACCCTCGTCACGGGCCTGATCACCGCCACCGGACGCATCTACGAGCTGGTGCTGGCGAGGTGGGGGTCGGCGCGGCCGATGGTGCTGCTCTACGCGCTGTTCCGGGCCGACATCCACTATCTCGCCACCGATCCCTACCGGGTCGGCGCCTTCACCTCGGTTCGCGAGCTGGAGGCGGCGGGATTCACGCCGCTGATCGAGGAGCGCAAGCGGGGCCTGACCCTCTACCGCTCCGTGGTGGAGAGGGGCGGGGAGGCGGGCGAGTTCGCCTATGGCGACCTCGAGATCGCCTCGAACCTCGTCTACACCATGACCGAATCCGTCATCACCTGGTCGGAACAGGCGCTCCAGCGTCCCGCGGCGCTGCTGGCGACGGAGGCGGCCGACCTGATGCTCCGCGCCCTGCTGCGCCGCCCTGCGGACCTGGACGTCGTGAAGCGGCTGCTGGCCAAACAGGGCGACCAGTTCCCGACCGGCATCTAGGGCCGCCCGTGCCGGGCCCGGCGCGGATTTTCCCTTGCGCGCATCATACTATCAAGCGATAGTAATAAGCGTGCAACGCGGCCGGGCCCATGCCCTTGGGTGCCGCTGCTCCCGACGACGGATGGAGAGGTGGGTCGATGCGCTATCTGCATACGATGCTGCGGGTCCGTGACCTCGACGAGGCGACCGAGTTCTTCTGTGCCAAGCTCGGCCTGCAGGAGCTGCGCCGGATCGAGGTGCCCGAGGGCCGGTTCACGCTGGCGTTCCTGGCGGCGCCCGGCGACGAGGCCGCGCAGATCGAACTGACGTACAACTGGGACCCGCAGGATTATCCCGGGGGCCGGAACTTCGGCCACATCGCCTACGAGGTCGACGACATCTACGCGGTCTGCCGCCGCCTGATGGAGCAGGGCGTGACGATCAACCGCCCGCCGCGCGATGGCTGGATGGCATTCGTGCAGTCGCCGGACGGCATTTCGGTCGAGCTTCTGCAGAAGGGCGAGAGGCTGCCGCCGGCCGAACCCTGGGCCGGCATGCCCAATGTCGGGAGCTGGTGAGATGGCGGGCACGGCCGGTCATGTTCTGATCGTGGGCGCCGGCCAGGCAGGCGCGCAGGCGGCCATCGCGCTCCGGCAGAAGGGACATGCCGGACCCATAACGGTCGTCGGCGACGAGGACGCGGCACCCTACGAGCGCCCGCCCTTGTCCAAGGCCTATCTGCTGGGGGACCTGCCGGCCGAGCGCCTGGCGCTGCGGTCCCCCTCGTTCTGGCGGCAGCGCGCCATCGACTTCCGCCTCTCCACGGCGGTGCGCCGCCTGGACACGGCCGGCCGCCGGGCGGAACTCGGCGACGGCGGCATCCTGGCCTACGACTGGTGCATCCTGGCAACCGGCGGCCGACCGCGCCGCCTGGAATGCCCGGGGTCCGGGCTTGCGGGCATCGCCTATCTGCGGACCGTCGCGGATGTCGATGGCATCCGCGCCATGCTCGCACGGCCGTCGAGGCTGGTGATCGTCGGCGGCGGGTATCTGGGGCTGGAGGCGGCCGCCGCCGCCCGGCACCTGGGCCACGACGTCGTGCTGGTCGAGGCGGCGGACCGGCTGCTCGCCCGGGTGACCAGTCCGGTCGTGTCGCGGTTCTTCGAGGACCAGCATCGCGGCCGCGGTGTTGATATCCGGCTCGGCGCGACGGTGGCCGCCTTCGAGGGCAGGGACCGCGTAGAGGCCGTCGTGCTTGCCGGCGGCGAACGCATCCGCGCGTCCGCCGTGATCGTGAGCATCGGCATCCTGCCCGACACCGGCATCGCCGAGGCCGCCGGCATCCGCTGCGAGGATGGCGTCGTGGTCGACGTGTCCTGCCGGACATCCGCCGCCGCGGTGTTCGCGGTGGGCGACTGCGCGCGCCACCCCAGCCGGTTCGCCGGCGGACTCTGCCGGCTGGAGAGCGTGCCGAACGCGATCGGCCAGGCGACGGTCGCCGCCGGCATCATCACCGGCGCCGACGCGCGGTACGATGAGCTGCCATGGTTCTGGTCCGATCAGTTCGACCTGAAGCTACGCACGGCCGGTGTCGTCGCGAACCATGACGAGCCGGTCGTCCGGGGCGATCCCGCGCAGCGCTCCTTCTCGGTCCTATACCTGAGGGAGGGCCGCCTGGTGGCGATCGACTGCATCAACCGCATGCGCGACTTCACCGACGCGAAGCCGCTGATCGCGCGGGCGGCTTCCCTGGACATGCGGCGGCTGCGCGACGGGGCGGTGCCGTTGCACGATCTGGCGGAGACGCCGCCGGTCTAGGCGGCGCCCGATGAACCACGCCGCCCGCGGCCGCCGGCCGGACCTTCGCCCCCGGCAACCGGAGCCTGAGAATTGAACAGCCTGAACGCCTACCTGCTCCCTCTGTGCGTCGCGTTCGCGGGCAACCTTCTGTACCACGTGGCCTCCCGGGGGGCTCCACGGGACGCCGCGCCGCTGTGGCTTCTCTCCGTCGCCTACCTGGTGGCGTCGGCCGCCGCAGGCGTGGTCGCCTGGCGGCTGCACGGCACCGGCGGGCTGAGCCGCAACCTGCTGTCCTGCGCGACGCCCGTCCTCGCCCTCGCCGTCATCATGATCGAGGCGGGGTTCCTGCTCGCCTACCGGTCGGGCGCCTCGGTCGGTACGGCCTCCCTGCTGGTGAACGCAGGAGTCGCGGCGGCCCTGATCGTCGTCGGCAGCGTCGTGTTCGCGGAGAGCTACAGCCTGCAGACCTGGGCCGGCGTGCTGCTGACGCTGCTGGGCGTGCTGCTGACGGCATCGGCCCGCAACCCCGCCTCCTGAGCCGGCCCCTTGAGCCAACGCGCGCCGCCGGGCGGCGGCGCCGGACCACAGCGTCTCCAATGAGAAGGGCAGAACCATGCTTCACACGCGGATCACCGACCTCTTCGGCATCGAGTGCCCGATCATCCAGGGCGGCATGCACCATGTCGGCCTCGCCGAGCTGGCGGCGGCGGTGTCGAACGCCGGCGGCCTTGGCATCATCACCGGCCTGACGCAGCGGACGCCTGAGCTGCTCGCGCGCGAGATCGCCCGCTGCCGCGGGATGACGGACCGGCCCTTCGGCGTCAACCTCACCTTCCTGCCATCGGTCGAGCCGCCGGACTATCCCGGCTATGTCGAGGCGATCATCGCGGGCGGCGTGCGGATCGTGGAGACGGCGGGGAACAATCCGGCGCAATGGCTGCCGGCCCTGAAGTCGGCCGGCATCAAGGTCATCCACAAATGCACCAGCGTCCGCCATGCGGTGAAGGCGGAGGCGATCGGCTGCGATGCGGTGAGCGTCGACGGCTTCGAGTGCGGCGGCCACCCCGGCGAGGACGACGTGCCGAACTTCATTCTCCTGCCGCGCGCCGCCGACGAGCTGACGATCCCCTTCGTGGCGTCGGGCGGCATGGCGGACGGCCGCAGCCTGGCCGCGGCGCTCAGCCTGGGGGCGGACGGCATCAACATGGGCACGCGCTTCGTCGCGACGAAGGAGGCGCCCGTCCATGAGAACGTGAAGCAGGCCATACTCGCGGCCACAGAGCGCGACACCAGGCTCATCATGCGCCCCCTGCGCAACACCGAGCGCGTCCTGCGGAACGCCGCCGTCGAGCGGGTGCTGCGCAAGGAGCAGGCGCTGGGTGCGGGCATCCGGTTCGAGGACATCGCCGGGGAGGTCGCCGGCGTCTATCCCCGCATCATGCAGCAGGGCGAGGTGGAGGCGGGCGCCTGGTCGTGCGGCATGGTCGCCGGGCTCATCGACGACGTGCCGAGTGTGAAGGACCTCATCGACCGCATCATGGCGGACGCGGCGTCCATCATCGGGACGCGCCTGGGCGGCATGTTAAGGCGGCCCGCCGCGTCCTAGAGCGCGGGACCGGGCATGGTGGTGGCGGGACGGAAGGATCCCCTCCGTCCCGCCCCCGCCCGCGTCAGGCGAGGGTCACCCGACCGTGGCCTTCGTAAAAGCCGATGTGGGAGCTCTCTCCCGCGCTCGGCAGCAGGAAGAGCTGGCCGGTGACGGTGCCGGCGGCGCCGGCCCACTTGCCGGTTCCCGATTGGAAGGTGAAGCGGCCGATATCCCTGTCGCCATCGATCGACCAGTCGACGCGCGCCCACAGCTCGTCCCCGTCATGCTCGGTCATGACCGCGTGGCCGAAGCCACTGGTGACCCGCCCGCCGTCCGTCACCTCGTCCATGCCGGTGAAGAAGCATGTGAGGTGCCGGTCGCCACGGTCCTGGATGCGGAGCCGGACGGCGCTCCAGGTCTGGTAGGCCACGGTGCTCAGCCCGTCGCCGATGCGGACGAGGCGGCCCCATTCGGCGCGCCCGCCGGCGGTCATGACGGTGTCGTGTTCGCTCATCTCTCACCTGCTGCAAAGGTTGGCGTGGGGACCGTCAGGCCGCGCTGCCGGCGGCCGCGAGCGCCGCCGCGTTCAGCATGCTCTGGCCGAAGCCGATCGACTTCCCGCCATCGATCGTCAGCGCGGTCCCGGTCATGTAGGCGGACTCGTCGGAGGCCAGGTAGTGCAGGGCGGCCACGATCTCCGCCATCTCGGCGGCCCGCCCGAGCGGGGCGACCTGGCGCACCAGCGGCTCTACCTGGGGCGGCATGGCCGGCGTCATGACCAGGCCCGGGCAGAGGGCGTTGACCGTGATGCCGCGCGGGGCGAGCTCGGCCGCGGCCACCTTGGAGAAGTGGATCACGAAGGCCTTGCTCGACCCGTAGATGGCGGAACCCGCGGTGCCGCGCTGGCCCAGCCAGGAGGCGACGTTGATGATCCGGCCCCCGTCCCGCATGCGGGTGGCGCCCAGCTTCACGCCATGGAAGACGCCGCGGATGTTGACGTCGAGCACCTGGTCCAGGAGCGTGTCCGCCGTCTCCGCGATGGGTGAGAACAGCGGCTGGACCGCGGCATTGTTGACCAGGACGTCCAGGCGGCCCTGCTGCCGGAGGACGGCGTTGAACAACTGGTCGACCTCGGCTGCGCTCCTGACGTCGCAGCGCAGGTATGTGGCGCCGATCTCGCCGGCCGCCGCGCCCGCGTCGGCGATGTCGGCCATGACGACGCGGGCGCCCTGGCCCGCGAAATGCCGGGCGGCGGCGAGACCGATGCCCGATGCGGCGCCGGTGATGACAGTCACCTTGTCCTTGATCGAAAACATTCCTTCCTCCCAGGTTCGGGGCGGCTGGTCAGGGCAGCGCCGGCTGCATCTGCCGACACCACCACCGGTTCATCTGCCAGATCGCCCGCTCGTGGCGCGTGAGGCGGCCGGCCGTGCTGAGGCCGGACCGCAGCCCCCGCCAGACCTTCAGATTGATCGCGTGGTCCTCGCCGTGGACATGCTCCACGAGGCCCTTCCAGGCGGCGAACCGCTCGGCGAACTCCGGATGCCCGTAGGCCGACCGGGGCAGCAGGAAGCGGATGCGCAGCCGGAAGTGGTCGTGGGCGGTCGGCGCGATCTCGTACCAGAGGGCGCCGTCGGAGGCCGCCGCGAGCAGCGTGTAGGGAAAGGCGACCGCCGCCACGAGGCCATCGCGCCGCCAGTCCGTGATGGTGTCGAGGGGTGGAAAGGCGGTGACGTTGTCGCTGCGGCCCGGCATCGCCAGGATCGACCAGTCCTCGCCGGCATTGTCCGGGACGAAGGAATGCTCCACCGGATAGGGATCGCGCAGCGTGTTCTGGTGCGGACCGATGTGGTGGTACGCCTCCATGAAGTTCTCGGTCAGTACCTTCCAGTTGTAGGGCGAGTCGAACTCGAGCACCTCCTCGTGGAGGAGCATCTCGCCCAGCCGGTAGGGCCCGAAGAACTCCGTGAATCCCCCCAGCCGCGGCGCCAGCGGCGGTGCATCGGGATCGAAGTTGACGAAGATGAAGCCTTCCGAGGTCTCAACCCGGAGCGAGGGCAGCTTGCAGGCCTTCTTGTCGAAGCCCTGCAGGTCGTCCGTCATGGGCGCCGCCCGCAGGTGGCCCTCCAGATCATAGGACCAGTTGTGATAGGGGCACAGGAGGAGCTTGCCGGGGGCGCTGCCGGAACCGGTGACGAGTTCGGCGCCACGGTGGAGGCAGACCCGGGAGAGGCAGTTGATCCCGCCGTCGCGACCGCGGACGACCACCAGGGCATCGCCGAACAGGTCGACGCTGAAATAGTCCCCCGCATTGGGGATCTGCTCCGTGCGTCCGACCGGAAGCCAGTTCTTCCTGAAGATGTGGCGGACCTCGGCGTCGTAGATCTGCGGTGACGCATAGGCGGAAGGCGGCAGCGTCCAGGCCTCCCGTTCCGGAAGAAGGGCCCGGTCGATATCAGGCGCTCCCACGGGAATATTGTTGCAGGCCGTGCGCGGCTGGTTCAGCACATGCTCCTCCCCGGAATTATTGCGCCCTTCTCCTTCGTCATCGAGAGGATCATTGGCGTCGTACTGAACGCTAACTCCGGCTCCGCGCGGCTGTCAATAACTATCAAGCAATAGTATAATGGGCGCCGGTGCGGACGCCCGGGCTCCCCGTGGTCAGGCGCCGATGCCGGCCGCACCGGGGAGGGAGGGCGCCCGCGGACCAGGGTTGGGCCCCGCTGCCGCCCCGTCCAGGAACCGCGCCAGCAGCACGGCCCGCTGTTCCTGCGCCGCCGCGATGCTCCTCTCCTTCACATGGCCGAAGCCGCGGATCCGGTCGGGAAGCATGGCAAGCTCGACGGCCGTCCCGTGGTTCGCCGGCGTCAGCGAACCGAGGATGAGCTCGATCGACTGCTCGTACTCGACGATCAGCCGCCGTTCCCGGCGGCGTTCGGCGGTATGGCCGAAGATGTCGAGGGGCGTGCCGCGCAGGCCCTTCATGCGGGCCAGCAGCCTGAAGGCGTGCAGGACCCAGGGCCCGAACTCCCGCTTGCGGGGGTGCCCCGTCACCGGATCGCGGCGCGACAGGAGAGGGGGCGCCAAGTTGAAGCCGAGCCTGACCTTTCCTTCGAACTGCGCATCCAGGGCCGCCATGAAGGCCGGGTCGGCATAGAGCCGGGCGACCTCGTACTCGTCCTTGTAGGCGAGGAGCTTCGCATAGCCGTTCGCCACCGCGCGGCTGAGCCGGTCCCCGGCAGCGACGCGGCCCTCCGCCGCGCGGACCCGGTCCACCAGGCCGAGATAGCGTTGCGCGAGGCGCTGGTCCTGGTAGGCGGCCAGGTGCGCCGCGCGCTCGCCCACGATCTCGTCGACGCTCTTCTCCGACCAGGGCCTCTCCTCCGCCTGGCGGCCGGCCATCGCCTGAAGCCGCCGGGGCGCGTGGCTCCAGAGGCGCCCGAGCTCGAAGGCCTGCCGGTTCGCCTCGACCGACACGCCGTTCAGCTCTATGGCGCGCAGGATCGCGGGAGGGCCGACCGGCAGCAGGCCGCCCTGCGAGGCGACGCCGACCATGAACAGGTTCGCCATGACGGTGTCGCCGCAAAGCTCCAGGGCCAGGCGCGCCGCGTCCACGAAGGTGACCTGCGCGGCCCCCGCCCGCTCCCTCAGCAGCGCCTGCAGGGCGGCGGCATCCGGGCGCGCCTCGCCGTCGAACTGGAACGCCGAGGTGGGCGCCACCGCGCTGTTGCCGACCACCCGCGTGCTGCCCGGATGGCAGACCGCCGCGGCATCTCCGCTGAGCGCCGCGACCAGGTCGAAGCCGAGCACCAGGTCCGCCTCGCCGGCGCCGATGCGGGCCGCGGCGATGTCGGCGGGCGCGCGGGCGATGCGCAGGTGGCTGTAGACGGCGCCGTTCTTCTGCGACAGGCCGGTCATGTCGAAGATGGAAGCGGCCTTGCCCTCCAGGTGCGCGGCCATGCCGATGATCGCGCCGACCGTGATCACGCCGGTGCCGCCGATGCCGGCGATCATGATGTTGCAGCCCCGCCCGTCCAGAGGCATGACGGCCGGGTCGGGCATGTCCCCGAACGCGGCGCGGTCCACCGCCGCGCCGGTCCGCTTCCTCAGCCCACCGCCGCGGACGGTGACGAAGCTCGGGCAGAAGCCCTTGAGGCAGCTGAAATCCTTGTTGCAGGTGGACTGGTCGATGGCCCGCTTGGTGCCGAAGGCCGTCTCCTTGGGCACCAGGCTGACGCAGGTGGATTGGGCCGAGCAGTCGCCGCAGCCCTCGCAGACCGCCGCGTTGATGAACAGCCGCATCGCCGGGTCGGGCGCCTCACCGCGCTTGCGCCGCCGCCGCTTCTCGGCGGCGCAGGTCTGCTCGTAGACGAGCACGGTCGTCCCCTCGATCCCGCGGAGTTCGCGCTGGACGCGGTCGAGGTCGTCACGGTGGCGGACGGTTACGCCGGGGGCGAGGTCGGCGGCACCCGCATAGGCGTCCGGATTGTCGGTGACCACGACGCAGGCCTTCACGCCCTCGGCCAGGACCTGCCGGGTGATCATGCCGACGGACAGCGGCCCGTCGATCGGCTGCCCGCCGGTCATGGCGACCGCGTCGTTGTAGAGGATCTTGTAGGTGATGTTGGCGCCGGACGCGACCGCCGCGCGGATGGCGAGCAGGCCGGAGTGGTAGTAGGTGCCGTCGCCGAGGTTCTGGAAGATGTGCCGCGTGCTGGTGAAGCGGCTGAGGCCGGTCCAGTTGATGCCCTCGCCCCCCATGTGGGTGGGCGGCAGCGTGTCGGCGCGGTTGAGGATGGCCATGGTGTGGCAGCCGATGCCGGCCATCGCCAAGCTGCCGTCGGGCACCCTGGTCGAGCTGTTGTGCGGGCACCCCGAGCAGAAATAGGGGGTGCGGGGCTTGCCGGGCCCGGCCGGCACCGGCCGCTCCCGGTCGCGCTTCAGGTCGTCCAGACGCGCGCGCAGCCGCTCGTCGACCCGCCCCAGCGCTTCCAGGCGGCCGCCGATCACGGTGGCGACCAGCCGGGCGTCGAGCTGGACGTCGCTGGGGAGCAGGGGGTCGCCGCGCTCGTCGCGCTTGCCCAGGAGCCGCGGGCGCTCCGGGCCGTTGAAGAGGATGCGCGCCACCTGGGGCTCAAGGAACGCCGCCTTTTCCTCCACGCAGAGGAGTTCCGGCCGGCCGGCGGCGAAGGCCGCGATGCCGTCCGGCTCCAGGGGCCAGATGCAGCCGACCTTGTAGAGGCCGATCCCCAGGCTCGCGGCCCGCGCGTCGTCGATGTCCAGCAGCCTCAGCGCCTGCAGCACGTCCGTATGGGACTTGCCCGCGGTGACGATGCCGAGGCCCCCTCCGCCGCCGAGCACCTGCCGGTCGATACGGTTGGCCCTGATGAAGTCGAGTGCGGCGGGCAGCCGGTGGCGCCGGACGAGGATCTCGGTCTCCTGCGGCGGCCGGAAGCCCGGGGCGTAGTGCAGGGCCGGGGTCCCGGGGGGACGCGGCGGGCGGAGGGCGCTCCAGGCTCCGGCGTCCACGTCGACCGTCGCGGTCTGCTCGACCGTTTCGTTGACGGTCTTGAAGCCGACCCAGAGGCCGCAGTAGCGCGACAGCGCCCAGCCGAGCAGCCCGTAGCCGATGAATTCCTGGACGCTGGACGGGTACAGCACGGGAATGAGGCACGCCGACAGGGCCTGCTCGCTCTGGTGCGCGATGGTGGAGGACTTGCCCGGGTGGTCGTCGCCGAAGACGACCAGCACGCCGCCATGCCGGTGGGTGCCGGCGAAGTTCGCATGCTTGAGGACGTCGAGCGAGCGGTCGACGCCCGGCCCCTTGCCGTACCAGAGCCCGAAGACGCCGTCCACGGTCGCGCCGGGGACGGCATCGAGCTGCTGGGTGCCCCAGATCGCGGTCGCCGCCAGATCCTCGTTGACGCCCGGCTGGAAGACGACGCCGGCCGCGTCGAGGCGCCGGCGCTGGCGGAACAGGGCGTCGTCGAGACGGCCGAGCGGCGAGCCCCGGTAGCCGCTGATGAAGCCCGACGTCGAGAGCCCCGCGGCTTCGTCCATGCGCCGCTGCAGCAGGGGAAGGCGCACCAGCGCCTGCACGCCGTCGATGAGAACCCGGCCGCGGTCCAGGTCGAACGTGTCGTCGAGGGCGACCTCCCGAAGGCTTCCGCTTTGCATCATCGTCACGGCATTCCCTGATCAGAGTGTCGGCCCCGCCCGCGGCGATCCGGCAGGCAAGCATGCGGGGCCTTTCGTGCCGGAACGAGGCTACGGTTCCGCCGATGGATTCGTCAATAGCTATCGGACAGTAGTATATAAGCCTGCCGACGGATGCCCCTTCCTGCTTGTTCGACGCTGCCTGGAGGCGGACCTGCGCCTGTCGCCGGGCTTCTGCGGAACGATCCGTCCGCCGTGGTCAGAAGGAAATGCACGGCCGTGCCCCTGGCCCGTGTCGCAGGCGGCGGGCGCGCGACGGCGAGGGCGAGGGCCCCGGCAGCAGCGCGCGGCGGGCGATCCCTCTCGCTTATCCTTCGTGCCCTCCAAAGACGTGGGGCTACCGGAAAGTGGTTGATGATCCGCATGGGTGGGGGACGGCATCGGAACCGGTTGCTTGCCGGGCGGAGTGCCCTCCGCCCGTTGCCCGCACCCTGTATTATTCACACGGCGTGAATAAACCCCTGGAAACTGCGTGGATTATCATCGGAGTGGATCAGGCGCAGCGTCGGGGCATCCCGCCGACGATGGAATGCGCCGATGTCAGTCCTCCCCAGCCCTTCCCCCGCATGGCCTCGTGGGGAGCGGCGCATCCCGGCGGCAACCGGCACCGCGGCGCAGCCGCGTCCGCGCGTCGCCGCCGGCGGGATGCGGGTCACCCGCCATCGTCCCTCCCGATCCCCGAATCCCGGAGCCAATACCATGCGTACATTCCTCGACATTTCCCGCCTCGGCGCGGTGCTGAGCATCGGCATCGCGCTGGGCTTCGCGACCGGCGCCGTCGGCGCCGAGAGCCGGACCGGCGCGGCCGGCCAGAGCCCCTTCGGCCCCGCCGACGAGATCGGCATGCTCAACCTCATGACGGACGCCAGCCGCTTGGCCGTCCTGTCCCGGGTCAGTTCCGGCAAGGTCTACGACCTGTCGGTGGAGTACCGCGTCGGCATGGCCTCCTGGACCGCGCTGGGCGAACCGGCCTACCAGATCTGGAACATCCATACGCCGCGCGGCACCGTGATCGACAATCCGACCGGTGCCAGCCGCGAGGCCAACGAGCTGGTGACCTACTCGGGCGAGGCGATCTCGATGTACGTCCATACCGGCACGCACATCGACACGCTCAACCATTTCGGCCTGCGCGGGCGCATCTGGAACGGCTTCCAAGCGGACGAGCATCTGGGCGACCGCGGCTGGCTGAAGTCCGGCGCCGAGACCGTGCCGCCCATCATCGCCCGCGGCGTCCTGATCGACGTCGCGGCGGCCAAGGGCATGGCCATGCTGCCGCCCCGCTACGGCATCAGCGCGGCCGACCTGGAGGAGGCGCTGAAGCGCCAGGGAACCACGTTGCGGAAGGGCGACGTCGTCATGGTGCGGACGGGCCGCATGTCCGTCTACCAGGACAACAAGGCCTACCTCACCGACACCCCGGGCCTGACGCGGGAGAGTGCCAAGTACCTGGCGGACGCCGGCGCCATCGTGGTCGGGGCGGACAACATCAGCACCGACGTCTCGCCGTCGCAGGAGCCGGACAACTGGATTCCCGTCCACTCCTACCT